>ERZ1089244.9-NODE-9-length-107557-cov-38.817194_pt1 | contig 107557 bp, 81 predicted proteins | sample MGYA00383550_ERZ1089244 | MGnify/ENA primary metagenome ERZ1089244 (study PRJEB34543, sample SAMEA5968661) | marine metagenome | biome: water | collected 2014-06-21 | depth 0 m | study: Ocean Sampling Day (OSD) data from North Adriatic Sea
TATTCTATAGAAAGGGAAGCATGGAACATAAGAAAAACGATGGTAGCTAACGTTATTTAAAACCTCATGTCAGCTATCAGCATACATATAAGCGTGAGAACGGTTCTGATGTGCAATCTTATACTTGAAAATCTTTACCTAAATAGACAGACTTCACCAGATCATTCTCTAAGACTTCAGATGAAGTTCCCTCAGCAATAATGGCGCCTTCTGAGACAATATAAGCTTTCTCACAAATAGCCAACGTATCACGAACATTATGATCCGTAATCAGCACACCAATACCACGATTTTTAAGGGTCAAAATAACATCTTTGATATCGCCAACAGAGATAGGATCAACACCCGCAAAAGGCTCGTCTAATAAGATAAACTTGGGGTCAGCTGCCAAGGCACGAGCAATCTCACAACGACGACGCTCACCACCTGACACACTCATACCCTGAGATTTTCTGACATGCTCTAAATGGAACTCACCAATTAATTTTTCAAGCTCTTGCCGCTGTTCGCTCTTACTCAATTCTTGACGAGTCTCCAAAATAGCCAAAATATTGTCTTCGATAGATAACTTGCGAAAAATAGAGGCTTCTTGCGGCAAATAACCAATACCGGCACGAGCACGCTCATGCATCGCATATTTTGACAAGTCCATCTTCCCTAAGGTCACGCGCCCCTTATCCATATTAACCAACCCGACCACCATATAAAAGCTGGTCGTTTTACCGGCACCATTTGGCCCTAACAGCCCAACAACTTGACCTTGCTCAACAGAGAAAGAAACATCCTTAACTACCCAGCGTTTACCATAGCGTTTGCCTAGATTTTGCATCGATAATCGGACGGTAGGCACCGTATTGTTACTGGTTGCTAAGGTGTCTATATTTTTATTATCACTCATAACTTACTCATACTATTGCAAAATTCAAGCACCGACACATTCATACGGTCTTATTTGTCTATTAATCACTAACCACCTAGGTTTTTAACGTATGCTCTTTTGGCTATTACTATTACTGGGTGGAAAGACCAACTCTACACGCTGATTACCACCAGCAGTCGCTTCGACATCGCCAGCTTTTAGACTGTAACGAATAACGTTACCCGCAAAACTTGCGCCATTTTGCACCAACTTAGCATTCCCGGTCAGAGTCACGATGCCAGTCACTGCATTATAGTCAATCTTATTCGCCTGACCTTTTGCTAAACCTTTTTCTTGCGTGACGACTTGCTGCATAGTCGCTGGGCGTCCTGTCGCGACGGCCGAATTAATACTACGCTGCGGCGACAAATTGACCGTGATATTATCCGCGGTCATCTTAAACGTACCTTGAGTAATAATGACGTTGCCTGAGTAACTGGTAATACCTGTACGCTCACTATAAGTGGCTTTATCCGCCAACAGCTTAATCTCTTGATTGGCATCTGACGGTAGAGCATGGCTATACAATGGCAACGCTAACAACATAACCATCGGCAGCGCGTGCAATCGAGGTAAGCGACACGATGTTAGATTTGAGCGTATCAATGATGGGCACAAAGTAAGCAAAAATTTAGATTTCATAAAAGTTACTCGTTTTATAATAGGTAGTAGGGCTGGCACACGTCATACTAACGGTTGTTTTTAGCACGTTTTTTAAGTACAGACTTGGTAAGAATACTTAGGCTCAGAACAATGCTTTATCTTGACGGTCAGCTGGGGTAAAGGCAACCGCCACTTGACCAAACTCATACTCCCCTGTTTCAAGGTTGGCGGTCATACTAGAGGCTTCAAACCGATTCATCCCTTGTTCAATCTTCACAGGCTCTTCACTATATACCTGCCCTGATTTGGTATTGCCTTTTAGAGTACTTCCAGTCACTTTTATCGGCTCAATATCTGGCGTGTTTTTACTGCCTTCACTGACCAGTGAAAAACCACCTGATAAGCTAAGCTCACCCGTCTGCTGACTAATAGCCGCACTACCCGCTTCAATACGATAGCGCTGCTCTGCTGATGGCTCCCAATTCATGGTGATCCCTGACATCTCATCCAAATTGGTCTCTGGGTTGTGCGTCAACGATTCAGCGGTCAGCTCATATTCAGTCTCACCTTTCTCGTTAGTCTGTACCGCACTGATATCTGTGGCTTCATAGTCCACATCCGTCGTCTCCATGCTTACTGGTGGTGATATCTTTCCTTGCTGCTGAAAGAACCAGCCAGCAATACCAGCAATAATCAAAGCCAGGACTATTAACACACGAGTATTCACGACAAGTTATCCTGAATTTTTGCTTCATCAAGCGTATGGTGCGCGATAAAGTCTTGATAATGGCCATGACCCTTTAAAATCAGATCACATATTTCACGTACGGCACCAGTACCCCCTGTACGGGTAGTCACCATGTCACTGCGCTTGATCACTTCGGCGTGCGCATTGGGCACTGTCGCAGCAAATCCTACTGTTTGCATCGCTTTAATATCTGGCAGATCATCACCCATATACGCACAATCAGCTGCCGTAATACTAAGCGCAGGATCAAGGCTAGACAGTAGCTCATTTAAAGCAATAAGCTTATCATCACGACCTTGTACCACATAATCGACACCCATTTCTGCGGCGCGCTTATCCACCATCGCACTACGACGACCCGTAATAATCGCCGTCAAGATACCGTAACGCGCCAAAGATTTCACCCCAACGCCATCATGAACAGAAAATGCTTTGGTCTCGATACCATTGCCGTCATAAATAATTTGACCATTCGATAAAATACCATCAACATCCATGACCAATAGCTTTACTCGTCCCGCTTTTTTTATTAAGTCTTGCATCAGTTATCTCTTATTATATTAAAGGCTATTTTTTAAAATAATAGTTACTTCACACCAGCTTTTAGCAAATCATGTACGGTGATGATCGCCTCTAAGCGACCCTCGTCATCAATAATCAACAACTGACTGATCCCACTTTCATTCATCACACTAAGGGCATCTGAGGCGCGCATGGTCTTACTAACATGGCGCGGATTTCTCACCATGACTTCACGCATCGGTGTTTGCAGGTCGATACCTTTTTCCAAACCACGACGTAAGTCACCATCTGTAAATACTCCGACGACTTTCTCATTGTCATCGGTCACCACGGTCATACCCAAACGTCCAGCAGACATAGTAAAGAGTGCTTCTTGCAAGGGCGCTTGCTGATGTATCAGAGGTAAGTCTTCAGATTTTGTATGCATCAAATCCTCAACTCGTGTCAGTAGCTGGCGGCCTAATGCACCTGCTGGATGCGATAAGGCAAAATCCTCTGACGTAAAGTTGCGTGCGTGCACCAAGGCCACAGCTAATGCATCTCCAAGAGCTAAAGTCGCCGTCGTACTCGACGTTGGCGCAAGGTTCAGCGGACAAGCCTCTTGTGATTTACCAAGGGTTAATACGATGTCAGCCGCGTGTGGTAGCATGCCTCGCTTATCACGGCTAATACTAATCAGCGGAATATCTAAACGTTTAACAACAGGCAATAGCATTTTTATCTCATCTGACTCACCAGAGTTAGAGATGGCAAGCAAAACATCGCCCTTTACCAACATACCCAAATCACCATGTCCTGCTTCGCCAGGATGCATAAAAAAAGCTGGCGTGCCCGTAGAAGCAAACGTCGCGGCTATTTTTCGCCCAATCAAGCCTGACTTACCCATACCAGTGACTACGACGCGTCCCTGACAAGCCAAAATCACATCGCAAGCTTGCGCAAACCTATCGTCTATCTGCTCGGTCAATAACGATAACGCCGCTATCTCAGTATTAATCGCTTCGATGGCGGTACTTATGAACTGCTCATGGGTTACATTGATTTGGGTATTACTCATGAATTCGCTCTGTTTTTATAATGAATCAAGACAACATTTTACTATACTCTGTCTTATATTAATAATAATCTGCGTACGCGATACAGCAGATGACCAATGATTAAGATTAGATCATTATTATATGTAAAGGTTACTTGATATAAATGTTACTTGCTGAGCGGTTGCAGCCATTTAGACAAAAAAAACCTACTCTAGAGCAGGTCTTGATCGAATCAGTTATGTCTCAACGATGCAACGCACCTCTATTACGCGTTCAATTATCTGTCATTGTTATCATTAGAGCCGTCACTTGATTTGTCTTCAAAGCGAGTGCTCTCTACTGGCGACTCAAACCCACGATCTTGACCAAAGCCGCCACGCTCAAAGCCACGTTCCTGACTTTGTCCGAAGCTACCACGCTCAAAACCACGCTCTTGACCTTGACCAAAGCCGCCACGATTAAAGCCACTACGATTAGAGGCAAAACCACGATCTTCAAAACCGCCCGTACCAGCTGGATTGCTACCACGCTCAAAACCACTACCTTGATAGCCTGCTGGGGCGGCGCTCTGAGTTTGGGTGCCAGTCCCTGTTGTCGTACTACGGGGGTTGCGCGCTGGAACGACAGTGGAAATGGCATGTTTGTACACCATTTGGCTGACTGTGTTTTTAAGTAAGACTACATACTGATCAAATGACTCAATCTGACCTTGCAGCTTGATACCATTAACCAAAAAAATAGAAACAGGAATGCGATCTTTGCGCAGCGAATTCAAGAACGGATCTTGTAAAGTTTGTCCTTTTGACATGAAATCTCTCCTAAATATTATATAGTTATGTTTTGAGTGCCAATTATTTTAAGTGTTAATTTAATTATAATGGCTAAAAGGTAGATACAATAAGGTGTTTTCTTTATAAAACGTATCTAAATAAATATTCATTGCTCTTAAGTGATTCCACTTTATCGCGAATACGTTATTATTGTAAATAATTAAGTAACTAGTTGTTTCGTTAATACTTTCTGTCTACAAAAGTCTATAAACCAGACATCATAACAAGGCTCAACGCACTGAGCCAAATTATAACAGCTATCTATGTCAATTTTTGAAACTAATTGTGTTAGCTATCATTGCACCTTAAGACAAGTACTCTCGTGCTTCGGCCATGGTTTCAAACATTTGTAATATCATACGACTGCTAGCATCAGCCCCGCTCTCAAACTCTACTGTCCCATTCGATGATGCGCTAGGCAATTGCATTACCTTTCTTAGCCATGTGTACTGACGTTTTGCTAGCTGTCTTGTAGCATATAATGCCTTATTTTGCATTTCCTGACAAGCAAGCGCCTCGGTCTCTTGGTTAGCCATATTTGGTTGAGTAGCTGACTGAGCAACATTATCTGAGATTTCTTTTTCTCCGTTGACAGCTGTATGCTTTCCAAAAGCTTCATAAAATTGAGCTTTATCTAGATGAGTCTCATCAAATATCGGATGCTCAATATGCACCAAGTATTCTAGTACTTGCCTGTAACCCACACAGCGCATCGAAGGCATATTAGGCGTGAGCGGATACTTTTTTAGTAAGTCTATGACTTCAGCCACTAGCCCTTCATTCCACATGATATCTAGACGTTGTTCGATACGATTATGTAGCCATGAACGAACTGGCATTACCGATAGCGCGTGCCACTGCTGCTCTGGGTTGTGGGCTAGGGCTTGCTTTGGCTTGCGCTGCCAGTCACTTATTGGAATATTTGTTTGTAGATAGACTTCCACTGCTCGCGTGATACGCTGAGTATCAGTAGCATTCAAACGCTCATGGCTTATAGGGTCTATACTACCCAAATAATCATATAGAGCGCTAATACCTTCCTCTTGACGCCACTTCTCTACGCGCGCCCGTACGCTGTCATCGCTATCGGGCACAGGAGACAACCCATCGAGTAGCGCCATGTAATACATCATGGTGCCGCCTACTAATAATGGTATCTTGCCATTTCTATGACATTCGTCAATGAGGCGGGCAACGTCACTGACAAACTCAGCCACACTATAGCTTTGCATAGGATCAATGATATCGACCAAATGATGTGGATAACGCGCCAGCTCATCCGCTGTTGGCTTGGCTGTGCCAATATTCATGTCACGATATATCAGTGCTGAGTCCACAGAAATTAATTCAAAACGACCTGTATCGTATAGCTCGTACGCCAGTGACGTCTTGCCGCTAGCAGTTGGTGCCATAAGACAAACCACGCTATTATCCGCCAACTTGTGAGAGATGCTATCAGACGAATGTTGCATAAAGTGGCCTTTCATAATATATGGATAACTCAGATATCAATTGGTTTAATTGCTTTAAGATGTTGTAATTATTTTCAGATATTCAGGATAGCATTAGCTTTACTAAGCGATGGCTATCTATCGTCTTGATAGCATTGTTCATCATTATTTCAGTAAGATCATTCACGAAAACCATTGAATCTTGCACAGACATTTGCGCATTGACCGTTATAAGTTGCTGATTAAACTCAGTAGCACTTTTTGGTAATCTATCTTTTTTGAATACTTGCTGACTAGAGGTAAGTGACTCAAATAACTGGTTTATTTTAGACTGCCAATTTTTAGCACTTATCAGTACACATTGCCCTTGGTGATAAAATAACAGCCAAGGTAGACTTCTATCATCTGTGCTTGAGTCAATACCAACAGTTTCTACATCGTTAATGATATCTAAGCAAATTGGTAAAGATGCAGAGGTAGCTGCTCCATCAGAATAATATGAAGTGCTGTTGTTACTGTTGTTACTGTTGTTACTGTTGTTACTTTGGTCTGAGCGCTCATTGATATAAGATTGCAATGACTCTTGCAATGAAGGATTATCTGAAGATAATTGGTTTGCAGTAGACTGATAAGACTGCTTATTAGATTCTACTTTATTATGCTGCCTTGGGTTATTAGTAAGCTGAATACTTGAGATGGGCACTTCAGAAGAACGACTTAAAGAAGCATCATTATTTGCCCGTTCCGCAGATATGTATTGGCTATCAGCTTCTGGCTTCGGTACAGATTCAGATGCAGACTCAATTCCAAGCCCAAATTTAGTTACATCGATCGTTTTCAACTGCGTACGAACTGTATGGCCTAAGTGCGCCATAATATTATTCAATGGACTGATTTTGATACGTTGTTTAGATGGATGCACATTGATATTTAACCATTGCGTTGGCAAATCAAAATACAGTGCATACCCCATACCTGCTAGCTGCGCACCTTGTGCCAGTTGACGTATTTGATTGCTAATTAACGCTTCTTTTACCAGTCTGCCATTTACATAAATCAGCTTTGGTAAGTCAGATTTTTCATAATGCAATGGCCATAACCAACCACTAATCGCTGCTTGATTAGCATTGCTACTATCATACTCTACAGACGACTGTATCAGACTCGACAAATCTATCGATATTGCTAATGCATTATCTATCAATGCCATACCAGTCGCTTGTTCCAACCGCGGTAGTGGCAAACGACTGTCATTATTACCACTAATACTCGTAGCACTTGCAGATAATGATAGCCGCTGTTTATTGTCATGAAAAAGTGTTAAAGCAACATCGGCACGCGCCAGTGCAACCTCTCGGACGATGGTTTCGATATGACCAAATTCAGTGGCAATAGATTTTAGGTTGCCACGGCGGGCAGGCACGTTAAAATACAAATCTTTTACGACAATCGTGGTACCGCGGTTATGGACAACTGGTAACAGTTTCGGTGTGTCATCTAATACACCAACGACCTGTAATTGACGACCGATACCGCTCTCATCATGACTACTGATTAAGGTCAAACGTGAGACAGCAGCCATCGCCGCTAACGCTTCACCGCGAAAACCCAACGTCGTAATACCATGCAAATTAGCAACGTCAGCAACCTTACTGGTCGCATGTCGGGTAATGGCCATAACCATGTCATCAGGATGAATACCGACCCCATTATCCACTACCTCAATCAGGCCCATACCGCCTTGAGTGATGCGCACCTCAATACTAGTCGCACCAGCATCGATGGCATTTTCCAGCAACTCCTTGACCACCGCTGCTGGACGGGTCACCACCTCACCTGCTGCTAATTGATTAATTAGCAACGGCGATAGTTTTTTAATGCGGGTATTAGGATGATTATCTGGCATTTATAGATGTCATATTTTTGGAAAGTAGCGATTGGTATAATTTAGATATTCGTTTAGATGATAAGTTGCGATAGATCTAAACCCTGCGCTTGACCTGCCTTTGACAACCTCAACTGCACTTGGCGAGCTTCAGTGTCGTTATCATCGCTTACACTTTGAGTCATATCGATGAATAACGTAGGCGGTGGAAGATAGCTATCAGCGCGGCTAGCCCATTCGATAATGACCAATGCTTCAGGCTCACCGAGATACTCGTCAAATCCAATAAAAGACAGTTCTTCTGGATCTTGCAGACGATATAAATCTGCATGATAAACTGGCTTGATCGAACCATCCTTTCGTTGAATACTGTAGGGCTCAACCAAGGTATAAGTTGGACTTTTTACCGCACCTGTATGACCAAGCGCTTGTAACCAGTAACGCGTTAGTGTAGTCTTTCCAGCGCCCAAGTCCCCTGCCAGCCACACGCTACCTGTCAGTGGTAATGTCGCTAATTGCTCAGCCAATGATTGAGTGTCTTGCTCAGAATTGAGTATCAAAGTCTTTAAGAATTTTTCATTTTCTATAGATTGACCATCACACATTAGACTGAACCTGCTTGTACTTGCTCTGTCTGTACCTGCATGGTCACAGTTGGATTGGTAAAGCTTTCACCGCGAATCAGTTTGGCATACAGCTCAGAGTCAGCCCACTCAGCACGAACCTGCTCACTGAATTCGAAGTCTTCTAAGACTAGCTGACCCATTTGATCGTTTGCAACATCATCAGCAAAGCACTGCGCATACCCTGTCGCCGTCTCGTGGGCAATCACTGAGTACACGCTGACATCTGCTTCGCCGTTTTGCATTTGTGTCTGACGTAGTATTTCTTGTGCCCAAAAGAATATCACTCGTGAAAACTGCTCTGCCGATGGTGAAACTGGCAAGCTAATCCAACGTGCACTAAATTTCTTACACGCTGCAATATACTCAGGATCATCTTTGTTCCAAAAACAAATCGCATGATCAAAGCTATCAATAATATCTTTGATAGAAGATTTTAGTAGACCAAAATCATAAACCATTTGCCCATGGTCTAAACGATTAGCTTCTAAAATCAGCTCAATCTGATAGCTATGACCATGAATGGAGTGTTTGCAACGCTCAGAGCTACAGTTGCGAACGATGTGAGCATTTTCGAATTTAAACAGTTTACGTATACGCATAATAGGGTGACCAAAACAGTGAGCACGATGGTGCTAAATGTTAATAAATAAGAGTTTGCCGCGTTTATTCATCGGCTTTTAGCCATTATAGCAAATCGCTATGTATCCGTAAGTAAGCACTTATGAATACCATGATTAATTGAACGAATCAGTTGGCGCATGGCTTGGCTAAAACAATGATTTGGCTAAAGAAAATAAAAGGAATAAATCGTAGGCGAATTGTGCGAGTGCTATCTATTACTAACGCTTAAGCCTATACTCGATTCAATAAGCGACTATGTTAGTCGTCACCATACTTACTTTAAGTCAGCTCAATTGGCTCAACGGGTTGTATGCGTTATCTACAAAGGAGTTACCATGAGCAAAGGTCAAGACAGTAAAAAGAACGTCAAAAAGAAGCCGCTTTTAACAGCTAAAGAAAAAAAAGCCGCCAAACAAGCTAAGAAAGACGGCAATAGTAGCAGTATCCTAGGCAAGCACTAATTTTATATATAGATACTAATCATATAGAACGGTTCATCAAATCTAATCATTTGACGAACCGTTTTTTATTATCTGCTATTTGCTAATTAGGGCGCGTCTTCATTTTAAAAATGGTCATAAAAATGAGATAAATTGCCGTCAAACAAGGAAAATAGTGTCGATAATATCGAGATATTAACCCGCTATTTGACGCGGTTTGGCAAAATTTAGCCATTTTTAGCCCATTTAGATGACCATCGATTGAATTGCAGACATGCCCTAGGCACTACGCGGTGCAAACATAATGATCGCCATGCCAAGTAACGCGACCACAGCACCTATTATGTCCCATGAAGTCGGACGAATACCATCAACAGCCCATAACCATAGTATTGCCATAAAAATATATACACCGCCATAGGCTGCATAAACCCTACCTGCAGCGGTCGGATGTAACGACAGCAGCCAAACAAAAGCGACCAAACTCAGCGCGCCAGGTATCAGCAGCCAGATTGACCTACCCTCTCGCAGCCATAGATAAGGCAAATAACACCCTGCAATCTCAGCCAATGCGGTCAGCGCAAACAGTCCAACGGTCTTCAGTTCTGTCAAACGTATCTACTCCTCAACGGTGATAAATCCAGTCAGATATGGTACGGCATTGCCAGAAATAAGCACTCTATCCCCTGCTACGGTACAGTCAAGCACGCCGCCTCGACTAGATGCTTGATAAGCGACTAATTCATTTTTACCTAAACGCTCTGCCCATAAAGGTGCAAGCCCAGTATGAATCGAACCAGTCACGGGGTCTTCGTCACCGCCATTTTCTGGCCAAAAGTATCTAGAGACAAAATCGTAATTCTGATAACTTTCTGAGGTTGCCTGACAAGTTACCACCACATCATAAGGTGCTAGCTGCTTTAATGTCTCATTATCACGCACAACATTCAATACATCAGATTCAGAATCATAGATGACAAAATATGCTTGAGCATTACGATATACCTCAACAGGAGCAATGGATAGACCTGCCAATAAGCTATCAGGAATCTCATCAATTTTTTTAGGCACTGTATTGGGGAAGTCCATTTGTATCTTGCCTGATTCTGTTTGGACAATGGTAAGTATACCAACTGCTTTGGCTGAAAATTGAATAACCTTTACGTTCGGGTTTTTCTTAAACAGCACGTAAGCAGAGGCTAAGGTCGCATGACCACAGAAGTCAATTTCGGTCAATGGTGAAAACCAACGAATATGATAAACACCTTTATCATCAGGAACGATAAAAGCCGTTTCAGACAAATTATTTTCAGACGCGATAGACTGCATCAAAGCATCAGCTAACCATTCATCTGTGACAATAACTGCAGCGGAATTGCCTTTGAACAAAGTATCCGTAAAGGCATCAATAATGTTTATTTCTAGTCGCATGGGATGTTCTCATTTTTATAATTTTTAAAGATTAATCTTGGTCATTATTATCTTTGGAGAAATCGAAATAAGAAAATCTGACCAAAACTTAATACTTAGATCGATAGGCAATAGTTTCAGTGATGTTGTACTGTAGCTAACCAGTCTTGGCAACGAGCTAATATACCTAGCTCGCTAATTCTCTCAAAAATTCTCGCTATAGCTGGGACAACATGATTATTTTAGCATTTTGACAATATTGAAATAGTATGACACACAAAACCCCAGTAAAATCTATCATAACAAACAAACCTCTTAGATGACCGTTTATCGAGGCCATACCGACATTGTAAATAGGAAGTTAGCATCATGATGCGTATTGGATTATTTTTATTAACCAACTTGGCAGTGATTGTGGTATTTAGCATTGTGTTTGGTATTTTATCGAGGTTTTTTGGAATCGGTGGTGTGCACAGCGCAGGTGGTCTCAACTACATTAGCCTTGCCGTTATGTGTGGTATCTACGGTATGGTCGGCTCGATGGTGTCGCTATTTATATCGAAGTGGATGGCTAAAAGATCCACTGGTACGGTAGTCATAGAATCGCCACGCACCGCTACTGAGCAATGGTTAGTTGATACAGTCGCCAAACAAGCACGAGCCGTAAATATCGGTATGCCTGAGGTTGGTATTTTTAATAATTCGCAGCCAAATGCCTTTGCGACTGGTTGGAATAAAAATAAAGCACTGGTAGCGGTTTCGTCTGGTCTACTACAAAATATGAATCAAGATGAAGTCGAAGCGGTACTGGCGCATGAGATTGGTCATGTGGCTAACGGTGATATGGTAACCCTTGCCCTCATTCAAGGGGTCGTAAATGCCTTTGTAATGTTCTTTGCACGTATTGTAGGCAGTTTCGTTGATCGTACTGTGTTTAAAAATACCAGTGACCGCCCAGGTATTGGTTACTTTATTACGAGTATCGTAATGGATATCTTACTTGGATTTTTGGCATCTGCCATCGTGATGTGGTTCTCACGCTTACGTGAATTCCGTGCGGATCAAATGGGTGCAAAATTGGCCAGCTGCGAAAAAATGATTAGTGCGCTTGATGCGCTTCGTCCTTCTGCACAGCGACCAGATCAAATGCCTGAGAGTATGAAAGCATTTGCGATCTCATCAGGACAAACGCAAGGCTTTAGTATTGCCAACCTATTCCGTTCACACCCAACGCTTGATGACCGTATTGCGGCGTTGAGAGAATATAATCCTAATTAATGACAATCGATTTAAAACCAACTTGCTACTTGTTAGCAGGTTGGTTTTAAAAAAATACTTTATATAGAAAATTAGAAGTTAGAGTATGAATACTCAGTCACTATCATTTTATTTAGTAGTAAAAGGCTAAACATTAGCGCTAGTTTAAATAAAAGAGATATTACTTCTTTTCCTTAGACGGAAAAAGCGATACCAAACCATCTCCTATGATTCCTCGCCAAGCAAAGTAATCATGTCCTGCAGCATACTCTTGATAATGTGTATCGTACCTTTTTGCCAATAAAACGTCTCGCAGATGACGATTGGTTCCCAATATACCGTTGCTACCACTTTTACCACGAGCCGTTTCAAACACGCCTGCGCTCAAAAAGAAACGAACGGGTGCCTTATCCATTTTTATTACCTCAGACGCTACGAAGTGTTTATCTTCTGCTGTCTGATCTTTTGGATGCCACCAGTAAGACCCAGACATAGAGATAACATTGCCAAATATGTCGGGGTGACGTAGTGCGATAGTCGTCGCTGCTAAACCGCCATAACTTGACCCTGCAATGACCGTTCTATCCGTTGGTATCGCTACTGGCAATCGTTTATTTATTTGTGGTACTAACTCATTGGCCAATACATCTGCAAACATTGGGTTGGCAGGTAATTCACGTGCACGGGCATCATTATCAGGATTGCTAATAAACACCGCTGTCACTGGTGGAACCTTACCTTCTGCAATCAAATTATCTAAAATCGTGGGCAATCCAACCGTATCAATATAGGCTTCCGCATCAAAGATATATAACAGCACCGCATCATCTTTACTATTCTCCTTGTTGTTATTAACAGTTGGGGAGTAAATGGTGATATCGCGAGTATTGTCCAATGTACTATTGGTAAATTTAAAGGTAGACAACTCTCCTTTGGGAACCTCTGCCTGTCTTTTTATCCAACGCCTATTTGGTGCGTCTTTTAACGTAATAGTAGATTTGGTTGTGTACTTATCAGTGGCTGAACGTGGCCATGAATGGTGATTATAAGGATCGGCTTGAGCCACGGCTTTTATGGCGACTCTACGAGCAAACTCAGACAGAGGTGGCTCAGGGGTATTGGGAGCAATCTGATAGGATAAGTGCGTGTTGTTTGGCACAATAAAGCTTTTGTACCATGTATCAGAGTCTACCAATCGTTGCAATGCATCATGATTGGTGGACGGGCCACCCATTAACTTGACATTGCGATAGTCTCCTCGCGCTAAAAACGTCATCACAGTGCCCAAAGCTGTGTCTTCAATCAGCGGTGTACCTAATACTTCCACTTCCGCCCAAAAGCGATCTGTACTCTGCCCTTTCTGCAATGACTCAAGTAATGCCGATACTCTGGGGCTGAGTAACGTGTCAGAACTGTCTAGAGAATTTCCTAAAGAACCTTTTAAATCTTGCTCTGCTAAACTAACACGTTGTTCGAGCACTATCTGATAAGCACCTGAGCCAGACAGTCGCCAGGTCTCTGCACAGTTTTCGGCTACTGAATAGAAGTGTTGTTTGCCACTTTTATTATCAATCAAACGGCGCGATACTTTTCCTGTGGCATCGATAACATCTAGCGTCATCATACTTCTATCACTCTCAACATATCCGGTTAGATAATCGCCTGTATCGCAAGGAACGCTAAAATCTAATGACTTATGCTGTGGCTTGATATCAGCGTTTTCCCTGTTGGAATGATTTAAATCGCCTTTCAAGGGACTTTCAATCGTTAGCATCGTTGCCTCCGAACCAAATGCAGGAAATGACGCCGAATATAATAAAAAGGTAAAGCCTGCTATGGCCCATTTCTTCTTAGGAAGAAATCGTATGTATCTCATTCACTACTCCCTCATTTACTCACTGACAAACATCTAATTTCTACCTTTACAGAATGTCTAGCGAATGATACAAAAGTGAAATACTACCTTATTTTTAGGGGCTGTAGTAGATAAGCACTATGCTAGACTACTTTTATGAAGATAACCCGTTGTAAACTCAGTAAAAAATTACAGCGAAGGCTGTTAGAGTTTTTCACAGCTGAAGTGACTGCTAGAACAGCCGCAGATTTGCTTGATATTCAGCCTAATACTGCTGCACTTTTTTATCATAAAATAAGACTTGTGATAGATTACCATCTCTCATTAGAAGCTGATGAGCTTTTTGATGGCGAAGTCGAATTAGATGAAAGTTACTTTGGCGGTGTACGCAAAGGTAAAAGAGGTCGCGGAGCTGCTGGTAAAACAGCCGTATTTGGTATTCTAAAACGAAATGGTAAGGTTTATACCATTGTCGTAGCAGACACCAAACAGACTACCCTAATGCCTGTTATTAAGCGTAAAATCAAGCCTGACAGCTTTGTTTATACGGATAGCTATCGAAGTTATAATGCATTAGATGTGAGCGAATTCAAACATTTCAGAGTCAATCACTCTAAAGAGTTTACTTGCGGTAAAAACAATCACATCAATGGCATTGAGAACTTTTGGAATCAGTCTAAACGAACGCTCAGAAAATATAATGGAATTGATAAGAAGCATTTCCATTTATTTTTAAAAGAGTGCGAGTTTAGGTTTAACTATGGCTCACCATCTAATCAGCTGAAAACCTTGAGAAAATGGTGTGATATTTAATCCTTATCTACTACAGCCCCTATTTTTAATATAGATGATATTGAAAATCATTATCGTTTGATAATTTATTCTGTATAAATAAATAATGACAATTTATTTTTCCTTTATAAAATAAAAAACCCACCTGACTCAATTAAAGTCAGATGGGCTTTTAGAATAGATATGATGACTAACTAAATATCAAACTCAAGCGCTCTATCACCTTCGCTATCTTTGATACGCGTTGGCAGACCAATCTTGTTTAGTAGATTGATAAATGGCTTGGCATCTAGCTCTTCGACGTTGACCATTTTGCCTGCATCCCATTCGCCAGTAGCGACCAGTATCGCAGCAGCAACAGGTGGCACGCCTGCGGTATAAGAGATACCTTGGCTACCAACTTCATTGTAAGCATCTTTATGATCTGAGACGTTATAGATAAACACTTCAGTCTCAACGCCATTGATCTTGCCTTTGACTTTGTCACCGATACAGGTCTTGCCTGTATAGTTCGGTGCAAGCGAGCTTGGATCTGGTAGTACTGCTTTAACAACTTTCAGTGGTACCACTTCTTGGCCTTCAGCAGTCATCACTGGCTGCTCAGATAGCAATCCTAAGCTCTGTAGGACAGTGAAGACATTGATGTAATGCTCACCAAAGCCCATCCAAAAGCGAATGTTTGGTACATCTAAGTTGGCTGACAGTGAATGCACTTCATCATGACCACTCAGATAGCTATTTTGCACACCCACAACTGGCAAGTCATCCGTACGTTTGACTTCAAACATTTTGTTAGACTGCCACTTGCTGTCTTGCCAAGAGTAAACCGTACCGGTGAACTCACGGAAGTTGATCTCTGGGTCAAAGTTAGTCGCAAAGTATTTGCCATGGCTGCCCGCATTGATATCAATGATATCGATATCAGTCACAGATCCTGCATCCATCATGTCATAGCCAAGACGCGCGTAGGCGTTGACCATACCGGGATCAAATCCTGCACCTAAAATGGCCGTAACATTGTTGTCTGCACAGCGCTCTTTACGTTGCCACTCGTAGTTGTTGTACCAAGGCGGCGTCTCACAAATCTTGCGTGGATCTTCGTGAATAGCCGTATCTATATACGCCGTGCCTGTTTCAATACAAGCTTCTAGTACGGTCATATTGATAAATGCCGAGCCAACATTGATAAGTATTTGTATTTTTGTGTCTTGTATCAGCTGCACGAGTGCTTGGCTGTCCATGGCATCGACCTGATGCGTATGCAAGACCGCAGCTTGCTTAAAGCTGTCTTTTTCTTTTACGCTCTGCGCGATAGCATCGCATTTGTCTTTGGTACGTGAGGCGATATGGATCTCGCCAAGCACATCATTGTGCATCGCACATTTATGCGCGACCACTTGAGCGACACCGCCTGCTCCGATGATCAGTACGTCTTTTTTGTTAGATTTGGCTTGTTGGTTTGTGTTCAATGAACAATCCTCCTTTGTGTCCCTGTCGATACCATTGATTGCGGCTATGCAAAACAGAAACGAGTGAATGATATGCGTGAATTAAAAAGGAAGACCGAGGAAAACCCACGCACCCGTCGGGCAGATACCACTCTAGTATTTGCCCGACGCGATTATAACAATTTTTATTCCCTTATCGGTAAAAAATATGTATAAAAAGTGGAGATATTAAAATGTCTACTAATACAGGTTAAGCCTTTGTTTTTTAATCATTAAAAATACAAAAACCCGACAATAGCATAGTCTTAAAAGCTAAACCTTAAGATAGGCTGGCTTTATATTCCTCATAGTCAAACTCACGCTGGATATCAGTACTGCCATCCAAACGGCGGATCACTATCGCTGGCATATTGACCCCATTGAACCAGTTTTTCTTGACCATCGTATAACCGGCAGCATTACCAAAGGCAATCTTATCGCCTATCTGCAAATTATTCGGTAATGCATACTCACCAAAGATATCACCTGCCAAACAAGAACGACCATAGATAATGGTATGGTCTGCTGACTCAGCATTCGCCTCAGACGGTGCAGCTTCTGCAGGATTGCCAATAGGCGCAATATCGGTAGCTGTATGGTTAATCGCAGCAATCGGTGCTGACTCACGATAGATAAGCAAGTCGAGCATATGTGCTTCAATCGAAGCATCAACGACGGCTAGGTTTTTTTCGTTATGCATGGTATCTAGCACAGTAGTCACCAACGTGCCTGCGCCATGGATGCTTGCTTCACCTGGCTCAAGATACACTTGCACGCCATAGGTTTCGCTAAAGGCTTTCAAACGTGCAGCTAGCTTCTCTAATGGATAATCAGGCGCGATAAAGTGGATACCACCGCCCAAGCTCACCCATTCAAGCTGCGCTAAGATATCACCAAATCTTTCTTCGATATCAGCCAAGCTTTCGCTAAAGGCTTCAAAACTGTCATTTTCACAATTGTTATGAATCATGACGCCAGTGATATCGCCAAGTACTGCTGCGATTTTATCTTTATCGTGCTCGCCAAGACGGCTAAATGGACGCGCAGGATCAGCAATCAAAAATGATGAGTTGCTGGTCTTAGGGTTGAGTCGTAGACCTACAGGTATATTTTGCGCGGCGGCTCGCGCTTTAAAAGCGTTGAGCTGTGAGATTGAGTTAAAGATTATTTTATCCGCATAGTTCAATACTTCAGGGATTTCATCTGCACTATAGGCGACGCTATAAGCGTGCGTTTCTTTTTTGTCGCTGTTACTGGCATCATCGTTATTGCCAAAGGTTTCATAGCCCAATCTGACTTCGTTAAGTGAAGATGAAGTCGTGCCATGCAGATAAGGCTGCATCACATCAAAGACCCCCCATGTGGCGAAGCATTTTAGTGCTAATAATGCTTTTGCACCAGACAGCTCACATAGCCTAGCGATGATTTTCATATTGGCAACGATAGCCGCTTCATCAAGCACGTAGTATGGTGTTGGTGGCAATGTCGCGTTGATAGAATTCTCTAGATTTTTTGCATTCATAATAGATTACCTAATAGACACTCTGCTGTTGGTATCTTGACAGACAGATATAAATATTTGCGCTATAGTAGACTAAATTCATCATAATTAGAATATCTTATGGCACTCTCAACCGATTATTCCAGCTCAGCCAGTCGATACCATTCATCACAATTGGATCCGAAAAACATAGATTTGACTTATCTAGATCCTGATGCGCGTGCCGTGTTGGATTTTTGGTTTGATAAAAACAATGAAGCTTACTGGTTTGAACAAAACGATCGTTTTGATAAGCAGATACAAGATAAGTTTGGCGGCATTTGGGAAGCAGCGAAACAAGGTGAATGTGTCACTTGGCGTATCGCAGAGTCTTCATTGGATGGTAATAGCTCGATAACGGCGTTGGCAGGACGCTTGGCAGAAATTATTGTGCTGGATCAGTTTTCACGCAATTTATGTCGCGGACAAGCAAGTGCATTTGCGCAAGATGGTATGGCATTAGCACTCGCCCAAGAAGCCATTCAACAGCCTTATTTTGATACTCTACCGATGCAATGGCGTAGATTTATTATCATACCGTTTATGCACTCTGAGTCGGCCATGATTCATAAGCGTTATCTACCGCTATTTGAACAACTAGATGATGCAAACACATTGGACTTTGAACATCGTCACAAACAAATCATCGATCAATTCGGGCGATATCCACATCGCAACGAGGTACTAAATCGCGACTCAACCGAAGATGAAAAGAACTTTTTAAAACAGCCTAATTCATCGTTTTAGGCCACATTCCTAGTATTGTACGAAGATAATTAAAGTTATTACACAAAAAATTATTACATAAAAAGAAGGTCTGAATCATATCACTGGTTCAGACCTTCTTTTTTACGATCAATATTTAGAGCGTATTAAATGATTATTAGTAATTTACCTTACCAGTAGTAAACGTAAATGACTGCTGCTCTAATGTTTTATCGTCAACCAAAATATCAAAGCTGACCTTATATTCGCTATTACCATAAAGTCCACAATTACCACCTTTATTACTACCTGATTCACAGCTTTTCAGCGCATCCGTTAATGGCAAAATAAATGCTTCATTCGCTGGCAATGCATAATTCGTACCTTTGTACGGATCATTGTCAGAATCAAGCAGTTGAATCGGCAAATCTATATTACGCTGCACATCTCGGAATTTAACGTTACTCACTTTAACTTTATCAGCGGATGGCATGTTGATATAAACCGGCTGTCCGATAGGATCAGTACGCAAATTGCGCCCAGAGCCTCTGACTGGATTTGGGGTTTCGTTATAAAGTGCAGTGACTGTCCCCGTCACATCTTGACATGGGTACGTAAAAACACCTTCAAGCGTTTTATTTGTCGTGGTTTTTGTCCCTGCAGCATTGCTTACCAAAACATAGCCTTTATTGTTAGCAGCATTTTTACCACTAGGCGTATAGGTAACCATCCCTGTTCCTACTACGCCTGAAGTTGGCAACATTAAAGAGCGTAGATGATAAGGCGCTGACAACAACGACTTTGCCATAGAGCTTGCCACGGCTTCTGTACTCAAAAAATTTCCTGCCGAACTGTAATAGACAGACTGGGCAATGTTTTCAGTGACACCATATTGCGAGTTGCCATAGTCCGCATTGATCAATCGATCTGCCAGATCTAATCCACTGAAAAAAGGATTGTGAGAACCTGTCACACTAGCAATATCGCTAATTTCGTTTTCGAAATGCGCGTTAAAGCTGGTTGGCGAGCTATTGGCAAATACATATTTAATATAATTTGCATGTTGAATAGCAATATCGTCTAATTCTGTATCAACAGATAAACCATTTAGACCACAGCTGGTTCTTGCTAAACTGAACTGATTATTCGCACTTAATGCTGCTTGTACATTATTAACGGCTGACCCATTACCACCAGCGTTAGGAATACCATCGCTTGGCTCGTCACCCTGACTAGTAGGCGTCGCTATAATCGGAGCAGAAGTAATAGGTTCTGACGTGGTTGGCTCGGCAGTTTCATCGCTTTGTGAGTTATCTGGTGTATTAGCAGATGTAGAACTGCTGTCAGAATCACCGCCTCCGCCGCACGCGCTGAGAAATATGGTTAAAAATAGCACTGCCGCAAGATTTTTTTGAGAAGTATAAGAAGTCATCGCTCATCCTATAAAATAATAACCTGTTTGTGAAAAGCAATGAGAATAAAAATCAGTTACAGGGTAGTCAGTGATTGATTTAACAGTGTTTTATTTCAATATAATGTCTATTGTATTACAAGTTATGAACTTTTGCTCATTATTTTGTAAAAAACCTGCTACTCGCTGATTGCAAGTAACAGGTTTCTTTTTAGGTCTATAAATCAACATTATGCTTAAGCTATTTTCGAGGCAAAGATATCATCTATAAAGTACGATTCTTTTGTCTCCGCTATACAGTCACTTTTTCATAGCTACTGTATTTCTAACGCTTTTCTTACTGGTGCAAAACTACGTCTATGCGTTGGCAAGACACCATATTTTTCGATTGCTTCCATGTGCGCGCGCGTCGGATAGCCTTTGTGTTTGGCAATACCATATTCCGGATATTGAGCATCCAGTGTATACATCGATTCATCACGACTTACTTTTGCTAATATACTGGCCGCTGCAATACTAGTATGACGCGCATCGCCTTTTACCCATGCTTGACAATCAATCGCAGATGGCGCCACCTCTAACTTTTTAAAGCTATCATAGTTCAAATCAGGACAACGATTTCCATCAAACAGTACTTCTATTTTTAATTGATCGAGCGACGTGCTTTTATCATTTCTAGTGGTCGAGAATTTTTTAAAAATCACTTCTAGCAATGATTCAGTACATAAGCGCATGCCAAGCATCGTTGCTTGCAAGATATTCACCTGGTCGATCACTGCTGCTGGTATATCAGCGATGATATAACCGATAGCATGCTGCTGAACCAATGGATAAAGGATATCGCGCTTTTTTTCACTCAGTTGTTTGGAGTCTGTCAGTATCGACAACGGCGTGTCTTTAAGCGGTTGTTCCTCAATCAAACCTGACCAAGTCGCAGGTAATATTGCCGCCGCCACATTGACACTACCTAGTAATGGCCCACGTCCTGCTTCATCAACGCCGATTTGTAGCATTGATTGCGCTGCATCTTGGTTATCATTAGACAGATATTGAGTGAGCAGTTCAGCGGTATTCATGTTCCCATATAAGTGTATGGGCGCTGCTAACTGAATATATTTTCCTTTGACATCAATATGCTCGATATTAATATCAATTATTTGAACTGAGCTTTCTGTATGTTGGTTGATATGCATAATATTAGGAGGTCTTTCTCGTTTAATTAGGATTAATAGTATCGGTATTTTGGATAAACCACTGTTCAATCACGCTGTTTGAAGGCTCATGGTTACTTTGCTGTTGTAGCGACTGCTTTGTCACTAGTAAGTCGTGTAATTGCTCGGCATAAGCGCGTGGTTGCAGCAATCGCATCACGGTACGGCATATATTGTCACCGCTTGCTTGCTCTTGAATCAGCTCAGGTACAATCGGTGCATTAGCCAATATATTAGGCAATGCCACATATGGTACTTTTACCAGACGCTTGGCAATTTGGTAAGTCAGCTGATTTAATTGATAGACTACTACCATCGGCCGTTCAAGCAGCATTGCCTCCAGCGTTGCTGTCCCAGATGCCAGCATCACGATATCTGATGCCGCCATGGCATGTTGGCTAAATTCTGGCTGGGTATCATCGTAAACCACCACAATTGCTTCACGTAGCTGTTCTGAGCGTTGGTCGATCACTTCTTGTACTATATATTGATGGTTTTGATCGACCGTTGGAATGATAAAGCATAGCTTAGGATCTAACAGGATTAACTTTTGGATACCATCAAGCATCAATGGCAGAATAGCTGTAATTTCACCGCGCCTAGAACCTGGCATTACACAAATAAGCTGACTTACATCATCGAAGCGTTCAATAAAAAACTGCTGCAACCCATCGTTGTCCCAAACGAGCTCACTGCGACGTTGGTTGATTGGCGTATCGATCAGATTCTGATCAATGGTTCGTAGTAATGGATGACCCACACAGATCGCTGGATGGTTATGTCGCTCATAAACTGGCAACTCAAACGGGAATAGACATAGCACCAAATTGGTCGCCGCTTTAATATTATGGATACGTGACTCACGCCACGCCCAAATAGAAGGACTGACGTACTGCACACAGAATACGCCTTGGGGCTTTAGTTTTTTGGATACTCGCAAATTAAAGTCAGGCGCATCAATACCGACGAACCAATCAATATTGGCAGCCTTAAATGCGCTCAGTAGCTCGCGGCGCGCTTTGAGCAAATCTGGTAGCTGCGACATGACTTCTACTAGGCCCATTACTGCCAAGCGCTCCAACGGAAAAATACTCTGTAGCCCTTGCGCTTGCATCTTTGTACCGCCTACGCCTACCCAGACAATATCATCACGTAGATTATTCATTTGCCGCATAAAATCTGCGCCTAAGCTGTCACCAGATACCTCACCTGCGACGATGCCTATCACTAGCGGCGTAGCATTTATATTTGGTACTTGAGAATCCGTCTCGGCTTGATGAATGAGGTCAGTATGGTGATGAGACGTAGCAGAATCTGTCATGACAAGCTCTCGATATTAGAAATACACAAAATAAAATAAACCGTTATTATAAAATATAACGTAATAAATCAGCGATACGACCTCACGGATAATGTGCGCACTCATCCGTACTGTTTTAATGACACAGTTTGGGCCACCCATCGCTGATGTTGCTATCATACTTGACGATGATACAAATAGCGAAATTCACACATAAAATCTGAGCGTTATGCACCAAAAACTCAACCAACTCTTATTAATAGATAGAAAAACCAAATGCTAAACGTGCATTTAGAACGTCAAATATCATGCTAAGTCTCTATAAGTATAACTAAGTTTTAGTTTTCTCATTCCAGTTATCAGTCAATTAACTGCTCGACTACCCTTGTCAACCAACACTTTTGTCCGCATAATGAATGTTCCTATAAATCAGCTAGACGATATATAACCATGACAACATCAGTTACCCATAATGCAGATATTGACGACGTGAATATTGAAAAATTTATTCCTTTGATTACTCCCGCCGAGCTAAAAGCCGAGCTGCCTCTGTCAGACGACGCGTATAACACCGTACTAAAAGGTCGTAATACTATTCAAGATATCTTGGATGGTAAAGACAAGCGTTTGTTTGTGGTCATTGGCCCTTGCTCTATTCACGATATCAAAGCCGCTCACGAATATGCCGATCGTTTAGCCGTATTGGCAAAAGAAATCGAAGACAGTGTATTTGTGGTCATGCGTGTTTATTTCGAAAAACCTCGTACGACGGTTGGCTGGAAAGGCATGATCAACGACCCTGACATGAATGACAGCTTTGATATAGAAAAAGGCTTGCGCACGGCTCGTAAATTGCTACTTGATTTGAATGAAAAAGGTCTACCTTGCGCGACCGAAGCACTTGATCCAAATACGCCGCAGTACATCCAGGATCTAATCAGCTGGTCAGCCATTGGTGCACGTACCACTGAGAGCCAAACGCATCGCGAAATGAGCTCTGGTTTATCATGCCCAGTTGGCTTTAAGAACGGTACTGATGGTGGTATGACAGTTGCTGTAAATGCCATGCAAGCGGTTAAAGAAGGTCATAGTTTCTTAGGTCTATCGTCAGATGGTAAAGTCTCTATCATCAAATCTAAAGGTAATCCTTACGCGCACGTGGTACTTCGTGGTGGTAACGGTAAACCTAACTATGATGAAACTGCGGTAGCCCAAGTTGAAAATGAACTAGCAAAAGGCAAAACCAATAGCAAGATTATGATTGACTCAAGTCATGCTAACTCAGGTAAAGACCCTTACCTACAACCGATGGTTATCAAAAACGTTGCCGAACAAATTCAAAATGGCAATAAATCGATTATCGGTATGATGATCGAGAGTCACTTAAAAGGCGGCAATCAAAAATTGACTGCTGATTTAAGCCAGCTTGAGTACGGCAAATCGATCACCGATGGTTGCCTAGATTGGGATAGCACCGTCACAGCATTACGTGACTTACGTGATATGGTAAAAAAGGTGCTACCAAATCGCTAATCGCTATCCGCGATAATTTATCGTCGAGCAAGCAATAAAAAGCCCCTTTCGTACTAATACGAAAGGGGCTTTTTATTTCTGAACGTTTTATAAGAAATACTGTATTTTAAAACTTGGTTAGCAATGACCATCAACGATACGTATCTAACTGATTGGTCAGAGCTAGCCTTATCTTGATATTAGTGCTTCTCTAAAATTGATACTGTATCTTAACCAATATTGCACTGCTCTCAATTAACTATTTGCAGCACCTAGTACACTCTCTAAGCTTTCGAGCACATGCTTAGATGAGACATTCTTTTGTAAATCTATCAGCTGCTCGTGCGCCATTTGACGACGAGGCTCAGCCAACGTATTCCAGCGGGCGAGTACTTGCAGTAAGCGTGAGGCTAACACAGGATTGGCATCATCTAATTTTTGAATCACGCCTGTATACATCTCTAGACCTTCTGCCGTCCAGAGTACCGTCGGTTGTGAGCTAAAAGCACTGATAACTGAACGGACACGGTTAGGGGTATTCCAATCAAAGTCCGTATGCGTCAGTAGCGACTTAACCATATCAGGCGTCACATCGTCAGCGGCAGCTTGTACACTGAACCACAAATCGACAACCAGATCATTTGCTTGGAAACGATCATAGAAGTCTGCTAAGTACTTATCTGCATCTACCAGCTGATGATTGACCATGGCCTTCAATGCACCAAAGCGCTCAGTCATACAGCTCGCATTATCATACTGCTGCTGTGCCCAGTCTGCTGCATCATCCACATTGGCAGTCAATGCCATATCGAGTACGACATTACGCAGCGCACGAATGCCTCGAGCTTCAGCGCTATCCTCATAAGACTGCATTGGCAAGTTATTGTACAGCTCAGCCCATTGATCTTTTAACTTATCAGCAACTTGCTTGTATAGCCCATCGCGCTGCTCTTTAACCAGCGCTGGATCGTAGTCTTTAGAAATAGCAGAAGCCAACTCTTGCGCTGATGGAATATCAAGCAACCGTGCCGCTAGCATCGCATCGTCAGCCGCTAAGACAGGCAACGTTTGCGCCAATGCTTCTAGGTATACATCAGGGCTGCTCTTCGTACCTTGTCCTTGCAGCAAAATACGATTTACCAGCATTTGAGTAACTTGCCAGCGGTTAAATCCATTGGTTTCGTGCTTAAGCAAAAATGCTAAGTCTGCATCTTGGTAGTCATAGTTAAGCTGTACTGGCGCACTAAAATCGCGCAGTAATGACACAACAGGCTCGCTCGCAACATTTTCAAAGACAAAGGTTTGCGTCGCCTCGTCAAGCAATAACATACGCTCAGCGACGATAGCGCCTGAGTCTTTATCAAACAATGCGGTTGCTACAGGTATCGGCAATGGTTTTGGTGCATCAAAGCCTTTGACATGGCGTGTTTGCTGATTCAAAGTAATAGTCAGCGTCTGTGCTGCGCTATCATAGGTTTGAGAACCCGATACCACTGGCGTACCAGGCTGACGATACCAATCAATGAAATTCTCGATTTTGTCATCAGTGATACTCAGCGCTGATAAAAAGTCCTCAACTGTTACCGCTTGTCCATCATAGCGACGGAAATACTCATCTGTTCCTTTGCGGAAATCATCTGGCCCTAACGTATTGGCAATCATACGCACAATTTCAGCGCCTTTCTCATAGACAGTCGTTGTATAAAAATTATTAATCTCAACGAAGCTCTCAGGACGTACTGGGTGCGCTAATGGACCTGCATCTTCGCTGAATTGATGGGCACGCAAGGTCGCTACGTCATCAATACGCTGTACCGCGCTTGACTGTTGGTCTGCTGAGAATGACTGATCACGGTAAACGGTAAAGCCTTCTTTCAAACACAGCTGGAACCAATCACGGCAAGTAATACGATTGCCTGTCCAATTATGAAAATACTCATGAGCGATAATGGCTTTTACGCTAAAACTACGAGCATCGGTGGTCGTCTCAGGGCTAGATAACACACAAGCGGTGTTAAAAATATTCAAACCTTTATTTTCCATTGCACCCATATTGAATTGGCTGACCGCCACAATCATATAGCGATCTAGATCGTAGGCTCGCCCGTAATTGACCTCATCCCATTTCATCGCATCTTTTAGGGCTTGCATACCGACATCACATTTATCGATATCAGCAGACTTGGCATACAACTCAAGCAATACTTCTCGACCTTCGCTAGTCGTATAAGAATCTGTCAATACATCTAAATCGGCTACCACACAGGCAAATAGATAGCTTGGCTTATTGGTTGGATCGTGCCAGATGGCATAATGGCGGTCTGGTGCATCGGCCACTTCGCCTGCTTCGACTAAGTTACCATTGGCCAACAACGTCGGATAGCGCTTATCTGCTTCAAGTCGCGTGGTAAATATCGCCAACACATCAGGGCGATCAGGATAAAAAGTAATCTTACGGAAACCTTCTGGCTCGCACTGAGTCACAAACATCGTGTCGTCGCCACTGCCCGCCATATATAAACCTTCAAGCGCCGTATTGGTCTGTGGGCAGATACGCACCTGAATATCTAAAGTAGCTCGCTCAGGGGCATTATAAATCGTCAGCTTACCTGTTTCCTGCTGATAATCCTCAGTGGTCAGTGCCTTACCGTTCATCGTAATCGTTAGCAACTCTAACGACTCACCAAATAAGACAATATCCCCTGCCGTTTGACGTACCATCTCAAGCGTACTGTCTACCTGCGCGTAGTCTCCAAACAGTTTGATATCTAAATGTACCGTATCGACATCAAAACTTGGTTTGGTATAGTCTTTTAAGTTAATCTTACTTGGCGCATGGGGCGGCACATCTGGCATTTCAGGATTGATGATTTGTGCATCAGTTTCAGCAGTAGACATATGGTGTCCTATTATTATCAGTGATTTGGTTATAAGTTATTTTTACTGGGAATGAGTAATATCATTTCGCTATTTACAGAAGACTCTAGTGCAAATAAAGACTTTGCCTTCAGGCTAACTACACCAGCTAAGCACTTAGTAAACTAAGCACATAGACAAAGCTTTGCAATGATTAAGCTAATTTTTATTACTAAATTGGTTTTCTTGTTAAGCTTATAGCTAGATTGACCTAAATCGCCAAATTTCAAGTATGTAAAGTAAGATATCGTCGGTTCAAGATGATTTAAATATGAAACATACGTTATCAATTGGATAATGTTGTTGAAAATGATTTAATAGTCGTACTGATGACCAATCATTTAACTAACGGCTTATTATATGACAAAAAATACGGTGAAACGCGCAGACATTACCCTACCTTTACTTATAGAGTATGTTGACGCGCTACTACCTTCATTGACGACTCAGACAGAACTGTCACCTGAGCATAGCAAAGATAATAGTGAAGCATTATGGGTAATACATAACCATGCGGATTTATTAGCACTACAAGCACAACTTGACGATACTACATCTACTAATGAGAACACTGAATCGAAGCTGAACGCACGACACTTATCAACGTTATCAGATCTTGCTAAACAGCATGTACCTGATCGTTATGAGCTTGCTTGCTTTTGGCTACCCACCTTGTCAGAAGAGCTAACTCAGCATTATGTACCGCTACTCATGCGCTACCGTGACCTGTATGCCGCGCACTTGCTTATTGCATTGGACAGCTCGATAGACCTAAAACCTTACGGCTTTACGCCATTTGATATATTGAATGAGCCATCTCTAAATATTGATGACATTCAATCTATTAACTCATCAACCGTTACTGCGACGCTTTGGCAATTTAATCTATATGACTACAAACAACTGCCGAATTGGCTCAATGCTGATTACTGGGCTAACCCTGAAAACTGGGGCAAGCACCGCTGGTAATATACTCAATTTTATCTATCGTAATTTACAGTAAAAATACTTACATAAATTAACATTTAGTATATTATAGATAGAGATTGCCTAAGTTTTATCGGAAGCAGTTTAAAAAAACAAATTTAATTAAAATTTTAGGAGCTCGTCATGTCAATCAGTTTTTCTAAGATCGCTGTTCTTGCTTTATTATCAAGCGCTGTTGCACTGACCACTGGTTGTGCTACCAAGCGCACTACTTCAGAAGTTGTGGTTGCCCCGCTAGGTATCCCAGGTGGACAAGTTGGCTATAATGGTGCGGTTATCGTTGATAACTCAAACGCTGTCATCACGGGCGCTGAGAATATTCAAGCAGTGGTCTACTTTGCCTTTGATAGCAGCGAAATTACTGCTCAATCAGCGAGCGTCCTTAACCAACACGTAAGCCTGCTAAATTCAAACCCAGCAGCGACTGTCGTTATCGCAGGTCACACTGATGAGCGCGGTAGCCGTGAATACAACATGGCACTAGGTGAGCGACGCGCACAAGCTGCCCGTAACTACCTTGCTGCTCAAGGTGTCACTGCAAACAACATCCGTGTCATTAGCTATGGCGAAGAGCGCCCTGCAGCAGCTGGCAACACTGAAGACGCGTATGCACAAAACCGTCGTGCTGAGCTGTCTTACTAAATTGTGATTTAGCGTTATTTATAGCGTTCGATAGTTTAATAAAAGCCCAGCAAGAGTATATTGCTGGGCTTTTTGGATTTTTAGTAGGTTAATTAGATATAAACTATTTAAATATAGCTTTTGTATGACTATCTATGTATCAAATACATAGCGTTCAGACTTACTCAATTCTATGATAATCGTTTTTGATGACTATTAATATATGCCGAATTCTAACCTTACCCAAATACAGTACACTCAACTCGACACCACGACATGGTGTGTGACTGCTCAAGTGAGTGAGTCAGTAAGTCATTCAGTCACTGGAAGCTTGTGGAAAAAGTCATTATGGTTATCATCATGCAATACGTCGTGTAAAGACATCACTAAGTTCAATAGCCTAAATTGGTACTATCAGGTGGCGACAGCAGCACCTAGACACTTAGTACCTGCTCTAGCACGTAAACAGCGTCAGCAGCAGCGGCAAGGCGTCAGGCAACTATTGCAAGAGCTGCTCAAAAAATTAGAAATAGATGACACCTTGGATGAGTCAAGCTTTCCCTATCGGCTCATCAACAGTCAGTATTACGTATGCTTTAGCCATACAGGAGCTAGTAGTTCAAAGCAAACTACAGAATCGAATCAGACAAATTTTACACATTTACACAGCAAAATAGCTGTCGTTATCAGTCGCCAGCGTCCTGCTGGTATCGATATAGAGACCCATAATATTGCATGGCATGTAGTCAAACGTTTCTATTCAAAGAGCGAGTTAGCTATTTTACAGGAGCTATCTACAGATCAGCGAGAACGCACTGCCAAACTGTTATGGCAAATAAAAGAAAGCTTTATCAAAGTCAACCAATATACATTAGCTCAAGGTCTGGGTATGGATTACTCTCACCTTATTCCTAGCTTGATTGAAAATAAAAAAGAGGTTAACTCTGCTTCTATACTCAGTGATAGTAAGGATGCGGACTACCAATCTGTTTATCGTATTGCCACGTTACGATCTCAGCAAACTGTCATCATTTTTTGAGCAGAGTTTTCTAAGTAAAGTTCAAATCTGACTTTTAGCATATCTTTCAATACTCTATTTTAAGCATAAAAAAACGACCCTAAAAAGGATCGTTTTTTTGTTTTCTACTAATGACAGTATTTAAACTGTGATTAGACTAGAAACGGTAAGTTGCGCCAACTTTAACGATTGGCAACCACTCTAACCAATCTTTATCTTCTAGCTCTTGCTCAGCAAGTTTAGCAACTTGACCCGCATTAAGACCAGAAGGTATATCAGTAACACCGTTAGAAACTCTCACAACATTTTCTGGGTCAGTTGCATTTACAGTAGCATTAGTTTTACCCATGTAAGCTGCGCCAATTTCACCAAATAGACCGAAGTTGTTTGTGATGTTCGGACGGAAACCGATAGTAGCGTAAGGAGCTAGCTTGTTACGATGCTCCATAGTACCTTGTAAAGTACCTACATCATCTGCGTTGTATGACACATCATTAATTTTGTAAGTACCGCCTTTAGAGTTAGCAGTTACATCAAAATCGTTGTCTGGAACGATGATACCAGCACCAACTGTGAACCAGTTACCAGTAGGACGTAATTGTACACCTAGGTATGGGTTACTAAAGTCAGCATCTACATCATAGTTTACGTCGTCTGCATCGAAATCACCGCCGAAAAGGTCAGCTACATCGCCACCTGCCCAACCAGCTTGTAGTTCAGTTTTCTCATTCATTGACCAACCGATGTTCGCACCATAACCTAGAGTACCAACTTCAGCGCTAACTGATGCTGGGTTTACTACTTTATTAAAGAAACCTTTAGTGCCACCAACAACAGCGCCAGTAGTGTTGCTTACTACACCAGCGTCAGCATTGTATGCATAAGAAGCAGGTTCTGCTTGATAAGCAACTGCAACTGGCTCAGCTTCATATGCGACTGCAGCATTGTTATCAACAACGATAACTGGCTCAGCAGCTAATGCAGCAGTTGATGCTAGAACAGCAGCAGAGATTGCCGTCAATTTAATAAATTTCATAATTATTCTCCTAAAGTGTGAAATAAACCCGCCCATAAAAAACGATGATTGTGCTTTTGTTAAACCATCATTTTGTTGAGGTGATTAAAACAATTCTGACTTGAAAAGTCACCCCTACTGATGCTGTTTTTATTTGCCATTATGTAAAGATTGCATAGGTACTGTAATAATTGCTACACCAATCTGTAAAAATTCGCTTTTATGTTACATAACGTCCTTAAAGTAACCAAACAGCGTAAACATGAGACTTCGCTTGCTTAATGTTTATGTAAGGGTATTGCAAAACATGTCCACATAGTTATCTAGAACGCACTTTGAATCAATGACAATTATATGGCTCAACCTTACAGAATAGTGTGCCTTGTGAGTTGACGTATCTATTGTTACGTATATAGGCAAATCTACGCCAACAAATAAAACGATATAAATGATCTCATATAACGCGACTAACGCTTGCCTCAAGCGAATATTATGCTAAATTAGTTGTTATAATAGATTTGTTATAGAACGTTAGTAATGTCACTATTTGTCTTATTTATGAAAACCTTGTGATGCTGCCTGCTCTATTTCTTTACTCCTAACGAGCCATATATATGCCTAAAGTATCGTCGATTACCCGTGTACTAGAAATCATCGAAGCAGTGTCCTATGCTTCAAAACCGCTTTCTCCACTTGAGCTCTCACAAGAGCTAGATATCCCTAAACCGACCATTCATAGATTGATTCAAAATTTGGTTGATGATGGTTTTTTGACTGTTGATATTGGTGGCGGTATTATCCCTGGTAAGCGCGTACGCAATTTGAGCGTTGAGCTCTGGCAGCAACGGTTATTTTTTAACGAACGGCAGATGATTTTGCAAAAGCTGGTTGACGAGCTAAAAGAAACTTGCGGCATTGGTATTCCTTATCATATGAATATGATCTATACCAATCGTGCTCAGACGACCTTGCCACTACAGATTTATCTTCCTGTCGGAGCAAAATCACCCATGTGGTGTACAGCGACTGGTAAGCTATATCTGAGCCAACTATCTACAACTAGCCGTATGAAAATACTACAAGGGTTACCATTAGATAAGTTTACTAAGAATACGATTACTGATATCGATGCATTAAATGCCGAGCTTGATCGCATTGCTGATACTGGTATCGGCATCGATAATGAGGAGTTTATCTCTGAGATGGTGGCAGTGGCTGTACCTATCTTGGATAAAAAGCAACGCTATCTGGCTTCTCTCTATCTGCATGCGCCAACCATACGCGTCTCATTAGATGATTTGCTGACGCACGTTCCAAGACTGCAAGAAGCAGCACAAGACGTTCAGACGCTCGTATATGATCTGCAAAGCTAATACTATCTATTAGCCATAAAAAAAAGTCTACGCTATGATTTTAGCGTAGACCTGTTTCTTTTTAGCAAATGCATTCTCTTAATTAATGCCACCTACTAATGATACGAAAAATTCTTAATATTAGTATCTTTAAGAATTGGTATTCCTAAAAATTGGTATGTCTAAGAAGGTTACATTCAAAAGAGACATAGTTAAGAGAGTCACGCTTAAGACAATCATGCTTAAGACAATAATGAGACATCATGACGTCCGATAATACTAGAAAAGTCTTTATCACCATTCTCTACAGTATGTGAGGCATATAACTCTGTTGCTTTAGCACCCATTGGCGTTTCTACTTCAGTGTCTTGAGCAGTTTGCATCGCAAGGTTTAAATCTTTTTGCATCAATTTGCTCATAAAGCCGCCTTGATAGCCATTGCTAGAGGGCACATTTTCCATGACTTGTGGATAAGGATTATAAACTTCTAATGTCCAGTTACGCCCTGAGCTCTGCAGCATGATATCTGATAGCACTTTGGGATCTAGACCGTTCTTGACTCCTAGATTAATCGCTTCTGCCGTGCCCGCCATCAAGATACCTAACAGCATATTGTTGCAAATTTTTGCGACTTGACCTGCGCCATGGTCGCCTGCATGAAAGATATTTTTCCCCATTACAGCAAGTATTGGCTCAGCCTTAGCAAAAGCAGCAGCATCGCCACCAACGATAAAGGTCAAACTACCAGCAACTGCCCCGCCTGTACCACCAGAGACTGGTGCATCCAAGAAGTCGATGCCAAGCTTACTTGCCGCCTCTGCTACTGTCCTTGCATCAGCCGCCGCAATCGTACTACTGTCAATCACAAGCGTGCCTTTTGGTAACTCTGCGAGCAATCCATCAGAGCCACTATCGCCTAAATATACAGAATGTACATGCTGACCTGCAGGTAACATACTAATCACGACTTGAGCATTACTTGCAGCGTCTTTAGGACTTTCTGCAACACTAGCCCCTGCTTGCTTCAAGCGCTTAGTAGCTGTCTCAGACAAATCAAAAACAGATAGCTCGTAACCTGCCTTTAATAAGTTCTCTGCCATTGGCGCACCCATATTCCCAAGCCCAATAAAGGCAATATTTGGTTTAGAGTTATTATTATCCATCGTACTTGTATCCTTTGTACCCATCTCATCACTCCTTGATGATTTATGATGTAGCAATAGCTACATACTATTTAACAGTATTTATTAGTGAATATTGCTTATTAATGAATGCTGCTATCTTATGTCTTAGCATCATTCTTCAAAGCGTTATAAAGTCGCTGACTGTTTTACGTTATAAATTTCTTTTAGGCAGTTAGCGGACATACTGACTACCCAAAGCGTCACTACCTAACCAACCTTCTAAAGGGTGCTCGTTTTTAGAATAAGGATTGCCAAAATGCTGATCGATATACGCCTGCCCTTCTACACTTAGACAGTCTGCCAATGAACGCGACCATTTGGGCTTTCTATCTTTATCAATTAATAATGCCCGCACGCCTTCTTTAAAATCAGGATTGGCCGCGCAATGTACTGCGACGTTGGTTTCTAAATACAGTACTTGTTCGACCGATAGGTCAGCGACTTTGTGATACAGCGCATAGGTTAATGCAGCCGTGACTGGGCAGCCATGCCGATAGGTTGCAACTGCTCGCTGAGTCCAACTGTCTTCTGCAAAGTCTTGGTTTAGCTGCATGAGTGCTTCATCGCTTTGTAGCAACGCATCAATATCAGCCAGACTACCACTATTCATTAGTTGCTGAATAGGCTGCCAGTATGTTGCAAGCTTACTATCAGGCAGTTCGGCTATTGGCAGCTCAGCAAGTGCACGGCTGACAATACTATGCGCACTATTGTCATGACACTTATTCGAACTGCTTGCGTTATCAACTGCCTGCCAGTTGCTCTGTTTGAGACATTGGATAACGGCATCATAGTCATGGCTGGCAACAGCATACTCTGCTAAATTGGCTAATAGCGCGTCACTGCCATTGCACATCGCGCCAGTTAAACCTAAGAACAAACCCGTCTTGGCAGGCATACGCTGCAAAAACCAACTGCCAGAAGCATCGGGGAACAGTCCAATTGTGACTTCAGGCATGGCAAAACGTGTGCGCTCAGTGACCAGACGATGACTACATCCTGCCATCAGCCCCATACCGCCGCCCATGATAATACCGTCGCCCCAAAGTATTAATGGCTTTGGATAAAAGTGCATTTGACGATAGAGACGGTACTCGTGACTAAAAAATTCAGTGGCATACGGGTTTGGCATTGGTGCACTGGTAGACATGCTGTCATAGAGCTTACGAATATCACCGCCCGCACAGAATGCTTTGTCGCCCGCACCTTTTAACACAAGCGCAACCACTTGCTCGTCCGCTTGCCACTGCTCTAACTGCGCTGAGAGCAATTGGCACATATCAACGCTGAGTGCATTAAGCGATTTAGGTGTATTGAGTGTCATGACTCCAATCAAGTGCCCGCAATCTGTCGACTCAGTATTGAACAACACAGGCGCTTCTTGAGCTGCATTATTTACTGACGTTTGGGAGTTAATATCATTCGTCGCTGATGTCATAAAAGTGACCTACAAAATTAAATAATAAAAATGGCTCAAGCGTTTTGACTGCTGTTTATTTGTTTTGCCAATTGGGTTTACGCTTGTCTAAAAATGCTTGTACCCCTTCGCGCTGATCTTTAGTATCAAACAACTTCACGAAAGCTTCGCGCTCATGGATAAGATTTTGCGCAGGCGGGGTATCTCTAGCCGCCTGAATCAGTTGCTTGGAATAACTGACGGCGACGGGTGATTGCTTTGCTACTTTTTTTGCTAAGTCCTGAGCGATTTGCAGACCCTCACCTTTTGCCACGACCTCTTCAACCAGACCGATACGCAATGCCGTATCCGCATCAACACGCTCACCGCACAGTATCATACGTTTGGCCCAACCTTCGCCTACTAACATAGGCAAATTTTGTGTGCCGCCAGCACATGGCAACAATCCTACACCTGTCTCTGGCAATGCCATCTGGGCATGCGCTTCTGCAATACGGATATCACATGCGAGTGCACATTCAAGTCCTCCACCCATCGCATAGCCATTGATAACTGCAATACTGACACCGCGATAGGCAGACAATGCTTCAAACGCCTCACCAAATGCAATCGCCATGCTGATGGCACGGCCTTTATCGCCGTCTGAGAAATTATTTAAATCTGCACCCGCTGAAAAGAACTTTTCGCCATCTCCATGCACGATCAGTGCATAGACATCGTCGTTGGCATTGAGGTCGGTAATGAGCTGCTTAAATGCATGTAGACTATCCATCGTCCACGTATGTGCCGGTGGGTTATTCAACGTCAATGTTGCGGTATGGCCATCAATTGATAGCTGTAGATTTGTATAATCTGTCATAAAACATCCTTGTTTCAGTAAAACGAGATAAATTAGCGAAGTTGACTTAACCCTTCATCTTGCAAAACCTGACGTGAAATAATCACTCGCATGATCTCATTGGTGCCTTCTAAGATTTGATGGACACGCAAGTCTCGCACATGGCGCTCAAGCGGATACTCATTTAGATAACCATAGCCGCCGTGCAACTGCAGAGCTTCATTGGCAACATCGAAACAAAGATCCGTAGACAGACGTTTTGCCATCGCGCAGTAGGTAGACGCTTGTCCATCATTGTTGTCGACTTTATCAGCTGCTAGATACAGCATTTGGCGCGCGGCAATGGTCTGAGTCAACATATCAGCAAGTTTAAACTGTACTGACTGTAAGTTGGCAATTGCACTACCAAACTGGCTGCGCTCTTGCACGTAACTGGTTGCGGTCTCTAACGCCGCTTGTGCCGTTCCTACTGCACAAATACCGATATTAATACGGCCACCATCTAACCCCTTCATAGCGATACGAAAGCCTTGACCTTCCTCACCTATCAGGTTTTCTACTGGTATTTTTACATCTTTAAAACTAATTGTCCGTGTTGGTTGTGCTTTCCAGCCCATTTTGTGCTCGTTTTTACCATATTCGATACCAGCACTATTGGCATCTACGACGAACGCGGATACGCCTTTTGGCCCTGCCGCGCCCGTGCGTGCCATCACCACCAATACATCGGTTGAGCCTGCGCCAGAAATAAAGGTTTTTTCACCGTTCAGTACGTAATGCTCGCCTTGCTTTTCCGCTTTGGTACGTAAGGAGGCTGCATCAGACCCTGCATTTGGTTCTGTTAGGCAATAGCTGCCAAGCCACTCACCGCTGACCATATTGGGTAGATATTTTTTGCATAGCGTATCGCTACCATATTCACCAATCATCCATGCGGCCATGTTATGAATACTCATATACGCTGCTACAGCCGTGTCGCCCCATGCAAGCTCTTCGAATACCATCGCTGAGTCCAGTCTTGGTAGGCCTAAGCCATCATATTCTGGATTGGTGTACAGTGCCAAAAAGCCAAGCTCACCAGATTTTTTGATCACATCTACTGGGAAGTGCGAGTTGCGATCCCATTCAGCAGCATTTGGCTTTAGCTCTTTTTGCGCAAACTGACGGGCGGTTTGGCGAAAGGCGACTTGGTCATCGGTCAATGAAAAATCCATAGGGTCATCCTTGTTCTTATAGATCGAATAGAGGGCTTAAATCTCAGATAAACGTTAATAAAAGCGCTAGTAAAAATGTTGGTCAGAGATTTTATAAGACATTAGCGCGACATGATAGCGGCATAACGATAATAAAATTGCGTTTAATAGTACCGCAAGTCGCATTATCGTCATACCGAAAACACAAAATGTCATACTGAAAATACAGTGAGCTGACGATTAAATTGAAATCGTTGTGTTGACACCGCGGCTCGCTTCATCATCAAACCAACGTGCGGTCACTGTCTTTGTCTGAGTATAGAACTGTACCGCTTGCTTGCCGTAAGGCCCTAGATCACCAAGCTTACTGGCACGTGAACCTGAGAATGAGAACATTGGAAGTGGCACAGGAATTGGCAAATTAATACCAATTTGACCGACCTGAATGTCTTGTTGGAATTTGTGGGCTGCCGCTCCTGACTGGGTAAATATTGCGGTACCATTGCCATGTGGATTGGCATTGAGCAGTGCAATTGCTTCGTCCAAGCTATCAGCGCGCATAATGCACAGTACTGGTCCGAATATTTCCTCTTTATAAATTTGCATATCGCTTGTGACATTATCAAAGATCGTCGGGCCTACAAAGTTACCTTTTTCGAACCCTTCAACGGTAATTCCGCGACCATCCAAAATCAAGCTCGCGCCCTCTTCTACCCCAGTATCAATCAAGTGCTCGACACGGGCCTTTGCAGCAGGCGAAATCAATGGTCCCAAATCCTTGTCATTTTTCCCAGCTGAGACGACCAAGCTTTCCGCTTTTGCTTTAATCTCGTCAATCCACTCACCAGCTGCGCCTACTAGCACGACCACTGATAATGCCATACAGCGTTGACCAGCTGCACCAAATGCTGCGCCTGCTAGCTGATTGAGCGTTTGCTCTTTATTGGCATCAGGCAGGATAACGCCATGATTTTTGGCACCCATCATGCACTGGGCACGCTTACCTGATTGGCTAGCACGCTCATAGACGTGTTTGCCTACATGAGTAGAGCCGACAAAAGAAACCGCTTTGATATCTGGATGGTCGCAGATAGCATCGACGGTTGCTTTGCCACCATGTACTACGTTTAGCACGCCTTCTGGTACGCCCGCTTCAATCGCTAGCTCTACCAAACGCATAGTCACCATCGGATCTTGCTCAGACGGTTTTAGGATAAATGTGTTGCCCGTAGCAATCGCCATTGGGAACATCCATAGCGGAATCATCGCTGGAAAGTTGAATGGCGTAATACCAGCACAAACGCCGAGTGGCTGCCAAATACTATAAGTATCGACCCCTGACGCAACGTTTTCTACGAAGTCGCCGATTTGCAGATTGGCGATACCAGCGGCATGCTCTACCACTTCTAGACCGCGAAACACATCACCGCGCGCATCTGCAATCGTTTTGCCTTGCTCTGCGGTCAAGATTTCTGCCAGCTCATCCATATGATCGCGAATCAAAGATTGATATTTCAAAAAGATACGCGCACGCGTGGTGATTGGCGTTTTGCGCCATGTTGCAAACGCAGTCTGTGCGGATGCAACCGCTTGGTTAATCTCATCATTGGTGGTTTGTGGGACTTTGGCGATGACTTCTTGCGTCGCTGGATCGGTGATGTCAATCCATTCATCGGTGTTTGATTGTACGAACTGACCATTGATGAGCTGTTGAACGTGGTGCATAAGATATCCTTATCTTTTTTGCGAGACTACCGTGTGACGGCACCTAGATATTTATTAGAAAAATAAAAGCAATGAGGGTTTGTCTATAAAACATTCATAAAAAATTGAATTTTAAAATGATTTATTTTGTATCGTTATTGACTATAACAATAAATCAATTTTACGGTCAAGCGCTTTATCAAATTTTTATATAAGTTTATTTTAATAGCACGTGTTCCTATAAAAATTGTTTAAATAATAAAAACGAGAAAGCCCATGATGACTCATGAGCTTTTTGAAATTAACCTATCTTTCAGCTGCGATTAACATCATCGCTAACTCATATAGTGCTAATTTATACCAATCAATAATCCTTCATTGCTTGCTTAATCGCATCAATAGCAGTTGGGTTATCAAGCGTTGACATATCTCCTGTCGGTTGGTTTTCCGCCAGTGCACGAATTGAACGACGTAAGATTTTTCCAGAGCGGGTTTTTGGCAGTGCCTGTGGGAAATAGATAGCAGCTGGTCGCGCAATGCCGCCCAAAGATTTGACGACAGCCCCTATCACTTGCTGCTCGATGCGAAAACGGTTTTCGGTGGTTTCAATTTGCGTTTGATCTTTTAGGACACAGAATGCAATAGGTAGCTCGCCTTTTAGCTCGTCTTGAATACCCACCACAGCACACTCTGCCATCTCTGGATGTGTGCTGATGGCCTCCTCTATCTCTTGTGTGCCTATGCGATGTCCTGCAACGTTAATCACATCATCGGTACGCCCTAAGATGTAGAAATACCCTTCTTCATCTGTTACTGCATAGTCCGAGGTTGAGTACTGCTGACCATCAAACAGACCAAAATAGCTGCTAATAAAACGCTCGTCGTTACGCCATACCGTGGTGAGACAGCCAGGCGGTAGCGGTGCTTTAATTGCAAGCAACCCTTTTTCGCCAGCCTGACAAGGATCGCCTGTTTCCTCATTGATAACATGCGCCTCATAGCCATACATCGGGTAACCAGGTGACCCCTGCTTGTGCGGCTTATGATTGAACTTTGGCGTATGGCTCAAGATTGGCCAACCAGACTCTGTTTGCCAATAGTGATCTAAAATTGGTACGCCTAGATGCTGAGTCAACCAATTAGCCGTCGATTCATCAAGCGGCTCGCCTGCCAAAAAGAACGACTTCACACTGGAGACATCGTAACGCGTCATCCAGCTTTCGTCTTGCTTTTTGAGCATACGCACGCCTGTAGGAGCGGTGAATAAAATATTAACTTTGTTAGCTTCAACGATACGCCACCAGATACCTGGGTTTGGCATATGCGGCAAGCCCTCATACATAATACTGGTCATACCAGCCAGTAACGGCGCATAGATCGTATAAGAATGCCCAACGGCCCAACCAATATCAGATATTGCCCAAAACGTCTCGCCCGCCTTGCCATCATAGACATAATCCATTGACGTCGTCAGCGCAACTGCATGACCGCCTGTATCCCGCTGCACTCCTTTTGGTGTGCCAGTAGTACCAGAAGTATAAAGCAGATAAGACGGGGTGTTTGACTCAAGCCAAACTGGATCTACGACTGCATTGGCCTCACAACTATGACGACGCTCGGTCGCATAATCAACATCGATGTCTTTTGCCTCAAACGGCAATATACCGCGATTGACCACCAGTACATGCTCTGGCTTAACAGATGCTTGCTCGACGCCTTGATTGACTAGGCTTTTATAATTAATGACCTTACCGCAGCGCAGCCCTGCATCTACCGTAATGACCATTTTGGCCTCGGCATCATCCATACGGATAGCCAAGTTATGGGCGGCAAACCCACCAAATACGACTGAATGCACGGCACCAATACGAGCACACGCCAGCATGGCATAAGCCGCTTCTAATATCATTGGCATATAGATAATGACACGGTCACCTTTACCAATACCGTGACGCTGTAGCACATCGGCAAAATAATTAACTTCTTTATACAAGTCATTATAAGTCAGGCGGCGCTTGGTATAGTCTGTATAAAACTCGACGTTGTTACCTAAATCTTTAAACGAATCAACGACCGCTGGAAAGGTTTCTATCAATTCTTGATTAATCTCTGATGACACCCACACAAAAGCATCTTGCTCTGCCCGGTCTGCTAGATGGCGATCGACGCAGTTATAACAAAGATTTGTCTCACCGCCGACGAACCATTTGGCAAAAGGCAGATTACTGTCATCTAGAATTTGCTCAGGCTCTTTATGCCAATAGATACGCTTCGCCTGCTCAGCCCAAAATTGCTCTCGATCCGTAATAGACTCATGATAAATATCAGCGAAGTTTGGCGTGTCTGTCGTTTGGGTAGAAACTGGAGATTGGGAATGGTCGCTCATAGTAGCTGTCCTTAGCATAAACGAGAAATGAGGCAATAGTACTTTATAGTTAAGGCACTTAATAAGTTATAACGGTATTCACCTCGCGCGACGCTCTGTCTGCGTGCAACTGGCTGATACCAACTCTAAAATGCTTCAACTATAAAAAACCATGTCTTAGTAAATACTGGTCATCCTTGCCAGAATTAAAAAACCGATACATATCGTATCGGTTTAAAATGTAGCAGAGCCTATCGAAAAGGTCAACTATTAAGCGTGTAATACGCGCTACATTTTGACGAATACAAATATTTGAACATTTAACTAATACTAATCAAATCTCAGTTTGATTGGCATACATCTCACGCATAACTTTTTTGTCATGTTTACCGACGGAAGTTTTTGGTAGCTCATCAACGAACTTAAACTGGCTTGGCACACCATATTTAGGAATGATACCGCGCTCTACCGCTTTTTCTGCAATCGCTTTGATATCATCAGCACTGGTATCCTTAGCATCAGGCTTTAATACCACCAAAGCCAACGGACGCTCACCCCATTGCTTATCACGCACGCCAATCACTGACACATCGGCTACTGACGGATGTAGTGATAAAATAGTCTCAATCTCTAATGATGAAATCCACTCACCACCTGATTTGATCACGTCTTTTAAGCGATCGGTGATTTTGATATAGCCATCAGGACGTATGTAGGCGATGTCTTGGGTATGCATATAGCCATTTTCCCATAGCTCTTTGCCAGCGTCGTCATTTTTGAGATAGCTTTGGGTCAACCAAGGCGCACGCAATACAAGCTCGCCTGTATTTTCTGGCCCAGTTCCCACTGACTTGTTGCCTTCGCCCCATACCTGAGCATCGACCATAAGTACGGGTTTACCTGTCATACAACGACGGGCAATGTCTTCTTCTTCAGTCATTTCAGGCTCATCGAGACTAAAACCCGTTAAGCTAATAAGCGGGGCGGTCTCTGACATCCCGTAGCCTGTGTAAACTTCAATGCCTTGTGCCATCGCCGTTTTGGCTAGACCTTCGGTCAATCTTGAACCACCAATAATCATTTTTAGACCATTAAAGCTAGCGTCGCGGTCTTGTGCTTCTTTGAGTACCATTTGCAAAATCGTTGGTACACAATGGGTGATACTGACCTTTTCATTGACAATTAAGTCCATCAACGTATCAGGCGCATAGCGACCTGGATAGACTTGCTTTAGACCCACCATGGTTGCTGTAAACGGAAAACCCCATGCATGCACATGGAACATTGGCGTCATCGGCATATAGACATCCCCATAGCTCACGCCTTGCTTATCAGGCAGCATCCCCAAAGTTGCCGCTTCTGCTAGTGTATGTAGCACTAGCTGACGATGGCTAAAGAAAACCCCTTTTGGATCACCTGTCGTGCCTGACGTATAAAAGGTCGTCGCAATGGTATTTTCATCAAAATCTGGGAAATCAAATTCGCTATTCGCAGCTTCTAGTAGTGCTTCATACTCGCCTGTGACACGGCTTTGGTTGCTACCAAAGATACCTTCAGCAGTGACACCATTGTCATCAAGCCAGATAATATGCTCAATACTTGAGTTCTCGAACTGATAGTCTTTAACCAATGGCGCAAACTCAGAGTTGAGCATCAGCACTTTAGGCTTGGCATGGTTGATGGTATAAAGGATTTTTTCAGGCGATAGACGGATATTGACAGTCTGTAAAACGTACTCTGACATTGGTACGGCAAAATAAGACTCAAGATAGCGATGACTGTCCCAATCCATCACGGCAACCACATCACCTGCATCGAGCTTTAGGTCTGCTAATACATTGGCCAAGCGATTGATACGCTCAAACAGCTCTTTATAAGTCAGGCGCTTTTTGTCCGCATACACAATCTCTTGATCTTGCGATACCGTTTTTGCACGGCTTAATAATTGCTTGACCAGTAATGGATAATCGTAGGCAGATGGTGCACTGTGGTAAATGTTTGACATAGATCTGACTTCCTTGTTTGTTGTACTTATAAGGGATAAATAATAATCAAGTTAATAGCAGCATAAAATCTAATGCGCTAATCATTTTAATTTTTATAATAACATCGTTATTGATAGTAAGAAAAAAGCGACGCCGTGTAAAGCGGTCTTACATTAAGTATCATAAGATGACTGACCGAGCCTACATTAAATCAGACAGCCAATCACTTTGCCCGTACTGTGGTTTTAATCATCCCAAAACTGGCTATTAATAACGCCAATACCTGCACAAACAGTAATAACCATACGGTAAGAGACCACTGCCCTCGCGCATAAGCTATGCCACCCAGCCATGCCCCTAGCGTACCGCCTGTATAGTAGCCCATATAATATAGACCCGAAGCTAATGAACGACCCTTTTTTACGTTGACCGCGATATAACTGATGGTTGCTGATTGGGTAACAAACACACCCGAGGACATAATTGCTAGTCCTATGATCACTCCCCACAAAGGCGTAACCAAGGTCAATAACAAACCCACCATCGATACAACAATAGCGACACGGACCGTACGCGCCGAGCCAAACCGACGTAGCAATTTACTAGACAATGGCGTGATAACAACGCCCAATAGATATACTGCAAAAATATTAGCAAGTGCCCCTGTCGTCAACTGATACGGTTCATCTGCCAGATGTAAATTAATAAAAGTGAAGCAGCCTACAAGGGAGAACAGCACGCAAGCGCCAAGCAGACATGCTGTTACCACATAGCGATTGGTGACGTGCTCACCCAGCGTCTGTATCGCTGAGCGAAAATTAGGGTTGGCCACAAAGTGACGAGACGATGGTAGCATCTTGCCGACCCATATCGCGCCTAGCAAGGTCATTGCGGTCATGACGTAGTAACCATGCCGCCAGCCAATCAACTCATGCAAATGCCCCAGCAAGAACCGACCCATAAAGCCGCCAAGCACGCATCCTGACACATAAAAGGACATCAACTCAGTCATTGCCCGGCCCTCAAACTCCTCACCGATATAGGCAATTGTCACCACCGTAATACCCGGTACAGACAATCCTTGCATGAAGCGCCAAATGCCGACCCATTCAATGCTCGAGCTCTGGGCAATAAGCGCTGTTGGTATCGCTAAAAACAATAAAGCGCCAACGATAAACGACTTGCGCCCGACTGCATCTGAGAGCATACCCAAAAATGGTGACATAATCGCAATAGCCAATACAGTGGCACCAACGATCATGCCAGCCTGTACTTCGGTCGCAGCAAAGTCCACCATCATGACTGGTAGCACCGCTTGAATAGAATACACTTGCAAAAAAGCAAACATACCTATCAGGCCAATTGTGAGCTTCAATATCCACGACGTTGAATGATTGGATGTGACTGGTGGCACAGCTGTTATATCTTGAATCTGATCTTTAGAATTATTCACAGGGGATCTGACTATATTGGTTATACCATGACTGTAAATGATAACCGTCACTGGCGTGGATGGTAGAGAGGAATAAAGGTGATTTATGCTAAATGTATAAGCAAAAGCACCGTTATTAAACGATAAATGTTCATCATAATGACAAGCCAATTATGGTAGCACATTCATCAATATACTCAGGTTTAAAAGTGTTATTGCCTCTTGATAGATTCTTTATTTGGGTTCGAGATTATCGTAGAAAAACTTGACTAGGAATCACATTTCGACTTAAGACGGTGAAGACAGTTTTCGACTCACAAGGTCATGATCAACGTTACGTTTATTGCATATACAGGGTAGTATGGTCAGATGCTGTTGACGCATTTGTTAATCATTTAACTACTTTAACGATTGATAACAGTGACAGTTAACAATCACTACCTACGTCTATTTTTTCTAACCTAGAGACGTGCACGACTACACAATCTTTTAGAATACAATTTACTATGACGAAAAATATGGTGCTTTCAAAAATTATTATCGCGATGAGTATATTGGTTTTCTCTACGATGGCTGTAGCAGAAATAACTGTGTCAGAAACTAGCGTTAAAGGTCTCAGTCCAGTTGGATCAACACTCGACGCTACAAACTCACTAGCGGCAGTAGACTGTATAAAGGATGACGCTATCACTGCTACTGAGCTCACTAAAACACGTGATAACGGTCCGTTTTCTGTAAAGTCCAAGCACGTGAGTCGTCAATCTGCCAATGGCTTTGGTGGCGGTACCATACATTATCCAACGGATGCTGCTAACTGTGGTCTGCTAGGTGGTATCGCGGTGGTGCCAGGTTACGTGTCGTATGAGTCTTCGATCAAATGGTGGGGGCCGCGTTTGGCCTCTTGGGGATTTGTGGTTATTACTATTAATACTAGCTCCATTTACGATAACCCAGATAGCCGTGCTGAACAATTGAGCGCGGCTCTCGATCATCTCATCGCTGATGAAACAGTGGGGCATATGATCGATCCAAATCGTTTGGGCGCTATTGGCTGGTCAATGGGCGGCGGCGGTGCGCTACGACTGGCAACTGAGCGCAGTACGGTGCAAGCCATCATTGCACAAACGCCCTATCACGATACGAGCTATGGCGCGATGGATACGCCTGCTCTATTCATCGCTTGTGAAAATGACCGTATCGCCCCGAATAAAAAATATACCAATACTTTTTATCAAAAAGCTGACGGTCCAAAAATGAAGGTCGAGATTAACAACGGCAGTCATTTTTGTGCCAGTCATCGTTTTAACGAGAAACTATTAAGTAAACCTGCTATTGCATGGATGCAACGTTATATTAACGGTGACACACGTTTTGATAAATTCTTATGTGGCAATGAAAGCTACATAGATGATCCTCGTATCTCAGCCTATGATTACGAAGACTGTTTATAAGCTATTTTCAACCTACTTACGAAAGGAAGGACTGATAGCTCTAACTGTTAATAATGACATTTGAATAACAACTCTTTTTTATTTTTACACATTTACATTGCTTCTATCTTTTTTCTTACAGACTTTACTACCATAAAAATTAATAATCATATGGTCAATCCTCTATAAATTGGATACGGTGTCAGGCTCGCTTAGTCTACAAATTGTAGTACTTTCACTCGCCTTCCTTGTATCCAAATTATATTGAACCGACTGTAGGCTGCTACAAACAAATAAAACAATTGAATAAATGAACGATTAAGGAGCAATGTTGATGACTGATGAGATGTATGACTTGGGTGCAGGGTTTTGGAGTATTCGAGGCTCTTTTATCAAAAACGGTATCCTTGACATTGGTGTTCAATGTGCACTCATAAGACTACCATCAGGTCGATTTATATTCTTAGATAGCTATACATTAACTGGCGATGTGCGTCAGCAAGTCATGGCATTGACCAATGATGGTCAAAATGTCGAAGCCGTCCTCAATGTTCATCCGTTTCATGCAGTACACTGTGCTCAAATGGCCAAAGACTTTCCGCAAGCGACCTTTTATGGCAGTAGCAGACATCCAGAGCAAGTACCTGAAGTCAATTGGGCAAATGACTTGGTCGAAAGCGATGCCATTGCTGCGCGCTACCCTGAACTCAAATTCTCTATACCTCAAGGCATCTATTACATCTCACCTAACAAGACGGTTCATGCTAGCTCATTATTGGTCTATCATCCTGCTAGCCAGAGCATTTATGTCGATGATACCTTTGAGATACCCCCTTCCAAGTTAATAAATGCCGTGCAGCCTAACCTCGGCTTACACCCTACTACCAAAAAAGCGCTCAAAGATGAGCCAAACGCAGCTAAGCACTATTGTGATTGGGCAGTAGAGCTGGCACACGAGTGGCGTGATGGTCGTCATTTTTGCGGCGCGCACTCGGGATTGGTTATATTTGAGGAAGGTCAATTTGAGACAGCACTTATATCAGCGATTGATTTGGCTTGCCCTGAGCTTGAGAAAGTATAAAAACAAATATAAAAGCGTAAAGAGTTAGAACACATACCATTAAAACAACTCGAAAGATGAAGCTTACAGTGAAAAATTAGCTTTGTTTTATTTACATATTCTATTTCATTTACTAGACGAGGAAAATTATAAATGACTGATCACATTCATGATTTAGGCGCAGGATTTTGGAACATACGCGGAACATTCCGTCTCGGTGGCGTACTAAATATCGGCACTCAATGCTCGCTAGTCAAGCTATCATCAGGAAAATTTATCTTTTTGGACAGTTACGCCCTAACGGGTGATGTTCGAGATGAGATTATGGCATTGACCAATAATGGTCAAGATGTCGAAGCTGTCCTCAACGTACATCCGTTTCATACAGTCAGCTGTGCTCAAATGGCCAAAGACTTCCCGCAAGCGACGTTTTATGGCAGTAGCCGTCACCATAAAAAAGTACCAGAAATCAATTGGGCAGATGATTTGGTAGAAAGTGACGCAGTCGCTGCACGCTATCCTGAGCTTAAGTTTTCAATGTCAGAGGGCATTTACTATATATCGCCCAATGAGATGATTCATGCAGGTTCTTTATTGGCTTATCATCCTGCCAGTCAAAGCTTGCACGTAGATGATACTTTTATGAGTCCACCATCGAAGTTATTAGAAACTGTATTACCTGAGCTAATACTGCACCCTACGACCAAAAAAGCACTGAAAAACGAGCCAAACGCTGGTGCGCAATACTGCGACTGGGCGACCAATTTGGCTCATGAATGGCGTGACGTACGCAATTTCTGCGCTGCGCATTCTTATCTTGTTCAGTTCAAAGAAGGTGGGTTTGAGAAAGCACTGGTGAAAGCCGTTAAGAAAGCACGTCCAAAACTAGAAAACGCCTAATTTCTCACACTTTAAACATATATTCTTAATAAGCATAAAAATGGGTCGCTATTACTGTATTTACTAGTGTAGTGACCCATTTTTTGAGCCAATGACTTTATGAAATATGCGATTATCGAAGCTGTTACCGAAACAGCAATGTCGCTAGCTCATCTTCATTGTTCAGAATATCTGCCAATGTATAACGCTCAAGCACATTGATAAATGCGGTGAGCGCTTCAAAAAACACGCTTTTTAGCTGGCAGGCTGGACTAATCACGCAGCCTAGTGATTTATTCTTTTCTTCCTCAATGAATGTCACTGGCAAATCCGCCTGATGAGCGCCCTGCTCACTATCCTTATGAGACGCTGGTACGGCAAAGCACTCTACTAGATTAAAATCAGGCTCTATCTGTTTGATCAATACGCCCAAATTAATATCTTTAGGTACACGTGCCAATCGTATGCCACCGTTTTTGCCACGCACACTTTCTATATAACCGAGCTGACCCAGCTGATGAATAATCTTGGTCAAATGACTTTTAGAAATACCATAACTATCAGCAATATCGCTAATATTAGCCAATAGTGATGGATCTGGTCTCACGGCTAAATAAATCAATGAGCGTAGCGCGTAGTCACTATAATTGGTCAGTCGCATGTACTTGCGCTCCTATTTTTATAAATTTTATACATTAAGCTAGGGCGTGTCATCAATTAGGTTATGAGCATTAAAATAAGATAAATTGATGCTAAATAAGGAAAAGTTCGCAGTGAATATGAACATATTGACAAGAACTTTGACACAGTTTAGCGAAAATTTAGCCATTTTAAGGCCATAAATTGCATCAATGTGCTAATTGATGACACGCCTTAGACAAAGTAAGTCGTATTTTTGGTAATAACGTTTAGACATAGCATTTACGGTAATCTCTCAAATCAACGTCCCAAGTATAAAAACAGAGAAAGCAAGCTGTCTGTTCTTTAGCTGTTATTTGGCCATGACTTAGTTAATATCACTTACAACTGTAATGCCGCGATGACTAACGATATGACCACTATCACCGTGACATACTGCCTTACTTTAAAGTAAGCATGACTGATAATCTGCGCTTGATGAAGGCTATAATCAATAACCAACAGACTTATAAAACCAATCACTAATAGCCAAACAAAGCTACTGGCTGATAATATTAAAAACCCAAGCCAAAGGCCAAGCGCAATGACATTGCTATATAGTGGAAGTCTAATAGCCCACTTATTGTCGTCAGCTAAATCTAAATGATTACCCCAATGCGCGCCTGCCATAAATGAGCCAATCACTAGTCCATAAGCACTTAATACATCGACTACTGAACCAAGTATAGGCACGGTAACAATGTCTACCATCAGCAAAAATGCACAGGCGACAAACGGAATAGCACCTGCAAAAGTTAAATAAGGACTGGGCTTTTTCATTGTTTAAACCTATCTTATGATTACTCTAATAATAGCTATCACCTGTTGAATGGGTGTTTTCGACATACATTAATCGCTCTTTTGAGTGTTGCCTTGCCACTGACGAATAAACTCACCGTTTGGATCGTATTGCTGGGTTTGCTTGTCTAGATTAAACTGCCTGCACCCTCTGGGGTCAGCGCCCACGCCTGCCAGATATTGCCAATTGCCCCAATTACTGCCGACATCATAATCAACAAGATATTGCTCAAAGTAAGCTGCCCCGTAACGCCAATCAAGGCCTAACTCATGGATAAAGCAACTGGCAACCAATTGTCGTCCGCGATTCGACATATAACCTGTCGTGTTCAATTGGTTCATGCATGCGTTGACGATAGGATACGGTGTCGTACCATTTTTCCATTGTGCTAACAGATTTTCGTTCAATTGAGTTGAAGGCGTGTGCTGACTGATACCTTTAAACCAAAATAACTTTTGCTGATAGGTGACAGCATACCAGTAGAAATACTCACGCCATAGCAGCTCAAACCATATCCAGTAGGTAGAGTCATTTGCGATAATATCGCGCTCATAACGGCGCAAACGATTTAATACTGTGTTTACAGACAGCGAGCCGTTTGCAAGCCAAGCGGAAAACTTTGTGGAATGCGCCCACTCATCTAGCGCGTTTCGGGTAGTTTTATAAGTGCTGGGCGCATCGGAATCGAAATAGGCATCTAAGTGCTTAAGGCCATTTAACTCACCACCTCTAAAACTGGATGGCTGCTGTGATGGCTTATCACGCTCTGCCTGATTAGACAACTGAGATTCAAAAAAGTACTCGTTCCTACTCTGCATATTGTCAGGTAATGGGGCAAGTGTTTCTGGCGTTGGATAAATTGCTATATCTTTTTCTGCATGCAGCAAATCATAATCGGTTTCTATTTGTTTACGAAACTGTGTAAAGCTTTTGGGTAAGCTCTCTAGCGGTAACTCGTCAAACAAAGTCGATGTTGTTTGAATGTGCCACTGTATCTCTGGATATTTCGCCTGTAGAAGGTCATATACTTTGTTTTGATTATAATCTGCCTTCTGGCTGATGCAGATATCTGTCACTTGTTGCTGCGCTATTAGATCACTCAACTGAGTAAAGACGTCCAATGCTTCATCGCCTTTCTGTAAATACAGCAACCTATTACCCCGCTGAATCAATGACGCATTTAAATCAGCCAAGCTCTCATGCAAGAACTGCTGGCGGGCTTGACCCATAGCCTCATAACGATAGGCGTCGTAATGGTCTTTATCGTCTAATATATCTGTCAACGATGACGCATAAACCAATAGCAGCTTTCCATCAGTGGAAATTTCAGATGCTTTTAATAGAGTGGCATTGTCCGCTACTCGCAAGTCATTATGGAATAGCACCAATGTAACATTTCTGTTCGCTGAGTTATTCTCTGAGTTGTTCGCTGCTTGATTTAGCATACCCTATCCTTCTGGCTGTTTAGCGCTTATCTATTATTTTTAATATTTAGTCTTTAATCTTGAAATGTCATATACGATGTAAAACATACTTAGGGCGTATTGAACATTCAACTATGATGCGAGCCTAATACTTGTAAGGCAATGCGCTCAGCCCCAGAAACTACTTATAAGCATTGACTCTCATGTGTCTGACTGCTTAAATGGCTTACCTCTAGGAGAACACCATGACTCAAAATAATACTACGACTGAAGAAAATAAATCAGATGAAAAGCGTAAACTTATCAATCGATTTTTGATGAGATTGACAAAAGAACAGCCTCAAATGTATTACGCAACCACCTCTGAGATATCGCGAAGTATTCATACGATGATAAAAGAGCACACCAATCGCCTATCGGTAGAAGAACAAGCACTGGTAAGACGGATGAGTATGGAAGAGATTGAAGGGTTACTTGGTTTTCATGCCAGATAAGAGATTGACCAACTTCAAATACGTTATTATCAGTAAGTTGCCAAATGACACACAAAAAAAGACCGCTATCAAAGCGGTCTTTTTTATTAGCTATTAACATTCTATTTTAGGACAATTAGAATGGATATTCACGTGGTTCATTTTGCATTGAGATCCAATGCGTTCTAGTGAATTCTTCTAGTACCCACTCACCGTTGAATCGGCCGATACCTGAGTTTTTCTCACCACCGAATGGCGTATTGCTTTCATCATTGACCGAGATGTCATTGATGTGGGTCATGCCAGCTCTGATACCGCGAGCGAAACGTAGACCTTTTTGCATATCAGCAGTGAACACCGCACTAGACAGACCATACATAGAATCATTGGCAATCGATAGCGCATCGTCTTCGTCTTTAGCACGGATGATACCAACCAATGGTCCAAACACTTCATTGCGTGATAGATCCATTTCGCGAGTCACTTCGGTAAAGATGTGCGGCGGTACGACTTGGCCTTCGATCTCGCCACTGAGTATCATTTTTGCGCCTTCTTCCTGCGCTTTAGCGATTTTTTCTTTAAGCGATTTGACTTGTTTTTCGTTGATGATTGGGCCAACAGCGGTATCTTGCTTATTAGGATCACCGACGTTCAATGTTTTAACATGCGCTAAGAAACGCTCTACAAAATCATCATATATCTCGTCTTCTACAATGACTCTGTTAATTGCGATACAGATTTGACCTTGGTGTAAAAACTTACCAAAGGCGGCTGCTTTTACTGCTTGCTCAATATCAGCATCTTTTAGTACCACAAATGGACTGTTACCACCTAGCTCAAGTGCCACTTGTTTGATGTATTCACCACCATTGGCCAGCTCACCGATATGTTTGCCCACTGAGGTCGAACCTGTGAACGACACTAGACTTGGCGATTTGTGCTCGACGATTGCATCACCTATCTCACTGCCTGAGCCGACCACGACGTTTAATAGACCTTTTGGAAGACCAGCTTCTTCGAATACTTTGGCCAATAGCAAACCACCTGTCACTGGCGTATCACTAGCAGGCTTGAGTACCACCGCGTTACCAAGTGCTAAGGCAGGCGCGATAGAGCGCTGCGTTAAATGTAGTGGGAAGTTCCATGGGCTAATGACAGCGACTACGCCGATTGGCTCGCGATAAATGAAGTTCTCTTTACCAGGGGTATTCGATGGACGAATCTCACCATGGACACGATTAGGGAATGTCGCTGCTTCAAGGGTAATCGCGCGCGTCGCACCGAACTCGACCATGGCTTTGATACGAGTACTGCCCGACTCTTTGATTAGCCAATCAACGATTTCTTCTTGGCGCTGATCGAGTATGTTTACGACTTTATACAACACTGCAGAACGCTCTGCTGGTGTCTGCTTGGCCCACGCTTCTTGAGCTTGGGTCGCCGCATCATAGGCTTCGTTTAACTGATCTTTGGTCGCTTGCTGAATTTCTACCAGCGTATCACCGTTATATGGGTTGGTATTGGTGTTAGTGCTACCGTCTTTACCGGTTTGCCATTCACCAGCGATAAACTGCAAATGGAAGTCACTGTATGCACTCGTAGTATTGGTTGACATAATCATCCTTATTTTTAATTTGTTATGTTAAGTATTGGTTTTCGGTTATTAAAATAAAATTATCAAGTCGGCGATATCTTAATGAGAAAATATCTGGCAAGTAGTAAGTCTAAAATCGTTACCAAGCTATTAATCAATAGTCATCAATTGAAAAGAGCTCTAATGAAAAATGATCTTTAGCAATAAATACTAACGGTAACGGATAACAACAAAACCTACCTTGCTAGACGACTGGTCTAATGCTACCATAGCTATCAATAAAACTAGACTACTTTGTCAGTGAATATTGTTGATAAAACGTAACACATATAACTATATCCTATTACAATACGCTATCAACGTGACGTTCAAATGAACGCTAACTGTTTTAACTGACTATCTAATACATACGCTAATATAAGCAACTACCAAGGGAGACAATCCTGTTTATGTCTAATACAGACGCAACTACCCCAGATACCAAAGCTCATTTACTTGCTACTGGCTACCAATTAATTGCTAAAAAAGGTTTTACCGCTGTTGGTCTAAAGCAGATTTTAGATACAGCAGGCGTGCCAAAAGGTTCTTTTTACCACTACTTTGCTTCCAAAGAAGCCTTTGGTGAAGCCATTATTAATCATTACTTTAGTTTATATAAGACTCGGTTAGACGTCATCGATGCACAAGATGTCAGTGCGCAGCAAAAGCTATATGATTATTTTCAAAACTGGTATGACACCCAGCAGAACGGCTGTGACCATGAGAAATGCTTGGTAGTGAAGCTCAGCGCAGAGGTAGCTGATATGTCAGAAACCATGCGTAAGGCACTCGATACTGGCTATCAGCAGACGACCATGTGGCTCGCTAAGCAGATCAAAGCTGGCTGGCTCGATGAGTCCGTACCACGCCATGATAATATCTCGGCTGAGAGTATGGCCAAGCGTTGGTATTTTGCATGGCTTGGCGCAAGCTTGATTGCAAAGATTAGCCAAACCAATACGCCTTTAGCAGAAATTTGGCAGATGACCACGACCCAAATGGGACGCTAATAGTTAACTGTTCGAATTTCTAGCGACTGCACCTTTAGCACAAACATCATAAACATTAAGGCACATTGAATATTCATAACGCTTCTAGATAGTAGCTGTCAGTACTATGCTTGAGTATTCAGTGTGCTTTATTGCCTTCTCTTTTCCAAAAAAATTTCTTAAAGACATTTGCATATGACTTAAACAGTTATACGAGAGTTTTGTAAATATCACTAGACGACTGGTCTAATTGGTGTACAATGCGCACAAATATTAAGAATGAATGTCTATACGAGCATTGCTTATCATTCATTGATTGATATCAGACAATATCTCATGTCAAAACAATTTAATTGAACCGTTTTTATTAAACACTTTTTATTATTAATTAGGAATCTTATGAATAACTTCCAATACTACAACCCAGTCCGTATCGTTTTTGGTGAAGGTCAAATCGAGCAATTATCAGATCTAGTTCCTACTGATGCACGTGTTCTTATCACTTATGGTGGTGGTTCAGCACAGCGTACTGGTACTTTAGATGAAGTAAAAACTGCATTAGCGGCAAGCGGTAACCGTACTGTATTTGAATTTGGTGGCATTGAAGCTAACCCAGAATTCACCACATTACTTAAAGCCGCTGATATGGTTAATGAGCACAACATCGACTTCTTATTAGCAGTTGGCGGTGGTTCTGTGATTGACGGCAGCAAATTTGTCGCACTCGTTTCTTCATTGACTGAAGAGGACGGCACTGTCTCACGTGACCAAGCTTGGGATGCCTTAACTGGTTATTGCAAAAACATCGATTCTGCTGTCGACTTGGGTGCTGTATTGACCATTCCAGCCACAGGTTCTGAGATGAACTCAGGCGGCGTGATCAACTATAGCGAACGTCAAGCAAAACTACCATTTGGTAACCCACTTGCCTTCCCTAAATTCTCAATTCTAGATCCAATCAAAACACTTACCCTGCCTGAACGTCAGGTTATGAATGGTGTGGCTGATGCATTTGTTCATGTAATGGAACAGTATCTGACTTACCCAGTAAACGCGAAAGTACAAGACGCCTTTGCTGAAAGCTTGCTTAAAATTCTTATCGATGAGGGTCTAGTTGTTAAGCAAGATCCAGAAAACCTAGAAACACGTAAGAACATTATGTGGACAGCGACCATGGCCTTGAACGGTCTGATCGGTACTGGTGTACCACAAGATTGGACAACTCATATGGTTGGTCATGAGCTAACATCACTACACGCTATCGATCATGCACGTACGCTAACCATCGTATTGCCATCAGTTATGCGTGAGCTAAAAGAAAGCAAAAAAGAAAAACTGCTTCAGTATGCACGTAACGTATGGAACATTACCGATACTGATCAAGACGACGATGCCATCATCGAAACTGCCATTGTTTACACTGAAAACTTCTTCCGCGAGCTTGGCTTGCCAGTTAGCCTAGAAGACGTTGACTTGACGGAATCAGCGATTGATCCAATTATCAAGCAACTTGAAGTGCATAACATGGTTAAGCTTGGTGAACATGGTACCAACGACTTAGAAGTATCACGTCGTATCTTGCAGCGCGCTGTAACTAGCAAAGCGTCTTAATAAGCGCTTTAGCAAGAACTGTCAGAACAATTATAAGAAAAATCGCGACAGTAACAATAAGTACATATCGTTATGCTATTTATAGAGTAGCTATTCCATGCTGAGTAGCTACTACATTTACCACCACTATAATAATGACAATTAATAAATATAAAGGAGTCTTACAATGAGCTTCGACAAACAACAGAATCAACAAACAAACCGTCAAATCAAATTGGCTAGCCGTCCTAATGGCGTACCTACTGCTGACAACTTTGACATGGCAACTAGCGACATTCCTACGCCAAAAGATAACGAGATGCTACTACGCACGGTATATCTGTCACTAGATCCGTATATGCGTGGGCGTATGAGCGATGCAAAAAGCTATGCAGACCCGTTAGAAGTCGGTGACGTCATCATGGGTGGTACCGTAGCGCAAGTGGTCGAGTCGAATATCGACAGCTTCGCGGTAGGCGACTTAGTCGTATCAAACTCAGGCTGGCAGGACTACAGTGTCAGTGATGGCGAAGGCGTCCTCAAACTAGACAAAAACATGTCAAATCCTTCTTATGGTTTAGGCGTGTTAGGTATGCCAGGGTTCACCGGTTACATGGGTCTGACTGATATCGGTAAACCACAAAAAGGCGAAACCTTAGTTGTGGCAGCAGCAACTGGACCCGTTGGTGCCACGGTCGGTCAAGTCGGTAATCAATATGGTCTGCGCACTGTCGGTGTGGCAGGCGGCAAAGAGAAATGCGACTTTGCGGTCAATGAGCTTGGCTTCGATATCTGTATCGATCACAAAGCTGACGACTTCGCTGAGCAATTAAAAGCAGCGTGTCCAGATGGTATCGACATCTACTATGAAAACGTTGGCGGTAAAGTATTTGATGCGGTAATGCCATTACTTAACGACCACGCACGTATTCCAGTATGTGGTCTGGTATCGCAGTACAACGCCACTGATTTACCGGATGGCAAAGATCGCCTAGGTATGCTGATGGGTCTTATCTTAAGCCAACGCCTAACTGTCAGAGGTTTCATTATCTTTGAAGAGTACGGCGACCACTTCCCAGAGTTCTTAGAAACCATGAGCAAATGGGTGGAGTCAGGCGAAGTAAAAACCAAAGAGCACATTACTGACGGTCTAGATAATGCCCCAGATGCATTTGTCAGTATGTTAAACGGTGATAACTTTGGTAAGACTGTAATCAAAGTATCTGACGTTAACTAGTTACTGGTTAAACATTCACTAGTTAAGCAGCTACTGACAGTTAGCAATCGTTGTGAATAACTACTTAACAACATAAATTGCTAATATCACTACTGAAAGTTGCTTACAAAGCAGGAATAATGCTAACAGTCATTATTTGCATTTAGGCTAATTAAGTAAAAACGGCTAATGATGTAACGTAAAACTTATGACTGTTGGCTATATAGTTACTAACACATAAATAATAAACAAGGATAATTATGAACATTTTAATGGTACTAACGTCTCATGACCGTTTAGGCGATACTGGTAAGAAAACTGGCTTTTGGCTAGAAGAATTTGCTGCTCCTTACTACGCATTTCTTGACGCTGGCGTAAATGTAACTCTAGCTTCTCCAGCTGGCGGTCAGCCACCACTAGATCCTAGTAGTGACACAGAAGACACGCAAACCAAAGATACCACTCGTTTTAAAGACGATAAAGACGCGCAAGAGCATTTGGCTAATACCAAAAAACTTGCTGATATGAACGCTGAAGATTTCGATTCAGTATTCTACCCAGGTGGCCATGGCCCATTGTGGGATTTGGCAGTAGATAAAAACTCTATCGATCTGATCGAGACTTTTGTTAAGCAAGATAAGCCTGTTGCTTTCGTTTGTCATTCTCCTGCAGCGCTTAAAAACGTTAAAGTCGATGGCGAGTATTTGGTAAAAGACAAAACAGTGACTGGTTTCACTAACTCTGAAGAAGACGCAGTTGGCCTAACAGACGTAGTACCGTTCCTAGTAGAAGACGCATTGAAAGCTAATGGCGGTAACTACGAAAAAGCGGCTGATTGGGAATCGTTTGTCGTTGAAGATGGTCTGCTAATCACAGGTCAAAATCCTGCATCATCGGAAGAAGCTGCTAAGCGCCTAATGGCAAAGCTGAAAGGTTAGTCAAATTCACTACACAATAAGGTCGATACCATGATTCGCTTACATCATCTCAATCAATCACGTTCATTACGTACGCTATGGCTCTTAGAAGAGCTAGGTGTTCCTTATGAAGTAGTCAGTCATCAGCGCGATGCCAAAACTCATTTAGCACCAGATTCTCTAAAGGCTGTACATCCACTCGGTAAGTCTCCGGTTATCGAAATGGATGGACAAATTTATGCTGAGTCAGGTGCTATCACTGAGTTATTGATTGAGCGGTTTGCGCCAGAGCGTCTGCGCCCTGCTACAGGAAGCTCAGACTATGGCTACTATCTACAGTGGATTGATTTTGCAGAAAGCTCGCTCATGTTGCCATTAATGCTTGAGTTATTTACCAACAAAGCAGGCATCAATGACAATGAGTTTTTAAACGGCTATATCGAGACAGAAAAAACCAGATTGTTTAAATATCTGGATGCCTCAGTTGAAGGTAAGTCATTTATTGTAGGTGATAAGCTGAGCGGTGCCGACTTTATGCTGTCATTCGATTTGATTATTCTTGCTAAGCGTCAGAAACTTGACGCTTATCCGCATATCAAACAGTATGCTGAAAAGTTGGCCAGTCTTGATAGTTATCAGCGTGCGTTTCAGCTAGAAGCAAAATATGACGAATCGATTTAGTATTTGGTATTCATTGATACATCGGTATTAGCCACAATACTATTTACTGACTGACCAATTTTTCGATACACAAAAACAGCTCTGTATAGAGCTGTTTTTTATGCTTATAGCATTTTTTGCTTGTCTTATGATTCGTTAAATTGCATAACATACTGCTATATCTTTATTATGTAGAGCCAATGAGTTACGCGCCAATGACAAAAGCGCTATAAAGATTATGATAAAATATGCCCTGCATTTCTTGGGTTATCTTTCCAGTTTGACCAGCATTTATATCAGTAACTCCGCTGTTTTTAAGCTATGAACATTCATCGTACTGACCTGATTTTGCGTCTGGAATCTGTTCTATGCCATTCTATTTCCTTATACAGATTATGGTACGTCCATGAGTAATGAATATCAGTTTAAGCCCCACGAACAACCGATAATGGTGGGCTCTCCTGCCAATCCTGATCATCCTGCACGCCGTAAATTATTTTACTTACTGATTGGAATTTTCGTTGGTCTCACTGCCAGTTTCCAAAACGGTCTGCTCGTCGCAAATCTTACTCAAATTCAAGGTCAACTGGGCTTAACGCCAGCCGAAGGGGGTTGGATATCTGTTAGCTATAATATGACCAATGCCTGTATCACCGTTCTGCTGTACAAAATTCGCCAACAATTTGGTATGTCACTTTTTAGTAAAATCACCCTGTTCTTTTTGTTGGCTGCCACGAGTTTACAGTGGCTAATCAGTAGTCATTTATTAGATACGCCTAATATAGGAATTGAGCCTTATTATCTAGAGATTGTCGCCAGAGGACTTAGTGGTATGGTCGCAAGTGGCATGACCATTTTAGGGTTATTCTACTGTTTGCAAGGCATGCCAACCGTCAAGCGCACCAGTGGCTTGATATTGGGTTTTGGCTTGGTGCAGTTTGGTATCCCATTATCACGAATCATCTCGCCCTACCTCGCCATCGACGGTCAGCTTGAAAACTTATTTCTATTTCAATTTGGTTTGGCACTGATTTGTTTTGGACTGATTAACATATTGGAGTTACCACCAGGCAATACAGAAAAAGTATTTGAGAAACTCGATTTTTTAAGCTTTGCTTTTTTTGCGAGCGGTCTAGCTGCACTGGCTGTAATTTTGGTGCAAGGTAGGATTTTATGGTGGACGACGCCTTGGCTCGTCTATCCACTGATGATTGCTATTGTTGGGATTGGCATCGCCTTATGGATTGAGACACATCGCAAAAACCCGATGCTACAAGTCCGCTGGATGCGTAGTCGCAATATTATTGCCTTTATGATTACCGGCGCTGTTATGCGAATTTTGCTATCTGAACAAAATGTCGGTGCTGCAGGCCTACTTGCTAATTTGGGTTATGGTAACGATCAGCTGGTTACTTTTTATGCTGTCATAATGGCTGCCAGTGTGCTGGCTTTGGTGATTAGTATTTTTAGTACCAATCCAATGGACTTGCGCCGTCCTGTTATTTTTGCAGTGGCATTGATTGCCTTGGGCTCTTGGATGGACGTTGGGGTCTCTATCAACTCCGCTCCCTATATGTTTTATATTAGCCAGTTTTTGATTGCATTTGCCGCGGTATATTTCATGGGACCTTTGGTTTTCGAAGGATTCTTGCGAGCTATTGCTAGTGGCCCTGCTTATATCATTAGTTTTTCGGTTATCTTTGGTATTTCCCAAACGGTTGGCGGATTGGCAGGTGCAGCGGCTATTCAGGCATTTACGACCATTCGTACACAGGTCCATTATGCAGATATGGTCAGCTCACTGAATTTGGGTGATCCTACGTTTAGCGCTCAAATTGCTGGTACTCGCAGTGTATTATCAAATCAAACGACGGATACAGCGCAAGCGAATGTGGCTGCAATGAGTCAAGTGTTGCAAGGGATTCAACGCCAAGCAACTGTCTCCGCTTATAGCGACCTGTTCTTTTTAATGGCCAGTTTTGCTACTTTCGTTACAGCCATTTTATTGATCAATTATTTTTATAACCGTTACCACAAGCGCAATCCACTTGCTAAAGAGCTTGCGGTTATTGCAAAAATGCGTGAGTCAAAATAACTCAGTTTATTCTATTAATAATGTTTCACCCTGTTCGTTTATAGCCAGTCTATTTTAATATTTATTGAAAATTTAGGAGCACGTCATGAGCCAAGAAAAACCAAATGAGCTTAATCAAATACCTCAGACGTCCACTGGCGCTCCAGCAACAGACACACCTATAGCGTCCGATATAAGTAAAGAAGAGTCTGCTACAAATGCTTCGCAATCAGCAACTAAGACAGCAAAAGGTGATGTAGAAAACAGTTCAGACAGCAATGAACCGCCGATGCCGCCAAAAGAGCCAATACCCGATACTACTGGTTGGTCGCCTAAGAAAAAGTCCTATCTAAACTTAGGCTTATTAATTTTATTGATTGTCATTGGCGTGGCATTGATTTTGTATGCATGGAAGCTCCCGCCGTTTACCCCAACGGTACAGCAAACCAATAATGCTTTTGTCAAAGGTCAGACGACTATTATTAGCCCGCAGGTTTCTGGCTATGTCACCAAAGTAGCTGTGCAAGACTTCGCCAATGTAAAAGCGGGCGACTTACTCATAAAGATTGACGATCGAACCTTTCAGCAGCAGCTCGAACAAGCCCAAGCAAATACAGAGGTAGCTCTTACTAACCGCTCTACCAACGATCAAGACACACAAACCAGCCAAGCACAAATCGAAGCACGCAAAGCTGACTTATATAGTGCCAAAATCAACGTACAGAGCGCACGTGAAGATGTAAACCGCTACCAAGGTTTGGATGCCATTGGTGCGGTATCAAAGGCGGAGGTGGCTCATATCAAGGCTCAACTCGCCCAAGCACAGGCAGGTGTACAGCAAGCAGAAGCCAACTTGCAAGCCGCTCAAGAAAACCGTGAAAAAACCAGTGGCAGTCGCTCATCGCTAGATGCAAATATCAAAAATGCTGAGGCAGGCGTCAAGCAAGCGCAAATCAATCTAGACAATACTATCATCACTGCGCCTGAATCTGGCCAGCTAAGCCAAGTCAGTGTCAAAGAAGGCCAATACGTCAGCGCTGGTACGCAGCTCATGTATATCGTACCAAAAGGCATTTGGATCATTGCAAACTTTAAGGAAACTCAAATAGCCAATATGGCAATCGGTGAGCCTGCGACCATTCATGTCGATGCGCTTGGTGGTGCCAAATTTACGGGGCACGTAAGTAATATCTCGCCAGCGACTGGTAGCGAGTTTAGTGCTGCTGCTGCCAACCCTGCGACAGGTAACTACATAAAAATCGCTCAACGTATTCCTGTACGCATCGACCTAGACCAGAACCAGCCTGAACTTGCACGATTACGTCCTGGCATGTCAGTCTCAGTGGATGTCGATACCAATATTAAATGAAAGGTTGAATAAAAAGTTAATTAAAAAATAATGCCAGATAAGGTAAATAGCTAACGTAAAAAAGCCACTCTAGATACCAGAAAAACTGGATTTAGAGTGGCTTTTTTAGTTTTGTATAATCTATAGCTTCAAACTACAGCAACTATGGTAATAAACGTTTGGTCGTCCAGCTTGTATTGCCTTCACTGTCATCGCCGCTACTCTGCGTATACACAATTCGGTCATGCATCCGATTGGCGCGACCTTGCCAAAACTCAATACTTTCAACCGTAATCTCATACCCACCCCAAAACTCTGGCGTTGGTACAGTAGTATTGTCAGGGTGCGCTGCTTGAAGCTGTTCAAACGTTTGCTCCATGATTTCACGATTGGCCACTTCACCACTTTGCGGTTGACTGACCCAAGCGCCTACTTGACTATCATGGGGACGCTTTTGGAAGTAAGCAGCCGATTTATCAGCAGCAATTTTAGCGATACTACCGCTGATACGGACTTGACGCTCTAGCTCATGCCAGAAGAATAACGCTTCAGCGTTAGGGTTCTCTGCAATATCCTGCCCTTTTGCGCTTTCATAATTGGTATAAAAAACGATACCTGTCTCAGTAATCTCGCGTAATAACACAATACGAACGCTAGGCTTATTGTCTGCGCCACATGTCGCCAAACTCATTGCATAAGGCTCTTGCACCTTTTGCGCTAACGCCTCATTCATCCAAGCTTTAAAAAGCTCGAATGGTGACGTTGGTACTGACTGTTGGTCAAGCTCACCTTTCTCATATGAGAGGCGTTGGTCGGTAAAGTCCATGCTCATAGCAGTTCCTTATTTGAAAACTATAATGTTGTTGTCTCAAGTACTAGTCATTATCTTAAATACCAGTTGCTATCTTGAATACCACTTATTGCCTTAAATGCTATTAGCCTAGTACCGACTTTATAAGATCAGCTAAATCATTAGCCATTACATCGCACTCTATCTCATCATCTGACTCAACCATCACGCGAATCATAGGCTCTGTACCTGACTGACGTATCAGAAGACGACCACGACCCTCTAGCGTTGCCTGTGCTTTATCAAAAGCAGCAACCAACTCCTCATGTTTGAATGGGTCTTGCATTTGAGATAAGCGTACATTGACTAGCTTTTGCGGTAACACTTCAAAACCTTCAACAAGCTCACTTAGCGCACGCTCTCTGGCTTGCATGACTGCCAGTACTTGCAAACCAGCAATGATAGCGTCCCCTGTGCGACTTTTATCTAAGCATAAGATATGACCAGATGGCTCACCGCCCAATATCCAGCCATTAGCTTCTAAGTCCTGCATCACATAGCGATCACCCACCTTTGCGCGAGTAAATTGAATGTCTGCATCTTTTAGTGCCAGCTCTAACCCCATGTTGCTCATGAGCGTGCCGACAACACCTTCAGCTTTGGTTTTACCTTGGGTAGCAAGTACATATAAGATACCATCACCATCAACTAGCTTACCCGTCTCATCAACCATTACGATACGGTCACCATCACCATCTAGTGCAATACCGACATCTGCTTCATGCTCAAGCACGGCTTTTTGTAAGCTTTCAGGATGAGTAGAACCACATTCAGCATTGATATTGATACCGTCTGGCGTATTATTGATAGCAATCACGTTTGCCCCCAACTCGCGCATCACTCTAGGTGCTACGCTATAGCCCGCACCATTCGCACAATCCACTACTACCGTCAGATGACTAAGGTCGTACTGATAAGGGAAGCTGCCTTTGCAAAATTCAATATAGCGACCTTTCGCATCATCAATACGGTTGTTTTTGCCCAAATGTGCAGGATCAAGAATAGGCATTATGGCAACATCACTACCAACGTCGTTCATAATTGCCGTCAATTTATCATTGATTGCAGTTTGCATTTCATCACTTATCTTTTTGCCATCACCTGAGAAAAACTTGATGCCATTATCATAATAAGGGTTGTGCGAGGCTGAAATAACCACACCAGCATCTGCATTAAAGCTACGGGTTAAATGCGCAATCGCTGGGGTTGGCAATGGACCAAGCATATAAACATCAACACCTGCTGCATTAAAACCTGCTTGTAATGCTCCCTCTATCACATAGCCTGACAGACGCGTATCTTTACCAATCACCACACTTGGCTTACGCGTAGGATTTTCATTTTTTTCTATGAGAACAAGCCCAGTGACATAGCCTAGTTTTAAGATAAAGTCCGGTGTAATTGGCAATTCACCAAATTTTCCGCGAATTCCATCAGTGCCAAAATAGCTCATTATGTGTTCCTCAAGTCAAAAAAATAAAAGGCCAAGCGTATACGCAGGCAATACTATTGTTGTAATAATCTGTTTCTGTATTTTACAAAAAAAACAGCCAACAATAACATAGCATTGTTGGCTGTTTGTATCTTAAGCTCGCTGCAGCCTTACGTCTCAGCTAACACTAATACGATGTAAATCTACAAAAGTGAAGCGTCTTACGGAACGATCTAGTTTACTCGATAGTTCGGTGCTTCTTTAGTGATTTGCACATCATGCACATGTGACTCTTTCATACCCGCTGAGGTTACTTTGATAAACTGCGGATTGGTACGCATATCTTCAATCGTGGCAGAACCAGTATAACCCATTGATGAACGTAAGCCACCAACCAACTGATTAACGATACCCGCAACTGGTCCTTTATAAGGAACACGGCCTTCGATACCTTCTGGTACTAGCTTCTCTACGCCGTCTTTTGCATCTTGGAAGTAGCGGTCTGAAGAACCGTTTGATCCTGACATCGCACCCAAACTACCCATACCGCGATAAGCTTTATAGTAGCGACCTTGGAACAGCTCAACTTCACCTGGTGCTTCTTCAGTACCAGCCATGAGTGAACCAACCATGATGCACGATGCACCAGCAGCGATTGCTTTTGCCATGTCACCTGAATAACGAATACCACCGTCAGCAATCAATGGAATGCTGTCTTTTAAAGCACTAGCAACATTATCAATGGCTGAGATTTGTGGTACACCGATACCTGCAATAATACGCGTGGTACAGATAGAACCAGGGCCGATACCTACTTTTACTGCATCAGCACCTGCGTCACGTAAAGCAATTGCAGCTTCACCTGTTGCGATGTTGCCACCGATTACTTGTACATGCGGATAGTTTTTCTTGATCCAAGATACTTTATCGATCACGCCTTTTGAGTGACCGTGCGCAGTATCAACGACGATAACGTCGACATCAGCGGCGATTAATGCTTCAACGCGTGCTTGCGTGTCTGCACCTGTACCAACAGCTGCGCCAACACGTAAGCGACCTTGCTCGTCTTTACACGCGTTTGGATTGTTTTCAGCTTTGGCAAAGTCATTAACAGTAATCAAACCACGTAGACGGAAGTTATCGTCAATAACGATGACTTTTTCGATGCGGTGCTCATGCAATAGTCTTTTTATATTCTCGTTGCTTTCACCTTCATGTACAGTTACTAGCTGCTCTTTAGGTGTCATAATCTGACTAACTGGCAACGATAAATTGGTCTCAAAACGCCAATCTCTATGAGTAACAATACCCACAACGTTATCTGTGCCTTTTTCGACCACAGGCACACCTGAGATATTGTTATCTTGCGTCAAACGCAGCAATTCACCAATCGTCATCTCTGGATGTACAGTGATAGGATCAACAACGGTACCCGCTTCAAATTTTTTGACACGGCGTACTTGGGTGGCCTGCTTTTCGATGTCCATGCTCTTATGCAAAATACCCATGCCACCAAGCTGTGCCATAGTGATAGCCATTTCAGACTCAGTCACAGTATCCATCGCCGCAGAGATTAGCGGAAGATTAAGTGTGATGTTTTTGGTCAAACGAGTAGACAGATCAGCAGTTTTTGGCAGAACTTCAGAATAGGCTGGTAATAATAAAACGTCATCAAAGGTTAAGGCTTCATCGACAATTCGCAACATACAGACCCCTAGTGGTGGTTATTTTGATGGGTAGGAGCTCAGGGTTAAGCGTATTAATCGTTGCAGCTGTATGCACAGTGCCGACTCATCGCCAACCACTCAGTTATCCTATAAAAATAACGCCACATTATAACAAATAAGCGCCTCGCTGACACACTATATTTGTCAGATTATTTTACACAAGTGCGTCTTTATCGATGTCAGTCATATCTCAAACCATTAATAGCTCCCTTTTGAAAACAATCCGGCTCGCAAGGCTCATCGCTATTCCCAATTTCTAGTCGTCTTTTGTTAACGTAAAGCGCTCTGTAGGTAGATACTTGTTTTGCTGCGCATGCAGGTAACCAAGCATTTGCTCCCGTATCTCACAGGCCAGCGTCCATGCCTCTATAGGCCCTACCGATGAAACAGCGCCGCGCAGTTGAATAGTATTTTCGGTCACATCAACCACATACATTTCGGGTTCTGTTTTATTATCCCAAAGCTTATTGTCCTTGACCATCGATATAAATGCCTCTCGGATAGCGTCGATATCTGCGCCATAATCAATATACAAAAACACAGGACAGGTCTGATGAACCTCTGTATGCGACCAATTCTCCACTCGTTCAGTGATTAGCTCACGCATCGGCACGATCAAGCGACGCTCATCCCATGTTTTTAACACAGCATACGTGTAACGCAGGTCTTCAACCGTACTAAAATTACCATCCACTATCACACTATCGCCAATTCGCACTGGCTGCGTCACTGCTACCTGTACACCAGCGATGATATTTCCTAATATTGGCTGTGCCGCAATACCGATAACCACACCTGCAATACCCGCTGAAGTCAGTAACGTATTGCCAAGGCCTTCCATATTGGCAAATTCACTAAGACCTATCCAAAAGCTTCCCAAAATCATCACAAAAATAAACACACGGCGAAATATCGATACATAAGTACGGCGACGACGTTCTTTATCGAAATGCTCTGCAGCTAGATTCTCAATCTGCATGTCTTGATAGCGATTGGCAAAAAAGTTAATGATACGAATACCCAACCACATGGTACTAAATACCAGTCCAATCCAAATCAATGGACGAGTAGATGACGCGACTGCATCTAAATAAGGAAAACCACCAGAAACTAAGGTAAAAACCAATGAAAAACTGATGGTAAAGGTTAGTGGTACTGTCAGTTTGTTAACCAAATCGGCGACACCATTAGTGCTGCCAACGTGCATGCTGTATTTTTCATCATCGATATAATGATTGATGATTTTTCCAGTACCTTTACTTAGTAGCCAACCCATACCCATGGTTAATAAAAAGAACAATATCAGCGCTGAGAATTCCCATAGCGCAATTCCAAAAAACTTTAACTTTAACCAAGTGGGCAAATAACGCTCGAACTCAGCTGGGTGATACTGCTCATAGAGATTATCAATATTGCCTACTGTCTGCGCCGAAAACACCCAAACAGGGGCTTGATCCCCTACCCGCACTCGCTGCAAATAAATAGGAACACGGCGCTCGCGATAATCAACATAGCCAAGCTGAATAGAGCGTCTAGCAATACCCATGACACTGCTATTATTACCAAGCGGTGGTTCAATTAAGCCATCGGGACGATCTGGCATATCGTCGAATACATAGAGTTCTTTCTCGGATAATAAGAAATCCAGTCGCTTTGTGAGATCAAGCGCACGGCTACGTTGACTTTTTTCATCAATCAAATTCATGTTTAGCGCATAAGCGGCCAAATCATACTGCTGCTTCATTAACGCTGATTGAAAAAACTCTAAGGCTGCAAGCGGCGTTTCTAAATTAGGTGGCTCAGATAACGGCGGCAACCCAGCATTTAGTTTATCGAGTATATAATAGCTCTCACTATATTCTCCGGTCAGTGCCGTATCACCTTGTAGCCTGCCTGCCTGCTCCACTGCGTTACGCTCAGTAGGATCGAAGATCTCTTCAGTAATACCAGAAATACTGACACTTTCATCTTTAAGCGCATTGACTTGCTGAGTGGCATATTCAGTAAAACTATCAGGCTTACTAGGCGTTTGTTTTTCTGACTCGCTCGCATTCTGCCCGCTCTCATTAATTGCTGCGTAAACAGGTACATAGATCACACTTATAGTGACAATCAAAAAGCCCAACAATACTTGCAGCACATGGCTTTTAAAACGACTTTTCTCTACATCTACTTGATGATTATCATCTGAGCGCAAAACGGCACAATGATTGTCCATAGGATTGTGTTTAAGAGTATTCATGTTTTCAAAGCCATCAGTCTACAAAAGGGAAGTATAAAAAATATATCGGTGCTGCTTTAACCTAATTCAGTAAGCAAAAAAAAGCCAGCCTAAAGCTGACTTAATTTATTACGAGATTTGTAGCTATTTACCCTATAAACGGCAAAAATTATTTTAAGCGCGGCGCCATGTCGTGCCAGCACGGCTATCTTCGAGCTCAATACCTGCCTCTTTTAGTTGCTCACGTATCTCATCAGCACGGGCAAAGTTTTTGTTGGCTTTAGACTCTGCACGTTCGATAATTAAATTATCAATAACGGCATCCGTTAGACCATATTCTGCCTGATCACCAGTCACTGCTTGCAAAAACTGCTGCACTGGCTGCTGTAAAATATTTAATACTTGCGCCAATGCTTTTAGTTGCTGTGCTAATTGCCATGCGGTATCGACGTCTTCTGCTTTAATGGCTTTGTTGATATCACGTGCCAATCCGAATAAGACGCTGATAGCCGTCGAGCTATTAAAGTCGTCATTCATCGCCTTGATGAAGTCTTGTCCAACCGCGCTATTGTAAGCTTCAGCCACTAAGTCTTCGTTGAGTATGATTGACTGTCCTTTTTGCTGCTCAACCAATTTTAGTGCATTGTATAGTCTGCTTAGGCTATTATGTGCTTCATCCAATGCGCTATCAGAGAAGTTAACTTGGCTGCGGTAATGGCTCGATAATAAGAAAAAACGTACCGTCTCAGGTAAGTACTTTGCCATGACATCACGAATGGTAAAAAAGTTGCCCAATGATTTAGACATTTTTTCGCCATCGACATTGATAAAACCAACATGCATCCAGTTGCGTGCATACTCACATTCAGTTGCTGCCTCAGATTGCGCGATTTCATTTTCGTGATGCGGGAACTGTAAGTCATGACCACCGCCGTGAATATCAAAGGTACTACCTAAGCACTTAGTCGACATCGCTGAACATTCAATATGCCAACCTGGACGCCCTTGACCCCATGGTGATGCCCACTGCGGCTCGTCAGGTTTTGCAGATTTCCATAGTACAAAGTCAAATGGATTACGTTTATCACTCTCAACCTCGACTCGCGAACCTGCCTGCATATCATCCAGATTGCGCTTAGATAATTTGCCATAACCGTCAAAGCTATCGACGGCATAATAGACGTCACCGTTGTCGCCTGCATACGCATAGTTGCCAGTGACTAACGTCTCAATCATATTCTGCATATCATCGATATGATCGGTTGCACGTGGCTCAGCATTTGGCATCTCACAACCAAGCGCAGTCGCGTCTTCATGCATCGCTTCAATGAAACGCTGCGTCAATGTACCAATCTCTTCACCGTTTTCAGCGGCACGAGCAATGATTTTATCATCGATATCGGTAATATTGCGCACGTAATTGACGTCATAACCCAAGCGTGTCAACCAGCGTACCGCCATATCGAACCCAACCATCACACGGGCGTGCCCGATATGACAATAATCATAGACTGTCATACCGCACACATACATGCCCACCTGCCCTGCTTTGAGTGGTTCAAACTGACGTTTGCCGCCAGTCAGTGAATCATAAATGGTAAGCTGAGACATCGCATCTGCAAGTGGTGTGGTCATAGTAAAAGAGCCTTTTAGCATAAATAAAATAGATAAATTGAAAATATCGGCCACAGCGCATGAACAAGCCGTACCGATAGCTATGATTATAATTTTAGAAAATTAGATTTAGTTAATATCGTGATATAAAACGTAACCCATTATCTTAGCGAAAACAGGCGTAAAATACTACAATGAGCATGCAACTACCACTATTCAATCATAAAAACCGTTAAGGATTTAAAGATGGGCAATCGATTAAGCAAAATATATACGCGTACTGGAGATGATGGCAGCACTGGCATGGCCGATGGCAGCCGCCTTAGTAAAGCCGACGATCTATTTAGCGTCATGGGTGACATCGACGAGCTCAACTCGCATATTGGCTTGGTACGTGCGCAACTAAAGCACAATAAAGGGCAATCTATAGAGAAAGAGTTCTCTGAAGCCTTGGTCATCATTCAGCACTTGTTATTCAATATAGGCGGCGAGCTTGCCATGCCAGAATATGAAGGGGTTAATGCCACTCATATTGAATGGTTAGAGCAGCAAATAGATATGATGAATGCCACATTGCCACCTCTAAAAGACTTTATTTTGCCGACAGGTTCTATATTGGTGAGTCAATTACACGTGGCGCGTAGTGTGTGCCGCCGCGCTGAACGTCAAGCTGTAATATTGCAGCAGCAGCGTCCACAAGCGATTCGTCGTACTGCCGTCAGCTTTATCAACCGCTTATCTGATTGGTTGTTTGTCGCTGCACGCTTCTGTACTGATCCAGAAAAAGTCTCTGAGGTGTTGTGGGATAGTCAAGCATTGAAGACGTTCACTGACAGTCAATAATACAAACTAAGTATTTAACAATAAATAGCTTAAACACAAAAAACCCCGCGACATGATTGTTGCGGGGTTTTTATTATTCAGCGACAGCAATTCGGTTGACTGGATATCGCTATCTCTTACTACAATGATAAATTAATAAGTCGCGCTGTTGTCTTCAATGATGACCATATCGATGGTTTCATCTTTAGGTACGGCTTTTGGCGTGGCGGGCTTACTAGGCTCGGCAGCAGCTGCTTGGGTGTTTGCAGTCGAACTGTTCTGACTTTCAGCAGGTTTATTGATGGTTGGCGGCGTAGGTTCAGTTGGACGAATTGGCTCAACTGGCGTTACGGTTCTTGGCTGACGGATTGGCGCTGTTTGAGCCGTATCGTTGTTCTGTGTTGCACGGCGCTCAGCAGCACGTTGGGCGCGTTGCTCATCCATTGCAGTTTTAAAGACAGAACCTGCCATCACATCTGCAACAACAGTAATCAAAGCAGGCTGACCTGCAATACGCGTACGCACTTGACCGCCTTGAGTACCGACGATGTAAGTGAACGCGTCGTCAACGAGCATATTGTTATTGATACGGATATTGTCTTGCGCTAAACGCGATTGTAGACTTGGCTGATTATTGGCCGCTTGTACCTGACTGGCTTGATACAAGTCTTCACTTGGTAGCGTCATGCTGACACTTGCTTGACAAGTGGTCATGCCGTTCTCATTGGCTTGTTGCAAGATGGCAGCGTTTTGGACATCAATGACAACACCATTGGTTTTTTCGCTAACCACACCATTTGCTAAACTGATTTCAGCATCATTTGCATAGTTGGCAGCCAATGACTGTGCTTGTTGATTGAGCGTATTCTTTAGAGCTGACTTAAGGCGATCTTGCACCATAGGATCATCACAGCTGATCGCAGGTGCAACGCTATTTTCAGCGTCGACAGTCTCTTGTTCTGTTAGCTCTGCCTGCTCAGTAGTGTCTTCTTTATCTGAGCGATCACAGCCTGCAAGCGCCAAACCACATACCAATCCAATCCCAGCAACTTTATGCCACTTGCTCAAACTTATATTTGCTACGCTCATACTAACTCTACTCCCAATTTACAGGTTCGTACCGCCACTGACTGACAGTGTTCAACATTCAAATGCAACGCTAGCTGCTACAGATATGAAAACCACATCATTATACGGTGTTTAAATCAAATGGTCATTAGTGTATCCCATGGATATACAAATAGTGCCCCTCACTATGGAAAAAACCTGCGTTTGGTTGCAAAAACATAACAAACATTCGCAGATTTGGACTCTAAAAAGTCATATTTAAAAAAGTACGGATTGCATCGCAGTTTTTGTTAGACGTCATGGATATGACGCTATATGATTGGGCATAAAAATCATCGATAATTGGTGCATATGATAAACTTTAGAGATACGTTATTACTAGGTCATCGAGGCGCACGCGGTGAGGCGTTAGAAAATACCTTTTCAGGCTTTCAATACTCTCAAAACCTTAATTCAAGAGGCTTAGCAGGCGTAGAGTTTGATATACAACTAAACGCTGATGGTCATTTAATTGTATTCCACGATGACGATCTAGAGCGTATGTGCGGTCGGCAATCACGTATTGATCAGTTAAAACTGACTGAGATTCAATGCCAGTTGCAGTTTGGCCAACCTATTATGACATTGGCGAGCATGGCACCTGCGCTTAGTGGATTTAACGTTATTGAGCTGGAAATTAAGACGCATAGCCGTACCAACTATGCAGTAATGATTGAAGCGCTTCGGCAGGCCTTTATTGATACACCTCTTACCAGCTTACCAGTTGTGTTGACGAGCTTCGATGTCGAGTTACATAACCGTTTACAACGTCACAAACTATTATCTCATATGCCTCGCGGCTTGCTCATTCGTACGCCAGAAGCGTTGGCAAGCGCTACCAATACCGCATTGCAACTCGGCTGTATTCAACTGGGCATTCATTATCCGCTTTTGACCCAAGCTGTCATCAAGCATAGCCACCGTTATGGATTACCCGTAAGTGCTTGGACGGTTAATGATATTCCCACCATTGAACAGCTCATAAAATGGCAGACTGATGTCATCATTACGGATTTTCCAAGTCATTTGCTGTTGCCTTAACTGACTTATCCGTACTTTTTTGATATTTAATCATTTTTTTGATAAACGCATTCTTTCCTACATATCTACCCTCCTTGTTACACTTCTCCTTCATGTCTGATAAGTCACTCGTATTTTTGACCAATACATCCTATAATCCATACAAGTTATTGTTATTTAGCAATATTTTTATAGTGTATAAGTGTTCACTTTACACGCATTTTAAGGTACTATGGTGGCTTAAATTAATACCGTTAGGGATATTATATGATTGCAAAAAAAGCACTTGGCTTACCGCTTAAAGGCTTACGTTTCGCTATCAAATCTGGTGACACGCTTGTAAAGACCGCCAGCACTCAAGTAACGCGTTTTAAAACTCGTTTTGATGAGAAAAAAGCGCAAATGGCGCTTGATGAGCAGCCTGTTGCAAAACGCAATTATGCTAAAGCTTCTGAGCAAGCGGATCTTTCTGCGCAAGAGCAAAGCATTGATATGCGCGAGTTTGAATTTACCAAAGCACCGATCAACTGGATTCCGGCAACTATTTTGGTGGCGACGCCGATTGCTGCTGCTATCATTACGCCATGGTACTTGTTCACTCATCAAGTGAGCGCACCTGTTTGGGGTGTATTTGGTGCCTTTATGGTATGGACCGGTATCAGTATTACGGCAGGTTACCATCGTCTAATGGCGCATCGTGCTTATAAAGCGCATCCAATTGTCAGAAACTTTTTATTGCTTGGTTCTACCCTAGCGGTACAGGGTTCTGCGTTTGATTGGGTTTCTGGTCACCGTACTCACCATCGTCATGTAGATGATCGTTTGGATGATCCGTATTCAGCACAGCGTGGATTTTGGTTCAGTCATATTGGCTGGATGCTACGTAACTACCCTAGCGGCAAGTTCGACTACAAAAACATTCCTGATTTGACTAAAGATAGAGTCTTACAGATTCAGCATAAATACTACGGTCTATGGGTAGTTGCCATGAACGTTGGTATGGTTGCCGCTATCGGTTGGTTGCTTGGTGATGTTTGGGGTACGTTGGTTATCGCAGGCCTACTACGTTTGGTATTGACGCATCACTTTACGTTCTTTATCAACTCGTTCTGCCATATGTTTGGTACACGTCCTTATACAGATACCAATAGTGCTCGCGATAACTTCTTCTTGGCTATCTTTACGTGGGGTGAGGGTTATCATAACTACCATCACTTCTTCCAATACGACTATCGTAATGGCGTGAAATGGTGGCAATATGACCCAACCAAATGGTTAATTGCTGGTTTATCAAAACTTGGTTTAACTTCTGAGCTGCGTACTGTTGATGATACAACTATCAAACATGCAGAAGTACAAATGCAGTTTAAGAAAGCTCAGCAGCAAATCGATACAGCAGCAGTAAGCGGCATTGATCTTCCTCATGCGATGAAGAGCTTCCAAGACCGTATTAAGTTTGAATATGATGCCTTTACGCAGACTGTTGAAGAATGGCAAGCGCTAAAAGCAAAAACTATCGAGCTTAAGAAAACAGAGTTTGCTGATCGTTTGCATGAAGTTGATGATAAGTTAAAGCACGATTATGCCAAAATTGAACAGAAAATCCTTGAGCATAATAGCAATCTAAAAACCGCTTTCCGCTCTATTGGCGCGAACGAAAAAGCGGCTTAATTAACCTCTGATTTCATTATAATTTTGAAGCTTCTCCATCCCCCTATCCGTCCTAGATAGGGGGATTTTTTTGCTTATAGTTTATCGCTTATGTCATTTTAGCTACTTCTAATGATTTTATTATCATAATAAATGGTCAAATACATCGGCTAAACTGTGACGACCTCTAATCTAAAAACAATAACAATCTCGTCCATTAGAGTCAGTCAATTAAAGACAGAGGAATTTATTTTTTGGTTAGATATTACAAGAGACGGACAGAGTGCAACGATGCCATATGAGAGCTATGCTATAGTGACATTCTCACTTTTATATTTTAATGGAAACGGCCTGTATGCGTTATCAAAACACTTACGTCAACCTAGACACGCGCCTTTATCATGAGCAGCCACCGACGCCACTAGACAATCCTCGTGCCGGTCACTTCAATACTCAAGTTGCACAGCAGTTAGGCTGGGCCGACGACGAGGACCTGATGACCAATTGGGTTGAGATATTGGGCGGTCAATACGTGCCAGCTGATTTCAAACCACTATCGATGGCATATGCTGGTCACCAGTTTGGACAATGGGCTGGGCAATTGGGTGACGGACGCGGTTTACTCATGGCACAGGTACTCGATAATGATGGACAGCCACAAGACTTGCATCTTAAAGGTGCTGGCTTGACGCCCTATTCACGCATGGGTGATGGACGCGCAGTCTTACGTAGTACTATTCGCGAATACCTGTGCGGTCATGCATTGACGAAGCTTGGCATCCCCTCGTCTAACGCTTTGGGGTTTGTGGTATCTGATACGAGAGTGCGCCGTGAGCGTATCGAAGCAGGTGCAGCGTTGATGCGTGTGGCTGATAGTCATATTCGTCTCGGTCATGTCGAGTGGATTGCCAGCTTTGCCCCTGATGTACTGGGTGAGTTCACCGACTATATGATTGACACTTATTATCCAGAATGCCGCGATAGCGAAACGCCTGTCTTGGCTTTCTTGACCGCAGTGGTCGAGCGTACGGCGCGTATGATTGCTGATTGGCAATTGATTGGCTTTGCTCACGGTGTCATGAATACAGATAACTTATCTATAACAGGCAGTACTTTGGACTTCGGGCCGTTTGGCTTTATGGAGCGCTTCAATCCTGCATGGATTAATAATCACTCAGACCATACGGGTCGCTATGCTTATCAGAATCAGCCTGCTATCGGGCACTGGAATCTAAATGTTTGGCTGCCACACTTTATGCGCCTAGAAGGTGTCACCCGTGAGACGCTCGCTGATTGCTTAGCACCTTATGAAGCAACCTTTATGCAGCACTATCAGCAAGGTCTGTGCCGTAAGCTTGGCTTACCGCATCAAAGAGAGAGTCTCAGCTTAGCCTTTGAATGGTTGACACTATTAGAAGACAATTTGCTCGACTATACTAATAGCTTTCGCGCCCTACTCGGTTTGGTCGCACCAGCAGATCATCCTTATGAGCAAAAGCTACTGGCTACTATGACCACTGAATTAAGCGGTGATGCGCAGCAAGTATGGCAAGACTGGTCAACACGTTATCTGGCACAGATCGAGAAGCTGCCACTTGAGCAGGCAGTTAACGACATGCAGACCAACAATCCTGTCTACGTCCTTCGTAATAGCATGGCGCAGCGTGCAATTACTGCCGCAGAGCAAGGCCAGTTTGAAGAAGTTGATCGGGTATTCCGTTTACTAGCCAATCCTTATAGTGTGCAAGATATCGCTAATGATGTAGATAGCAGTGTGCCTGCGCCGGATACACCGCAGGTGCCTATTAGCTGCTCATCTTAGTAGTTGCTCGCCTTAGCACCTTTCAATTCTGTAATATTTTGAAACATTATGAAATTAAGGTTGATATCTAACTGCGTTTTTTGGCATTATCAATGAGATAAATAACGAATATCATTTTATTATATTATTCGCATAATTCATTGTTGTTGACTAGGCAGTGAATTGGCAATAATGCTAGAATGAATATTTTAGCTAGTTTGCTTTTTTGACCTGATCTTTGATCGTCGACCATGATTCTGATGGTCGTGAGTCGTTTAACGTCTTTATACTTTTCAATTATTATCATTCAATGATTTTTGGAGGGTTGGACGTTGTTTTTTATCACCATTTAATTTATTCCAATTTATTCCAACCATGGCAATTATTATGAATGACGATACCACTTCGAATACGGATAACCTCAGTACAGAAAAAGAGCAGTTTGAACAAGCTGCCTTACATTACCATGAGTTTCCACGCCCAGGTAAAATTTCGGTAACCCCTACTAAGCAGCTAGCCAACCAACGTGATTTAGCACTCGCCTACTCTCCAGGCGTTGCTGTACCTTGTCTTGAGATCCAAAGAGATCCAAAACTTGCGTCTAAATACACGGCACGTAATAACCTCGTTGGTGTTATCACTAACGGTACTGCTGTATTGGGTCTGGGTAATATCGGTCCATTGGCATCGAAGCCAGTCATGGAAGGTAAAGGCGTTCTATTTAAGAAGTTCGCAGGTATCGACGTTTTTGATATTGAAATTGCTCAAAATGATCCAGATAAGTTCATCGAAGCGGTTGCCTCGCTTGAGCCTACCTTTGGTGGTATCAACCTAGAAGACATCAAAGCACCAGAATGTTTCAAAATCGAGCGCGTACTACGTGAGCGCATGAACATTCCTGTGTTCCATGATGATCAACATGGTACGTCAATCATCGTTGCCGCAGCCATGCTAAATGCTTTGTTGATCACTGGCAAAAAAATCGAAGAGATTAAAATTGTTTGTTCAGGCGCAGGCGCAGCAGCCATTTCTTGCCTAGATATTATTTGCGCGCTTGGCGTTAATAAGAACAACATTATTGTTTCAGACTCACGCGGTATCATCAGTACTAGCCGTGAAAACCTTGATGAAACCAAACAACGTTATGCTCGTGATATTACAGCTACTTCTATCGAAGAAGTCATGGACGATGTCGATATGTTCCTAGGCTTATCAATGCCAGGTACACTATCAGAAGATATGGTTCGCCGTATGGCAAAAGACCCTATCGTCTTTGCACTTGCCAACCCAACACCTGAAATCATGCCAGAATTGGCCCATGCGGTACGTCCAGACGTCATCATGGCAACTGGTCGTTCAGACTATCCAAACCAAGTAAACAACGCGCTATGCTTCCCATATATCTTCCGCGGTGCATTAGATGTTGGTGCGACCACTGTTAACGAAGAGATGAAAGTTGCTTGCGTAAAAGCAATCGCTGCTATGGCACACGTCGAAGCCACTCCAACTACCAGCGCTAGAAACATCGAAAAGATGCAAAGTTTTGGTCGTGACTACTTAATTCCAGGCCCTCTAGAGCCAAATCTAATCATTGAGATCGCGTCTGCTGTTGCCAAAGCAGCGATGGATTCAGGCGTTGCCACGCTACCTATCGATGACATGCAAGCCTATCGTCAGCGTCTGTCTGAGTTTGTTTATAACTCAGCGTTTGTGATGAAGCCAATCTTTGCTCGTGCTAAAGCCGATCCAAAACGTATTGTGTACTGTGAAGGTGAAGACAACAACATTTTGCTTGCTGTACAAGTGGTCGTTGATGAGAAGCTAGCACAACCTATCTTGGTTGGTCGCCCTTCAGTTATCGAAGCCAATATCAAAAAGCTAGGCCTACGTCTAAAAGCTGGCGAGAACATTACCATCGTCAACGTTGATGACGATCCTCGCTACAAAGACTACTGGCAGGGCTACTATGAGAAGAACAAACGCCGCGGTGTAAGCATTGAGCTTGCTCGTCGTGATGTTCGCCGTAAGACGACTTTGATTGGTTCTTTGCTGGTCGAAAACGGTGCAGCAGATGGCATGGTATGTGGTACATTTGGCCATTATCAATTGCATCTAAAATACGTTGAAAGCGTCATTGGCAAAAAACAAGGTATGAACGACTTCTATGCAATGAATGCAGTACTCATGCAAGATCGTAATATCTTTATCGCTGATACCTATGTCCATGAAGACCCAACAGCTGAGCAATTGGCTGAAATGACCGTCTTGGCAACGGATCAGCTACGTCGCTTTGGTATCACGCCACGCGTTGCGCTAGTATCTCATTCTAACTTTGGTGCTTCAGATCGTGCTAGCGCTGTCAAAATGCGTAAGGTTCATGAGCTATTGACCAATATGAACGTCGACTTTGAATTTGAAGGCGAAATGCAAGGTGACGCCGCGCTTAACGAAAATATTCGTCTAAACGATATGCCATCAAGCCCGTTAAAAGGTGCAGCGAACTTGCTTATCTTGCCAACCCTTGATGCCTCAAACATCGCTTTCAACCTGCTTAAAACAGCGACTGGCAGTGCTTCTATTGGCCCTATCTTATTGGGTACTAATAAGCCGGTACACATTTTGACGCCATCAGCGACAGCACGTGGTATCGTCAACATGACTGCATTGACCGTTACTGAAGCGCAAGACCTAGAAAACGAAAAATAGTCACACACCATACCCAGTATGAATGCACTGTATCGGTTCAATATAATTTGGATGCAAGGAAGCCGAGTGAAAGTACTACAAATAGTAGACTGAACGAGGCTGACACCGTACTCAATTTATAGAGGATTGACTATATTAAGAAGGGCTCTGTCATCCATTGACAGAGCCCTTCTGCTATACTAAAACCAGTCAATGCGACTTATAGAGCATTGGCTGTTTTTTTGATTCATAAAAATTGAGCTAGTGATATAAAGCTCAATAATAAGAAGAGGCTTCTATGCAAATTTACCTCGTAGGCGGTGCTGTACGCGATCGACTGCTCAAACGTCCTATCAAGGACAAGGACTTTGTCGTCGTTGGCGCTACTGTGGCAGAAATGATTGATGCAGGGTTTCAACAAGTGGGCGCTGACTTTCCTGTGTTTTTGCATCCGACCAGTCATGAAGAGTATGCATTGGCACGCACAGAGCGCAAGCAAGGCTCAGGCTACAAAGGTTTTAGCGTACATGCCAGTCCCGATGTCAGTCTAGAGGATGATTTGCGCCGTCGTGATTTAACCATCAACGCGATGGCAATCGAAGTTACCAGCTTAACTGACGACACCCCTATTGACGGACAAGTCATCGACTACTATGGCGGCCTACAAGACTTAAAAAGTAAGACATTGCGTCATGTATCCAGTGCTTTTAGTGAAGACCCATTACGTGTACTTCGAACAGTGCGCTTCTATAGTCGTTACTACGATTTGGGCTTTACCATCGCGGATGACACTTTAACGCTGATGCGTCAATTGGTGGATACAGGAGAGCTAGCTCATTTGAGTGCCGAGCGTATCTGGCAAGAATCAAGCCGTGCGACTATGCAACTATCACCGCAAGTCTATTGGCAAAAACTGTTTGAAATTGGTGCGATCATAGAGTATTTCGCGCCTTTGCATCATGCTTGGGACAATATCCAAATAAGAGAAACAGTGCAGACAGCGTTATACTTTGCAGGACAGATGCGTTTGAATTTATCGCAGCGCTGGGCGCTACTCATGACTAGCCTGTCTTCATTATTTAATAGCGAAAACTCTGAGTCTACCTCTAACGTATCAACCGCTATAAAAAATATTAACGCTATCGGTAATAAAGCCAAAGTCCCAAAAGCACATACTCAGTTCGCAACTTTATTCGCTCAGCAAGCTGAAAAACTAAGCACAATAAACAGTCTAAATGCGGCTGAAAAAATCGATCTAATCCAAGCCTGCGGTGCGCATAAGGAGCCTGACAAACTATCTCAACTGCTAGTGTGCAGTTATGTGTTACAGCTAGCAACACAGCATCGCCAAATGATGTTAGCACTAAACAGCTTTCACGCCATCGGTATGAATGACATTGCGCCAGACCTTAAAGGCCCCGCTATAGGTGCAGCCTTACGCCAAAGCAGGATTGAACACTTGCAAGCGCAACAATGATATAGACAAGCACACTAGAGAAAAAAGTAGTATTGCTATGAACCAAGAAACTAATACTTTCCAAGCAGAAAATATGAATAACCAAGCGCCAGTGATGCTTGTCACAGGTAGTGCTAGGCGTATTGGGGCGGCCATTGTTAAAGCAGCTCATAGGCAAGGTTACCGCGTTATCATTCATTGTTACCGTAGTGAACAAGACGCTAATGACTTGGCTGACCATCTGAACGACATCCGTGCTAATAGTGCAAAAGTTATCGTTGCTGACTTAACGATAGTCAACGATGGGATGACTTTAGACAGCTTTGTTGGAAGTATTATAGAGGCGTTTGGACAGCTTGATGTACTGGTGCATAATGCCTCACGGTTTTATCCTAGCCCACTCGGTAGTATCAATCATGCACAGTGGGATGAGTTGCTTTTGACCAACGCGAAAGCCCCTTTATTACTAAGCCAAGCTCTACTACCTTATCTAAAGCAACAACAAGGCTGTATTGTCAGCTTATTGGACATACACGCGCATGATAGACCGTTTAACAACTATACTGTCTATAACATGGCAAAGGCTGCGCATCGAATGATGGTACAGTCGCTAGCGTTAGAGATGGCGCCAGAAGTACGGGTCAACGGAGTTGCTCCTGGGGTCAACATTTTACCTGACCCTACTAGCGACCAAGCTATTGACAATGAGCAACAAAAAAGTATCATCGACGCTATTCCTATGCGGCGTATAGGCCAACCTGATGAGATTGCTCATAGCGTACTGTATCTTGTGCAGGCAAATTATGTCACAGGAGAGATCATCACCGTGGATGGAGGTCGTAGTCTAACCATAGCTGGTGGTCACCTGTAATACAAAAATATGGCTCAATAAAAAATATCTTGATTACTGCCTATCTTTTACTTGAAAAATTAAAAAAATCAGGTATCATTGTGCGTCTAACGTTAGGGCCCATAGCTCAGTTGGTTAGAGCAGAGGACTCATAATCCTTTGGTCGTAGGTTCAAGTCCTACTGGGCCCACCACATTTAAGTATTAATAAAAAAGACCTTCAAGAGATTGGAGGTCTTTTTTATTGTCTACTGTTTTTTTAGTAAATAACAACCATGTTTATAAGCATAGATATAGGCACTTTATTCAAGCCTCTTCGCTGACAGCGGATAATTATTGATAGTTTTGTAGTGCTGATTTTTTTCAGACCTCTTGCGAGCCGCTATAGCATAATGTGCTAGTTTTAGACCCAAAAAGTCTAACTATTAATATAGATAGGCTTTTCTTAGGTAAACAAATGCTTTGCCTCTACAAGTCAGTAATAAATTTATACACGTAATGACTATCTGTTCGTAGTAGACAGTTTTATATAATTATTGAAGATGGCTTAATAAAATCCATGCACCGATGGCAATTAGCATCACACCACCAAATATTTCAGCTCTATGACCGATTAGGGAGCCCAATACTTTTCCTAACATCACCCCTAGCGTGACCATTACTGTAGTGGCCAAGCCAATAAGACCTGCCGCCAGTAAAATATTGACCTTTACAAATGCTAGGCTCACACCGACAGCCATGGCATCGATGCTGGTACCAAATGCAGTCAAAGCAAGTTTGAAAAAAGAATGTCTCGACGGTGCTGCTTCCGTTTCATCACTTGGCTTCATTCCCTCATATAGCATGTGCAGACCGAGCGCAAAAAGTATGACAAACGCGACCCAATGATCCCATGCCTCAATAAAAGATGCATCTATAAAGGATGTGGCAGAGTGACCAATTAACCAACCAATAATAGGCGTGATCGCTTCAATGGTGCCAAAAATAACACCCATTCTGAAAGCTTCGGTAAAACGAGGGTTTTTAAGACTTGCGCCTTTACTGATTGCCACAGAAAAGGCATCAGTAGACATAGAAAGCGCAAGTAATAGAAGTGCGATAGGATTCATGTGATTTTCTCTGGTCGAGTATAGAGTCCATGACATAGCCACACCCCCGACCTGCAGTGTAGATATATCGATGGTCTCGCCAACCGAGAGGTGTTCGCACCATGGCATGTGGCCAAGTATGTTGATACGAACGCTTTCGCAGTACGAAAGCAGGCTACTCCCCAAAGAGAGATTAGATTAGCATTGATAGGCTGTAAGTCAATCATAAAATGCCAAAAAATAACTTTTGCACCTGATAAAGCGTAAAGTTGGAAACACTAGCAAATACTCTTGGAACAGATGAATGCTTTAGAGAGTTATGAACATAAAAAAAACCCTTCACGCTAAATTTACATAGCCTGAAGGGTTTTTTTATGTGTGGCGCTTTTTAGTAATCGACGGTATAGCTTAAGCCATAAGTCGTGCCTGATGCAGGTAAGCGGTTTAAATCACCAAATGTGGTTTGATGATAGACCGTTAGATAGTCTTTATTAAGCAAGTTATAAACGCCATAGTCTACTCGGCCGACTGGCATGTTCACTTGGCCCAATACATCAAGGGTCATATAACCAGTGACAGGTAAGGCACTAGAGTCAGGGTCTTTTTGTTGGTCTTTAAAAGCCTTGTCATCACCGCCGATTGCCAATGCTTGTAGACGAATATTGCTGCCTTCATCGAAGTTATACTGAGCAAATGCCGTACCTTTTAGCGGTGTTAGACGTACTGCATCGAGCTCCAACCAATCGCCATCTTTGTCATACTGACCACGAGTGTACGCCACACTACCGCCTACTTGCCATTTATCACTGATATCATGACTAAGCGACCCTTCTACCCCATAGACACGCTCATCGGTATCGACAACTTCTACGGTATAGCTATCAGTAAAACGTACTACTTTGTCTGATTCGTTATAAAAACCGCTCAGTCGCGCAGCAGTATCACCATGTTTGCCCTGCCAACCAAACTCGTAGTTGTTGATCGCGATCGGTTGTACGTTGTCTGAATTAACTACAAACCCTGCACGCACATCACGAAGCGCACGTTGTATATCTGCGGTGGTAAACCCTTGTGAAAAATTAGCAAAGATTTGATCATTTGGGGTTAATTGATAGCTAGTACCGAGATTAAACAAGGTTTTGTCGTGGTCTGTGCTGCCTTTTTCTACATCGCCCGCCTGATAGTCAATGCCGTAAGCTGCACTTGTTCCACTGATAGCAGAGCTATTAAAATACTCTTCAAGCAGTTGCTCATAGATGGGCGTAAAGGTATCAGTCTCTGACTTCAATTTTTGGTAACGCACACCAGCACTGGTATGCCACTTGTCGGTTATATCTACATCTGCATTAACAAAAGCGCCCCATTTATCAATGGTAGTATCTGGTCCACCGTTATAAGTAAGCCCATTGGTTTGGGCGCTTAAGCCATTACTAGCAAGAAACGTATTTAGGTCTTGACCGTAGTAAGTTTGCTCACTGTTTTCGCGTTCAAAATCAGCGCCGTAGCTAAACAGCGTCTTTTTGCCTGCAATTTCCGTCTCGGTTTGCATGGCTGCCCGCAAACCCATTACTTCAATATCAGCTTCTGATTGAGTGACAAATGTTGCAGCACTTGCCAGTTTCTTCAGTGTGGCTGTATCAGTTAGACCATTGTCTTGCCATACTTCAGTCGCTTGGTCTCCTGCAGTTTTACCAGAAGGGTAAAAACGGCCTTTTTCATCTCGATAGTAGCCCGTCACACTTAGACTTGACCCTGCTATATCGTCATTATTATAGTTCAAGTTCATTGAGGTCTTAGTGGTATAAGGCTCGTTCTCTACGTTTGCACCATCGATAGCTTTTAGAGAAGGTTTTGCGCCAAATAACACTGCCAAACCATCACCATAATCTGGGCCGTAGTCGGTGTCTTGCTCATCTTTGTAGTAAGTCACTGCAAGATCAAGACGTTGGCTGTCAGTGAGCTCTACACCCAAGCTACCATTCACACTTAGCGATTCAGTATCTTGTTGGTCCGTTTGGTTGACATCTGGGCTGATTCGGTTGCCTTTGCTATCAAACTTACCGCCTTTATTATCGTAATCAACATCTAAGCGACCATACACTCGCTCGCCGCCATATCCTAAGGTTTGTCCTACATGATAACCCAATGAGTCTGACTCAAAATTACGACTGCTACTGACACCGACTCTAGTCTGTCTGATAGGGCCATACCCTACTAAAGATTTGGTCACAAGGTTAATCAGGCCACCTGCTGCACCAGCACCGTAGATACTGGTGGCACCTGAGAGTACTTCTACCCGCTCAAGTTGAGCAGGATCGATACTATTGAGCTCGCGTGAAAGACTACGTGAACTGCTTAAAGGCACACCATTCAACAAGAACTGCACAGGGCGACCGTGCATGGTCGTACCATAGTTACTGGTAGAACCACTACTAGCACCCAGACTCGGTATCAATTGTGCCAAGATATCACCAGTGGTACGGTTACCCGTTGCCTGCATCTGAATCTCATTTTCAGTAATCACTTGAGTAACTGCTGGCATCTCACTAATTTTTTGTGCCAGTGCCGTGCCCGTTCTGGCTTTAGCAGTGACATTGATAGTGTCTAAAGTCACATTGGGAGTATCATCAGACACAGTACGTGAAGACATTTCCGCTGGGGTCTGCGCATCTAATACGGCATCCGCTTCATTGACATTGTTTTGTGCATATAATTGCTGACTAATACAAAGGGTAAGAACAGATAGAGCAACTTGATGATGGCTTTTCATAATTTTTTCACTTAGGTTATTTCACTTAGTTGAATAAATAAACAGTAATATTTAGCTAATAATACTGTGTGTACTAACTTTGTGAATCGTATTGTAAATGATAATCGTTTTTATTTCTATATGTATTTATACTTTGGTAGTAAGCGTTTATTTGTACTGTTTTCAGATATGGTTGACTATTTGAACTCTGATAATTTCATTAATCACTGAATAGTTTATTTAGCTCGTTGTTACGATAAGCCTCAAAAAACATCTGAAACTTTACCTCATCCTCTTTATGCTTCTTTTGACAATCTGATAATAGCTGCTGTGCTACATCAACAGACAATATAAATACCCCATCATTATCCATGATGGCGATGTCGCCTGATCGAATCGTCGTTTTCTGCTCACCGAAGCGATAGGCAATATCGGACGCCAGCGTGCCTTGTGCTTGATTGCTCTTGAAGGTGGTCACAGCGCTGATACCCTGTGCAAACACAGGGAAACCTAACTGCTGAATCTGTAGCGAATCAGTCGCCTGTCCAATAATAATGACCGCTGATAACTTTTCATAGATAGCCGCGCAAGTTCGCAGTGCTCCCCAACAGGCTTTGACGCCCAATATCTGAGCATCAATACATAGCACATCATTTGGCGCTACTTGAATCAATGCTTGGTTGATCACATCCGTGTTGTCAGAGGTTAGTTGCACCGTCAACACTCGGCCGACTATAGTATTTGCGCAAGGATTAAGCGGTTTTATATCTGGTAAATACCCTTTCCCAGTCAGATGACCAATGGTAGAGGTACCTATCTCTTTATAACTGTCTATAAGTTCGCGAATATCAATATCATTCATTATGTTCTCATTATGGTATTTCATAATTTTAACCACTGTTCTTGACACGCTTGAATGGGTTGATCGTTTTACTTTCTCCAGCGGGCATACTGCCATGAGGATCAGAGCCACGGGCAATCACAGGCAATAGCAATGTCTTATGCGGATAATATGAGTTGTTAAATAACTCATCACGGAGTATCTGACGTTGATCATCATCAAAATCGATAGTTACTAAGGACTCCTCGATACTTATCATTGCCTCCTGCCACAACGTCTCTTCATTAATATGATAGTGCTCAACCAATGACTCGATAATCGCTCGAATATTAACTAATAACCCTAGCGACTGTAGATAAAATATCAACGCTTGCGGCGTCTCGCGATATAGACGGTTTTTAAAATCTGGTGGGCTCAGATATTCAGGATCTGATATTTTGTGGCGTGCCAGCCATGGTAGATGAATACGTACGGAGTCGTGGTCACGCAATAACAGACTGGTAAAATGATTGTCTTTTAATACGATAACAATATTTTGCCCGTGCATCTCAGGTGCAAACCCTAAGCGTAAGCAGCGCAGCATCGTCCCCAAAAACACATCACAAAGATTCTTAAAGCACGCTATGACAGCGAGTTTTTTATTCTGTGTTGAGCCTTCTTGAGCATTGTCTTGGCTACCATGCTGGATGCTGTCCTGAACAATGCCGTCAAAGATGTGATGGCTGACACCCTGCTTGTAAACCGACATGCCTAAGCTTGCCATTGGCAACAGTCGAATCGAATCGTCACACAGATCTGCTGGTAATTGACGTAGCATCGCGCCTAAATGCGTGGGTTTTTCTTGATAAAATTGCGGATTGATAGCGCTTTTATCATGCAAATGAGACGGAGACATATATCCCCACCATAGGCGCTCATCCCATAACCGTAGCTGTGCTGATAGTACAGGGTCTAACGTTCTTGCCTGCATCAGTATGGCTTGGTTTTTTTCACCATTGATCAGCTTGAGGGCTGGCAAGTAGCGCTTTGAGTTTAGTGCGTACACACCTATGGGCAGCTTAATGCTATTTAGCGTATCAGCATCAATCAGCATACTGCGCATGGATGAACTGGCATAAGTGATTAGCTTGTCAAAATTGAGAGCGACAACTGTGCCATTGGCAAGATCGTCGGTATACATTTCATCAATCACATGAGTCATTTGCCAAGGATGTACGGGCATCGCAATGTGCGTGTCTGCAATACCTTTATCGTCTAGCTCTCGCATCAACTTCTGCTGCTGCGTAGTATCCAAAAGATATTTCGCTGGATTTTGTATTGTTATGTCTTTGACATGCTCTGCCACCATGATATGGCTATTGGCAATGGCGACCCATACCAGCTTAATGGGTTGGTTAAACTCTGCCATATAACGTTCATAGTCTGTTACCGTAAAGCCCAACTTGCCTTTTGCCAGCGGATGAAACGGACGATCCATCAGTGAAGCCCACTGTTCCGCTGCAATCAAGGTTTGATGCCAATGCGGGTGCTGACATACAGTAGTCGTGATGTTTGCCACTGCTGACTGTTGCTGCGCTATAAATGAAACCTCTAAGCTTTCTTTTAACTTTAAGATACCGACATCAGACAACGTGGCACTATCCATCATTGATAAAAACATATCTAACAATTGCTGTGCTGAGCCTACTGGTTCTAGCAAAGCGCTATCTACATGATGCTTGCTATTAAGGTTATGTATGATAGGCAGACAAGATTTAGACAATCGCCACGGTGACGCATAAGCAGGCTCTACCAATAGTAATAACTGTCTATTCTGATTAATCTGCATTACCATTAACGGGTTATCTTGGTCAAAAAAATCTTGATACTGCTGTGGTAGCGACGCTAAAAATTGCTGCGCGTCTTGAGCTTGAGTCGTCTGATGATTTGCCAAGTACTCAGTGGTAGTTGTCACTTGAATAAGGTGCTCATCCACCCACTGCTCTAATAGAAAGCACTCTACCAAATGACTAATCAGCGACCATTGAATGGCCTCGATATCTGGCTCAGGATTTACATCAAGGTGGTTGTTTTGTACAGAAGTTTGCACAGGGAATAATGTATGCATCGTTTTACCCCCGACTTTTAAACAGTGGGTTATTGATGTATTTAATCGGGAATGCTTTGTCTCCGAATAATCGGCGCTTAGCCAATGACTCAATGCGCGTTTGTTCAGCGAATATATCAAACAAGTCGAAACGTACTTGATGCTCTGGATGAGAGGTTTGATAGTCGGTCACGCAGTCAGCGACCTGTTGCCAAAACGCCACTTCAGAATAGTGATAATGCGTCTGCATAAAAATCGCAATGTCTGACAACGCCACAAAGAATAAGCAAGCAACCGTCATATCACGAATGCCATCTGTATCTTCGGTCTCGATGAACGAGCCTCTATTTAAGGCAGCATGTGCAGGTGGCAAGCTATAAAAATTTGGACGCAAGTGTTGTTGAGTTAAGTGCTCAGGTGAATAGCGAACCCCGTCATGCAAATCTTTTAATAATATTTTTACGGGATAGCCATCTTCATGTACCAAGACGATGTTTTGCGCATGGCACTCTAATGCCACACCATAACCAAATAGGATATGTAATAAAGGGGTGACAGTGACATTAATTAACTGCGCAATCCATGTTTCTGCACCATATTTGTCAAGCCAAGGGGCTATCAGATGCGAGCCATCAGCATTGACATAGCTGACGCCATTGAGCGGAAATGCTGTTTGACCTTTTGATAGATACTGGTTCACGTTTTCTCGCCAAATCGCAGCCAGCCCGCCATACATATTTGGATGCTGATAGCCACGTGTGCGTAACGCCTCATGGTCTAAACTAACGCCAACGGTCTCACCCAAAAATGCAATGGGTAATGCTTGAGCGCTCTTATCGTCTGCAATCAGTTGGTTTAACCACGTAGTGACAACAGCGGCATTCATCACGGTATGCTTTGCTAGTATTCGCGTGCTTGAGGTATTAATCAAATGCATACTCAGCTTTAAGTAGGCTTTATCATTAACAGTGTCATTGTTACCAAGCATCGTCAATGAGCGAATGGATTGCTGAGCACGGTACTGATGACCCGCACTACCTAAGTAGACAACTTCTTGCGTGGCAATCAATGGTTGTAATGCTTGAATCAAGGTATTTTGCCATTGCCAAGGGTGCGCAGGTATTAGGTAATAGTCATTAGCCGTCTCATTTGCGATTGCAAGTACTTCTATGAGTTTGGCATTAAGTGCATCAAATTCACTAGTACCCACATAATCTTTCACCCATTCATTGATATCGATACCAGTAGTGGTATTGCTCACCAGTAGCTGTTTTTTGACGGCTAACCACACCACGCCGATGTTGTGATCAAACTCTGGGCCATAGTCATAGTTGTCTTGCAAATCAAAACCAATACGAGACTTAAAACACGGATGATAAGGATGACCTGCCGTCAAATAGCCTTCGAGTTGCTCATAAGTGAGTTTATTAATAGCTACAGGCACATTAGAAGTCAGTATCTGAGACTGTGTTTCATTCACTAAGGTATGACGCAGCTCTTTGATAAAGCTGTCTTTGAGTTCTGCACCTTCAATATTGAGCAAGATATCACTGATGACATGCTCAAGAATGGCGTCTTGGGCAACACCATTAACCACTCGCTGCACATTCAAGTCATTTAAACGGATGATGTCAAAACTGTAATGAATATAGCCTTGAGCGGTATAACGGACATCATCACTTGCTTGTATGACAAAATTCAGCAGCGACTTGTTACCAGTACTGTCATGAGCGGTGTTCGCACTTTCAGATTCAAAATCAATGATATTTTCATATAGTAATGCTTGTAGCAATTGCTTGATCACCCGTTGCTCAGCGCGTGCCATAATTTGAGAATTAACAGGTGCTTGCCACGGTTTAGTCGCATAAGTGACATTTGCACTATTATTATTTTTGGTAGAGTTTGCTAGATGATTGGACATAGATATAAGCTTCCTGTCTGAAAATTGAATCAAGTAAAAGTATGAATTTAGATGCATATAAAGCGAATGATAATTATTTACGTTAATAATTTAAAGTAAACCCCGATACGGAATATTTGTTTATAAGGATCGTGGTAATTTGCACGCTGAAGGAATTGTAAATAATAAAATCACCGCGATGACCACCAGTATTTCTTGGATCGCGCTTGCCATGCCGTCACTACTACCTGCTGCTAATAATTGCGCACCTCGACTGTCTATATAAATGGTGGACAGCGTGATAAATATGGTAGAGATGATGCGGCGACTGATGTTATTAAGTGCAGCTCCCTCAGTGACCGAGTCTTTGGGTAAGCTGCTAAACCCTACCGTTGTGGTTGGCAGGTAAGCCAAACCCACTCCGACACCTCGCACACTCATAATTAGCATTAATAGCCAAAGCGTTGGCTGATACAAGCACCATGCCAGCATCAAAGTAGACAGCGCACTAATCGCAATTCCTACGATGCCAATCCCTCTGGCACCTTGCTTATCTACCATCTTGCCAGCGTAATGCGTGGTGATACTGGCCACGAGCGTCGCGACCATCAGGACAACACCTGTCCATAAAGCACTCTCGCCCATCACGTCTTGTATTAACACGGGTAATAGCAAGAGACACAGCATCAAACCGACTGTTTGGCTAATGCTAATGATATTACTGTGCAAATAGGTTTTATTACGGAACAAGCGCACGTTTAATAATGGATATTTCTGCCGCCGCTCATAGGCCCACCACACCATCGCGGACAGTAGAAATCCGACAGACAATAAACCCAATATGACTATCTTAAATAAGCCATCACTGCTGAGTAGCCCGCCAGTGAAGTCTATCTTTAGCGTACTCAGCCAAACCATCATCGCAAGCAGCCAAACAAGCAAACTGACAAACCCAATGGTATCGAAAGGGCTTTTTTTGTCATGTGAGCGCATGTCAGGTATTAACCACCACACCATCGCCATGACCGCCGCACTGAGTGGCAAGGTAATGGCAAAAAGTGTCCACCACGCAAACTGCTCAACCAAATAAGCACCGACCAAAGGGCCAAACGCTAATGACATCATAATAACAATGCCCCATAGCGCCATTACTCTGCCGTGCTGCTGCTGCGGATAAATCTGATACAGCATACCAATAGACAGCGGGATAATCAGACCGCCACTCAGTCCTTGTATGGCTCTGGCAATGATGACAAAGCTCATACTAGATGCCAGCATGCCAATGACTGAGCCTAGCATAAATCCAAAAATTGCCGCCAAATAAACATGCTTAAACGGAAACTTTTTGTTTAAGTAGCCACTCAGCATCAGCCCCACACTCATGGCCAAGACATAAGCATTTAATACCCAGCCGCCCATCACAATGTCGACATCAAACACCGACATAAAAACAGGAATGGCTGGGTTAAGCGCACTATTACTAAAGCTGACCACCGTACCGCCGAGCAGTAGTGTCAGTAAAACCTGCTGTACCTGTTTGTCGCTCAAGCCATTACTACTACTCTGAGAAGCTTCGCTTATAGACGACTCATTGGTAGATGCCTTATTTATAGGGGCTTTATTTATAGGGGCATTGCTCATTAAGCCGTGGCACCATAAAAGCTGAGATAACCTCTAGATTCTAGAAACTCATCTCGATTGCAAAAATATAATGAGGCGGTTTTTTCTGGCATCTCAATCAGACGTTGTACGCGATAAGCAAAGCTATCAGCAATCCATTGATACACTTCAACCTTACTATCCGGCTCGACCACGATTTTTTTGGCCTCAGTATGCTCAAATATAAACTTGCTAATCATCATGCCTGTTGGCTTGAGATAGCCTTTGCCAACCACCGCTGGATCGCCAAGCAAAATATGCCACCCCATGTCCGTTTCTTTGGCTTTGTAATACTGAGATAACCGGTCACGAGCCGTTTCATAAATCTCTGTATAGCCAATCGGCTTATCATCACAAAGTATAAGGTAGAGACGCTGATGATCATCGGCAAGCATTTTTTCAAAATGTGTTTTTAGCTGCGGCATCGGGAGATGTAGCTGCCACTGATCGACCACATGCTCAGCATGCATCCATTTATACAGCAATGGCATATCATCTGGGTATTTGACAGGTCTCAACGCAAACGTCTTTTGATAAGCCTCAATGCTAAAGGTATCGGGCAAATTTTGGGTAATAGTCGGCATGACTTGCTCCTAGTTATTATTTTGTTAGATGATTAATATTCTCTAATATCGTTTCTGTTAAATATAAGTTTTATAAAACACTACGCGCCAAATTTTTGAAATACTTCTAAGGCATCGGTATCGTAAGTCTGTTCACCCGTTAATTGATTAACGATACACCCTGCTCGATAAGCACCCAACCCCAAGTCTGGTGCGCCAACGCCATGGGTATGCACCTCTTGGTTTTGTACAAAAATCTTGCCATCAGTCGCGATATCTTTTTGATACGTCATCACATATTTCAATGCATAGTCTCTATCAATGATTGGCTGATCAAACTCATCGTGCGCGATGCTAGGCAGTATCGTGTTTAAACACTCAGGTAGACCGTAACGATAGCCTGTACCAGCAATCACACAGTCATACTCAGCAGTAAAATCCTGATTCTGTTCACGCTGTTTAACTACCAGTTTTATGGTGTCTGTCGGTTCTGGCTCTTCTAGCATTGTTGTCAGAGTAGCCTCAACCACTTCACAATTGGACAGCAGCGTTGAATACAAATCTTGATTGGTAATACTGCGCTCATAGAGACGGTGATAAATATCGCGTATGGTCTCAAAGCCCATGCCTTTATAGAGCAGGTCTTGCTTAGCAGTGACTTGGGGTTTGGTTGCTGAGTCCAACTCATAAAAGTAATCTGTATACGCAGGACTAAAATGCTCTAAGCCTAATGGGGAGTACTCCATTGGAAAGAAGCCTGCCGAGCGCGTCATCCAATCTAACTGAAACTTAGGGTCGTCATTAGTACTATCATCGCCATCAAACTGCTGATCAAACAGCGTTCGATACACCTCTGCGGAAGATTGCCCAGATCCCAACACCAATACTTTGGTCAGCTTGTTGTCTGTCTTGGTGCTATTCAGATCAAGGCTACTAGTATTGAGGCTGTCCAAGTCAAAATTATCTGAAAAATGGGCGGTGTGCATACAGCGGTTAGGCGCTTGCTTGGCAATATTTTGCAGCGATGGTGGTAACGTGGCCTGTGTGCCAGTCCCTATGACCAGATTTTTAGCATGATAGGTTTTTTGTGTGCCTTGTTCAGAGACTGTCACTACAAATCCATCATTGGTATCGTCAAACGCCACGTCTATCACTGCCGCATCAAAGCTCAAACTATCCAGTTGCCCTGCTACCCACTGGCAATAATGGTTATATTCTTTACGATAAATTTTAAATTCTTCTAAAAAGTAAAACTTGAGCAATCGGTGCTGAGTATGCAGATAATTCAAAAAAGAATACGGACTGGTTGGGTCTATCAATGTCACCAAGTCTGCCATAAAAGGCACTTGCAGTGTGGTGCTCGGCAATATCATGCCTTTATGCCAATTAAACTCAGCCTTTTGCTCAAAAAACTTGGCGGTTACGTCGGTCTTTGTCAGTAATGCCGCCAAACTTAAATTAAACGGTCCTACGCCAATACCAATAATATCTAACACTGTCGCCCCTTAGTGATTTGGTAGTAGTGATTTGATAGTTACGTTAATTCTGCTACTTGTTTCTATCGAACCCTAACTTTTATCGTGTGCTTATCTTTGCCGTCACAATATGACGTGCTACGTCACCATAGGATTTGGGATATCGACATAAATAGACTGGGTTTCAACAGGTGCGGTCAGCTCATCGAGTGCATAGAGTCTGGTAAGTAGATTGCCCTTAAACGGCAATGTAGGGCTACGCAACAACAAGTCAAATAACGAGCGATGTGGGTATTGTTGCTCTAACGCTATTAAGCATTCTTTAAACGTCGTGATTAATGCTTCCTCACTCACAAGCTGAGTACGAGCAATAGCAGTGATAAGACCAAATATACTGTTACCAACTAGGTAATAGGCAAATCTTGAGTCGGCAAAGTCTTCTGGAATGACACACTCTCCTTCGCTAATCAGCTCGGGATAAGCATCAATGAGCGGCGTGGCATACTCTGCAATATAGCCAAAGCCTTGATTGTCTCTGGCCCAAAACTTAGTAGGATAGCCCTCTTTTAGCTCAATCAGACTGTTTTGCTGATGTACCTCAAACCCAATACCATGCTGATAATACATATGAATAAGCTGTATAAAACCAACTTGCAAATAAGTATCAAACCATTGGATAGCCACCTGTTCTAGAGGTTCATCTGTTCTTTTATGAATAGACTTAAACAGTGTCTCTAAGCGATTGGTGAGACGGGTTGGATGGTCTTGGCTTAAGCTGGCAAGATTGGTGACTTGCGTATCCTCTGTAAAAGGGTTGTCACGTAAGATGCAAATAGTCTCATCAATGATTTTTCCATCCACACGTAAGGCAATCCAAGCAGGATCATTCAATACCGCAATCGTAGGGTACTGGGTCTTGAGCTGAGTACCATAGTCGCTACGCCAGATTCGGCAGGCATGCATACCGCGTTTACATTCTTTGGGCAAGTTAATCCGCACCGAATTGGTAATCGCTACAGACAACGACAGTTTAAACATCCAAGGCGCATCAAAGGCCGCTAGCGTGCGTACTGATGTCGTTGGATGCAGATACCAACCGAGCTCGCCCAAGTCAAGCAATTGGCCTTGTTCTAGCAGCTTTTGATACCACGGCTGCTGCTGCAAAAACCTTGCTTGCCAAGGGTGTAATGGTAACAGCTTATAGTCAGGATGCTCATCCACAAGTTGCTGCTGATAGCCACTCATATCAGCTTGTAGCTTGGATTTTAGCGCTGTGGTAATACTCTCGCCATCTACGAATTCTTCTGTAATGCAGCTGGGGTGCACTAGCCAATAATGCAGCTGGGTTTTGCTACTGGTCTCGGGCGCATACTTCGCCCACTCAGCACCATAAAAACCAGCACGGCCTTTGGGTGTAGGGTGCATGGCATGACCGTAAATAAGGTTTTGTTCGGTCTGAATAAAATCTTGCTGATAATCAACGATGTCATCAATCTCATCATTGCGATGCTCTAAAATAATCTGTAGCCCTTCATAACTCTCAATCCAGCGCTTTAATACACCATTGGCATCTAGCGTCGCTTTGTCTTTATAACGATGCACGATGTCTTCAATAATCAAAGACGCTAGGCTCATAGCAGAGGATTTTATCCATCGGCTGTTTTGCAAAGGGTCGTCCAGTTTCGTGTCTAGTTTTGAGTCCGATCGTATGCTGACCTGCTTATTCAATATAAGCGGCGTGCCCGCCAAACGGTGCTGACCCAATTGGCTCACTCTGTCGACAGGTACGACCATTACCGTGTTCGAAGGCAATAGCATTAGCACTAATAGAGGCTTGTTTTGTGAGGCCTGCTTCTGTATATCATCCTGCTGCTCTACGGCAATAATATCGCCGCGCCCAGTTTCAAAACAGTAAGCATTGATTAGATTTTGTAGTGTAAGTCGATCAAGCGTTTTATGCTGCATCATGTTATTTTTTCCCATCGACGTTCAGGTTGTCAGAATTGAGTCGGTTAAAACCAGCAATAGCCATCTGCTCAATGATGTCTGCAATATCATTGATTTGGGTATTGGGATTTAGAATAGTGAATTTAAGGCAAAGGCGCTGCTCAAACTGGGTGGTGGCCACATTGGCGATGTTATTGACCAATAATTCTTGTGCAATGTGACGATTAAGCTGTGCGAGTTGCTCATCAGATAGCGCGGTATCTTTGGGTATAAAGTAAAACAAAACACTGCTAATAATAGGCTCATGTACCAGTACAAAATTTTCATTTGCATCAATCAGCTTTGCCGCCTGCTTAGCAGTGTCCAGACAGCTATCAATCAAAGTTGCATAACCATCCGTTCCCAGTAAGTCCAGCGCCATCCACAGTTTCAAGGCATCGAAACGGCGTGTGGTCTGCAAAGAGTACGTGACTAAATTTAAGATATTGTCCTGTTCGTCATCAGCAGAGTTTAAATACTCACTATGATGGCGAATGCTCTCGAAATTTCGATTGTCTCGTAAGAGAAAAGCACCGCAGCTGATCGGTAAGAAGAAATGCTTGTGAAAGTCCAAGGTGATAGAGTCAGCTTGATTCAGCCCGTTAATTAAGTGTCGATAACGCTGTGATAGTAGCAATGCCCCGCCCCATGCCGCATCGACATGTAGCCATATATTTTCATCATGGCAAATTTTTCCGATAGCCATTAGAGGATCAATCGCACCCAAATCGGTGGTGCCAGCCGTTGCGATGATGGCCATCACATTGTCAGCACCTAGCCGATTTATCTGATGTTGTAAGTCAGAAATCAGCATGGCACCCGATGCATCGGTCGCTATTTTAATGACGGAACGTTGGCCTAGACCCAGCAGTGTCGCGTTTTTCTCAATAGAAAAGTGCGCCTGGTCTGAGCACAGAATTTTGCCAACAGACTGACCTATCAGGCCGTCCTTTTGCACATCAACGCCCTTAGCTTTATAGAATTGATTGCGTGCTAGCAATAAACCCATCAGGTTACTTTGCGTACCGCCACTGGTAAAGACGCCACCAGCGTTATGGTCTGTCTGTTCATCAAAGAGGGCATCAGAGATGTCGTTAAATTGACAACGCTGACATAACCAATTGATGAGATCTTTTTCAATATAGGTCGCGGCTGGGCTTTGATTCCACGAGTCCATACTTTGGTTAGTGGCCGCTATAATCATCTCAGCAATCTGACCGATGACTAGTGTGGGTGGATGCAAGTGGGCTAAGCAATTCGCATTGGCCGTCGACACACAACTGGGTAAAAACTTGTTTTGAATATCAGCGAGTATCGTGTCGATGTCTCGGCCTTGCTCACGGATGCTGAAGGTATTGGTCGCTTGCACTTGTTGCGGCGTGCCGCCCAAATAGACGTTATTGTCGTCTAGCCACTGTTTGATGACAGCGCTGGTTTTTTGCATATGCGCGACATATTGCTTACTGGTTTGCTGATTTAATAAATGCAAAATGTCCTCACTTGTTTATTCTACGATTATATAAATCGCAAATAAGTGACTTGTTATTAGAGTTATTTTTATAGATGTGTGAATCATGCTAAGGCGCTGGCAATACTATTGATTGTCTTCTAGCGCCATATCAAGTCTCTGCAAGACTTGCTGCAGCTCATCTTTGGTTATATTGAGTGGCGGTAATAATCGCAGTACTGTGCCACCGCGTCCGCCCTTTTCAATCACCAAACCATGCTTAAAACACGCTTGTTGGATTTTGGCAGCCACATCACTGTCTGCTGGATAGCTTCCATCATTTTGTTTGGGCAGGCTGGGGTTGATAATCTCTATACCAATCATGAGACCACGTCCTCTGACTTGGCCAATTTGTGGATAGCGCTGTTGGCGTATTTTTAGCTGTGACATGAACCATGCGCCTATTTCTAAAACATAGTCAGCAACGTTGTTATCTTTTAAGTAATTAAGGGTGGCAAGGCCAGTTGCCATGGCCAATTGATTGCCTCTAAATGTGCCAGAATGATTGCCCGCTTGCCATACATCGTATTGTTTTTTGATACCCAATACCGCGAGTGGCAGACCACCACCGATTGCTTTTGACATCACAATCATATCGGGGTCAATGTCTGCATATTGATAGGCAAACCAACGGCCTGTACGGCAAAACCCTGTTTGTACTTCATCGATGATAAGCATGATACCAAGCTCTTTTGTCACTCGGCGCACATGCTTCAGCCATTCTATTGGCGCAGGGTTGACACCGCCTTCCCCTTGTATAACTTCTAAAATGACCGCTGCTGGTTTCACCACGCCACTCTCTACATCTTTTAGGAAGTTTTCAAAATAGCGCATATGGGCATGGATACTTTGCTCAAAAGGCAAGCCAAACGCGCAGCGATACATATTGGGATAAGGCAAGAACTGTACCGAGCTCATCAAGCCTTCGATACCCTGTTTAGGTGCCAAGTTCCCTGTCACTGCCAGCGCGCCATGCGTCATGCCATGATAGCCACCGCTAAAGCTAACCACACCTGAACGTCCCGTGACTTGCTTGGCCAGTTTAATAGCCGCTTCTACCGCATCAGCACCTGTTGGTCCGCAAAACTGCAAGCAATACTCATCGCTATTGGTGGCGAGTAGCTTGTACATGAACTCGCTAAATTTGTCTTTTAACGGGGTGGTGATATCCAATGTATGCATTGGTAAATTGCTGTCTAGTAGATCTTTAATGCTTTCTATGACCACAGGATGATTGTGCCCAAGCGCCAACGTGCCAGCACCAGATAGGCAATCGATATACTTATTACCTTCCACATCGGTAATCCACGCCCCTTTAGCTGATTGAATCGCAAAGGGTAGCTTACGTGGATAACTACGAACCTTTGATTCAAATTGTTCTTGACGATTTAAGTAGCATTCGTTATCACGTGATTCGTCTAATAAGATCGTGTCCATAGCTTCAGCCTTGTTATTTTCAGTCGTCTTGGATAAACATTCGAAAGTAAGGTTTGACGCTTACTTCTTAAAATATCGCTCGTTTATATTGAATGATAATGTAAATGATAATCATTATTATTAATGAGGCGTAGTATCTACTACCAATAACTGACTGTCAACCCAGTTTGCGAATTTTCTATTGATGAAAATGACAAAGATAGCAGCTAGCTTGAATCTAAGAACGACGAATCAAGAGCGATTGATTAGGAACAATGCAGGCTACTACAAACTGTCGACTAATTAATGACACACAGCTACCCAGTACAGATAGTTCTAAACTATCTGTGTTCACTTTTATCGTTAGTTAAGAACTATCTAAAAACAGCGGCTATCTATTTGCCGAGGCTGGTACCTTACGAATGAGCCATAAGAAGTAGCCACCACCTATAATCGCCGCAATCGTGCCCGCAGGCAGCTCATAAGGAAAAATAACATAACGGCCAATCCAATCTGCTATCACCATCACCCCTGCCCCTAAAAGTGCAGCTAATGGCAATTGCCGTTCAAGCTTTACGGCGCCTAGCGAAGTAGCCAAATGTGGCACCATCAAACCAATAAAGCTCAACGGGCCAACGGCAAGCGTACTGGCCGTGCTAAGCGCTGCTACTAGTGCCAGTAGTGAAAAGGTAACGGGCGTAACTGCCACACCTAGATTACGTGCCACACCTGTGCCTAAACCAAGGACACGCAAGGGTTTTATCAGCAGTAGACTGAGTACAAATAAGATAGCGGCAATACCAATGAGATACCATACCGTACTGGGCTGGGCGCTATAAGTTGTCCCTGACAGCCAACTGAGCATCGCTTCTAGACGCGGATCTCCTGAAAGCTTGACCATATGCATCACCCCGTCCATCATGGCGGCAATGCCTATACCTACTAACAATAAATAACCTGAGCTGACCCTGCGTGCCAGCCAAATAATCAATAGCAGCACAGCCATCGCACCTGAGAGTCCTGAAACCAGCAACGTCCCTGCTCCAGCAGATAGCCCTAAACTTGGTAATAATAAAAACCCTAAAATCACCCCCAGTGCGGCACCTGAACTGACCCCCAATACCTCAGGACTGGCCATGGGGTTACGCGTTAAGGTTTGCAGTAGCACACCGGCGACTGCCAACATCAAGCCTGTTGCTGCAGCACTCAAACTGCGAGGCAAGCGGTACTGCTGCGTGAGCGCCCAGTCCGTACTGAGCCCCCAACCATTGATGTCTTGTACCAAAAGACAAGCCAGCAGGATAAGGGCGAGCACCCCAACACCCCATCGCCAAAATGCAATGGATGTATGCTTACCCGCAAGCATAGGCGTCACTGTCTCTATCCGCTCGCGACGCTGACGCAAAATCAACCAAATAATCAACGGTGCACCCAAGATACCTGTCATGGCACCAGCTGGAATTTGCATATCAAGTATTGGCTCAAGCAATAATGCGACATTACTGGTCAATAGTAAAAGCAGCGCCCCTAACCCAAAGGCTGCGGCCAAACGCTTACCAATAGAAGAAATGCCCAGTGCATTGACCAAGCTTGCTGCACCAAGACCAATGAAACCAATCAAGCCAACTTCACTAATAACTAGAGCAGTCACAACGGCAACAACCAATACGACAAGTGCCCGAATCCCATTAATAGGCACACCCAAACGTCTGGCCTGCGTGTCATCTAGACTCATCAGCGTTAATGGTTTCAGTAATGGCAGACATACGACCGCCATCAAAATGGCAGTGATGACTAGCGCTATACTGGTATGCCAGCTGTTTTGTGCCAAAAACCCAGCCGCCCACGACAGCATGCCATTACTACGCTCAGCAAAAAACAGCACCAGTACATTGGCTACTGCGGCCAGCAAAATATTGACCACCAAACCGGCCAATATCAAAATCAATGGATTAAATCGACTGGGTGCTGATAAGGCAAACACCAGACCCATGCTAATGATAGCCCCCACAAAGGCCACATAAAGTCCGCCATAAATAGCCAGGCTTGGCAAAAACAACGTGACGATGAGCATAGCCAACTGTGCACCCACGCCCACCCCTAGCGTCGTATCTGATGCTAAGGGGTTTTTTACCAATTGCTGCAGTAAAATACTGGCCACGCCTAATAGCCCGCCAGCCAACAACGCCACCACGCTGGTCGCCACTAGATGCAGCTGTATCGCCATACTGGCAATATCCAATTGCGAGCTTGGTATAAGCAAATCACTCAGTGGGCGCGTCCATTGCTGATCTAGCAGCGCCCAACTACTCCATAATGACAGAGCCGCTAATCCGATGAGCATGGCCCACAGTCGCCAAGACAAATTGGCAAACAAGGAAGTTTGAGAATTGGGTTGGTTCGGTGGCTGATTCAGTGGTGGTGATGACTGTTTCAATGATTGCGACGATAGCGATGAATCTGAAACCGTTGCTGCTTGAGAAGCTGATGTCATCGTATGAGCACTGTCGGTGTGGTTATTGATAGGGTTGTTGTTAGTATCTGCATTGGCGCTCATAGTACTTCCCCGCCTTTTAATGAAACTTCTGACAAGTTATTTGCTAGGCTAACCAATGATGACATCCCACCATAAATCCATACTGGTGGTAGCTCGCCCACACAGCGGGTATTACCATAACCCAGGCGCTGCCAAATTAAGCTATCATCAATTTCAGCTCTAGTAATTGGACTTAGCGGATCGATGATTAATAGACAAGTCTCATCATCTAATTGCGCCAAATCCCCCATTCGTATCGGCACAAACCCCCACTGATTGCCCTTGCCCAATACCACAAGCTCTCTATTCATCTGCTCTAACGCAGGCTGAAATAAGCTATTTGCCACATACATACGCATGTTATTAGCATCCGCAAACTGTACCACTGCGAATTTCTTGGCTTTTGGATAACGCTGCTGGAATTGCTGACTGGCCAGCTGTATGTCTTTCTGACTTTGTACAATATAGTCTTCAGCCATCTTTGGGTTATCGATCAGCATGCCAAGCTCCCGCGTTGGTTCGGTATAGTCCGCCCACGTTGCTGTCTCTCCTTTTGCCGCAGACATTACAGATTCTGCAGGCACATCGCCGTATAAGTTGCGTGCATGCTCATAAAAATAATTATCTATGACCATATCGACAGGCAGTTGAGCGATTAGTTCAGCATTGGGCTGATAGCGGATGCCTAAGTCTGTTATCGAAGTTGGTAGTTTGGGGCTTCCCACCCATCTATCCCAAACCCTGACATCACCTGTCGCAATTGGTGCATGCCCCATCGCTGTTAAAGTCGCTGCATTACCCCAGTCGGGAGACACGATATTCATCCTATCGCTATGACTGTTTTCTGCTTCTGAGGTAGTGGATGTTTGACTATTACAGGCTGTCAATACCAAGCACAATGCGAGGGCGAACCATTTTATTGTTGTCATTACTGATACTGACGTAACTATTGGATGTTTTGATAATTTATCTGTATAAAAAACGGGAGGCATAGAAGCGTATCTTTGTAGGCGAATTAAAAAGAAGGAGCAAAAACCAAACGTTAGGCGACTGCGACAGGCTGTCCAGTAATAGGATGACTGAGTAGCTGCATATCGACATTAAAGATATCGTGTAGCACGGTAGGTTGCATGGTACTGGCGATATCGCCGTTGTGACATATTTGGCCATTTTTCAGCGCGATGACTCGATCGGCATATTGCGCGGCCAGATTAATATCATGGATAATAATCACCACGCTTAATCCTTGCTCATCCACCAAACGACGAATGAGCTGAATGACCTCGATTTGATAATGCATATCAAGCGCAGCAAGTGGCTCATCGAGCAATAGATAACGGGTATCCTGTGCCAGACACATCGCGAGCCAAGCACGAGCGCGCTCACCACCTGATAGTGTGGCAGTAATTCGATCAGCAAACGCTTCGGTTTGAGTCACTTTTAATGCTTGCGCGACTTTGTCTTTATCTATTTGAGTTGGCTTTTGCAACCATTTTTGATGGGGATAGCGCCCTAACATGACCAGCTCACGCACCGTGAATCCAGCAGCTTCTGGCAATTGCTGCGGCAGATATGCCATTTGCCGCGCTAACTCCTTACTGCCGTAGTCATTGATACTGTGCTCATCTAAAGTGACATTGCCGCTACTACTTGCCATCTCACCTGCTAGCGCTTTGATCAAGGTCGACTTGCCAGACCCATTATGCCCAACCAAAGCCACCAGTTGATTGGTATCAATTTCACAAGTCACGTTGTCTAATAGAGTATTTCCTTGACGGCTGATAGTCAGCTGGTTTGCACGTAGCATATAAGCACTCATTGTTGATAAAAATAATATGTCATAAAAATGATGGTTCATCGGTCATCAGCTATAGACCAATTTTTGACGATCAAACCACAATAAAAATTGATTTTACTCGTAAATGATAACAAAAACAATTATCATTAACTATAAACTCATTCACTTTAATTTCAACGCTCTGTTGATTGCGAGTATTTATATGACTAATCTTCTTTTAGCTACTACAGAAAACACCGATAACCAAAACAGCCAATACACTCCCCTAAACGACCCTGAAATAGCAGGTGTGGTCGCTCATATTAATGAGGAGCACCTCGACGAACTGCTTGGATTTTTGAGTGTGTTTACTTCATTATCTACCGCCGAATTGGATCTGGTCGATGCCCAAATAACTGATATTTATGCTGAAGGTATTGCTATACAGACTTGTCCAAAAGGCGTAGAGAATCAATCAACTGCCGCTCAAAATAGTTCACTCTATAACCAGACTTTCTTTATTGCTTTTGCTGCACCTATCTCCCAGCTTGATGACTTGCAAGCCCAATATATCTTGCTAAAACAAAGAGCAGATAAAAAGCTAGGCAAAAAAACAATCAAACTGACCAAGCAAGTATTTGAGGTACAAAATAGCTATAGAATCAGCAAAAATATGCTGCGCCTTGAATTGAGCATGCCTTCATTAAGCGATGTTGAAGGCGCAAAAAGCTCGACGTCAGTACCTACCAACGAAGCGGGTTACGCGTACTTGTTTGATTTAGAACACAATGCAATGACCAACGCATTGATTACTGACAGCACTGATGGCAATAAAGCTGGTGACTATAAAACTAATGATAGCGAGAAGGAAAACGTACGCCCTGCTCGTCCTCACTGCTATTACACTTTAAGAAAAGCATGGCAAGCTGATGATGAGATACGAGCATGGGTCGATGTTTTTTTGCATGGGGATACGCCGGGCGGCAACTGGGCAACAGCACTACAAGCAGGCGAGACCGTTGTCACAAAACGAGAGTTTCCAGAAAAGGTAGAGCACTTACGAGACGGTCAAGCGGTACTGATTGTCGATGAGACATCAATGCCAACGGCAGCACGACTGCTAGAGCTATGGAATAACCCTACACCACCATTAGTCGTTTGTGTGACGCAAGATGCAGGCGATCAAAGTTATTTTGATAATGTAAAAATGCGCAGTGGCCTTGATTGCGATACTGAAAGCCGCGAGGATAACCACTTTACCGTACTGCCTATAGTAACCAATCAACCAAACTCGGGAGCAGAGTTAGCCACGCTAATTGACAGTAAATTAGGCGATTATTTGACTGAAAATCCTCTACAGATTGATAAAGTCTGGGGAGCGCTAGAAGCGAATACTGCCAAAGCATTGCGTCCATTGCTGAAAGATCGACTTGGGCTAAGTCGTATTGATGTTGTGGTAAAAGTCTACTGGCGTCACGATTAGTTTGCACAAAAAACGCTCCCTTTTGGGAGCGTTTTTTTACGATTCAACTATTACTTTTAGATAATATTGTCATCTATAGCGGTTTGAATGTATAGGCTCGCCGTATTACCACTATCTTGGTACAAATCATAACCTGCCTGATCAGAAGTAGCTGCCTTAGTCATATCAGATACATTAACAGTATCAACGCTATCGCCCTTGATGAACAGCTGATTATTGCCATCAGTTATGTCAACAACATCACTGAGACTTATACTGAGCGTTTGAGCAGTGTCGTTAGTCAAATCAATAGTTTCAAAATTAACAACTTCACTCATGTCAGTATTAGCAACAACATTTATGTCGTTAATTACTAATGTATCATTGTCTAGACTTCCATCCGAGTTTTCACCACCATCTATTGAAACATCATTTCTATCAAATATCAAAATATCATTGCCATCACTACCTGATAAGATATCTGCACCGCTCAACCCTACTAGGGTATCATCTCCTGCCCCGCCCTCTAGCGTTTCAGCTTGGTTAGTACCTACTAGATAGTCATTATCAGCAGTCGTTCGTGAAGGAATATCATCTATTGAGTCTGGGCTTTGCGGTGTCGCATATTCATTGTAGTTCAACGTAACCGTTGAGCTAGCTGTATCACCATCAGAATCTTGATACTCAAATGAAAATACGTCTATATCGTCCACACCTGCTGTGACAATATTAGCAATGTTTTCCGCGGTATTAAACTTATAGCTACCATCAGCATAGCCAACGAACACACCATAATCGGTCCGGAATTCATAGTTAGTTGTATCACCGTCTGTGTCAATCACTTCAATCGTTGTGTCACTATCTGTGGTTGATACGCCTGACCAGATGATACCAGTACTACTCGTAGTGAGATAATCAACAGCATCACCACCAACAGCCACTTTACCTTCAATAACGACGTTGTTATCTAGTACAGGCAATAGATTGAGCGGCGTAAGTTTACCTATAAGATCATATGTATTCTCTTGGCCTTCTAAACTGTTTACCACAAAAGTATTTTCGTCATCCAGAGCTGGGTTGTAATCATCTAAAGCGAAGTCAGTATCGACAATGTTATCACCATCACTGTCGTATTTATCAATAATACCGTCGCCATTGGTATCTTCAGCGCGTCTGCCATTCGTACTAAAGACAACATAGTCGAGATTACCAGCAGCATCTAGAACAGTATCAATGATGTTATCACCATCAAAATCAATGCCATCTGATACTAAGTTCCTATCTAAATCCATATAAGCAAAATTACTGTTACCGATAACGGTATATCTATAACCACCTGTCGTATTGCCTACATATTGTGCGTCGCCTACATCTCCTATAGTACCATTACCATTCAAATCATAGTAACTGACACCTGCTGCTGAGTTTGTATTAGCGAACCCATTAATTAACTTACCAAGAGTAGAATAATTTGACTGATCTATTAATCCGTCACCATTATCATCGGTGCCATTATTATTTTGATATGCCTTCAAAAACGTTTTATTTCTGTCAGAATCAATAGTAACAAGAGGGTCTTGATTGACAAAAGTTAAGTCGAGTTGGTACTGCTGACCAGCAATATCTATAATCTGCGTCGCATCTGGTATGACAATAAAATCACTCTGGACATAATCATCGTCATAATTTGCAGGATCTAATCCATATGTAGCAGCCGTCGCATTGTTAGGCGTCTCATTATGCTTCATCTCATATTCAACAGCGACAGATTCAGAGTTACCATTGACATCAACATTGAAATTAAGATCCAACTTAGTCTCAAGTAAAACACCTACATCTGGAAAGACACCAAAGTTAATATGAGAAAAATCACCTAAATCGATATTAGATGCAAAGTCAACTTCTGAACCATTACCTTGATAATCAGTATTTTCATAAGTGGTATATCCTGCAGGGGATGACGTTGCGTCAGCCGGTGCACCCCAGTAAATGGCTTCGTCGAGCGCATCTACGTAAAGATTGCCATCTGCCGCCTGATATGTGGCATCTTGCTCTGCAGTTAAGACACCAACCGTACCACCATAGTCACGCAGTGGGATCGTATCGCCGCTACTTCCAGCTGCCGTGTTAAGACTGCCAGCAACTAAATAAGAAGGTTCATCAACTGTGACAGGACGTGTAGGATCAGTAAATAACGAGTCAGTAAATCCTGTTTGTAGATCGGTAATGGTGACAGTCTCTTGTTGAACATCAATGTTCCAAACCACTGGCTGAGGCGCGGGAGAATCATCTTCGATGATGGCCAACAGCTCATCCGATGTGGCTAATGGATTTGTAGCAGAAGAATCTTCGTATACTTCAATACCAAAATCAACCGACAGGATACCTTCGATGTCGTCACCTTGAGTATGATCTACAGGTGCACCCAACGTGACATTGTATCCAAATTGATAGCCATCAGTAATTGCTTCTTTATTACCGTTTAGACTTATGGTTAGTACATTTTGAGTTTGAGAGGCACCCAAGCTATCAATATATTCATACTCACCAACAATATCACCTGTACTTGAATCAATTCTGAAAACAATAGGATTGCCTTGACTAGTAATACCATTATCAACAGTTGGTAATACAAATTTCACAACCGCATTTGAAAGGTCAGTGTCTGTATCAGTTACTCGAATCCAGTTACCATCTGTATCAGTTACTGAATCAGTGGTATCAAGCGTTGAGTCTGGATTGCTATCTGGATTTCCTCCTTCTAACCCTTCTTCAGAAACACGACCTGGCGGCTCAACTTCAATTCTAGTTAACTGGTCGTAGTCAATAGTAACAGTTGCTTCGTTAGACAATAGACCAGTTGTATCTTCAACTGTGTAACTGATTGGCGTTGGGTTATCGGTAAAGCCGGCTTCTGGTGTGAAGGTGATGTCGCCTGTGGCAGCATCAACACTCCATTCGCCTTCGCCTGCCACAACAACCGATTTGCCGTCAGCGGCGATGGTGCCACCTGCTGGTGAGGCGGTGATGATGACCATCGTTGGGTCTAGATCGCCTTCTACATCTGTATCGTTACCGACCACAGCAACAGTAATAGCATCGCCAAGCACTTGGTCTAACTTTTCATCATCCACTGCTACTGGCGCTGTTTGTGGATAGTCAATGATAATAGTAGATTCATTAGAAGTTAAACCAGTACTATCGCTAACCGTATAGCTGATTGGCGTTGGGTCACCAGTAAAACCTGCTTCTGGGGTAAAGGTGATATCACCTGTTACTAAGTCAACACTCCAAGATCCTTCACCTGGTACGCCAACCGATTTACCGTCAGCGGCAATAGTACCACCCGCTGGTGATTGGGTGATGATGACAGTCGATGGAAGAATATCTCCATCAAAATCAAAATCATTACTCAATACCTCAATGTTAACCAATTGACCAGAAACACCGATTTCGCTGTCATCGATAGTGACTGGTGCTGTCGGTGGATAGTCCACAATAACGGTTGCCTCATTAGAGATCAGGCCCGTGCTATCGCTAACCGTGTAGCTGATTGGCGTTGGGTCCGCGGTGAAGCCTGCGACTGGGGTAAAGGTGATGGCCCCTGTTACAGGGTCAACAACCCATGTGCCTTCGCCTGGTACGTCCACTGATTTGCCGTCAGCGGCAATAGTACTGCCAGCTGGCGCTTGGGTGATGATGACGGTTGCTGGGTCTAAATTGGCGTCAGCTTGGCTGTCGTTAGCAAACACATCGACCACAACTGGACTGCCTGAGGTACCCGTTTGCAGGTCATTCACTGCTTGCGGATAGTCAATGGTGACGGTCGCTTCGTTTGAGGTGTCACCCGTCAGGTTGTCTACGGTGTAGCTGATTGGCGTTGGGTCCGCGGTGAAGCCTGCGACTGGGGTAAAGGTGA
>ERZ1089244.14-NODE-14-length-89425-cov-40.164943_pt1 | contig 89425 bp, 74 predicted proteins | sample MGYA00383550_ERZ1089244 | MGnify/ENA primary metagenome ERZ1089244 (study PRJEB34543, sample SAMEA5968661) | marine metagenome | biome: water | collected 2014-06-21 | depth 0 m | study: Ocean Sampling Day (OSD) data from North Adriatic Sea
TTTATCTTTTGTGTCAACCCGTTTTATTAATGTTTTTGAAGTTATTTTAGGAGATAAATAAATCTGTATTTTTTTCAATGGGTTATGATTTAATCAATTTCAATAGGTTTAGAGACTGGCTGTAGATGTGCTCTTTACTATACTTTCTAATATCAAAAATGTTCAGCTTTATTAAATAAATCCTTTTACTATCTTTAAGCTTTATCTTCTATTAGTGCAACCATCTCTCTATTGTCACTTTATAACTTACCCATCTTTTCAAAAAATGCTTTATACGCCGCTACTTTCTTATCCAACGATAATGGATAAGCACGTGAAGTCGACGGTAATCTATATAAGGTTAGGTTGTTCACATCAGCTTTCTGGTTATCTGTACTCTGCCATTGATAAGGGTAATCCATACTTTGATTGGTTTTTGGATGCTTTGATTTGGCAATTGGCTCGTCTAATAAACCAAGCAGTACTTCGGTCGCCTTGCCTCCTGTCGTAAACAATGACTCTACCTTTGGCACTTGCGGCAAGATAACCTCTAGATCAACAGGAGTGACCACCGTTAAATTTTTATCAGAAGCATTACCCGTCTCACGGATGGCTTGCTTTACTGTCGGACAAGACGCAATGCCACGTTCAAACATGAAACCTCGAATGCGCTCAGGGTCAAAGCGTTTTTCATCGCCTACTCTAAAGTAGTCAGCATCATCAAAAAATACTCGACCATATATCCGCCACATATCATTATAAAAATTGGGATAATGAAAGCTCATGGCCCATTTATCAGCAGTCGGTGGAAAAGTACCCATCATCATGACCGTGGCATTGGGCGGTAAGACAGGCTCAAAAGGATGGGTTTCAAGCTCTGTGGCTTTGTTATCAGGTGATTTCGATTCAGTGTCAGTGGTTTTTTGAGTGCTTGGTGTTTTTATAGTCATGATATTCTTCATCAGAAAAGCGGTTTTTTTGGTATCATAGCAAGTCTAAACACTACCTCACTTATAATCACGTTATATAGTCAAACTTAGTCGGTTCAATCAGTTGACTCAAATAGCGCGATATCATTTTACTTAGCCTGAATTGCTTAGGCTTTGATGGCAGCTGTGAACGCAAATATTGTCATTGTGATAAATGAGCACTGTCGTAAAGTAGTTTATTAGCTTGATTGTAAAGGGTTTCACTTTACTATTTATAAGCTGAAGATATGGTTAAAGTGCGGTAAGTGTTTGTATCTTTTATACTAATAGCAACCGCAGTAACTGCGCAAGCATCAGACAAGAAACCAAGAGAGTACTTATGAGTGACTTAAACAGCGATTTAAAAATTACGGTAATCGATCATCCACTAGTCCGTCATAAACTCAGCCTTATGCGCGAAAAAGACTGTAGTACTTATAAATTTCGTACATTGACCAAAGAGCTTGCGCGCTTGATGGCGTATGAAGCGAGCCGTGACTTTGAAATCGAAACTTTCCCAATGGAAGGCTGGTGTGGCGAAATTACTGGTGAGCAAATCATCGGCAAGACGGCGACGATCGTACCGATTTTACGCGCAGGTATTGGCATGCTTGATGGGGTGCTCGACTTGATTCCTACTGCTAAGATTTCTGTGGTCGGTCTACAACGTGATGAAGAAACATTGCAGCCAGTACCGTTCTTTGAAAAATTCGTGAGCCACATGGACAAACGTCCTGCACTGATCATTGATCCAATGCTAGCCACAGGCGGCTCAATGGTTGCCACCATCGAGATGCTAAAGAAAAATGGCTGTACTAACATTAAAGCATTAGTATTAGTGGCTGCACCTGAAGGCGTACGCTTGGTAAATGAAGCGCATCCTGACGTGACTATCTACACCGCTGCGCTAGATAGCCATTTGGATGAGCACGGTTACATCATCCCAGGTCTAGGCGATGCTGGTGATAAGATTTTTGGTAAGCAGTTATCGAATAGATAAGTTGCATTAGGGCAAATAAAGCCGTCATCAAAATTATGGCAATAGCAGACAACATCAATAATAAGGATAGATCATGAACGTATTGATTACAGGAGCGAGCGCAGGTTTTGGTAAAGCGTTGGCAGAGCGCTTGATTGCTAACGGCCATCGCGTGATTGGTTGCGCCAGACGCCTTGATAAACTGAATGCTTTTTCAGAAACTTTAGGTGAGGCTTTTTTGCCCGTGGTTATGGATGTGAGTGATACAGCTTCTATCCCGCAAATCATTGCTGACTTGCCTGATGATTTTAAACAAATCGATGTCTTGGTTAATAATGCAGGATTGGCACTGGGTACAGAGCCTGCGCACAAGGCCAGTCTTGATGACTGGATGCGTATGACTGATACCAATATTAAAGGCTTGATGGCGTTGACCCATGCGGTCTTACCAGCAATGGTAGCTCGCGATAGCGGTTATATCATTAATGTCGGTTCGATAGCTGGTAGCTGGCCTTACTTTGGTGGCAACGTTTACGGCGCAACTAAAGCGTTTGTAAAACAGTTCAGCTTAAACTTGCGAGCGGATCTGATTGGTACTCAAGTGCGTGTGACCAATCTTGAGCCTGGTAATGTGGCTGGCACTGAGTTTTCAAACGTGCGCTATCACGGCGACGATGACAAAGCTGCCAAGGTGTATGATGGCTTTAAAACTATGACAGGTGAAGATATCGGTGATATTTTATTATGGTTGATTGAGTCACCTGCTCATATCAACGTTAATCGCCTCGAAGTAATGCCAGTTGCCCAGACCTATAATGGATTAACGATTGCCAAGCAAAATTAATACTATTTGCCTTATTAGTTAACGTATTGGCGTTGATTATCGATGTATCACTTATCAACATCGAACCTTGTTAGCGCATCTCATAAGACCGAAGCAATATAGAGTCATCTATATTGCTTTTTTTTATGTCTTCAATAGCTTGCTCATTGACCAAACGCAAATCCTGAAAGTCCAAAATCAGTACTTCGTTGCGCAGACGTTCGCTAGTACGTTTATTATGACGTATCGCAAACCCCAATACTTGCTTACCTGTAATAGTTATCTGATTAATGATTAACTTTGAAGTATTCACGGTCAGCTTTTGTGCCAGATTTTGAGCATTTATTATTGCCGTTGCTGGATTCACCGTAGTGGTTAACGTCTTCGTCTGTCTTACACTTTTGGGCATATCTCCTGCAAAAAACAATACCTGACCTAATGGTAAATACTGCGCATGGCGTACTAATTCTTGTCGGAACAATGCAGGCATGTCTGTATTAAAACTGTCTTCTGTCTGCTGATAAAATGCGGTAAAGTTACGATGCAAATAACGCCCGAACACCTTAGTATTAATCCATTCTTGATAGACATCGTCTGCCAATAACTGCTTGGTAAAAGCACTGGCATCAATTGTGACCTCTCTACTCAAAGTAGCAGATAACATCGATAGCAAAAGCGCCTGCGGACTAGTAAATGTCTGCTGCTGCCATACTTGTGGATACAGGCTACTATCGAGTAATGGCAATGTTGATCTGCTCATGCACTTATATCCTTGTCAGTTAACGCTACTGCTTTTACCGCTAGCCAAATTCTATGCTATGGTCAGGCGACAGCTTTAATATAGCAGTCTTTTATTCGCGGTATAACTATTTTGTAGCGGTGTACTCTACCGCAATACTCTTTTAGCTAAATTGACCGAGACAGCTTAAAAAATCAAAGAGATATCACTCTATGAAAAAAGACCTCATACCCTTTCCTACTCCCTACCAGCTAAAGACCATTACTGTCCAAACAGCTGATGGAACGTTGCTGCCCGTCTCTGTCATTGGCGAAGGTAAGCCTGTCCTATTAATGCATGCTTTTGGTATGGATGCGAGGCAATTTTTGCCATTTATTTTACCGCTCATTCAGCACTACTGTTTTTACTTACCGCATTTTAGAGGGTTTGGTTTGGCCAGTCATCTAACGTTGCCAACGTTTGATTTTATTGAGCAATATGCACAGGATACCCAAGATGTGTTTGAATACGTGAGTAAAGAGACTGGCTTTGAGGCTTTTCCTGTTGCCGCGATATCGATGGGAGCATTAGTCATGTGGGCGTATTTTCAGCGCTTTGGTACTCAGCGCGTCAGTCACTATCTGAACATTGATCAAGCACCGATTATTCATAATCAGCCAGACTGGCAAGGTGGCGGTGTATTTGGTACACGACAAACCGAATTGTTTGCGCAATTTACACAGTTAATTACCGACACTGCTCCTTATCTACAAGCCGAGCAAATGGTTGACTTCCGTCACCTGCCCTATCGATTAAAAGTGAATTTGTTAGACATGGAACGCTCTTTTTCTCTACTCTCTGTCAGTAGTAAACCTTCGCAATTATTGGTAAAAGCCCTCAGTTATCGGGCACCACACAAAATCTCACTAATGCAGCACGCGACATGGCAACACAAACTGCGCTGCCTATCTGCGTATGTTGCACTGCCCTACGATTACCGCGAGGTTTTGCCAACAGTCAATATTCCGACTACCTTACTGATTGGTGCGCGCTCGCAGTTATATAATGCAGAGTGGCAACAGCGTTTGACCACTCTGCTGCCCAATGCGCACAGTATTATTTTGCCGACATCAGGACATGCTGTACCGATGGATGCACCAGTTAGTTTTTATAAAGTATTGAAAGAGTTTCTGAACGCTTAATTGTAAGTTTGCGATAATGCACATAAAAAACGACCTCAACGGGTCGTTTTTTATGTGCTAAATTCAATCTAAATTAGTGGCTAAGTATTAATCATTTAATGGTTTAATCAATTCAAATCGCGGAATTTCCTTACCATCGACCGTGACCGTTTCAGCAAACATCGCAAGCGGTCTGACCCACACGCCATACTCACCGTACAGAGAACGATATACCACTAGCGACTCTTCGGTTTCTGAATGCTGCGCCGTATGCAATACTTGATACAAGCTGCCTTTATAATGGCGGTAAATGCCTTGGGGAATAGTTTTAGTCATAGCAAACTCCTACTATTAAAAATGGTTGCCAATCGCTTCATAAAAAAGGTCGACAATTACTGCCGACCTCACTTTTAATTATTTTTATAGATTATCTAACCAACCGTCACTTTCGCATAAGCTTTTTTACCTGCTTGAATCACGACCGTCTGACCTGAGGTTAGACTAAAGCCGCCATCAACGACTTCGCCATCTACTTTGACCGCGCCACGTTTTACCATGTCTTTGGCAGCTGAATTGTTTTTGGCGAGCTTAGCTTGATTCAAGATCTGAGTGATAAATAACGCATCTTGCCCTTCTAGATCCAACATAATTTCTGGCAAGTCAACTGGTAGCTCGCCATCTGCTAAAACGTTACCCGCAGATTTGTGCGCATTGGCAGCGGCATCAGCATCATGGAAACGCTCGATTAATTCTTCGGCAAGGATACGTTTGATTTCTTGTGGGTTGCGTCCGTCTTCCATTTCACGCATCAAGCTTGCCACTTCTTCCATTGGCTTAAAGCTTAAAAATTCAAAGTAACGATGGATCAGTGTGTCCGGCATCGACAGGATTTTTTGGTACATGGTGCCCGGTGCATCATAGATAGCGACATAGTTGCCCAGTGATTTGGACATTTTATTGACACCATCCAGCCCTTCTAAAATTGGCACAGTGATACAAACTTGCGGCTCTTGGCCGTAGCGTCCTTGCAACGTGCGACCCATTAGCAAGTTAAAAGTTTGATCGGTACCACCAAGCTCAACGTCGGCTTTTAGAGCGATAGAATCGTAGCCTTGTACTAACGGATAAAGAAACTCATGGATAGAGATAGGCGTTTGTGATGCATAGCGTTTTGAAAAATCATCACGCTCAAGCATACGCGAGACGGTTTGCTGACTTGCTAGCTGAATCATATCAGCGGCACTCATGTCATTGAACCACTCAGAGTTAAAGACCACGCGAGTCTTTTCTTTGTCCAAGATTTTAAATACTTGCTCAGCATAAGTCGTGGCGTTGGCTTTGATTTGCTCATCAGTCAACGGTGGACGTGTGCTGTTTTTGCCAGAAGGGTCACCAATCTTGGCCGTATAGTCACCGATTAGAAAATAAATCTCATGACCCAAATCTTGAAAATGCTTAAGCTTATTGATCAATACTGTGTGACCCAAATGCAGATCAGGTGCGGTAGGATCAAAGCCAGCCTTGATACGTAGCGGACGATTGAGCTTTAGCTTAGCCACTAAGTCATCTTCAGATAATATCTCTTGCGTACCGCGCTGAATAAGGGCCAGTTGTTCTTCTAGGGTGTAAGTTTGATTGGTCATGATGCTCTCTATATATCACTTTAATTGGGATTTTTATGAATGACGGTTACTGGCTCAACACCTTAGGAAGTTTAGAACCTCAAAAGGTCAGAAAAAATGCTAGAATTTGACGGATATACTAGCGTTTTTTAAGGTAAATTGCCATGACCAACCCCGCATCGATTGCTGATACTGACCATAATGCTCTCGCAGACTTGCTTATGAATAGTGGTTTGGATAACAGCTCCGACGATATTGATGATTTGACCTCTGATAATTCGAACTATGCCACCCTAACCGATGCCCTTGAGCAAACGGTATTTGAAAGTTTTGATGATGGTTTATATATCGGCATGATGTCTGGCACCAGTTTGGACGGTATGGATGCGGTTCTTTGTCAATTTAATCCTGCGATGAGCAACGAAGACAACACTCAACCGCCGATGCAACTACTGGCGACCTATAGCCAAGACTTTCCGTCACGTCTGCGTGAAGTATTATTGGCATTATGTCAGCCGAATGGTGTGAATCAACTCGTACCAGAGGCCGATGAACCAAACAGTGAGCTGGATTGGTTCGGCTGGGCAAGTCGCGCGTACGCTGAGTTCGCCAGCGAAGTGGTCAATACTTTATTGCAGCAATCAAATACCGATCCTGAGTCAGTGCTAGCGATTGGCTGTCATGGACAAACCGTACGCCATCGCCCGCAAATGGGTTTTAGCTTGCAACTGGTCGATTCCAATATTATCGCTGAGCGCACAGGTATCAGCGTAGTCAGTGATTTTCGACGTCGTGACATGGCAGTTGGTGGTCAAGGTGCGCCTTTAGTACCTGCGTTTCATCAGGCATTATTTGCCAATCCCGATAGTACCCGTGTGCTATTAAACTTAGGTGGTATTGCCAATATAACCGTCTTGCCAGCCAGTGAAGAAACTCAAGTTGTTGGCTACGATACGGGTCCTGCCAACTTATTATTGGATGCGTGGATATCTTTGCATACCGACAATGCTTATGATGCAGGTGGCGCTTGGGCTCAGTCTGGAACACTCATTGAGCCATTATTACAGCGACTTTTGGCACATCCATTTTTTGCTCAATCTCATCCAAAAAGCACAGGCCGTGAGGACTTTAATTTAACTTGGTTGCAAGATGAGCTACAGGCTTTTGAGCAAGCCAATGCTAATATCAGTTATTCAGCAGCCGATGTGCAGGCAACCTTAACTGAGCTAACGGCTATCAGTGCCAGTACGCAAATCAATATGTTTGTCAGCACTTCAAAAAACAGCTCGGTCTATGTTTGCGGTGGCGGTGCATTGAATGACTATTTAATAACTCGCCTGCAAGCTCATCTACTCCATTGCACAGTAAAAACCACTGAACATTTAGGGCTTGCGCCAACGTGGGTCGAGGCCGTTGCTTTTGCATGGTTAGCCAGACAAACATTGATGGGTGAAACTGGTAATTTACCAGCGGTAACCGGTGCAAATAAAGGCGTGGTATTGGGTCAAGTATGTTTTGCCTGACCAGTTAAATTTTAGTTTACATACGTGCACCTATGTGTTTTATAATGACTTTTGAAACGCCATCCTCTTAGGACCTGTAAGTATAGGATATATCGCATGAGCCAGAATAGTAGTTCACCTATCGACCAAGCCACCACTGATGACACAAATAATATGACTGCAGCACCTGTACATAAATCGCGTCAAAAACCACCTCACTACGAGCGTTCTGATGATACGCGTGTGGTAGTCACAGGTATGGGCGCCATTACGCCGCTCGGTCTAGACGTCGATAGCTCATGGACCAAATTGCTCAATGGCGAGAGTGGTATCTCACCGATTACGCATTTCGATGCCACCGGCTACCGTGCGCAAATCGCAGGCGTGATCAAAGACTTTGATGCTAAGCAATATATGAATGCCAAAGATGCGCGTCGCTATGATGAGTTTATGCATTATGGGGTTGCGGCTTCTGCCATGGCCCTAAAGCACGCTGGTTTTATCGATGAAGTCAGTGCTGCTGATGCACCTGTGCAAGGCGTTGACCAAGATCGCTTTGGTATTATTTTAGGTTCAGGTATTGGCGGTATCCAAACGATTGAAAACAGTCGTGATACCCTACACGAAAAAGGCGCGGGCAAAGTCTCACCTTTTATTATCCCAGGCTCTATCGTTAATATGGCCGCTGGACTGGTAGCGATTAAACATAAGTTAAAAGGCCCAAACCTTGCGACCTCAACGGCTTGTACCACGGCGACTCATGCTATGGGTCTTGCTGCTCGTTTGATTGCTTACGGTGATGCTGACGTTATGTTGGCAGGCGGTAGTGAAAAAGGTTCTAGCCCACTTGGTATAGCTGGCTTTAGTGCTATGCATGCACTCTCTACGCGCAACGACGAGCCAACCAAAGCCTCACGTCCGTTTGATAAAGGTCGTGACGGGTTTGTCCTTGGTGATGGTGCTGGTGTGGTGGTATTAGAAAGCCTTGCTCATGCCAAAGCACGCGGTGCAACGATATTGGCAGAGCTAGTCGGTTTCGGTATGAGCGATGACGCCAGTCATATTACTGCACCACCAGAAGACGGTAGCGGTGCGGCAAGAGCGATGCAAAATGCACTAAACGATGCTGGTATCGAGTCATCAAGCGTCGGTTATGTCAACGCTCATGGTACTAGTACCCCTGCTGGTGACGTGGCTGAGTCTATTGCTATCGAAACTGTGTTCTCTCCTGTGAAAGATAGCATTTTAGTCAGCTCAACCAAATCGATGACCGGTCACTTACTTGGTGCCGCTGGCGGAGTTGAAGCCATCTTTACAGTACTTGCGCTACAACATCAGCATGTACCACCTACGATCAATCTAGATGATGTCGAGGACAACTGTAACCTTGATTATGTGGCTAATCAATCACGCAAAGTTGATAACCTGCAGTATGCAGTATCCAACAGCTTTGGCTTTGGTGGTACCAATGGCTCATTGGTATTTGCTCGCTGGCCTGTCAATCAATAACAGCCACCCAACTAAATTGCAGCGCATGGTAATGAGTGCGTTGTAACGTTGGTGTCAGATTTGCTACGTTTGTCCACTTGCAGCCCCTTATCGTACTTGCGTATGATAAGGGGTAATTTTTGGAACATTTATGGAAGATACCATGTCAAGCTACTCATTTTCCCATCAGTTTTATCAACGCTGGACGTGTGCACCTGAGCCAGTACGCGCAGCGATTACCCAAGAACTAAAAGACATCACTACTCTACTGCAATCTGACACCTCATTTGAAGACTTTACTTTTAATACTCATGATTTAGATGCGCATGTAGACGAGCTATATGACAACTACAATGCAGAGCAAGCTATTGCGAAAGCAATCACGGACAAACAAGAGCAAGAAGACGCGGCCGCTGCAAAACAAAAGCTAGAAGCCGAACAGAAGCAAAAAGAAGCAGAAGAAGCCACACGCAAGGCAGAAGCGACTCAAAAAGAACAAGAAAAAAATGAGCAGTCAGCGTTAAAGACAGACAATGACAAAGAACTGGCTGCTACCGACGTAGCTAAAGTAAACACAGATAAAGTCGTGGTAGATAGCGCTGTTACTGAGGATTTTGTTACTGATAATTCTAGTGCAAAGACTGAAAAAGCGGCATCAGAAGTCGTAAATACTGAAAACAATGTTAGCGATAGTAAAAATGCTGACAACAAAACCATTAGCGAACAGGCACATGCGCTTAGTGATAACCATATTAAAGATATTAATAATAAAGCCAGTGCAGCGATTAATCTGGCCTTAAAAGACGCGAAGCTAGATGCAACACATCAACAGCTAATCCGTGAGCTAGAAACACAGGTTGATGACTATTTAAGTGAGCAAATGATGCTAATGTCTGAAAACCTAAAGTCTTGGCTACGTGCTGAGGTAACCCAATACTTTAGCGAGCAGAGTGATTCAACTACTAATAACGAAGCTGCTAAGAAAAGCATCCACTAACAGTGCGTATTTTTCAGTATTAAACCTACAGTTAAAACAGTCGCTCAGTGGTAAGTACTAAATAACGAACACTAAAAAGCCCCGTAAATAATTTACGGGGCTTTTTAGTACTTTTGTTTAATTTTTTGAGCTTGGTATTAAATGGCTTTGGTACGTTTAGTCAACCATTCAAGCGCTGACCCTTCAACACGATCTTTTAGCTCTGCGAAGACTTGGCTATGATAGTTATTTAGCCAATCTATCTCAGTTTGATCCAACAGTGATGGCTCAATCAGACGCGTATCAATTGGGCAGTAAGTGATGGTCTCAAAGTTCAAGAAATCACCAAACTCTGTCTCAGTAGGCTTAGCAACTGGCGTATTCACCACCAAGTTCTCAATACGGATACCCCATTTACCTTCACGGTATAGACCTGGCTCGTTACTTGAAATCATACCGACTTTCATCGCGCGCTCTTTTGGCGTGCTTGCGCTATAGGCGATGACTTGTGGGCCTTCGTGTACATTCAAGAAATACCCAACACCGTGACCTGTACCATGACCATAGTCCATCTGTGCTTGCCACAATGGTGCACGGCAAATAGCATCGATCAACGGTGAGGCGATACCATCAGGGAAATGGGCACGAGCCAGCGCAATGTGAGCTTTTAACACAATAGTAAAGTCACGTTTATGCTCAGCAGTGACTTGTCCAATACCGACTACGCGGGTGATATCAGTCGTACCATTTTGATATTGTGCGCCTGAGTCAATCAGTAGCAATCCGCCTTCGCCCTCGGCCACATCAAGGTAGCTGAATTTTTCTGGTGTCGCACGGTAATGTGGCAGTGCGCCATTTTCGTTAAAGCCTGCGATGGTCGGAAAACTTGGCGAAACATAATGCGGCTGACGACTGCGCACGTCTATCAGCATACTATCAACATCTAGCTCACTTAAACGCTCGCCGTTTGCTAGACGCTGCTCAAATGTGGCAAAAAACTCAGCCAAAGCAGCGCCATCTTGACGCATCGCTTCACGCACATGATCGATATCTGCATCAGATTTTACAGATTTGAGTAATGTACTAGGTGCCATTTGCTCAATAAAACCAACATCATCTGCCATTTTTGAGAGAGTACCTACTGCGACTTTGCTCGGATCTAACAATAGTAAATCGTCTGGCGTTAATACGCTCAATGCCTCTTGCACAGCAGAATAGTCAGCCAATGTGATACCGCTGTCTTTTAGGCTCTGTGCAATATCTTCGCTTACTTTATCAGTATCAACAAACAACGTTGCTTTGTCTGCGTCAATCAACATATGTGACAAGAATACCGGATTATAATCAACATCAGCGCCGCGCAAGTTCGTCAACCAAGCGATATCGTCTAGACTTGAGAGTAAATGATGGGTCGCACCTGCGTCCGCCATGCCTGCACGCACTGCAGCAAGTTTTGAGGTGGCAGACTGAGCAAGGAACTGCTCATCATGCGCGTATAATTTGGCCGCTGGTAGTGCTGGGCGATCTGTCCAAATCTCTGTCAGCACATCACGCTCAGTAATCAAAGTAATGTCACTAGCATCAAAAGCATTTAACAGGCGATCTTGCTCAGCGATAGATAACACATTACCGTCTACTGATACGCTATCCCCTTCTTGCAAATGCTCGGCTAGCCAATCGATATGATTTGGCTGACCTGGCGCAAGCTTTTCTAAAGTAATACCAGTACCTTCTAACTGGTCGGCAGCATGTACCCAATAACGGCTATCCGTCCATAGACCTGCAAAGTCAGCAGTCACGACAAGTGTGCCGACAGAACCGGTAAACCCTGACAACCATAAGCGTGCTTGCCAGTACTCTGGTAGATATTCAGATAAATGTGGATCAGCAGAGGGTACGATGATTGCGGTCAGGTCTTGCGCTGCTAAGGTGCTACGTAAATTAGCAATACGTTCGTGAATGGCTTGTTTATTCATTGAAGGTGTCCTTATAGAAGTTATAAAAATATGATGACGGAGCGATTATTTACAATCGTCTTTTTCTAATAGTCGTCTTGTTTGAGTTGTTGATACCGCTTTAGTTTTAATAAGATATTTATCATTGATAGCAACTGTTCAAGCAAACAGTCTACTTATTTAGCTATCTAACTGTGTTTGCGTTGATAACTGCTTCTGCTTATCGAGCATAAAAAATTGAATTAATATAAGCTTCTAAAACGCTGTACTGCTGTTTATCGTGAGCTATCATTAGATGTTTGGGCAGATAGTAAGCTTTCAATGGCTTGTGCCAAATATCTCACTAACTAAAACAATAAAACGTGCTACCAGTAATGGTAACACGTCTCATCATATGTCACTTGTGCTGTTGTTAATCACAAATGTACATCAGATTATCTTATTGCTTGGCCAATTGTTTCTCTCGCTCGCTTTCTTTAAGCATCTTATTAATAGGTTTTGCTAGTATCAATAATAGTACAGCGGTAACTACCAAGAAGATGGTCATGGTGGTAAATAGACCTGGTAACCCTTCGATTTTGTCAGCAGATACATGCCCACCGAAGAAGGCGGCAACCAAGTTACCCATAGCGATAGAAGCGAAGAACAGCCCCATCATTTGACCCTGCATACCCTCTGGCGCTAGCTTAGTCATGGCAGACAAACCAACTGGGCTTAATGCTAACTCACCTAGCGTCAATAATAATAAACTACCAACCAACCATAGTGGTGATGCCAAGCCAGCACCAGGCGCTAAAATGCTTTTTGAAGCAAAAATCATCAAGGCAAAACCTGCGGCTGCCAGTAGCATACCGAGTGCAAACTTAGCCATACTGCTAGGCTCAAGACCGCGGTTACCAAGCTTGACCCAAATAATACTAACGATAGGTGCCAATATTAAAATAAATAGTGGGTTTAATGACTGGAACCAAATACTTGGTATCTCAAATCCTAAAACATTCAGATCAGTATAACGATCGGCAAATAAGTTAAAAGACGTGGGCTGCTGCTCAAAACTTGACCAAAACAGCGTCGAGCCAATGATTAAGACAAAGCAAATTAACAAGCGTAGTTTGTCAGTCTTATCCAATCGCGGAGAGATAAACATAATCGCGAAATACAAGATGACGACCGCGGCAATGATATACGTCATATACTCTGCAACCATCTCAGGATTGAACGATATCATACCGGTAGACACTAATAGCACTGCGGCTACTAGCAAGGCGACAAAACCACCAACCCAGCGACCGATGTTTTTATAATGGTCATTAGATTTTTCCCACTCAGCAGAAATACCTTTAGCGCGTGCATAACGCGTTAAGTTCTTTTGCGCGAAAAAACGATAAATCAATAATGAAACCAGCATACCCAGACCACCAACGCCAAAGCCGACATGCCACATGCCTTTTTCTTTGAATACGCCAACGATAAGTGCCGCTAGTAACGCACCGATATTAATACCCATATAAAACAAGGTAAAGCCGCCATCACGGCGAGAGTCGCCTTTGGGATACAAAGCACCAACCATCACTGAGATACAGGTCTTAAATAACCCTGAGCCTAAGACAATACAGATTAAACCAACAAAGAACAGCGCCATACCAAACATCGCTGAAAGCGCGATACACAAGTGACCAAGGGCAATAATAATACTGCCCCACCATAACGCACGCTCTTGACCTAGCCAGTTATCTGCTAACCAACCACCTGGTACTGCTGCTAAGTATAACGAACCCGCAAAAATACCGTAAATAGCAGAAGCGGTGACTTCATCGAAGCCAAAACCGCCACTGCTCACTGTTGCCACCATAAATAGAACTAATAGTGGACGGATACTATAATAGGAGAATCGCTCCCACATTTCGGTAAAAAACAATGAGCGTAAGGGCGCAGGATGTCCCATAAAGCCATTGTCTAGTGCTTCTAGCTCTGCTGCACTAGCCCCCGATTTTGTTTCTGTGCCCATAACTTTATTCCTTTAAAGATCATATTTGTAATGACCAAACCCCTGATTATCCAGATGGACGGTCATATAGGCGGAACATTGTTTCACTTGGCTATAATCAAGTAAAGAAAGAACTGGTCAAAAATTACACAAATACCTATAAAAAAAGCCCGCTCTCAATGGTTGAGAACGGACTCTTTTTATGGGTATCTAGGACAGTAATATTATGCTTATAGCACTGTTGATACAGACTTCATAATGCAGCTCATTTGACAATCGAGTAGCACCATTTTGGATCATTTACACTATTTTAGATCAGTTACATAGTCATACTACAGCTTACTGTGCTGCGGTCTCATCAGTAGCGTCGCCAGCATTCCCAGCATCTAAGTCACCATCCGCTTGCTCAGCTGTCAAATCAGCATCAGCAACAGCGGCTTGGCTTACAGTACCAGAAGCAGTTGCGGTACCAGCTTCTGCAGTGACAACTGCACTATCTGCGTCTGCCGCTGGTGTTACGGTTGCATCTGCTGCAGTATCAGGCGCTGTAGCATCTGACGCTTCTTCTGTTGCTGCAGCTTCTGCATCAGCTGGAGCCGCTTCTTCAGTAGCAGTGGCTTCTGCTTCATCTGCCGCGGCTGATGCTTCAGTTGTCTCAGCAGTGATATGCTCGCCTGCTGGACGCAAAAATGCAGAAACACCAATAAGTAAGACAATACCTAAGAACATGGCAATGCCACCTAAAGCGAATAACAGCTCTTTTTTTGGATTGTTATTAACGATACCTTCTGACATACCTTATCCACCTTGCACAAAATATTTGAAATATTGACCTATTATATCGCAATTTATACTGATTTGTGAAAACCCTTAAGTATTTAAAGGGTTTATTATCCACAATTTAAATATCCGTTTTTGGCACTTGTGACAGCTAACTACTTAATCAGTTATCTATTATTCGCTATCGACACATCTTACTTAACAATACTACTTAACCAAACGTACTGGAGTCTTCGGACGTTTACCCAAATAGCTAAGTATCAGCAAGAGTGTCATGATAAACAAGATAGGATATTGACCAAAGCGCATAAATGGCGTATTGCCAACTCGTGCCTGAATATCACCGCGCAATACAGTACGTTCAAACTGCGGTGCACGCTCTACGATACGACCTTTGTGATCAATGATAGCCGTCACCCCTGTGTTGGTCGCACGCATAAACCAGCGACCGTTTTCTAACGCACGCATCTGTACCATCTGTAGATGCTGTAATGGGCCTGCCGACGTACCAAACCAAGCATCGTTTGAGATGGTTAATAAGAAGTCCGTGCCAATCGCGTTTTTGCGCGTGGTATCTGGATACGCCACTTCGTAACAGATGGCTGCACCTAAATTATGCCCTCGCACACGTAGCGGCGACTGCTGATCGCTACCGCGACTATAGCTCATAATGTCTTGGCTACCTGCTAGATTAGGTAGAATATCGAGCACGCCTTGGAATGGAATGTATTCCCCAAATGGCACCAGACGTTGCTTTTTATACAGCCCTTCTGCCTGTGCCCCTAGCGCTACCACGCTATTGTAGAACGGCGGATATTTATCTGTACTGGCATCAAACGCCGCTTCGTCCTTATAAGGAATACCAGTCACCCATGTCGTGTCAGTCTCTTTGGCCATCGCGACCATTTCACTGATAAAACCAACAGCTTCTGTCTGAAACATAGGAATCGACGATTCAGGCCACAGCACGATATCACGTCCCCACTCGTCACGAGTCAACGTTGCATAGATTTTTAGCGTCTCAATTTGATACTCGGTGAGCCATTTTAGGTCTTGTGGGATATTACCCTGAATCAAAGATACCGATAGATCAGGGGTTCCTTTTGGTTTGGTCCACTGCGGATTGATCAACCATAGCGCGCTACTAATGATTAGCAATGCTATCGATGGAATCATATAGCCACCGCGGCGACGCAATAGCTCAACGATACTGGCAGCCAATAATACCGCTACAAAAGAAACCGCAAAGACGCCTGCTACAGGCGCGAGCGAAGACAGCCAATACTGCTCAGTAAATGCATAACCGACAAATAGCCAAGGAAAACCAGTAAACAACCAAGTTTTCATCCATTCTTGGAGTATCCACAGGGCAGCAAAAGATAAAGGCTGCTTGCCGACCACACGATTAAAGATGAGCGCCAAAAATCCATGGAACAAACCCATGCCTAGACCCATGAGCGCAATCATAATCAAAGCAAGCCATGCGGGCGTATCGCCATAAACATGTATCGAGGTATATAGCCAAAACGCACCAACACACCACAGTCCCGTACCGTAGGCCTGACCGATTAGAAAGGCGCGGCGACCTGTCATCGCTGGTACCAATAACGCGTACAAAATAGCAGGCGATACCAAGGCAACTGGCCAAATACCATAAGGCGCGAGCGCAAGTATAAAAGCTGCCCCTGCCAGCCAAGCTATTAGTACCGTCAACCCCATGTGTAAACCTTTTGGTTTATCGGGGTTCAGACGTTTTTGCAAATCAACAGTAGACAGACGCATAGCAGTTATCCAAAACCATATTTTCTAAAATTTCTCAGCTAAGCGATGAGATAACACTCACGCAAAACCTGACTGCATAATGCTTTATGCAGGGCCACAAATAAAACCCACCCATGATACCAGTCAAAACCTACAAGTGGGTAAATTTGCGTAGCTAAAACCTCATTCTAAAGACCAAAAGGCAGAAAGCAAAAAACACGATTTTTCATCGTGTTTTTTATTGAATTTGCTAACAAGTTTTTTTCATTGACCAACTATCGTGACACTATAAGCAAGCTAGTGGCTGCCTATCAATATCTGTTGCTCAGCATTGGTTTTGGTCAGCTCTAGATTTTGGATAAATCGCCCTTCTACATCGGTAATGGTAATTTTCCAATCATCTATCACGACGCTCTCGCCTTCTAAATCACCAACGAAGCCAAGTGCTTGCATGACCAGACCGCCCATCGTATCGACATCGGTATCGTCAAAACGACTACCCAGCTCATCATTACAGTCTTCAATTACTGTAGACGCTTGGACACGCCATGTATTTGGCTTTTCTGGATCAGGGACGATATTGTTGATATCGCTATCTTCATCAAAGTCATCATGCTCATCGACGATGTCGCCAACGATTTCTTCCAACAAGTCTTCCATGGTGACCACACCACCAAAGTTACCAAACTCATCAACGACAATCGCCATATGTACTTGGGTACGCTGCAATGAGCGTAGCAAGGTATCAGAACGAGCCGTCTCACTGATATATAACGGTTGGCGCACCAAGTCTCTAAGACGCTTACTGTCAATTTTGTCTTCTTGGTTGCGAACCATATGTACCAGAATCGGAATCAAGTCTTTTGCCAATAAGATACCGATGACGGCATCATCATCTTGACTGTCAAAAACAGGATAGCGCGAGTGAGTGGTCTCAAGAATAATATCCATCACTTCGGCAAGACTGGTGCTCTCGTGCAGACCAATCACTTGCGGACGCGGCGTCATGATTTCGCGGACTTGTGTCGCAGGCAAATCTAGCACGCCTTCTAACATATCGACCGTATCAGGCTCTAAAAACTGGCGCGAGTCTTGTACCAGACGAATCAATTCATCACGGGTTTCGGGGGCGGTCGATAGCCAGCGTTTTAAGCCGCGCATCGACCAACTACTCGGGCTGGGAGTGTCGTCAGACATGGTGGTGTGATTTAACCTCTTTAGTTAACAAAAATTAGAATAGTATTCAATAGAAAAACGAACAATACTCAATAAAAAAACAAGTAGAGCCTAGATGGGGATAAAAGTAGCAAATAAAACAGCTGGTTTGTTATTAATTACTGCATGAATAACAAATTTGCTAGTACAAATTAGCTTCACTTTATCGCAAGGCTCACCGACATTCAACGACAAATTCACTCAAATTGTATTGTCAGCGTGTTATAAACTTTGCTATGGTCAAAGCCTTTATTCATCAAAGCAAACCCTATGTCGCTACGTTCCGTTTTTTCTCGCTTACTCTCGTCGCGTTCACCCAGTCGACAGACAGACAGTCGTGGTTTAGAGAACCGTGGTTTAGAGAGTCTGGACTTAAAACGCAAAACATTAGAACGTAAACAGCCAAAGCCTACATGGCGCCAGCGTCTTGTGACTTTTTTAATTGCCGTTACGTTATTGTTATCAGTAGTATGGTTGTTACTCGCGATTTGGTATCAATACGGCGTCAGCTCAGTATTGACTTGGCTTGCGACAATAGCGATTGTAAGTATATTAGCTGCGCTGCTAAGTACGCGTTATTGGGATGCTGTCACAAAAATATTGCAAAGTGACTCATTGTCTAATAAAAAATCAATTGGTAAAGGCACAGCAACCAAGCTGCTTATCGGCGTATATGGCGCTATTTGGCTGGTAGGTCTAGGTTGGTTCTTTTCTATCGAACCGAAACAAGATCGAGAATGGATGGCTGAGGTCGACCAACGGGTCTCTTATGAACGCGATGCGACCAATCCTGACTTGATTACCTTAACCAATGTTCGTAACTTTGATTGGCAAACGGAAGAAGACGCTACCGAGCATTGGGATACCCGTACGATTGATTTGTCTAAACTCTCTGGCGTTGATGTGACTAACTCTTATTGGATGGGGCCGCTAATTGCTCATACCTTAGTTAGCTTTCGATTTGAAGATGATAGACCACTTGCCTTCTCATTTGAGATACGTAAAGAAGATGGCGAGTCTTTTTCAGCGCTGGCTGGGTTTTTTCGACGTTATGAGCTGAGCCTGATTGCCGCAGAAGAGCGCGATATTATCTATACCCGTAGCAATGCGCGCGGCGAGCAGGTTTATCTGTTTCCTATTAGCAATTTGCAACAACATGAAGTGAGGTCACTGTTTGAATCTTATCTGACTGCGGCTGATGATTTGAACGCTAAACCTGCTTGGTACAATACATTAATCAGCAACTGTACCAATATTATCTTTTATATGGCGCGTATTGTTAGTGGCGATCGTTTGCCATGGGATTATCGGATTTGGGTTTCTGGTTGGTTACCGAACTATCTATATGATGTAGGCATGTTGGATGCGGTACCCGAAAAGGACAACCAGCCTTGGTCAATGAGTACGTGGTATGAGCGCACTCACATCAACCCAAAGGCAAAAGGCTTTGATAATCAAGTCAACTCACAGTCTAATGTCGATAGAGATAAAAACAGCCGTAAATTCTCACAGCAGATTCGTCAAGATATTCCGATACCAGCATTGGCTAACTCGCAAGCCAGTGCCGAAGCAAAAGCCAAATCTACTGCCCAAGCATCTAACTAAATGTCGACTAAGGGTTAACCCAGTTAATCACCCGCGTTTCCATCTCTTCATCAGACATACCGATTTCCGTGACACAGCGACCGGCGACGCCCACGTTGGCCGCTCGCATCTGTTGTTGTGTCACCACAGCATCCCCAGTCAATAATAAATGCCAACTTGGTAAGCCCTGCCCTTTATACAAACGCTTATAAGCGCAGTGCGATGGTAGCCACATCATCTTGGGTAAGTTATCCATAGTCAGCTGAATACAGTCTGGCACGTGCTCCTGACGCGTCGCATAGTGACTGCAATATCCTGTCGCGCAGTCCATCAACTGGCAGGTGACATCGGTATATTCGACCAGCTCCTCATCCACATTGCCGCTTTCATCTTCATCGATGTACTTAATCAAGCAGCAACTGCCGCAACCATCGCACAACGCTTCCCACTCGCTATGGTTTAGTTCTGTTAACGCAAATCGCGACCAAAACTGCGGGCGTAGTGGTTCAGATTTAGAGTCAGCAGAATCGACAACGGTACTATCAGGGAACAAACTCACCGATTGCGCAGGCTTGGCCGCTGCATCGAGATCTAAGTTCAAGTCAGATTGGTCATTATTTTTGTTTAACAAATTTATAGTCATAAAGTCGCAGTAGCATTTTGATAAAGAGCGTTACAGTATTATAGCTGTTTTTGCTAGACATGGGCGTTAAGGTAGTACGAGTTAGAAAAACGAACCATCACAATGACGAATAATTAAAACTCACAACATAAAAAAGGACAATAATATGTCAATTAAGACGTTTGAATTAATCAGTACTACCGAAAACAGTGTAGAGCTTATCAGTTATGTAGCACTACCAGAGAACGCTTCAGATGAAAATCCAGCAGCAGGTATTTTGGTTGCACCAGAATGGTGGGGCGTAGTCGATCATCCAAAATCAGTGGTTGAGCGTTTGGCAGAAGCAGGTTATGCAGCAGTCGCTATGGACGTTTACGGCGAAGGCAAACTAACCACCGATGCCGCAATGGCAAACATGTGGATGGAGCAAGTACTGGCCGATCAAGACATGCTAATGGCACGCTGCCGCTTAATTTTGAATGATTTCAGCGATCAGTTATCAGTCGATGGTGACAACCTAGGTGCAATCGGTTACTGCTTCGGTGGTAAAGTTGTACTAGATATGGCTCGCGAAGGCATGCCACTAAAAGCGGTTGCTACGTTCCATGGTAACCCAACCCCAAAACAGCCAGCAGATAAAAACTTTGCGGCAAAAGTGTTGGTTGCTCATGGTCGTGACGACTCAATGGTATCAATGGATGCTATCGAAGGTCTAAAATCAGAGCTAGATGCAGCTGATGTTGATTACACTATCGACGTTTATGACAATGCCAAACATGGCTTTACCAATCCGCATGCCGATGAGCGTGCAGCCAAAAATGAAGTAGATCTTGGTTACAATGAAGCCGCTGCTAAACAAAGCTGGGAAAATATGATTGAGTTTATGAAAGCCAATTTGGCATAAAAAAGATCTGGTATAAAACTCATCAAGAAGGGTAGCTTAATTATTAAGCTACCCTTTTATTTTGAGCAGCGTTTTAGCACCTGTCTTTTAGCCCAGTAATCAGAGTAGTCTTGTGCTTCTTATCAAATCACGTCATTATCACTTTACTATAAACTGGATTGAGTGACGAAGATGTTGTATCTAATGGTGACCCAGTTGGGCTGGCTGGCTTTTACGATTTTATTGATCGTAGTGGTCGCGTTATTTACTAGGATAGCTCGAAAAATCGAACATTTACGCCGTGATGTGACGACGCTGCAAGCTGAGCTTGAGCAGCAAAGACAGCGTAGTATGTCGCCTCCATCTACACCTTTCGTCGATGGAAGCAATTATGCGCGCAACACTGCTACTAACGATCACGATTTTAAAGACAATATTCCTAAAGACAGTAACACTAAAGACCATGATGCTAAAGAAATAGCTTTAGATTCACAACACTCTTCTCCGGATAATCGGCTACCTGTATCACCTCCACCGCTTCATACCGTTGCTTCAAACTCAACTATACATGCAGCATCAAACATCTATGACGATAAATCTATAGACGATAACGCCTCGATAAATACGGAAAACACAGCGCCTACCGCACCGATTGAGCCTGATGAACGCTCATTGCCTATTGTGACCTCGCTCATTCATTCAATCGAAAACTGGTTTTTCGGTGGCAATTTGGTCGTGCGAGTCGGCGTACTGGTGCTGCTGGTAGGCGTAGTGCTTTTGCTTCGCTTATTAAGCGAATATATCGAGATTTCGATTGCCACGAAGTTGATAGCAGTTGGCGTTATAGGGTTAGCATTAGCAGCGCTTGGGTTAAAGCTGACGGCAAAACGCTTTTCTTATGGTATTACTTTACAAGGTGCAGGTTTAGCCATTGCATATTTGAGCACCTTTTTTGCATACAGCGTTTATGAAATCATTCCTAGTATCCCGAGCTTTATCGGGCTTGGGTTATTGTCTGCCATTACCATTGCCCTCGCCGTACGTCAAAACGCCTTCCCATTAGCATTGTTGGCATTATCGGGTGGATTTTTTGCACCGATTTTGACCAGTGAAGATACTGGCAGCTTAGTCACCTTATTCAGCTACTACCTACTATTAAACGTCACCATTGCCGTCATCGCTCACTATCGACCATGGAAAATATTGAATCTATTCGGTGTGACTGTGACATTTGGCTTGGCATACTATTGGGGTATCAGCGAAAACCTGAGCGCCGTCATTGAAACGCAGCGCTGGGCATTGGTAGCATTAGTAACCTTACACTGGCTGCTTTACTTGTTTGTCGTCATTCATTATGCCCAGCAAATCATCACCTATAATGCGCTAAACGAGAAAAAACTCAGTCATGCTGATAATACAGATGATACAAAGCACTTAGACAAAGCCCATATAGGCAGCTCCTATGTATTCCCTATTGATACGGGTTTACTGTTTTCAGTACCACTACTGGCCTTTGGCTTATTTTCTGCCTTATTAAACGACATCTCTAACGCCCTTACGATTACCAGTGCCATTTTGGCTGCGGTTTATCTTGGGGTGGGTTGGCTGTTCATCCAGCGCAGTAGACGCTATGCTTTAATCACCGAAGGGATGCTGGCGTTGGGATTAGGATTTTTTGCGCTCGTTATTCCGCTAGCGCTAGATGCTAAATGGATTGCTTTTGGTTGGTCCGTACAAGGGTTGGCGCTAGTATGGTTTGGCAGGCGTTCGCTGCGGTCTTGGTCGGTGTTATTCGGATTACTATTACAGCTCGTCAGCATTGGTATGCTAGTGACGACAGCGATATTCTCCAGCAAAGACTATCCTGTTTTAGCCTTTAGTATTTCAGCGCTCAGTTATTTAGCGACCGTCTTTATATTACGCGCTAGCAACTCCCCTGCTGTGCTGCTTAATAGCTTAGATAGTAGTAACAAACTTAATAGCCTTAACAATAAAGGCACTACAAAATCCTCGGTCCTACAATCTCAATCCTCAGTCATACAATCACTGGACGGCACATCAGATGCGTTAACCAGCTACGCGCATGCACTGGGTGTCAGTGACCAAGCTGCGCATCAATGGCTGACCTCAATCAATAATCAGAGCCGCGTATTCAAATTTGTTTGGCATAGCCCTAGATTAACCAAATTTTTAACATTGACCGCGATGGCTTGGATGCTACAAGTACTGATGCTTGATTTGCATCATTGGTTTGATATCTGGCAATCAAGCACGACGGTAATTGCACTGGCAGCACTCATCAGCTTGATCGCCTATTGGGTCATCAATCGCTATCGTCCGTGGGCGGAAATTAGACAGCTTAGTCATGGATTACTAGCCCTGTTCTACTTCATGCTAATACTGCAACTGCCACAAAAATTTGAGCGAAATTTAACATGGGCAACAGCAGAATGGTTGGTGTTTGTAGGCTTAATAATCGGTTGGTTAGTCATGGGGCAGCTATGGCTAAAAACATGGTCTGATACATTATCTGATACATTGTCCGATAACAACAATACCTCACGTTATAATGCTGCAAGTTGGCTAGGTACAGGCATCTTACTTATCGCTGCCGCGGCGCATTATGGCCTACCAGACTCTGATGGCGTGATGGCTTTCTTGTTTTCAGCAGTACTCATATTATTTGGGTTATGGTTCAACCATCGTTATATCAATCAAAATGCAGAAAATACATCAACTAATAAAGTTTCGGAACAAGGTCTACTGTACTGGTTTGATTGGCAACAGGCACTATTAGGATGCGCTGCCATCTTTACTCCCATTGCTTTACTGTGGGTTGTGCTTACTAATTGGTCTTATGACGGTGTGATTTGGGGACTGTCTTATTTTCCATTATTCAACCTATATGACATCACATCATGGCTGACGCTATCGGTTGGTTTTAGTCTGTATTACATCAGCCAACGCCGTCACAGTGAAATCGTTATAGAATCGGGTGCAACTGCCAAATCTAAGCACGTATTCAACGCTGAAAGTCTGTTAATTGTATTGGGGCTGATCAGCTTTTGGTTAATCTCCAGCATGTTGGTCAGAACGCTACACGCCTTTATTGGCACGCCACTTTGGAATGACTATCAAGGCGGTGCATGGCAGAGCGAACAAGTACAAACAGGACTGACGATCCTATGGACGCTCTTGGCATTGGTCGCCACCATCATGGCGAGTCGCTATTGGCAACGTGCGCTTTGGTTTATGGGTATTGGGTTGTTAGGTATCGTCGTACTTAAGCTAGTCTTGGTAGATTTGTCACAGACTGAAGCAATTTGGCGAGTGATATCCTTCCTTGGCGCAGGCAGTTTAATACTATTAATTGGTTACCTTGCCCCACTACCACCCACGCATGAGGAAACAGAAAACCAAAATCAGGCGTCATGACAAAGCTGGTTGGGTGAAATTGTGCCGTGAGCAAGGTGGTTCTGTAGTAAACTGGACACCATTAGAAAGTAAACGTTGATTGTTTTACTTTTAGCATTTTTTATAAAAGGTTATGAAAGCAGATGGATAAGAGAGCAAGTATTCAGTGGTTCCCTGGGCATATGAACAAAGCCCGTAACGAAATCAAAGAAGTCATGCCGCAGATGGATTTGGTCATCGAGGTCATCGATGCGCGTATTCCGTATAGTAGTGAAAACCCAATGGTCGCAGCACTACGCGGCGAAAAACCTGTTATCAAAATCCTAAACAAAGCTGACCTTGCCGATCCTGAGTTGACTCAAGCATGGATGGATTATCTCGAGCAGCAAGATGGGGTCAAAGCCATCGCTTGCGATACTGAAAAAGCCAATGATGTAAAACGCATCATCGCCATCTGTAAGCATCTCGTACCTAATAAAGTCGGGACTGGTCGTCAAATCAAAGCAATGATCATGGGTATCCCAAACGTTGGTAAATCAACGCTGATCAATACGCTAGCAGGTCGCGCTGTAGCAAAGACAGGTGACGAGCCGGCCGTGACCAAGTCACAGCAGCTGATTAAACTAGACGATGACATCATGCTCTATGACACGCCCGGTATGCTATGGCCAAAAGTCGAAAACGAAAACTCAGGCTATCGTTTAGCAGCGACAGGCGGTATTCGTGATACGGCTTTTGACTTCGCTGATGTGGCAAGCTATACCGCTGAGTACCTAATGCAAGCCTATCCTGAGCTGCTAAAAACCCGCTATAAAATTGAAGAGCTGCCAAAGACTGATTGGGAGTTTTTTGAAGTGGCTGGACGTAATCGCGGCTGTGTACGCGCGGGCAACCAAGTCGATACTTATCGTATGTCTGAGATTCTCATTAACGAATTGCGTAGCGCGAAGATTGGTCGCATCACGCTAGAAACACCAGCAATGACTGAAGCTGAAGAAATCGTCGTCGCAGAACAGCGCATCGCTGCTGAAGAGAAGAAAAAGGCGAAAGAGGAAGAAAAGCGCTTGCGTCGTTTGAAAACACGGAAGAATAGGAAGTAGGTTTAATAAACGTAAGACCAATCATGTAGAAGTGAAAATTTTCCCGTCAGGCAAAGAAACCAACCCTAGCAAATAATAAAACACCAACCCATGTTTCTTTGCCAATGGTGCAATTACTCTAGCAGCTTCTTGCATATTACTATCTGGCAGCGGCAGAGAGACAGCAAAGGTATCCTGTAGCTGTACATGAGCGACCGTTGCTCCAAATGCTAATGATAGCTCGAATGATAAATCACCTTCATGGGCAAATTGCTGTAGCTCAGTGGCGAATTTTAATATGTTTTCACTATGAGCGCTGACCTCTACCTCTAGCAGCTGCGGTAGTAATACACCTGCACTATCGTAAGAGATAGGCAGATACTCATCGCCATCACCCAAACTCGCATCCCAAACATAAAACAAAGCATATTCAGTCATAATCAGCTACTCTAATGGCTCTACGGTAGATAAAATCTCTAAAAGCCTATCCCAACGCTCATTCATTCTATTCTTAGCATACTCGTTTGGTGAGTTATCTATCAGATCACGATACTGTATAACCAAATTATCGAAGTCCTCTCGACCTGCAAGTTTGGCTAAAATAAGGTGTTTATCCACACACTCACCATAGCTGTGCCCTCTTGCAATCCTGTTGTGCAGTAACAAAAAAAGTTGATTATAGCTGGCTATTTTATCTACTTCATCCAGTTTACTGGCAAACTCAGTATTGATAAACTCAGGAATCTGTTTTTGCTTATCTGCAAAGTTTCTATCGCATACATTAATGTAATGTAGCTTTAAATAAGGAAACTGCTGTCTAAGCTCAGTTGGCGGCGATACTTTGTCATAAATCTCTTCAAACGCTGATGATACAAAATACGTATGAATTTTTAATCTAAAATAGCCGTTCTTACCTTCCGCTCCTCCGGTTAGACGCACATGACCATAAGGCATGGCTTTAGTACAACCATCGACTTTAAGAGAGTCATTAACGTTAGCGCTTGATATTTGGCTGGTTTGATAACCATAGCGTTCTAAGCAATCATGCATGAATGGGTGCAGTATTTTTTCAAAATCTTCTCTATCTCTGGGAACGTCTGCCTCTGGCTTATAGATGTCGGCAGACTGTTTTGCAAGCGCCCGCTTTTCTTTTAGCAGTGTCATCCCTCGTGCGATGTTAGGCGGATAGATCGTACCATCTGGATAGGCGACCATACCCCGCGTGTCATAAAACACTAGCCCTAATTCTTCACATAAAGGGGCGATAACATCTAGCGCTTCACCGTGCAGTGCTTCAGGTGTGGGTATGGCGACGCAAGCGGTCTTAGGATGTGTTTTCATCTCTAAATTTGTATTTACGTAGGCTTCATAAAAGACTTCTGAATAATCCGAGGTTCTGGCTTCGTCCACGAGACGATCTGCCAGCTCAATGATATTTGGGCTGATAGTATCCACTGGCTGCTGGCGCAAAGCTTCAAAGTCGTGCGTTGCTTGTTCCCATGAGCTGTCTTTACTTGGTATACAAGTAACTTGCTGGATATCCCAGACAAAAAAGGTTTGTGCTGACAAGATACTATCTCCTAAACTATTAATGGAAACACTGGTTCTACTTATTATCAAACCGAAAGTGCAAAACACATAATAACTAACTAATACTCTTCTTTAAAAATAACAAACCATTGCATAGCGAGTCAGCCCACCCCATAAATTAGTTAACCTTTTATGGTCTAATATTTTTTATTAATTGACAAGGATTATTCTTGCCTACTTTATTCTCTCAACCTGAGTCCTCTCTAAACTCCTTCGCCCCACGCCTACTCGATTGGTTTGCCGAAAATGGTCGCCATGATTTACCTTGGCAACAGCATCAAACCGATACACCCAATCCTTATATCGTTTGGTTATCAGAAGTCATGCTTCAGCAAACGCAAGTGACCACTGTACTGCCCTACTTTGCACGTTTTATGACGTCGTTTCCGACCGTGCAGGACTTGGCCGCAGCAGAATGGGATACCGTAGCGGAGCATTGGGCAGGACTTGGCTACTATGCGCGCGCGCGTAATTTGCATAAAGGAGCTAAGCAGTTGGTTGAGGTAATCGATGAGACAGGCGAGTTTCCGCAGACACTAGCAGGATGGGAAGCGATTTCTGGCGTTGGGCCATCGACCGCTGGCGCGATTATGGCGATGGGATTACATCATTATGGCGTCATTTGCGATGGTAACGTCAAACGAGTGCTGACACGTTGGGCCGCTATCGACGGCGATATCACTAAATCTGCTACCACCAAAGATTTATGGGTATTGGCAGAGCGACTGACACCGACAGAAAGCTCAGGACTATTTGCGCAAGCTATGATGGATATGGGCGCGACATTATGTACCCGTAGCAAGCCTGCGTGTCTATTATGTCCATTAAAAGAAGACTGCCTAGCCCATGCGCAAGGACGCGAAACTGACTATCCCGTCAAAGCAAAAAAGCAGCCCAAACCCAGTAAGTTTAGTAATGCCTTATTGATTACAGACACGAATGGCAACATTCTATGGCTACAACGCCCTGACAACGGCATCTGGGGTGGATTATGGAGTTTGCCGTTACAGTTCGTGGAAAAAGTTGACGGTAAAACTAATAACAAGGCTACCGTTAAAAAGACACTAGCTAACGATGACAAACTATCGAATATGCCAAATGACGTACGTAGTAATGAAAAAGTATACGAAGCAGAGTTTACTACCGCTGAGCAAATCATTAATGAATGGCTGATAAAAAATAAACTGGTGGCAAAATCAGTTAGCAATACTTTACTCGATGACGCCCCTATCAAGCATTCACTGACGCACTTTCACTGGTATCTAACCCCGCGTAAATTGACGATTGACGCGACGCAGGTAACTGAGTTAAATCAGAAGTTAGCAGCGGCTGAAATGGAATTTAAGTGGCTAACCGAACAAAAAGCGCAAGACAGCCTAGGGCTACCTCGCGCGATGGTTAAAATCTTAGAATAAAAATTGGAATAAAAAAAAGCGACTCACTATTAATAACGAGTCGCTTTTTTATGATGACAATCTAAAGGCAGCTGAGCCTACAGCACTCTAAGACTTTGGCACACGTAAACGCATGAGTCCTTCTTGTTGCACGGTAGCGACCAGTTTGCCATCTTGCCAAAACTGACCATGATTCAATCCTTTCGCATTAGACGTGGTATCACTCCACATGTCATACAGCATCCATTTATTCAAATCAAAATCACGATGGAAATGCATTGAGTGATCGATACTGGCAGCTTGTAGACCACTGGTCATAAAACTCACACCATGTGACATCAGCCCTGTGCCAACCAAATAAAAATCCGACGAAAATGCCAATAGTGCCTGCTGAACAGCCACTGGCTGATTGCCCAATTCACGAATGCGTAGCCAGTTTGCTTGCTTAGGTTTCATTGGTTCTGGGCTAATCGGATTACGCGGCTTAACTGGCTTAATCTCGACATGACGGCGGCGCATAAATCTTGCTTTTAGCGCTTCTGGCACTTTTCCGACATTCTCTTCTTTTAAATCTTGCTCTGTCAGCAAGTCTTCTGGCGGTGGATAGACAGGCATATCTTCTTGATACTCAAGCCCATCTTCCATCGGTGAAAACGAAGCAATCATTGAAAATATTACTTGCTCAACAGGCGGCTTACCACGTACTTCTTTGTACTGAATAGCGGTGACTTCACGTGCAGACAGGCTACGACCATCACGCAAACGACGGACTTGATATATCACCGGTTGGTTGATATCGCCACCACGCAAAAAATATCCATGCAGTGAGTGACAAGGTTTGTCTTTATCTAATGTATGCGCCGCTGCCATAATCGCTTGAGCGAGCACTTGCCCACCAAATATACGACTGCCCACATAGTCATGGCTTTTACCCTCAAACACATCAGGGGTAACTTCAATAAGCGCGATAGTAGCCAGCAGCTCATCAATCAGTTGTAGATTATCGGACATGACGATATGTTTCCTTATTTTTATCAAAAACGCTCAGCATCTGATGATATTGATGCCATATAGCCATCATATTTGAATGTAAAATAATGCGAGATCACTTGTTAAGATCTGTCGAAGGAGACCTTAAAATAAACATACAGACATCGTTAGCGATGTTATCACCGAATATTTATTTTCTATAGAAAAGGTAAACATCTTACCCAATATTGGTAGCTTTGACTAGTTACTGTCGGCTTACTCATAAGTATTGCTTGTCTGTTTTTGCCAGACAAGTCGCAACTAAAGAGCAAAACAAGCAATCTCAACCATAAAAAAACGAGATGCATAACAACACCTCGTTTTTGACAAATACGCCGATATTTATGGCTTAACTGCTACGAGTACGCGAATAGAATCCGGCACTAATGACAAGTTACCAAGTGCCTGCTCACCTTGAGCTTTGAGCTGCTCTAAACGCTCAATCTCTTCAGGACGTACGTTTGGATTGATCGTCTGTAGATGTTTTAAACGTTTAATTTCGCGTGACCACTGCTGGCTAAAGCGGCTACTTGCTTGCTTACCAATCTCAGCAATCTGCTGACGAGCAATGTCTTCAGCTTCGTAATAACGCTGCTCGATCACATCGCCGCGTACTTTAATAACTTGGCGGGCACGGTTTTTGTCTAATCGCTCAACGTGCGGCATAATCATCTCAGCACTGATACGAGCCGATAAGTCACTGCCCTGCTCACTGATAAAGACACGGATATTTTGCGTGGACAAAGTCGCTGGCAGATTAAGCACTTTTGGCGCGATTGCTTCAACACGGAAGTTCACCTCTAGCAGTACCATACCTTGCGGGACAGCGGCACTTTTTAGCATAGCAACTGTCGTGTTACCAAAAGTGCTAGTGCTCGCTAGCTCATAAATCGCACGCATCAATGGATGCTCATGAGTGATGAACTCGATATCTTCACGTTGAAGCGCTTGCTCACGCTCAAAGGTCAACGTCATACCGTCTTCATCACCAAGTGGCAAACCATCAATATAGTCACTGATCTCAGTGCTATCGATAGGCGCGATAACCCACGAGCCATCACGTTGGATGTTGTGATCGATATTGGCAGACGCAAAGAAACGCTCAATAAAGTGCGGCAGCAAATTATTACCATCGAAGTCACGCATAGCATCGGCGATACGACCAGCGACACGCGGACGGCATGAGTTGTACTCTAGCAGACGGTCACGACCAGCTTGTAGCTGTGCTTCTAGTCCTAAACGTGTCTGTAGCGCCTCGTCAATGATGTCTTGCAAGATGACATTATTTTCAGCGGTATCAGCACCCTCAAGCATAGGCTTAAGCTCTTGGATATATTGCTCTTGCACGCTTTGTGCCGTAGGCGATATCTGATTGAACATGTTCAGCGCATCGTTATACCACTGATACAGACGCTCTTGCGCTGTACCTTGCACATAAGGCACATGTAGCATGATTTGCTGTGTCTGACCGATACGATCTAGACGGCCGATACGCTGCTCTAACGTATCTGGATTAGCAGGTAGATCCCATAGTATTAATTGGCTTGCAAACTGGAAGTTACGACCCTCTGAACCAATCTCTGAACACAGTAATATCTGCGCGCCTTCACTATCAGCAAAGAATGCGGCCGCTTGGTCACGCTCAAGCAAAGTCATCTGCTCAGTAAAGATAGCTGTTTTGATACCTGCATGCAGACGCAATACCGCTTCTAAACTCTCTACCGTCGCCCCACTACGAGCGATTAATAGGACTTTTTGATGCTTCAGCTCACCACGTAAGATATCAATCAACCAAGAAACGCGTGGGTCATCTTCTAGCCAGCCACCATCTGGTTGGTTTTCTTCGCCCCATAGCTGCTCACGCAACTTACCATTGGTTTGATAGCTGTTTTTCCATGCCTCAGGTAGTGGCAATGGATATGGCTGACTACTACGGCCATAGAAACCTTTGACACTCTCACGCGTATTACGGAACAAGATACGACCTGTACCATGACGATCTAATAGCTCGTTTAGCGCATGCGTTCGTAGTTTTTCATCTTCATTGATTGAGGATAGCTCTTCAATACTAATATCTAGCAAGCTGCTTAAAGCAGCAATTTGACCTTCATTCAATGGCTTTTCTTCTATCAAGACGCCAGCAACTGCTGCTGTCTCTGCGAAGGCTTCCTGACCATCGATAAATTCATCCAAATCATCAAAACGATCTGGATCAAGCAAACGCAGACGGGCAAAGTGACTTTGCGCACCAAGCTGCTCCGGCGTTGCTGTCAATAGCATCACACCCGGTGTTTCTTCGGCGAAATCCGCAATCAAGTCATACTTATCATTGCCGCCCTGTGCTTCATCCCAATGCAGATGATGCGCCTCATCGACGACTAATAAATCAAACCCTGCATCCATCGCTTGATCATATAAGTCTGGGTGATCGAGCAATAGATCCATACCACCGATGATACATTGCTCAGTGGCAAAGACGTTTTGTTCAGGGTCGTGTTCTTTAATAGCCGCAGTACGCACTAGATCAAACAAGGCAAAGTTTAGATTAAAGCGACGACGCAGCTCAATCATCCATTGATACTGCAAGCTATCGGGCACTAAAATCAACACACGCTCAGCTTTACCTGTTAGCAACTGCTGATGAATAATCATGCCCGCTTCGATGGTCTTACCAAGGCCAACTTCATCAGCCAGTAGTACACGCGGTGCGATACGCTTACCGACTTCATGTGCAATATATAGCTGATGCTCGATGATATCGACACGTGCACCCATCAACCCTTTTAGTGGGTGGCCTGCTAGCGCTGACTGCATGCGCAAGATGTCTTGACGCAGCTCATACCAATCACCGCGCTCAATACGGCCAGCAAGCAAACGCTCAAGCGGCTTGGCCAATGTGATATTGGCAGCAAGGCGGGTTTCCATGATGCCGCGCTCGTGCTCATCGACGCCATATTTAAGTACGCCCATCACTTCATCAACGGCATTGACCGTATAGCTTTTGCCATCTTGGTCGTAGATGCTATCGCCCACTTTAAACACCACGCGCGATAATGGCGCAGAGTTTTTTGCGTAGACGCGTGTCTCTTCACTTTGCGGAAATAAAATATGCACACATCGGTCGTCAACATCGATGACCACACCTAAGCCAAGCTCAGACTCCGTATCAGATAAATAACGTTGACCAACGGCGAATTCAGTACTGTGCAATGAAGCAATAGAGATAGTCATAAGGCGATGTCTTTTGTACTCAGGTAGTAAGAAATTAGATAGATAGCTTAGAAAAACAGCAATGGCGGCTAACAATAGCTAAATAAGGTTGTTCACACCATAAAATGTCAAAAAGACATAGAAGAAGTGCCACAACACCAATCAAGCCAATCGTTCAGCCCAACCATTATATAACGTTAGCGGGTAGATGAGTGCGTTAAGTTGACTTTTCAAGAGCAGATTCATACAAGATGACGCGAATGCTAAGCATAAGTTGGTCATATAAAACAATAAGATAACGACTCGCAAGTATAGAAAAAACATTTACATCAGAAAATTGTTTCTATACTGTTACTTTATGAAAATAGATGTGTTTTTCGTTATGTCAATTGTTCATGTTTATAACTAAAAAAATAGTATTTAGCACTTTCCTTCTACTTATCGACCGCTATCAATGTTCACAGGTAGATGGATTTACTATTTGTTATAGGGACTTAGTTTGTAGATAAACATATAGGTTTATGGGTTGCGCCCTTCCTTAGAAGTAACGGCTTCACATCGTTGTGCTACTTATTCAGATATTTGGACATCAAATTATTCAGCATTAATAATCGCAGCTCTTTTTATACTAAAAATACTGCTAATCGTATTTTTTGTACTTTATATAATTCAAGGATGAATACATTTATGAGTGCCTCCAAAAAAGTTGGCTTATTTAACCAAGTCAGTACCCAAGTTACCATTATCTTGTTTCTTGCTTTTGCCGTTGTTGTTGCCGTTGTGGTTTACATTGTCGAAAAAGAAGGCTATGAAAAAATCAGACTTGAGTCAGGAAAACTAGTGGCTCAACGAGGGAATACCGCCGTCAACAGCATCTCGGCTGATGTCAATCGCGTCATGCGTAGCGCGTTGCAACTACAGCAAAGCGCTCAAACATTGCCAATCGAAGAAAATATTTTGCAGACTAGCACGGCTAACGCTTTTGATAAGCGGGATTATAGCTTATTAGGTAGTGGTGGTATTTGGCCTGATAATGGTGCGCTCGGAGACAGTACAGCGACTCATCCATTTTTGATGGTGCGCCAAGATGGCGATTACCGAGCAATATTAACGGATCCAAACCCTGCTAATCCTTATTACACTGAAAACTGGTTTAACAAAGTAAAAGTACTCAGACCTAATGGCTGTATATGGGCTGATGTAAGCCCCACTCAAACCAAAGGTGAATTGGCAATGAGCTGCGGTGTCGCTATTGAACGTGACAATCAGTTTTGGGGTGCAAGTACCGTTAACTTTACGCTCAACCAGCTACAAGAAAACATCGTTAAGCTGAGTGAAAGCTCTGGCTCAGGTTATATTTTATTGATTGACAACAGTAATAAGGTTATCGCTTCATCTAACCCTGAGCGCTTGAACTATATTGACGAAGAGACTGGTGTCCCACTGGATATCAAACAAGTCATTGATTCAGACCCTGCGTGGCAACCTATCTTAGATTTTTTAGATGCTCAGCATAATGAGATTATCAAACAAATTGCCTCAAAAATGCCTCCTGAAATACAACAAGTCATTGCAACACTTGATAAAAATGAGGCCACTGCTGTTAGTAGTTCTGAGCTTATCAACTACGCCGCTTATTTGAATGCTAATGCAAGCAATACAAGCACGATGGACAGTCGCTTGCTACAAAGTTTCGATCTAACCAATGACAGCTACTACAATGGTAGTCAGGCATATGTTTTCCAGATTCCTGAGACCTACTGGAAACTAATCGTAGTTCAACCAGATGCTGCCGTTAATGCTATCGCAGATAACTTGAGCAAAAACCTAATCAATTTAATCATGCTAGCGCTATTTATAACCGCTGCACTGATCTATTTCATGCTGACATTCTTAGCATTCAAACCATTGAAAAAGACCACGGACAAAATCTCTCTCGCAGAAAAACTCATCGATGATAAGCAATATAATAAGCTTAGTGACGTCAAATTTTCAGGTGGACGTAATGAAATTGGCCTAGTAAACCACTCTATTAGTGAGCTACTCCATCGTATCCAATCTAATGAAGGTAAGCTTGCCAATATCAATCAACAGCTAGAGGTTAAAGTCGAAGAACGCACCGCTGAACTACAAGACACACTAAAAGAGCTTAAAAACTCTCAGCTACAGCTGATCCGTTCTGAAAAAATGGCCACACTTGGTCAAATGGTTGCAGGCGTTGCTCATGAAGTAAATACGCCATTATCTTATGTACAAAACAACCTCGAAATCATCGGTCAATTGACTGAGCAATACGAAGAGCTGATTGAGTTGGTACAAGGGTTGAAAGGCGTTCAATCTGAAACGGCTGCTGCTGATGACAAAATAGATAAACTGTTAGCAGATATTGTCCGTGCTTCGGATGAAATCGAAGAAGATGACTTATCATCTGAGCTAAAAGAGCTGATTAAAGACTCTTTGTTTGGGGTGGAACAAATTACCGAGATGGTACTCAACTTACGTAACTTTGCACGCCTTGATGAGTCAAAAGTGAAGACTATTGATGTACGAGAATGTATAGAATCTTCTCTCAAAATCGCTGGGAACTCTATCAGACATCAAGATATTGTCACCAACTTTGGGTCAACGCCTGAAATCAAATGCTCACCATCGCAAATCAATCAGGTATTAGTTAACCTATTGAACAATGCTTCGCAAGCAATGGAGGGCAATCCTGATGACAAGATTGAGGTGCGTACCTACGCTGATGAAACCAACGTCTACATTGAAGTAACTGATAATGGTAAAGGCATGAGCCAAGCAGTATTGGATCAGATATTTGAGCCCTTCTTTACTACGAAAGCGGCAGGTGAAGGCACTGGCCTCGGCATGGCAATCAGTCAGCAAATCATGGAACAACACAATGGTACGATTACTGCCACATCTACTGAAGGTGTTGGCACGGTGTTTACCTTAACCCTACCCATCAACAATAATTTAACGGAACAAAGTATGTCGGCATAAGCAACACGCTTATTATATTGTCGGCGCAGCTCAGTTATGCGTTGTGCTGACAACAGACATAATACTTACAATCTAGCCTCTATTATTCATCGTAAGGATACGATCATGAATGAAGTTAAAGACAACATACAACCCTCTGCTCTAAGTACTGGACCTAAACCGAAAATTGCGTTTATTGACGATGAACAACGCATTTTACGTTCTATGAAACTCCTCTTTCGTAAAACTCATGACGTTTTTATCACGACGGATCCCACTGAATATATCGACTATATTAAAAACAACCATGTATACGTAGCAGTCAGTGACCAACGTATGCCTGAGCGTGTCGGTGTCGATATCTTACGTGAAGTAAAAGACATATCACCGTCTACCATGCGTATTTTATTAACGGGCTATGCCGATTTGAATGCTATTATTGGTTCTATCAACGATGGAGAGATTTATCGTTATTTGACCAAGCCCTGCAAGTCTGAAGAACTCATCGCTGTGGTTGGGCGTGCCACTGAAATCGCGTTGACTTACAATCCAGATGAAGATGCCGATCAGATTGATAGCTCAGACAATAAGCAAACCCTGTTGGTTATCGATGAAACAAATGAGCTAATCGAACAAATTCGCAAGCAGTTCTCCAATAACTATAAGGTACTGCATGCTGAAGGCTTAGAAGAGGCTTATGACTATCTGGCAAACTACGACATTGGTGTATGTATTACTGACATCAATGTTAGTGGCGAAAACATCGCACCAATAATCTTCACTTTAAAGCAAGATGCACCGCATTTGGTCGTTTTGGTGCAAACTGAATTTCAAGATGCAGGCTTGCTGATTGATTTGATTAATAAGGGTCAGGTCTATCGCTGCTTACCGAAACCGATGCGTGCCAGCTTACTAGAAATTAGCGTCAACCGTGCTTTTCAGCATCATACCAAACTCAAAGCCAGCCCTGATTTGGTGAAACGTTATGAAGTAGAGCACGACCCTGAAAATGATGTTCGCATTGATTTGAGTAATCGCGTACGCAGTTTTATTGGTAAATTGCGCAAGCGTTTTTCTTTTTAGCATTTGTTATTAGCAGTGTTTGCAAAGTTGGCTTGATAGCATTTGTGATACAAGCTGCATCAACGAAAAAGCTCACTATCTAACTAAAAGACCTCTACTTCGATATTAGAATAGAGGTCTTTTCTTTGTTTAAAATAACATCCATTTTATAGATACTGCTTTCACGCTAAAAATAAAGTGAAAATTCCTTTTTACTGCTTGCTTCTTTTTGACTAAAAATACCAACGTGCTACATTAAGCCGATAAGAAATCATGCGATAGTAATTTATTCGCTAACTATCTATAAGACAACAATGAGTAAGGACTAGCCATGCAAGCCGTTTTTTTAGATAAAGGTACGTTTTCTGAAGGTATTGACCTGCCAGCGCCAATAGGTGTGAGCGATTACATCACTTATAACGACACGCCAAAAGACACGGCTGTTATCATTGAGCGCTGCAAAGATGCTGACATTATTATCACCAATAAAGTCCAAATTGGTGCAGAAGTAATAGAGCAACTACCGAAGCTTAAGCTAATCCAACTGACTGCCACTGGTATGAACAACGTCGATCAAAAGGCTTGCGATAAGCACGGTGTCGCGCTTTTTAATGTCGCTGGTTATGCGGTCAAAAGCGTGCCCGAGCATACCTTTATGCTTATGTTAAATGCAATGCGCGCAGGCATCCACTACCATCAGAAAGTCGCTGATGGCACGTGGCTGGCAAATGGCAATTTTTGCCTGTTGGATATTCCGCTGATTGATTTGGAAGATAAGACGTTAGGTATTATCGGTATTGGCACCATCGGCAAGCGCGTGACCGAGATTGCTCGTGCCTTTGGTATGACCGTACTATGGGCAGAGCACCAAGGACGTGAACCACGCAGCGACGACTATACCGCGTTTGATGAAGTGCTAGCGCGTGCGGATGTGATCAGTCTACACTGTCCATTGAATGAAAAAACTGAGCATCTTATTAATAAAGATACTCTAGCAAAAATGGTTAAACAACCGCTCATCGTCAACGTCGCACGTGGCGGCATCGTTGATAGCCAAGCATTAACTGACGCGATTAACAATGAGCAGATCATCGGCTATGCTAGCGATGTGTTTGAACAAGAACCGATCGCTGACAATGACCCACTGCTCAGTATCAGCGACCATCCGCGTGTTATCTTTAGTCCGCACAATGCATGGGGTAGCAAAAGTGCCCAGGAGACCTTGTGGCAGATGTTGAGCAAGCAAGTCGCTGACTTCATCAATAACCATCAACAATAATTATCAAGATACTAACGACTAAATCGTAACCAATCGTCTTTTATCTTGCGATACTTAAGCATGATTCGATCGCTTAGATAGTTGTTGGTCACGAACCAAGGATAGCGATCTCCTTGTTTAGGCAGCTCGTCTTTGCCGCGGTTGACATATCCAGACGATAGCGAACCCATCACAGTATATGCTTGAGCATAGGCTGTCATATCTGCAGTCTGTGCTTGTGGTAATGCAACTTGATAGCGGTTTTTATGCATATACCCCAGCAGCCTCACTACATACTGACAAGCCAAGTCAATTTTAAGTGTCCATGAGGCATTGGTATAGCCAAACAGTGCCGCCAGATTAGGTATGCCTTCTATCATAACCGCTTTGTAGGTCATACGCGTGCCAATATCGACAGCTTGACCATCGATATATACCGCTGCCCCGCCCAACATCTGTAGCTTTAAGCCAGTCGCGGTAACGATGATATCAGCGTCGAGATGCTGGCCAGATTGCAGCATAATTCCCGTTGCCGTAAAGTGACTGATTTGATCGGTCACTACTGTTGCGCGTTTGTCCTGCAGGGCTTTGAATAAATCACCGTCAGGTACCGCACATACTCGTTGATCCCACGGATTATAGTCAGGCATAAAATGCTTGCTATCGACGCCGCTACCTTTCAGCTCTTTTTTCACCCCACTTCTTAAGACTGCCTTCATCACCTTGGGTGCATGAGTCGCAACTTTGTACAGGCCTTGCTGTCTCAACACGTTACGCGCGCGCAGTACCGTATAAGCTTGCTCCTTTGATAATGGTGAAAACTTGCCTGATAACCAGTCAATAGCATGGTCATCACCCGGCACGCTTGCCACATAGGTCGGCGTACGCTGCAGCATCGTGACATGACGCGCACACTGATTATTGTCTTTATCTACTAGCGCAGGTAGCAACGTCATCGCCGTGGCACCACTACCAATAACGACGACTTTTTTATCATTATAGTCTAGATTATTCCAGTGCTGTGGATGGACGATTTGACCGTGAAAATCCTCCTCTCCTTCAAAATGAGGACGATAGCCTTGCTCATAATCATAATAACCAGTGGCACCTACGATAAACTTGGCAGTCTTAACAAACCTCTCACCGCTTGCATGATTTTTGATGGTTGCTGACCACTGTTGATTCTCACTAGACCATGATATCTGCTGAACTTCATGCTGATAATGGATATGTTCGGTCACCCCAAACTCGCGTGCCGTATCAGCGATATAGCGTTTGATATCATCGCCTGCTGCAAGCATTCTATAATCAAGCCACGGCCTAAAGTTATAACCAAAGGTCAAGGCGTCAGAGTCAGAGCGAATCCCCGGATAGGTAAATAAATCCCATGTACCACCCAAATCAGCACGCTTTTCTAAGATAGCAAAGCGCTGTGGAGGTTTTTGCTTATTAGTCGGTTTTGCCTGCTTTTGCTTTTTTGAAGCTTTATGACCGAATAGGCCTTTATGCTGCTGTTGCTGTAAACGGCAAGCCATACCAATACCTGCGATACCCGCACCGATAATCAATACTTCATAATCGGCTACTTTGTCCGTCTTTGACTTTTTACCTTTAAAGCGATTTTTAATGGCCTGTTTGGTAGTGGTGATATCAAGCATACTTTCATCCTTGTATTTGCATGACTGGCATTTTATAGCTGGCTTTAGAGCCGTTTATCGCATCTATTAACAGTAAGCGGTAAAATCTAACGTTTTAAAATGGGCAGGGACTCTCCCAGTCCATCCAAGCACCCAGTACTGGATGCTTTAAACGTAATTGCTGTGCATGTAAGTTGAGCCTTGGGGCTATCTCTAATGCAGCACCTTCAGCATAAATCGGATCGCCAATCATCACATGATCGACGTGCACCATATGTACGCGTAGCTGATGACTGCGTCCTGTGACTGGCTTTAGCATGACCCGAGTGACTGCCTCGCCATTACAGGTTTCGTGAGCCACAACTTCATATAAGGTTAGCGCATGCTTTGACCAGTCGTGATCGACGATATGGCGCGGTTTGGTACTTGGCTCATAGCGCACTGGCACCGATATCTCACCAGTTGCGCCGACTTGCCCCCACTCACCAAAGACACGTGCTTGGTATTTTTTTTGCGGTAAACGTTCGATGAATTGCTTACTGATATTGGTTTGCGCTGCTGCATTTTTTGCAAAAATAAGCAGTCCTGAGGTGTCCATATCTAAACGATGAATCAATTTGACAGCTGGATTGGCACGCTCAAGACGAGCAAGCAGACTGACTTTGAGTGTTTTACCATCGACGCTCAATAGGCCTGCAGGTTTATCAACCACCCAAATGTCATCGTCTTCGTAAACCGTAATTTCTTGCGCAAAATTTTTAAAAAACTCAAGCGGATAAGCACTTTCTTGGGCATTGAGGGCATTAACTTCTTCATCGGTAAAAGGCATAAATTTAACTACTTATGTAAATTGGTTTTAAGATAAGGATTTTTGGTGACTAATCTTTTGGACACGACAGCTATATTTGGCACGATAGCCATTTTATGAACAACGGTTATTTGGATAAAAAGGCAAAACTTTGATTGATTTTTAACGTTATTAATATCGCTAGCTACTAATCACTAACTACTATATAAACAAAGTATAAAATACGACTTCTATAGTGCTGAGATACATACTTTGATAAGGATAATCGTATTAAATAACAGATTAGACACTCTTGTGCTGCACCGTTTCGATTTATTGTGCTAATACTAGTTGTTAAACAATTTAACCAGCCTGTATCTGTCAAATTAGGGCAAACATGTTAATATAATGGCACATTTTCACCCCTTCTAAACAATTCTTTGACCACCAACTGATTTATTATTAAACCAATATATAGGTTGATGAGTGGTGATAGAAGTAATAAAACAAGAGAGATAAAATTATGTCAGACCTTATTGTACATACTACCGACACAGACTTTGATCAAGACGTTCTACAATCAGACGTACCTGTACTAGTAGACTTCTGGGCACCATGGTGTGGTCCTTGTAAAGCCATCGCTCCTATTTTAGAAGATCTAGCGACTGAGTACCAAGGTAAAGTTAAAATCGTTAAAGTAGACGTAGACAACAACCCACAAGCGGCCAGCCGTTTTGGTATTCGTAACATCCCAACGCTATTTGTATTTAAAGATGGCGAAAAAGTTGATTCAGTAATGGGCCTACAGCCAAAAGCTGAATTGGCTAAAGTATTAGACAAGCATTTATAAGTTACATTTGCCAGCTCTAGATTACCTTGATCGGGTAAAATAGAATAACCGAGAAAGCCATTATCTAACCAAGATAGTGGCTTTTTTGCTTGTTTTTTGTGCAAAAAACTCGATAATATGACTTTTTTGGCAAAATTTATTGACAACGCTATTGTGAAGACCGTATAGTCTGCTGACAAGAGAAAACCAACTGTTTTCCTAAGTATCTTGTCGCTATTCTCCTCGTGTTTATCAACAAAAACACAATCGTCATTATAAACACCATTGCTGAACAAAATGACTAAACGCAATTACTGATATTGAGTTTTTGACGCAGACTCTTATGTAGCCTTTTTTATCCTTATTTCTTATTACCTTGCCTCCAATGATGGCAATGCGTACATAAGCAGACATATAAAACCAAAACTACATAAACTACAGCGCTGTGCACACACCCATATCATCATATTACCGTTATTTTAATCACTGTCGTGACTTGTGCTGCTAATGGCATCTCTCATCTGATCAATTGCTAATGACCTATCTATGAATCTTACTGAATTAAAGAAAAAATCAATCGCTGAGCTATTGGCTATCGCCAAAGAAATGGGTCTTGATAATATGGCGCGTAGCCGTAAACAGGACATTATCTTTGCTATTCTAAAAACCCATGCGCGTAACGGTGAAGCCATCTATGGTGACGGCGTACTTGAGGTTCTTCCTGATGGTTTTGGATTTTTGCGCTCATCAGAAGGCTCATATTTAGCCGGTCCTGATGATATTTATGTCAGCCCAAGCCAGATTCGCCGTTTCAGTCTAAAAACTGGTGACAGTATCGCTGGTACGATTCGTCCACCAAAGGATTCTGAGCGTTATTTTGCATTATTAAAAGTTGGCGAAATCAACTTTGATACGCCAGATCGCTCACGTCATAAGCTTATCTTTGAGAACCTGACACCCCTATTCCCAACTGAGCATTTAAAACTTGAGCTTGGTAACGGAACCACTGAAGATTTGACTGGCCGTATCATCGATCTAATCGCTCCGATTGGTAAAGGTCAGCGTTCTATCATCGTCGCACCGCCAAAAGCGGGTAAAACGATGTTGCTACAGACCATCGCGCAATCAATCACTCGTAACAACCCTGAATGTTATTTAATCGTACTATTGATTGATGAGCGTCCAGAAGAAGTGACCGAAATGGTACGTACGGTACGCGGTGAAGTGGTTGCTTCTACTTTTGATGAGCCGCCACAGCGTCACGTACAAGTGGCTGAAATGGTCATCGAAAAGGCCAAACGTTTGGTTGAACACAAGCAAGACGTGGTGATTTTACTTGATTCAATTACGCGTCTAGCACGTGCTTATAATACGGTCATCCCATCGTCAGGTAAAGTATTGACGGGTGGTCTGGATGCCAACGCCCTAGAGCGTCCAAAACGTTTCTTTGGTGCTGCGCGTAACGTGGAAGAAGGTGGTAGTTTGACCATTATTGCCAGTGCATTGATTGATACTGGTAGTAAGATGGATAGCGTTATTTTTGAAGAATTTAAGGGAACGGGTAACCAAGAAATTACGCTTGAGCGTGACTTGGCTGAAAAACGTGTATTCCCTGCGATTAATATCAAAAAATCTGGTACACGCCGCGAAGAGCGTTTATTGGACGAAGACAAGCTGCGTAAAGTATGGATTTTACGCAAACTACTTCAACCGATGGATGGCGTACAAGCCACTGAGTTCTTGTTGGATCGCTTAAAAGAAGCGAAAACCAATGATGAATTCTTCGAGCAAATGAAGCGTAAATCACAAAACTAATTATTGATTAGTTTGCTAGCCATATTCAGCTTTGCTTTAATATTAAGACTACCTATGGGTAGTCTTTTTTATGGCAGTATCAAGATATTAATAGTTAGACCCATTAGGACGTAATCTGCACTGTCGTTCATAGGCATTGCTGATGATACAGTACGGCAACATCGCTTACATCTTGTTTGCAAAGTTTAGCGTTTTTACTACGACTATATTATTAGTAACCGACTATTATGACAGACAGTAGGAATATACTTGAAAATATCATGGGCACAGTATTTTGAAGGTATTGTATTTTAAACTTGATGACTTAATAGGTGATAATATGAAATTTGCTAAAACGATCGCAATGACTGCAATTACTAGCTCAGCCCTAATCATGACTGGTTGTAACTCTTATAGCGGTATGAGCAACACAGCTAAAGGTGCTACTGCTGGCGCAGCAGCTGGTGCTCTTATTAAAAGCAAAGGCGACAGCAAAGATATCGCTCGTGGCGCATTGGCTGGTGCAGCGATCGGCGGTGCTGGTGGTTATGTTCTTGACAACAACTAAGTCTTTCTACGCTGATGTTACTTGATAATTGATTGAGTAATATAAGATAAGGTATGATAAAAAGCCTGCAATTCGTTGCAGGCTTTTTTATGTCTTAATTTTGATTATAAGTCCATGCGCTAGACTTATAATCAAAAACATTAGTATTAAAAAACATCGTTAGTCAAATACACAGTTATTAATATCTATGGCCATTAAAGTGCACCGCTGAACGTATCGCAAGATTGTACGTTACCGCTTTCTAGACCACGGGTGAACCATTCGACACGTTGTTGACTGGTACCATGAGTAAAGTTATCAGGTACTACTGCACCACCACTCGCTTTTGCCAGACGATCATCACCGATTTGACTAGCTGCATTCACCGCTTCATCAAGATCACCAGCCTCTAAAAACTGTACGCGCTCTTGATTGCGCTGTGCCCATACACCAGCAAAACAATCCGCCTGTAACTCTTGCAATACTGACAGCTTATTGGACTGTGCTTGAGTCACTTGCTGACGAGCTTCATTGACCTGTTGGCTAATGCCTAGTAGCGTCTGAACATGATGACCTACTTCATGTGCTATCACGTAGGCCTGTGCGAAATCGCCAGCCTTGCCTTGGTTCTCTTGACCACCAGAGCCTTGCTGATCGCCTGAAATACCAAGATTCTGACGCATCTCTACAAAGAATGATGTATCCAAATAAACAGTCTGATCCCCTGGGCAATAAAATGGCCCCGTTGCAGAGCTAGCACTACCACATGCTGAGCTGACTTGACCATTAAACAAAATCAATGACGGCTCTTGATAAGTGCTACCAGCTTCATTAAAGATTTGATGCCAGACTTCTTCTGTATCTGCCAATACAACTTTCACAAACTGCGTGTCTCGGTCTGTGCTGGTTGCCAGCTCAGTAGATGACTCACTACCACTACCTGTGACCGCCTGTCCTGTCTGTAATGCGGTCATTGGGTTTACCCCAAATACCAACCATAAAATACCTGCGATGATAATGCCACCAATACCACCGCCAATCATCTTACCGCCACCTGTGCTAGAGCGCACATTCGAACTACCTCGTCTACCTTGCCATTTCATAATTCTATTCCTCAAATATAGATTGATTCGTTATTTCTACTAACCACTATCTCTATTAACCACTACTTCTATTAATCATTACTGATGTTATATATTATTTGGCCAGTTAATTTACGCTATGACCTAGTCTACTATCCTAAAAGCAAGTAGAAACCTATAAAATTGCTAACTTAACTAGGATTTATGTAATATAGGACCATAATCGGACTATTTAATTCAATTCTTACCCATAAAAACGGGGCTAATATCGAAAATTCGAGACAAAAAATGAGAACTAAAAGAGGTCTTAATCCCTCTGATGTCATTGATTATACGTCGATTAATCTAGCCTCTTGTATTAAAAAGTATATCGAATAGAGAAAGTAAAATATTATTTTAAATTTTATTGTTACTTAATTGTACAGGCTATTTCTATTTACTTAGAAAACCTATAGAATGCGTGGAAGCTGAGTAGCTGTGACTAAGACTAGTTGAATTCTGGGAAATCTCGGATTTCGACCTTTGTTGCTGCTACTGCTCATTTCATTTTTCCGGAGAAAACCATATGAAACTTAAATTACTTGCTCTAGCTGGTATCATGACTGCAACTATGGGCCTTACTGCCTGTGATAGCAGCAAAGAAAACGCTGCTGAAGATTTATCTGACGCGCAAGAAGAAGTGCAAGACGCTTCTGAAGAGCTAAACGAAGCTGCTGCTGAAGGCGAAATGACTGCTGATGCTGACGCTGCTGTTGCTGGCGCTGAAGCTGACATCGCTGATGCTCAAGAAGCAACTGCTACTGACGAAATGGACGCTGAAGTTCCTGTAGACGGCGACACCACTAGCGTAGACGTAGCTAGCGAAACTGATACTGCTGCTGTTGAAGCTTCTGACGAAGTAGTAGTTGAAGAAGCTCAGTAATTTATTGTTCATACAATAGATAAACTGTAGTAAAAAAAAGAGAGCCTATGCTCTCTTTTTTTATGTCTATTATTTATGATTTTAGTAGGTTTCTACTTTATAGATAACTCTAATATGCGATGCGTGCTGCAATATCGAAATACATAGATGTACGCAAAAATAACTAAGTGCAAATACGCACTAGCATTCTTATAAACTCACGATAAAACAGACACACTATCGTTCAGCGCAGTGCCAAACTAGGTATTAGCTATCAAACAAACGCTCGTCAACCTTCTGACGAAATTTCTGCCCTGTCTTAAAAGTAACCACACGGCGCGCGGATACTGCAACAGGCTCCCCTGTTTTCGGGTTACGGCCTGGACGGCTGTTTTTATCTTTAAGCTCAAAGTTGCCAAAGCCTGAAAGCTTGACCTCTTTGCCATCAATCAAACTCTCTGACAGCTCATCAAAAAAGTTCTCCACCAGACAGCGGCCTTCTTGGCGTGTTAGGTTTAGGTGACTCATTAAATGCTCAATCATGTCAGATTTGGTTAAGGTGCTCACAGTACGACTCCTATGCTATGTCGTGATGTCGAATATCATGGTTTAGCGGTATGAGGGTTAAGGCTAGCTATTATAAAGGTTTTTTGACCATTTTTTAACAAAGTCTTCATTAAAATCCTTTATTAATAACCACTTAACTTATTCTATGAATAGCAATGCTCCGTAGCCTCATGGTAAAAAGACTACAGAGCATTGGGTATAATACTTACTAAATGTTAGCTGTCGCGCAGCTGTACAGAATGCTGGTCAGTTAGCGCTTGTACCACTTTATCTGTGACAGTCTTGACGGCTTCGTCAGACAATGTTTGCGTACTATCTTGCCATATCAGTGCAAACGCTAGTGAGCGCTGACCTGCTGGTACTTTGTCACCTTGATAAACATCAAATAACCAAAAATCAGTTAACAAATCACCTGCCGCAGTTCGCACCGTTGTCTCTAGTGTTTGCAAACTGATGTCACTGTCTACCAAGATAGCAATATCGCGGCGTACTTGCGGGAATTTGCTTGGTGTCGTGATAGCATGCTGCTCACGTGCAATCGTCAATAGCGGTGCCAGTGACAATTGAGCGACCCATGTAGTCGGCAGATCTAACTGCTTAGCAGTATTTGGGTGCAACTGACCCAACCAACCAACGTATATATCATCGATGTATAACTCAGCGCTTTGTCCTGGATGCAGGAAACTCAGCGTACTACGCTCATAGCGGATACGTGCGCTATCGATTTGTGCTGGTAATAGCTGCTCAATATCATGCTTTAGGTCATAAAAATCTAAGGCGCGGTTTTGATAAGCTTGCTCGCTCCATATATCACCAACTGCGACTAAAGCAATACTTGGCGTTTGTACTAAGTCACTAATACTTTGTCCAACAAAGCTAAGACCCGTTTCAAAAAAACGTACGCGCGGCTGCTGACGATTCAAGTTATATTGAACGCAAGGCAGTAGGCTCGATAGCAAGGTACGACGCATAACGGCTAAATCACTAGAGATAGGGTTTGCCAGTGCCAACACCTCCCCTAGCGCTTCGTCGTCAAGCAATGCTTCTAGTTTTGCATCACTAAAGCTAAAGCTAATCGCTTCCATATAGCCGTTGTCGACTAATGATAGCTTCATCTCATGCGTCAAATCTGCAGTATCATCATAATCCATACTGACTTGCAAATGTGGCAGGACGCTTGGAATATTGTCGTAGCCATAGATACGAGCAATCTCTTCGATTAAGTCTTCTTTGATACTCATATCAAAACGATAAGATGGTGGCTTACAAATCAGTGAATCGCTCTGCTGCTCTACGTCAAAACCCAGTTGGGTCAAGATACGTACCATCTCAGATGGCTCAATATCAATCCCAATGACATCACGAACTTTCGCGATTGGCAATGTAATCGGTGCGCGTGCTGGCAAATGCTCAAGGTTTTCGGCCGTGACTATTTGACCTGCTTCCCCGCCAGTAATACTGGTGATTAAATCACAAGCTCGTGCCAACGCCAATGCTGGCAATTCAAAGTCGACGCCGCGCTCAAAACGCTGTGATGCGTCCGTATGTAGCCCAAAACGGCGTGCGCGCGCAGCGATAGCGAGCTGATTAAAGAAAGCACTTTCTACAACGATATTGGTAGTGCTATCAGTGACACTGCTACGCTGACCACCCATAATACCAGCCAGTGCCAAGGCACCTTTATCATCAGCAATCACAAGCTCATCACCCGTCAAGGTAACGGTTTGCTCATTCAGCAAAGTAATGGTTTCATCAGGCTGTGCCAAACGTACAACGATATCACCTTCGATCGTGTCTGCGTCAAACGCATGTAACGGTTGACCCAATTCCATCAATACATAGTTGGTCACATCGACCAAGAAGTTGTGTGAACGTAGTCCTGACTGTACCAGCGCATCTTGCATCCATTTCGGAGTATCAATGCTACGATCAATATTGCGAATCGATTGCAACAGATAGCGAGGACACGCTTCCTTTGCATCGACTGTCACAGCTGGCGTTGCAGCAGTGCCAGCTGTATTGGCCGAGATTTCTGGCATTTGTACAGGTAAGTCGTTGATGACAGATATTTCACGAGCGATACCACGTACGCTAAAGCAATCACCACGGTTTGGGGTGATAGAGATATCCAATATTTGATTATCTAAACCTAGATATTCGCGAATATCTGTACCAACTGGTGCATCTTCAGGCAGCTCAAGCAAGCCATCTATATCATCGACTAAATCAATTTCAGAAGCGCCGCATAGCATGCCGTTTGAGGCAACACCGCGTAGTTTGCTTTTTTTAATTTTAAAGCCCGCTTTACCATTACTAGCGTCATCGCTTGGTAATACCGCACCAACGGTAGCAACCGGTGCTTTCATACCGACGGTCACATTGGGCGCGCCGCAGACAATTTGTAGCGGCTCAGCATCACCGGTATTTACCTGAGTGACACGTAATTTATCTGCATCAGGATGCTGCTCAACGCTGATGACTTCACCGACAACCACACCGCTAAAAGCACGGGCAACCGCATAGCGATCATCAATCTCAAGACCTGCCATAGTCAACTGTTCGGCTAACTGTTCGCTAGTATTTGTAGGGTTTACCCACTGACGTAGCCACTGTTCGCTAATTTTCATAAATATCTCGGATCAGAATTTTATAATAAAGATGTTGGAGTAAAGCTTGGCGAATTCACTTGCTATAGTCAATCCTATATAAATTAGATACAGCGTCAGGCTCGTTCAGTCTACGATTTGTAGCACTTTCACTCGCCTTCCGTGCATCTAAAATAAATTAAACTGACTATAATAGTTATAAGGAAAACTCTAGCCAAATTGCTTTAAGAAGCGCACGTCATTTTGGAAAAACAAACGCAAGTCATCAATACCGTAATACAGCATCGCAAAGCGCTCGATACCCATACCAAAAGCAAAGCCAGTGTATTTGTCGCTATCGATACCGCAATTGGTCAATACCTGTGGATGTACCATGCCGCAGCCCATCACTTCAAGCCACTTGCCATTGTCATCTAAGATATCCACTTCTGCAGACGGCTCAGTGAACGGGAAGAACGAAGGACGGAAACGTACGGTCAGCTCTTTGGCAAAAAACGCTTCTAGAAACTCACTGATTAAACCTTTTAGCTCAGCAAAAGTGCTCGACTCGGTGACCATAAGGCCTTCTAGCTGATGGAACATCGGCGAATGAGTTTGGTCTGAATCATTACGATAAACACGGCCTGGGCAAATGATGCGAATCGGCGGCTCATTTTTTTCCATGGTACGAATCTGGACAGGACTGGTATGCGTACGCAGTAGATAATGCGCATCAAAATAAAAGGTATCGTGCATCGCGCGCGCAGGATGGTGCGACGGGATATTCAACGCTTCAAAATTATAGTAGTCGCTCTCGACTTCAGGACCGGTTGCGACATTGAAACCCGCTTGAATAAAGTACTGCTGCATACGCTGAGTAATCATAGTTACTGGATGCAGATGACCTTTTTGACCACCGCGAGCAGGCAAAGTAATATCAATGCTCTCGGCCTCCAACTTGGCATTGAGCGCTGCGACTTCTAGTTGTTGCTGTTTATCGGTTAATGCTTGCTGAATGCGACTACGCACTTGATGTAACCAGCCGCCATAAGTTTTTTTATCATCAGCATCGAGCTTGCCCATCTGCTTTGACCAGCCCGTTAATGGACTCTTTTTACCAGTCAATTGCACACGCAAATCTTGCAGTGTACGCGCATCAGTTACTTGTAGGATTAGAGCTTCAGCAGCACTCGAAAATTCGGTAAGCTGAGCTTCGTTGAGCTCATTGAGCTCTGAAGACAAGGTCGGTAGCGCCGACAAGTCGTTGGTGGCAGCAGGGTTAGTCATAAGACGCATTATTCCTGATTTGAACGGACTATTAATTGTAGGGATTTGACTAAATATTGCAAACCATTTATCCAGTTATGTTTATATAAAAGATTAATATAAAGGCTGGTTATAAGAATGGCTTGAATATTTAGACGATGATAAGCGTATTTTTGCTCTACAAAGTTCAATATAGAGCACGCTTAAAATAATTTAATATAAAAAAAGCCACCGACCAGCGGTAGCTTTTATTAATATCGTACTATTAATCAATATTAGTCCTATCCGTTTAGATACTTGCTTAAGTAAGCCTGATACCTAAAGGATGGGTAATATTTAGGCCAATTCCGCTTTTGCTTTTTCGACCAATGCTGTGAAAGTCGCTGCATCATGCATAGCGATGTCTGCTAGAACGCGACGATCGATTGCGATGTTTGCTTTTTTCATGCCATTGATAAAGCGGCTATAGCTTAAGCCGTTTAAGCGTGCACCAGCATTGATACGTGCGATCCAAAGACGACGGAAAGTACGTTTCTTGTTGCGACGGTCACGATAAGCATATTGACCAGCTTTGGTCACTGCCTGTACCGCTACGCGGTAAACACGTGAACGGGCACCGTAGTAGCCTTTTGCGCGCTTTAAGATTTTTTTGTGACGGCGATTTGCCTGTACACCACGTTTTACACGGGCCATAATTTACTCCAAGATTTCTTTAATCATTGTTAAACGAATCACGATGTCATTGAATAATAGACATCGTTGTCAGATTGCAAAGTCAGATATCTTTAATCAAATAATTTTTAATTAAACACAAGTGACAATAGGCTATTAGATGTATGGGCACATACGACGAACTGCTGCTTCGTCAGACTTGTCCACCATCTTAAGACCGCGCAACTGGCGAATACGCTTAGCTGATTTCTTGGTCAAAATATGGCTTTTGAATGCTTGCTTACGCTTGAAGCCATTCGCTGTTTTTTTGAAGCGTTTAGCTGCGCCGCTTCTGGTTTTCATCTTAACTTTCATGATGATTTGCCTCTTTTTCTGTTTTAGAACCTGGTCGTCAAATAGTCATACTGAATAATCGTTATATAAATAACCACTAAAACTCTATTTGCCTCGAGGTGGGAGGCGCTATTTTAGCAGATAGTGCCTTGTTTTGCCAAGTAAAGTTTTGGCGAGGTTTTAGTAGACAATATAGACAAGTAATCAGCATCAAATAAGCGATAGCAGCTCTCTTAAAAGCCTTAATAAAACGGCTGATTTTTATCCAAATAGATTGAATGTCAGCCTAAGCTGTGCTTAAGTAGAGACTGAGCTATATCTTTATATAAATACTATTAAAACCCGCTTTTTCACCATGAATACTTAGGCTGTAATGTATAGCTATAACGATAACAGTGCTGCTAACCTACGGCATGATAAATAGAACCATATTTGGCCATCACTCTAGGAGATAGTGTGTCAAAACAAGAGTTAGTATTCGACGACGACTTGTTTGTTTTTGAGACAGTGATGCGTGTGCGTCATACGGAAGCCGACGCAGGACAACACATGACGGTCGAATCTCTGACAGCGCTATTGTCCGAAGCACGGCTAAGGTTTCTATACGCTAAAGGTGTCAAAGAAATCAACGCAGACCATCAAGGCTTGATTATTGATAAATTGCAGCTAGATATTGTGAGCCGTATCCGCGTACGAGAAGAGTTGTTATTTGAAGTTGGTGTTGAGCCAATATATGATAATGGCGGTAATATAATCCTAAAAGTCACACGGATGCACACGGGCGAGATAGTAGCAAAAGCGCGCCAGCATTTTAGAGGTTACGACTTTAACCTCAATAAAGTGACTAAGCTTGATAACACGATCAAAGAAGCGCTGTATCCGCATTTATTTAGACTGTAGAATCGCTTGTTATAAATAGTATGCTGTCATTTAGCATAGTTGCACTCTATAGCACATTTAGTTGACATCATATTGCAGAGCATTTCAGATAATCTCCCCGCTTTAATCATAAGTAGTATAATTGCTTATCACTCTTTTTCACTTTCTACCTATAAGACGACAAATACATTATGACTTTACCTGCTTGGCTGACTGCCGTAACTTTTAATGATGATGGTTTGATTCCTGCAATTACTCAAGATCATCAGACAGGTCGTATTTTGATGATGGCGTGGATGAATGCAGAAGCATTACAGCTCACTGCACAAACACAGACAGCGGTTTATTTTTCACGCTCACGTGCCAAGCTGTGGCATAAAGGTGAGTCATCAGGCCATACACAAACTGTGCATGATATTCGTCTAGACTGTGATGCAGATGTGATTGTGCTTAGTGTCACTCAGGCTGGTGGCATTGCTTGCCATACAGGACGTGAGTCTTGCTTTTATCAACGTCTGGATTTATCAGGTCAAACGCCTGAATGGCAGACCGTCGATAAAGTATTAAAAGACCCTGCGGATATTTATCAGTTTCATGAATCTACTAGCGACACTCATGAAACTGAAAACACTGGCGCGAATACTGACTCGGATACTATCCAGGCACAACCTGATATTGCTCAAGCACAAGTCGATAAAGCCTCTGTACTACAGCAGCTTGATAGCGTATTAGCAGAGCGCAAACAAGCCGATGCCGACAGCTCTTATGTGGCCAGTCTATATGCTAAAGGATTAAATAAGATATTAGAAAAAGTTGGTGAAGAGAGCACAGAGAGTATCATCGCTGCCAAAGATTTTGCTAACTGCGATGAGAGTACAGACAAAGCAAGCTACGATGAAGCGCGTCATGAGCTGATCTATGAAGTCGCCGATGTCTGGTTCCATACCTTGGTTGGGCTAGCATGGTTTGATATAGAGTCGGATGCTGTGTTAAACGAGCTAGGCAGACGTTTTGGGTTATCCGGTATCGATGAAAAAGCCGCTAGATAAGCCTAAATAAAAAATAAACGTCTATTTTATTAGATTATTGTTGCTTTCACCTATTTGTAATAAGTGCAGGTTATAATATAGCTCTGTTTTATCTCGCATTATATGTCGATGCTTTTTGTTTGCTAGATAGACCTTTTTGCAAACTAAAAGCAGGCATATAAAGACTGAAAACCAAGTCACAAAACCAAGTCACAAGGATACCATTATGGGTAGTTTTTCTATTACACATTGGCTGATACTATTGGTCGTTGTCGTTGTCGTGTTTGGCACCTCAAAACTCAGAAATGCTGGTAAAGATTTGGGCGGTGCTGTCAAAGGCTTTAAAGAAGCTGTTAAAGATGAAAATACAGAGCATGCCAAAAAACACGCGGTTCTTGACCACGATGCAACGGCACACACTGAAGAGCGCTCAACCACCAAGGTTGATGATAAGCATAACGTATAGCATCTAAACAGTGACATCGGACCATTATGTTTGATATCGGGTTTTCTGAACTACTCCTCTTTGGCGTTATCGCCCTAATCGTACTGGGCCCAGAAAAACTGCCGCAGGCAGCGCGCACAGCTGGGCAATGGTACGCCAAAATTCGCCGCACAGTCTCAACATTGCAGTCTGAAATAGAGGCTGAGCTTGACTTGGCTGAGACGCGTCAGCAAATGCAAAAAGAGCTCGCCAAAATTCGCCAGACCGAAGCGGAAATGAGGCGTGAGATGGCTGAAATGCGCGGCAATATGAAAGCTTTTGAAAGCTCACATAGTCCTGCTTCGATAGCTTCTGAAGCATCTACGAATGCTGAAAACAGCAAGGGTGACGAAGCTCATAAAAATAGCCACATACAAAAACAGCCGTCAGCCACGCCAAAAGCGTTCGACTATGCTTATACCACTGACGAGCAGCCAGATACATTAGAAAACGGTCAATTATCGAAGCGTGGTCACAGCGGTGACAATATAGATGATGCAAATGTGAGCGATAATGCCAAGGCAGCGCCAGTTGTTCAGACCATCACTACCCGACCGTGGGAAAATATGTGGTTTCGACTTGGTGCTTATGACAAAGCACGTCGGCTCCCAATGCCACCATATGTGCCAAACTATAAAGCGGATGCCTTACTCAACAGTCCTACCAACATGCAGACTTCTGACCATAAACAGGAGACTGATTGATGTCATTATTCAAGCGCAAAAAAAGTCGTCAAGAGAAAATCGCTGTTTCTGCCATTACTGACCAAGATGTTATTGCTCAAGAAGCTATTGATCAAACCACCTTTAATAAAGACACTCTTAATCAAGATACTTCAGCAACGACCAATACCACTCAAGATAAAAAATCAGATGATGTTTTAAGCCCTTTGGCTGATATGCCTATTACCGAGCATTTGATTGAGCTGCGTCGGCATTTGATCAAAATATGTGTGGCAGTACTGATAATATTTTTAGGTTTAGTTGGATATTCGCGCGAGCTATACAACTTTTTATCTGACCCACTGGTTGCGCAGTTACCCGCCAATTCGACCATGATTGCCACCGATATCACGTCAAACTTTATGGCACCGATACGTCTGACCGTATTCGTAGCCGCGTTTTTGGCGATGCCCTATATCCTTTATCAAATTTGGTCATTTGTAGCGCCCGGTCTGTATAAAAAAGAAAAGAAAATCGCCATTCCAGTGCTGCTATCCTCTATATTTCTGTTTTATGCTGGTGTGGCTTTTTCTTACTTTATTGTGCTCAAAGGGGTCTTAAAGTTCTTCATTATGTTTGCCCCGCAAAACGTACTACCCATGACGGATATCGACAGCTATCTTAGTTTTGCCTTAAAATTATTTATGGTATTCGGCTTAACGTTTGAAATTCCAGTCGTTACTTTGCTATTGATATTGGCAGGTATTGTCTCCATTCAGAGCTTAGAAGAAAAACGTCGTTATATCATTGTGGGCTGTTTTGCTGTGGCTGCCGTTGTCACGCCGCCCGATGGCGTATCGATGCTCATGCTAGCGATTCCGATGTGGTTGTTGTTTGAGCTTGGTTTGTTTTTGGCAAAGATTTTAATCAAAGAAGAGCCCAGTCCTACTCTCGTGTCGACAAATAAAGAATAAAACACTTACCAGTCTAATCCAGACTAAAATAAAGTTATTGATTACATATAGCTATGCGTTAAACTACCATTACACCGTTTTATTCTTGCCTCATTAGTAAGCTGATTGCTTACTATCACGCTTTAGCATCACCCTCATCTATAAGCCATTGTTTACCCAGTGGCTTTTTTTGCCCCTTTTGTTTTTAATTCAATTTTTGTATTTAGGTAGCTTTATTATGTCCGCATCTATGCCAGCTTATATGAGCGATCCCACTGACGAGCAGCTGAGCGCGCTGAATATGGCGATGGATCACAAGTCGTTTAAAGTGGTCGCTTATGCGGGTGCCGGTAAGACAACGACGCTCAAGCTAATCGGTGAGCGCTTACGTGGCCGCGGACTATATCTGGCCTTTAACAAAGCGATTGCCAATGATGCTCGTTCAAAGTTTCCACCGCATGTAGAATGCCGTACTTTTCACTCATTAGCTTATCGTCATGTCGCTCGTGATATTACCGCCAAGCTATCTTTGCCACGCTTTTCACCCAAGCGCCTCGGTGATGATTTGGGACTACAGCCTGTGCAAGTACGTCGACAAATGGATGGGATCAATAAATACATCACGCTGACACCCGCACGATTGTCTCGGTTCGTCAGCGACGCGGTCAGTAATTTCTGTAGTACGCATGCTAGCTACCCTGCGCCAAGGCACATACTTTTCCCAAGCTGGCTCGATGACTCAGATGCGGAACAGCTACGCGAGATGCTCTACCCTGCTGTTGAGCAGCGTTGGTTACAGTCGATTGATGCGCGTCACCCTGCTGGTATTGGCCATGATATTTATCTCAAGCTGTGGGCACTATCTAAGCCTAGTATTCCAGCGGACTTTATCTTATTTGATGAAGCACAGGATGCCGACCCATTGATGATGGGTATCTTGACGCAGCAGTCGAGACAAGTCATCTATGTGGGCGACGCGCATCAGCAGATTTATGAATGGCGCGGCGCAGTCAATGCCATGAAAAAGTTGCCATTACCGCAGACATTATTGACGCAGTCTTTTCGCTTTGGCGAGCCGATTGCAGAAGTGGCCAATACTCTATTAAAAGCACTACAAGAGGACGTACCGCTAAAAGGCAATCCGAATAAGCAGTCCTCTACCGATAAGGGTATGGTACATAGTAAGAAAGATGCTATTTTGTGCCGTACCAATGCTGCTGCCATGTCACAACTGTTGACAGGGCTAAAGCACGGGCATCGCGTGGCGCTACAAGCGGATACCGATCGTATGCTCAAATTCTGTCAAGCAGCCGAAAACTTAAAAAACGGTAAATCAGCTTACGGTGTACCTGAGCTGGCTTATTTTTATAACTGGGGTGATGTGCAAGAGTACGCCGAAACCAATGAGGGTAGTGATCTCAAAACACTGGTCAAGCTCGTCGATGACCACGGTACCAACGTCTTGAGCCAAGCGGTCAATAGTCTCACCAGTATCGAAAATGCGGATTACGTCATCTCTACCGCGCATAAAGCCAAAGGGCTTGAATGGGGAAAAGTGCAGTTAGATGATGATTTTTACTACGATGTGACCACCAATGCGGTCAAGATCAGTCCAGAAGAGCTGCGTTTGCTCTATGTCGCTTGTACTCGCGCGCAAAGCAATTTGGATATTCACAATATTAAAGACTTGATATCAGGATTACAGACGGGCAAAAAAGTGATTTTTGGTAATACTTAATTACCCTACACCTCGGTCAGCTTCAAGTTTTATTCAATCTCTCTTATAACGACCCTTTAGCAGTGAATCACCAGCATGAATAATAGCCAGCAACTTCAAACGCGTCAAAATACTATTAACCAGTTATTTGCAGCTCCCGTGCGTTTGCTCGCGCCTATGGAGGGCTTAACCGATCCATTAATGCGTCAAATCTTAACTCAAATTGCGTCTGACTTGGGTCGTCCTTATGATTGGTCGGTTAGTGAGTTTATTCGTATCACTCAGCACGTCTTGCCTGCACACGTGTTTTATAAATATGTGCCTGAGCTACATCATGATGCCAAAACGGCCTCTAGTACGCCTATTCATGTACAAATTCTGGGTAGCGAAGCACAGCTTATGGCCGAAAACGCCGCGTACGCTTGTGAGCTTGGCGCGCCTGCTATCGACATCAACTTTGGCTGTCCTGCAAAAACGGTCAATAGTCATCGCGGTGGTTCTGTATTATTAGATGAACCTGAAACAATGTATCAGATTATCAGTGCCGTACGCCAAGCCGTTCCCGCCCATATACCAGTATCAGCTAAGATTCGTCTGGGCTATACCGACACTAGCCGAATGGATGATATTCGCGGCGCGATTGCTTCTAGCGGTGCTGATTGGCTAACCATCCATGCACGCACTAAGACCCAAGGCTATAAGCCGCCCGCCTATTGGGACAAAATTCAAAGTTTTAATGCGCTCGATATTCCAGTCATTGCCAATGGAGAAATTTGGAACTTTGAGCATGCGCAAAACTGTATGACACAAGCAGGTACATCGCATTTGATGTTAGGTCGCGGCGCAGTAACGCGTCCTGATTTAGTGGCACAGGTTGATAATGATACTGAAAACAGTACTGACAGCGTAGAGAATATGGCTACATTGTCATGGCAAGATTTGATTGCCCATCAGATTAAGTTTTTGGAAGGTGAGGCAAAGAACGACGTGGTGTTAGTCGGACGCTATAAGCAATGGCTAGGTATGCTCACCAAAGGCTATGTTGAGGCGCAAACAATGTGGGAAGGTATCAAACGAGAGAAAAATAAAGCGGTGATTATTAGCGCCCTACAAGCAAGCGTACGAGATTAATCACCTGCTTGTATTTGAGCGTTTCGGTAGTTACGGGTATTTTTACTATACACTGACTCGTATCGCTAAATAAAATAGCATTAGACAACATGCCATTGATAGTACCCAGAGGATAGAGCGGAACATTGCCAAATTAGTAATATACGCCACACAAAAACCAATTCGTATCATCACATACAACCAAGCCAATACGTTAATAATCGACTGCGGCACAAAGAACAGCATAGCGACTATCACCGCCGCCAAAAACACTGGCAAGGTTTCATAGCTGTTTTGCTGTGCTGCATTAGCACGTGCTGCCATGCCTGTCGCATTTTGAAAAAATTCGCGAGGATGTGCATTATTTCTGATTCTAAAGCCACCAGATACTTTTGCAACGACTGACACCGCCCATGGCAGTAGACTTGCTACCACCATGGCTAAAATGGCAGACGCCACTTTATCAGTTACCAACTCAAAGAATGCACTTATCATTATATAAGTCCCTAGCCTGCAACCACTTCAAAGTCATGGGTGATATTGACCCCACCTGCTACTAACATACGGCTGGCAGAACAGTATTTTTCTGCTGATAACTGGATGGCTTTTTCGACTTGTTTTTCTTTGACCTCTTGACCAGTGACAATGAAATGCATATGAATATCGGTATAGACCGCTGGTACGGTTTCAGCGCGCTGGGCGGTTAGCTCACAACGTACATCCGTCACTGCTTGGCGTGATTTCTGTAAAATCTCTACGACATCATAACTGGCGCAACCACCTAGTCCTAGCAAAATCAGCTCCATCGGGCTTGAGCCTTTTTCTTTATCAGCATCGATTTGTACATTATGTCCTGATGGTGACACACCCATAAAGGCTTTATTCTCTTGCCATATGACGCTTGCTTTTGATTCTGACATTGTAGATGTTCCTTATTTTAAATGGCGTATTGCCTATTATTATTGTGTGAATGGTATATTGCCCAGCTAGTGTAGCATAAGCCAAAGCAAGATTTTATAGGCTCATTGTTTTGCTGTTAGCTCGCCAGTGAAATCTATGCTTTTACCACTTTATATATATCAGAATATTGAAGTTCGATAGTTTACTGAATAATCGTATGTCCATCCGCCTATTACTCCTCTTCAACACTTGCCTAAAAATGCCATATAAAAACCTACAAAAGTTTGCTTATAAATAGTTGATTTTAAAAGGTAAAACTCGTGAAACATTTTATAGCAAAATACTGTTACACATTTTGCTTGTTTCTTGGTTTAATAACGGTAATGAATCTTGTTTTGAGCGAATATCGATAACAATCACCTTATAATAATTACGATTGCTGTCACGGTTTCAAGTCAAAACAAGCTATTTTTAAACAAATTAAAAGGTTTAGTCATGATAGATGCAGACGGCTTTCGCGCCAACGTCGGCATCATCTTGGCAAATACACAAGGGCAGGTTCTGTGGGCAAAACGTATTGGTCACAACGCTTGGCAATTTCCGCAGGGTGGTATCGACCGCGGGGAGACGCCGATGGATGCAATGTATCGTGAGCTCTGGGAAGAGGTCGGCTTACATCCGCGTCACGTAGACTTATTGGCAGTCACGCAAGACTGGTTGCGCTATCGTTTGCCAAAACGTTATGTACGTCATGGTCAGCATCCCTTATGTATTGGGCAAAAACAAAAATGGTTTTTGCTACGCTTAGATGAGCCAAATACTCAACATATCCGCTTTGATGAAGGGAAACCTGAATTTGACCATTGGCAATGGGTCAGCTACTGGTATCCACTCGGACAAGTGATTCACTTTAAACGAGGCGTTTATCGTCGTGCCTTGCAAGAATTGGTACGCGAACTCCCGCTAAAGCAAGAGCTGATCATTCCTGAGCAAAATAACCACCTGCTGATGTAATGAATCACTCAATAGTACAATTCAAAACACCCACGATAGTAGCTAGAATGTTAGCAATTACCGTGGGTGTTTTTTTATTATCTATTAACGGTCACTTTGAATGACTGTCAAACTCTCGGCTAATAATATTAGCAATACAATCTGCATCGCTCTCTTTGCGCAACGTTAAGATGCTTTGAGTGCGGGTACCATAAGTAGGTTTGCTGGTTTTGGTATCGCCAAAAGCGACGGGTTCAATATAAATAGACGATAACATCTGCTCCACTTCAAATGCCACGCCAGTAATAGGCAGTTTGTCTTCTGGTGCTTTGATACTATCTGACAAGACATTAAAAGCCGCCGCTTGCCAGTACGCAGGCGAACTATCCTCCGCAATCAATGGCAGCACTTCTTGACGTAGTCGCCCGCGCAACCGCTCTGTCTTAAACCAGCTGTCCTCTGGTTGTCCGTTAGAGATAACATGTAGACCTGCATATAATGGCGTGGGTGCATGACCACGATTATTGACGATCACAGCTTGCACAGCATCACCAATAATCAGATTAAAACCCGCATAATCTTGCAAATCAATCTGCCGTGCAAAATCCATTGGACTTAGAGTCCCTGTCAAGAATTCAGTGACCAGTGCACCACGTGAGCGCTCATCACTGCTTGCTTGCACTCCATCACGAAAATTCAACACCGCAGCCCAACGACCATTTTGTTCATAATACTCTGGACTCTGCGCTGGCGATGCTTGCTGATGAATGCCTAACCACGTACCACTGCTTTGTTTATCACGTCCAGCATAAATAGGTTGGTCAGACCACTGGTGGAGCGGCTCAGTTGGGCGCTGCAAAAACTCATCACGGTTAGACAGTAGTACCAGCGGTAACTCATCAAATAATTGCCAAGCAATAGCGACAATACACATAGCTTTCCTTTATATAATCATTTTTGATATGCGGGTAATTCTTAATAGAGGCAAAGATATTATTTCAGACTTTACCTATTAATAAGGTAGCCTTTATAGATATTAATTATTAATTGCCAGTTAGCAATTTATTGGCAGGATAACTAATTTGAGAGGTTGAACGTATTACTTGTGATTGCTTACTTGGTAAGCCAAATTCCCACGCTACCATGCCTTGATTGTCATTCCAATCTCGCTCAGTTACAGGCGGCGTATGCGTCACCGCAACTTTTAAACTATCGTCACGACTGATAGGTTCACTGCCCAGTACTTGCAAGTGTACGCTACGATTGTGCTGATTGGTAAACTGATATGCTTTGGTGGTCGTCAGTGTTTGCGTACGGTTTAGCACACCTTTTTCACCTTGCTTATCTTCATTGGTCAGCTCTTTTACGAGCATATTTGAGTCACGACCAAATCCAATCCCCTGCTCTTTTAGCACTTGATAATTATAACGCGACTGACCCACATAATTGTCATCACGGTACAACTGTAGCGAACCATCGACCCAGTCCGGTGTCAAAAACGGCGCTGATGCATACCAGTAGGCAGCAGTCTCAACACTTGGCGTACTGCGAATCCAGAGCTTACTATTACCTGCCTGCTCCCCAATCACGGTTCGTACCCGTCTCCCGTCACTCGGAATACTGACCAACTGCGGTAAACGATACTCGATGATGCCATTCTTGTTTTGGCTACTGACCGCAAAATTAGGTAGCGGCGCCATAGCTGCCCCTGCTCCTTTGTTATAAGCAGGCTCTTCCATCATAACAGGGGACGCATCCATCATAGGTAGCTCACGTCTTACTCGAGCATCTTCGCTCTCTTCATACAATGACAGACGCTGCACATACGGCAGTTGCCCCGTCGTACTTTGATTGGGATTAACGGTACTAAGTGTTAGTGGTACGTTTGTCCAGTTCTCGCCAGTTTGCTGAGCAATAATCGCAGAGGCTGTGATACTTAATTGGTCACTATTTGTGTTTAGACGAGCTTGATACGCAGGCTCCCAACCTGCACCTTGCACTTGATAATGCAACTTAATACTAGTTGGCGAGCGGCTTGCCGTACGTACACTCACCTGTGTCACCTTGTTAAAGGTCGATGTCGCGCTGCCTGCCATGAGTTGGTTCAGTGCGTCTTGGGCACGCACTTGTCGCTGTTGAATCTCTAAAATTCTTTGGTTAATACTAGTCGCTTGAGTTTCTATATCGCGGGCATTATTGGCAATCGTGCTATCTGTATTGACTTGCGTGGCTTTGGTCAGATTTTGCAAGTAGGCCTTTGCTAATCGTGCAGCTTCTAACTCAGCATTGATATTGGCTAAGGTATTTTGCTGCGTCTGTACCTTGGCGTCACCTTGATATTGGCACTGGGCTGCCTGCTCACCTGTCAACTCTTCGATACTGACTTCCCCAACGTTGACACTACCTGTCGCCTGTACGCTTAGGCTTTCTTTATCCATATAAGGTGACAGGCACGAAAACACAACCGTTTGCTCACCGCTACCTGTGATAGGCAATGCGCGCGTCACGCTCGCCAGCCCCTGATAAATGGTCACTTGCTCGACGCTACTGGTGGCCGCTTGCGCCGAAGACAATCCCAAGATGCCACTACTACCAAGTACAAATGGCAGGATAGCAAATCTAGTCATTTGGTTAAGTGGTGATAATACGCTGCCATGGTCTGTTGAGACAGGCGAATCCGTTAATTGTGCGTTCATACATCATTCCTTAGCAGTAAAATCCATCATGGCAGCCACGCATTGGCTCAAAGCGCAAAATAGTAACTATCTTAGAGATATTACCGTAGCCGTTTTGCAGGTCTTTGGCAATAAATGCTTTTGACAGACAGCATTTTTAGTAAACAGCGCCTTTATCGATAAATCTCTTCATATGATAGCGATTCAATTTTAAAAATTTGGTTTTTAACATTGCACCATTTTTTTGTTCATCTCCCCTTTATGGTGCAATTTATTTACCATCCTGCACTAAATTAATGAATATATTAATCAGAACTTAATTATTGCTCAATTATTACTCTATTATTGGCTTTTTTAACTTGGCACGGAACTTGAACTCCTAATAGTTGTTCAGGAACATTATTTTACCTTTTGTATTTATTAGGAGATGTCCATGTTTTCGTTACCAATTTTAGCCAACACTCAAGTAGTAGACCCTCAATCACACGAAAAAATCAAATCACGTTTTTCGTTACTAGCGGTGGCCGTCGTTGGCAGCTTAAGTCTTATTGGTTGTCAAAAACCTGCCGAAACTGCAGCATCGACAGAGACAACCGCTGAAACCAGCACAGAAACAACCACCGAGCCTTCTGCTGATGGCGACACCATCAAAGTCGGCATATTACATTCGCTGTCTGGCACCATGGCCATCTCTGAAACCTCTCTAAAAGACACCGCGTTGATGACGATTGATGAAATCAATGCCAGTGGCGGCGTACTGGGTAAGCAGCTAGAACCAGTCGTCGTCGACCCTGCTTCTGATTGGCCATTGTTTGCTGAAAAAGCACGTCAGCTACTCACTCAAGACAAAGTAGATGTTATCTTTGGCGGTTGGACATCGGTATCACGCAAATCCGTATTACCTGTGGTTGAAGAGTTAAACGGATTGATGTTCTATCCAGTGCAGTACGAAGGACAAGAGCAATCAGAAAATATCTTTTATACTGGTGCGGCACCAAACCAGCAAGCCATTCCAGCAGTAGAGTACTTGATGAGTGAAGAAGGCGGCGGTGCAGAGCGCTTTGTATTATTGGGTACGGATTACGTCTATCCACGCACCACCAACCAGATTTTAAAGGCATTTTTGAAATCAAAAGGTGTGGCTGATGCAGACATCATGGAAGAGTACACACCATTTGGTTTCAGCAATTATCAAACCATCGTATCTAACGTCAAAAAATTCTCAACGGGCAAAAAGACCACGGTTATCTCGACCATCAATGGCGACTCAAACGTTCCGTTCTATCGTGAGCTTGCCAACCAAGGTATCAAAGCGTCAGATATTCCAGTCATGGCATTCTCAGTCGGTGAAGAAGAGCTACGCGGTATCGATACCAGTCTGCTACAAGGGCATTTGGCGGCGTGGAACTACTTCATGTCGATCAAAAACCCAACCAATAGCGCCTTTACCAAACGCTATAAGCAGTATGCATTGGACCAAAAACTACCGAATGCTGAAAAAGTCGTGACCAATGATCCAATGGAAGCTACTTATGTCGGTATCAACATGTGGAAGCAAGCTGTCGAAAAAGCAGGTACGACTGATGTCGATAAAGTACGTATTAGCATGGCGGGACAAACGTTCGATGCACCTTCTGGCTACACGCTAAAAATGGATGAAGAAAACCATCACCTATGGAAGCCTGTCATGATTGGTCAAATTCGTGCCGACGGACAGTTTGATACGATTTTCAAAACACCAGAAGTCATCCAAGCACAGCCATGGAGCGAGTACATTCCTAAATAGGCTACTCCCTAAATAAGACAGTTCTGAAAAAAAACATGGATAGTAATTGAATAGTAGGCGGATGGATAAACGATACCAATAACAATCCTAACGCCTACTTTTCACATTTATTTTCAACACTTATTCTTAACTTTTAAATAACACCAAACCTTATCAACTCTTCTATCGCTTAATCCGTTAAGTAGTAGTGGCTAAGGGTTTGTTGTCTGTGAAAAACAGGGAGCCGCACATGCAGCACCATACTTTACGCCCGTTTGTAGGGCCAACATCGTCCAAAAATGGAAATAACCCACAAGCATCAGCCAGTGAAGTCATGCAGTATGCGGCTCGTTTTTCAATTTATGCGCCTCTGCGATTACTTGCATTGATGGCATTATGTATAACAACTTTTACAACCATGGCGTATGCCGATCATGATGGTCAAGTACATGACCACGATACGGATACCGCTCATAGTGAGCAATCCTTGGTCACACCTGTCAACGTAGCCACTTCTACTCAAGCCAGCATCTCAAATATTTCGACAGCAACTACAAATTCAGGTGATGCCATTCAACAATTTGTGGCGGGTGATTTTAGTAAGCGTCAAGCCATGCTAAGTGATTGGCCAGGATCCGCTGAGAGTTTAGATAGTTTGGTTGAATTTATTGCCAATGATGAGCTATATCAAGGCAACGGTGGGCAAACGTATCTACTTAATAAAGATGACCAGCTGTTTACTTATCCTGATAAAAAAGAAACGGCGGACTGGCCTAGTGATTTATCACAAATCACCCTGACCAATGCCCTACGCTCAGCGCTCATCTTTGGTCAAGCCAAGGTAAAGCTGGAATCTGACAAACCAGCACAGCGCCTACAAGCTGTAGAGATTTTAGCCGATAATATTGACCAAGTAGATCCAGCCATTATTACGACAGCAGCGGCAAATGAAGACAGCGCTAAAGTTCAAAAAGCACTAACGGCACTACAAGCTCGTATTGATTTCAAAAACGGCGACCTACCCACTCAGATTGCAGCGGTCAATCTACTTGCAGATAGTGATAACCCACAAGTATTGGTCGATATCGAGTCTGCCCTTGCCGCTGATAATTTAGATTCTGCACTTGAAGCAGCGCTTATCGATGCTGAATCTAGCGTGTCACGGCGTATCGAAATCAGCACATGGACGGGGCATATTTTCACTGGCATGAGTACCGCTAGTATTTTACTGCTAGCGGCGCTTGGTCTTGCCATTACCTTTGGCTTACTTGGCGTTATCAATATGGCGCACGGTGAGCTAATTATGATTGGTGCTTATACCACTTATATGGTGCAAAACTTCTTTCAAGCTTACATGCCAGATATGGCTGGTTGGTATTTGCTTGCTGCTATTCCAGCTGCTTTTTTAGTCAGTGCCATCATCGGCATGATTATTGAACGTATCGTGATTCGTCCGCTATATGGCCGCGAGCTAGAGACCTTGCTGGCGACCTTTGGCGTCAGTCTGATTTTGATGCAGTTGGTACGGATGATTTTTGGTGCTCAGAACGTTGAAGTCAGTAACGTGGCATGGTTAAGCGGCGCGTACCAAGTGTCATCAAGCCTCGTACTGCCTTATAACCGTATCGCCATTATTGGCTTTACCGTCATTGTCGTGGCGCTACTGGTGTACTTGCTCAACAAAACCCGCTTTGGTTTATTTATACGAGCTGTCACTCAAAATCGCCAGATGGCACATGCTGTCGGTATCCCCTCTGCACGTATCGATATGATGGCATTTGGTTTGGGCTCTGGGCTGGCTGGTATGGCTGGCTGTGCACTTGCCCAAGTAGGCAACGTGGGTCCTGACTTGGGCCAAACCTATATCATTGATACGTTTTTGGTCGTCGTCGTCGGCGGTGTCGGTCAAGTATGGGGCGCAGTATTGGCCGCCTTGGGACTTGGAGTCAGCGGTACGGTACTTGAGATTGGTATCGGTGCGGTATTGGCTAAGATTGTGTTGTTGGTTCTTGTGATTCTGTTTATTCAGAAACGGCCACAAGGTTTATTTGCACTCAAAGGCCGCTTTGTCGAATAAGGAGACTTCTATGATACTGACCAAATTACTGTCTGATACGCCGCGTAGTGCTGTTTTAATTGGCTTATGTTTTGCCGTACTACTGATACTGCCTTGGCTACATCTTATGCCAGAGACCTCAGCTTTTCACCTTTCAGCCTACTGGATTACCCTGATTGGCAAGATTATGGCGCTAGCCATGGTCGCTTTGGCGCTAGATCTCGTCTGGGGCTATGCCGGTATTTTGAGCTTGGGACATGGCTTGTACTTTGCCTTGGGTGGTTATGCATTCGGCATGTACCTAACACGTGAGACAGCGGGCGACGCGCTTCCTGATTTTATGCGATTTTTGAGCTGGACTGAGATGCCATGGTATTGGGCTGGCACGCAGCACTTTTGGTGGGCAGTCGCACTGGTCGTATTAGTGCCTGGCTTGGTTGCTTTTATCTTTGGTTTCTTTGCTTTTCGCTCCAAAATCAAAGGCGTTTATTTTTCTATCATCACCCAAGCTATGGTCTATGCAGCAGCCTTGCTGTTCTTCCGTAATGAGACGGGCTTCGGCGGTAACAATGGCTTTACTGGTTTTACCACCTTACTCGGCTACGACATTACCGCTGCCTCTACTCGTTCAATGCTGTGTTTTGTCACTGTCTTAGCATTGTTAGTCTCTTATATGGGTTTGCGTCATTTAATGAACCAACCTTATGGGCGCGTACTTGGTGCGATTCGTGACAGCGAAAACCGCTTGCAGTATTTGGGCTACCGTACGCTGTGGTACAAGCTATCCGCTTGGGTGCTGTCCGCCGTCATCGCTGGTATCGCAGGTGCGCTATACGTACCGCAAGTAGGCATTATCAATCCGAGTGAGATGAACCCTGTGAACTCAATTGAGATAGCCGTCTGGGTAGCGACTGGTGGTAGAGGAAGCTTAATTGGCGCGATTTTAGGAACTGGTGTGGTAAATGCTGTGAAAACCTACTTTACCGTCGCCTACCCTGAGTTTTGGCTATTGATATTAGGTGGATTGTTCGTCGTCGTGACGTTGTTTTTACCCAATGGCATTATGGGCTTGTTCGATCGATTCAAAAAGGAGAAACAATAATGCTAAACGATAAGTCCTCATCGACTGAACAATCGACCAAAGCGCTGTCTGAATATGATCATACTGATGGACGTGACGGTCTCAGTCATCCCAAAAAATCAGGCGTCGATTTTAGCCATGGTATTGCTCTGTACTTAGAAGACGTGAGCGTCTGGTTTGATTCGTTTCGCGCACTCAATAATCTGTCTCTATATATCGAAGAAGGCGAGCTACGCTGTATCATCGGCCCAAACGGCGCTGGCAAAACCACGCTAATGGATGTCATTACGGGTAAAACCCGCCCTACCGAAGGCAGCGTGTTTTTTGGTCAGACTCATAACCTTGCCAGCTTATCTACCGAACAAATCGCTGAAGCTGGTATCGGCCGTAAGTTTCAAAAACCTACTGTCTTTGAAAATTTTACCGTAATGGATAATCTGTTACTTGCTGCACCGAAAGACAAACGTGTGGTCAAAAGCTTATTTAACAAACTCAATGCTGATACTCGCGATACCCTCGACGCGACTCTACAGCAAATCCGCCTGACCGATAAGATCAACAAGCCAGCTGGTTTGCTTTCACATGGGCAGAAACAGTGGTTAGAGATTGGCATGCTACTGATGCAAAGCCCCAAGCTCATTTTGCTTGATGAACCTGTAGCAGGCATGACCGATGCCGAAACAGAACATACCGCTGAGCTGTGTCTACGGCTCAAAAAGAACCATACATTAGTAGTAGTCGAACATGACATGACCTTTATCGATGCCATCAGTGAAAAAGTCACGGTATTGGCACAAGGGGCGATTTTGGCCGAAGGTACGTTAGCTGAAGTACAAGCCAATGAAGCAGTGATTGAGTCCTACTTAGGTCGATAACAGAACGAATCATCTAGACGAGCCAAACGAACATTCCCTTTAAAATATTAGAAAAGTTTTAGAGTTTAGGAGACAGCCATGTTACAAGTGAACGATATCAACCAGTATTACGGCGGCAGTCATATTTTACGAGACGTCTCGTTTACAGCGCCTGTAGGCGCATGCAGCGTGGTACTTGGACGTAACGGCGTGGGCAAAACTACTCTGCTTAAATGCTTGATGGGGATACTACCGATTAAATCAGGAGAGATTTTGCTCAATGATAAAGATATCAGCAAGATGTCCCCAGAGCAACGTGTCCGAGCAGGTCTAGCTTATGTACCACAAGGACGCGATATTTTTTCGACACTGACTGTAGAAGAGAACATATTAATTGGTATGGCCAAGTTTTCACGCAGTAAGGCAAAACACGTTCCCAAACATTTATACGATATTTTTCCAGTACTAGATGAGATGAAACATCGCCGCGGTGGTGATCTGTCTGGTGGTCAGCAGCAGCAGCTTGCTATCGCCCGTGCCCTAGCCTCCGAGCCGACTGTGTTAATTTTAGACGAGCCAACTGAAGGTATTCAGCCCTCTATCATTAAAGACATTGGCCGCGTCCTACGTGACTTGGCTGACAAAGGTGACATGGCCATTGTACTGGTTGAGCAATTCTATGAATTCGCTGAAGAGCTTGCTGACAATTACACGGTACTATCACGCGGCAAGGTAGTCTCACAAGGTGCAGGCGACACGATGGTCGAAAACAAAGTACAAGATTTAGTCGCCATCTAATTTCTTTTAATAATAAATGTAATAATACAAATTGGTAGTGAACGCTCGATAATGCTAAAAATAGCGTTCTTATCCTAAGCTGCTAGCTACCAAGATTACATATCATCACGAAAACACTCCTTGATTAAAGTCACTTTTTTCACCTCACTTCTTATCCTTTTTGACTCTTAGCCTATACATTCTGTACCATCTCAAAAACTCAAATCACTCATACACTCTGATTAGCACTAGAGCAATTATGTATGCCCAGCGAACGAAATTTGCTATTATAGTCAGCATTTTATTATCAATATTATGATGCCCTTATGATGATTCATCCTCAGTACGATCCTGTAGCATTAGCAGTTGGACCTGTCGAAGTCCATTGGTATGGGCTGATGTATTTGTTGGCATTTGCCGCCGCCTACGGACTAGCATGGTATCGCAGTACCAAGCGTGAAGGCTGGACGACAGATATGGTCTCCGACCTAGTGTTTTTTGGCGCACTTGGTGTGATATTAGGTGGCCGTGTCGGCTATGTATTGTTTTATCAGTTCGGTGAACTGCTTCAAAACCCTGCCTATCTGTTCAAAGTCTGGGAAGGCGGTATGTCATTTCATGGCGGCCTGATTGGTGTCATGTTGGGTATGCTGTATTTTGCCCGTAAATATAAGAAGACACCTTTCCAAGTGCTCGATTTTGTCGTTCCTTGTGTACCAACTGGTTTATTGTTCGGACGTATTGGTAACTATATCAATGCCGAACTATGGGGCCGTGTCTCTGACGGTGGCTATAACTGGTTGACCTACTTCCCGCAGGCCGCTAGTGTTGATATGCAGCAGCTACAAGCCAATCCTGCGCTACAAAACCTTATGACTGAAGTCAATGGTCAGTACCTGTTGCCTCGTCACCCGTCTCAATTGTATGAAGCCTTTGCAGAAGGTCTACTGTTGTTTCTATTCTTGTGGTGGTACTCATCAAAGCCCCGTCTTCGTATGGCAGTGACTGGTGTCTTTATGCTTGGTTATGGCTTTAGCCGATTTATCATTGAGTTCTTCCGCCAGCCAGACATCGACCAAGGATTCATCTTGCTAGGTTGGATGACCAAAGGTCAGATACTAAGCGCCCCAATGATAATTATCGGTCTGTTCTTGATCGGTTACGCTTACAAACGCGGCATCTACGACTGGGGTAAGCAAGCTGCTTATTAAGCTTACACTTTTATGATAAAGGTTGAGGACTTAAAATAGGGTATGCTGTCAACACGCCTACCCTAGCAATACTTTCAATAATGACAGTGTATATATCAACTACCCATCTAGCCTGTATGCACTGTCAGCAGTAACTAAAGAGCATTTTATGATCAATGGCACCCAAAGTAATAACGAGCAAGGCTATTTAGATTTGCTACGCCACGTTCTCGACAATGGCACTGAAAAAGGTGATCGTACTGGTACTGGTACGCTTAGCCATTTTGGCGCACAGCTACGCTTTGACTTAGCAGAAGGCTTTCCACTGCTAACGACCAAAAAAGTTCACTTTAAATCTATCGCTTATGAACTATTATGGTTTTTAAGTGGCAGCACTCATGTTGACTATCTACAACAGAATAACGTTCGTATCTGGAATGAGTGGGCAACAGCAGAACAGACCGCGCGCTTTAACAGACCTGCTGGTGATCTGGGTCCTATCTATGGTCATCAATGGCGTAACTATGGTGCGACCAAAAATGAAGATGCCAGTTATAACGCTGATGGCGTCGATCAAATCGCACAAGTCGTTGAACAGATAAAGACCAATCCGAATTCACGCCGTTTGATTGTCTCTGGCTGGAATCCAGGTGAAGCAGAGCAAGTAGCCCTACCACCATGTCATACGTTATTTCAGTTCTTTGTCGCAGACAATAAGCTGTCATGCCAGCTGTATCAACGTTCGGCTGACTTATTCCTAGGCGTGCCTTTTAACATTGCGAGCTATGCGCTATTGACTCATATGATCGCGCAGGTGTGTGGTTTAGAAGTTGGAGAGTTTGTTTGGACAGGTGGTGATTGTCATATTTACCAAAACCACCGTGAGCAGGCTGAGCTACAGTTGACGCGCTCGCTATATAAACTGCCGACATTGTCTTTGAACCCTGAAGTAAAAGACATATTTGCGTTTGAATACGAAGACATTAGTGTCAATGACTATGAGTCGCACCCTGCTATCAAAGCCAAAGTTGCCGTATAAAGTTAGTCTGGTTAACTACGCTAAATAAAAGCAAGATTTAAAAATACAATAAAAAGGATATATTATGAGCTATGCCCATACCGAAGTTGCCCAAATCGCTGCTATTAGTAGCAATCGCTGTATCGGCAAAAACAATGAGCTACCGTGGCATATCTCAGCAGATTTGCAACATTTCAAAAGCATGACGACCAAAGAAAATGATAGCAAGATTCAAGGTATCGTGATTATGGGTCGTAAGACATTTGAGTCGATGGGTAGCAAACCATTACCCAAGCGTGTGAGCTTTATTGTCACGACACAGATGGATTATGCTGAGACAAAAGGTCTCGCAGATAGCAGCAACGCCTATGTGGTACACAACCTAGACGATGCTCTGACACAAGCAGCTAGCCTAGCACATGGCGCGCATCTCGATACGATTTGGGTGATAGGCGGTGAGCGAGTATTTAGTGACGCTCTGATGTACACCGACCGTATTGAGCTGACTCATGTAGGTACTGATATTGCTGACGGCGATGCATTTTATCCTGAGCTGCCAGAACGCTTTAAAGTAGCAGACGAATCTGAGCAGATGCACGATGAAAAAAGTGATTTAAACTTTAAATTTACCACTTATAAAGTAACAACTGATAAGTAGTAAAAGCCTATTAAAAAAGGGGCAATCTTGGATAAGTAGAATTATCTAAGACTGCCCCTTTTTTTATTTAATCTTCACACAGTTTTATTTGTAGACAATCAATAAAAACTGCTGCTTGATAATATCTAATCCATTACTCATGCAATACTTTATAAACCGTTTTTGCGAGTACTGGTCCGATGCCTTGTACGCCTGCCAACTCCTGCTGTGAAGCGCCAAGCAGCTGCTGCATACCACCAAAGTGATTGAGTAAGTCACGACGACGTTTTTCACCCAGTCCCGGTATTACCTCTAGTACTGATGACGAGCGACGCTTATCGCGTTTTTTACGGTGAGCGGTAATCGCAAAACGATGCGCCTCATCACGAATATGCATCAGCAAGTGCAATGCTTTGCTATCCATCGGTAAATCTAACGGTTCGTGATCGATAAAGTGCAATACCTCAAGCCCAGCCTTGCGCCCTTCCCCTTTTGCCACACTGATGAGCAAGGTGTCGCCAAGAATACCCAATTCAATTAATACTTCTTTGGCAATACCAAGCTGACCTTTACCACCATCAACCAATAGCAAATCCGGTAACGGCTGCTTTTTATAACGTCGAGTCAGTACTTGTTTCATCGCTGCATAGTCATCGCCACCTTGGATATCATGGATAGCATACTGACGGTAATCGCGACGACGCGAGCCACCTTGATCAAATACCACGCAGCTACCAATGGTCGCCTCACCCATCGTATGTGAGATATCGAAGCATTCAATACGATCAATCGTCCGATCAGCGACAGTCGCCAATACGTCTTTTAGCGCGCCAAAGCGCGCATGCAGCTCTAAATAATCGCCAAGTTTGGTTTTTAATGCATTACTGGTATTCAGTGTGGCTAAGTCTAGCCACTCTGAACGGTGCTCACGCACGTTGGTCTTGATAACTACTTTATTGCCAAAGTGCGTTGCCAATGCTTCACTCACTGCCACTTGATCTGGTATCTGATGGCTCAATATGATTTCGGCAGGCAAATCATCGGTCACTTGGAAATAAAATGACGTAATAAAAGCCGATAAATTGTCTGCTAACGACTCACTACTATCCACATCTGGGAAATAATTTTTTCCACCCAATACACGGCCACCACGTACCGTCAGCACGTTCACACAGGTCATGCCAGCCTGACTAGCAATGGCAATCACATCTGCCTCACCTTGTACGGTATAGACCGCTTGCCTTGCTTGTACTTCACGTAGCATAGACAGCTGATCGCGATAAAATACCGCCTTTTCGAAATCTAACGCTTCAGCTGACGCTTCCATCTTTTCAATCAGCGTACTATGAATATCGCTAGAGTCGCCCTTTAGAAAACGAATCGTATTATTCACATCTTCTGCGTACTCTTCTGGCGATACCAAGCCAACACAGGGCGCACGGCAACGTTTGATCTGATACTCAAGGCAAGGACGCTGACGCTGCTTAAAAAAGGTATTGGTACATTGACGCATTTGAAACATTTTTTGCATCAATACTAGCGTTTCTTTTGCCGCATGTGCAGAGGGAAACGGGCCAAAGAATCGACCCTTTTGGTGATTGCCTTTGCCGCGGCCGTAAGCCAAACGTGGATAAGGCTTATCGGCTGAGATAAACACATAAAGATAGGATTTATCATCACGCAGCAGCACGTTATAGGGCGGTCGATGTTCTTTGATTAGATTCTGTTCAAGCAACAGCGCTTCGGTTTCACTACGCGTGATAATAGTCTCAATATTATGAATCCGCGCCACTAGCGCCCGCGTCTTTGGATGATCTATCGTCTTGGCAAAATAGCTATTTACTCGGCTTTTTAGCGACTTAGCTTTACCAACGTATAAGATGTCGCCGTTCTTACCCAGCATCTTATACACCCCTGGCAAGTTAGGTAGGCGTTTAATCAAATGCTTAAGACGGGCTTTTTTATCATCGACAGGACTCGATTCTGAGACATTAACCATAGAATTTATTGCTCTTAAAAATCTTAGTAATACTGCTAGTTATGGGGCGGGAGTCATTGTTTTACAAGCCAATTATTATCGCAGCGCTACCCATAAAAAAGCCAGCTTTCGCCGGCTTAGTTTGTTCTATTATCGTGTATGTAACAACATACTACTAATGACGGAAGTTTGCCATCAATGCTGGGATACCCGGCAGCATACCGACGATAGCCATGACGCCTGTCAGTACCACAAACATAATGCCTGGTATGATCCAGCGGCTCATCTTAGTCAAATTGGCACTACGCTCTTTAGAGCCAATCAAGCCCAAGTTATCAAGCAACAACGTGAGCGACCAACCAAAGGCTGGGTTAACCAATGCCGACGCAAATACCACAATTGCAGCAGACTGCGTGGTTTTACCTTCGCGCGTCATTTCCATACCAGCTTCTAGTAATGGAATAAACACCCCAACGATCAAAGCCACACACATCACTGGTTGCCAAATGGCCAAATCCATTGGATAGCCCCAGACACCTGCGATAATACAGAATAGAGCTGTCAATAAAGCGCCAGCAGGAATAGGACGTTTAGCAATCGCTGCAGGAACAATATACGTTCCCCACGATGACGCAAAGTTGGCGCCGCCCAATACAGAGCCGACTACCTGACGAAATGAAGCACTGGTCATCGTGTCATCGATATCCATAAGTACTTTTTCAGTACGCTTAGGATAGCTGATTTTTTGGAATACTTGATGGCCCAAGAAATCTGGCGACCACATTGCCACGGCCAAAATAGCAAACGGTAATACTACAATGAAACTTTCAATCGTCGGCAGACCTAACATCCAACCTGTGTTCTCGCCCCACCAATACATTGGATTCATGTTTGGTAGACCTGGTGCTGTTTTGAACGCAAAAGGTGCGCCCAATGCAAATGCAAGGCCACCACCTAACACACAGCTTAGCGGAACCGCGAGCCAGCGTTTTTGCCAATGCTCAAGCAATGCATATAGCAGGATAGTCGCCAGAATAATAAAGAAAGCGATATGCGACATGCCAATCCCTTCTGCCCAAGCAAAGAGATTTTTGACCTGTGACGTGGTACCGATAAAGCCCAAGTAAATCAAGAGGCCACCGCACACACCTTTACTGGTCAAGTTAGCAAGCAGACTCCCCCCTTTACTAATTGCGAGGAGCAGACCAAAAGCACCGATAAGCAAACCAAAGGCCATCGGGTGCCCACCAGCTGCTACCACAATAGGAATCAGAGGAATAAGTGGGCCGTGAGTACCAGCAAGGTTGGCCGTCGGCAATAGAAAGCCCGAAAATAAGATAATAAAGAAGGAGACGATCAATAGCTCATAGCGCACGTTTTCTAGAACAAATGCATCACCTAAGCCGAGTGGACCTGCAAAGGTTGCTGCAATGGCGCCCACCATGACAACTTTACCGATGGTCGCGGCCATTGCTGGAATAGTATCTTCGTATTCAAAACGGTAATCACGGAATGGTAAATTAGGACGCCAGCGTTTCGGCTGCATGATTTGTAGTTCATGGTTTAAATAAGCATCACGACTGTCGAAACTAGAACTGGGCTTATGCAAATCTACATAACTGCCTTGTACTTGACTGTCGTGGTTTACGTTCGAGGTCGGCGTATTAGACCCTGAAGAGGGGGTCTGAGGGTTACTCATCACATTTCCTTGTGTCGATTACGTCTTTAATTGACTACACACGCTCTGCTCTAATGTCATAGACCAAAGCGCCTATTACAAACTGCGAACTATTGTATGCCAAGACTTGATGAAATGCGAACCTAAAACCATTTAAAGATACTATGTATCTCATTATAATATATAAACTAAAGTTTCTATTTGAGACAAAATTAACCTTAATAGAAAACCATGAGGAAAAAATCTTTCTATTATAGACTTTGAATTAGAATAAACGACCGTTTTATTGATAATGATTTACATCTAGGTGGATTTTTATCACATAGATGAATAGCAAAGATAGTTATAATAAATAACGATCGTTACTTATAAGTGGGCATAAATATGTCATTTTGGTTACGCTTTAGAGCTAGCAGGCTGAGTACTTTTTAATTATGATAAATACTTTTTATCGATTTATTTCTCAGTGATACTGTGTAAAACCGCATTATTGATACAATCAAAAAATTGAGAAAAAAGGCAACAGGACAAGTTTATGAGCGTATTACCTACCAACCTTGAGACTTTGAAACGTCGAGCCAAGCAAAGCATCATGCCATTGCTTACACCGCATTTATTAAAGCTGCGCCTTAATACTTATGCACCATACATTGGTGCAGGTATCAAAATCGATCATATCAGTCTCGATCAGGGTTTGTGCGTAGTCAGCATGGGACTAAACACTCTGAACAAAAATATCGTCGGTACTCAGTTCGGTGGTAGCTTATATTCAATGGTTGACCCTTTTTATATGCTCATGCTGATGCATCAACTGGGTAGCAATTACGTGGTGTGGGACAAAAGCTCACATATTGATTTTATTGCGCCTGGCAATAGTAAAGTCACTGCACGTATGAAAATACCTAGTTCTGAAATCATCACTATTCAAGAGCTGGCAAAAGAGGGCGAAGCGGTCTTCCGTGAGTATAAAGTCGACATCGTTGATGAACAGCAAAAGCTAATCGCAACCGTCACCAAGACTTTATACATTAGACTGCGCAAATACAGTAAGTCCAAAGAGCAAGTAAATCGCATCGATACATTTGATGCTCAATAAGCTTTAGCTTATAACTGGCACTATTAGAGCTGATAGTATTAGAGCTGATAAAACTCAGATTATTAATGCTACACATACAAAAACCCCAATCTAGCTTTCGCATAGATTGGGGTTTCGTCTTTTTTGGTATGGCCCGCTTATTTATAAATAAACCTATGAATAAGGGCTTGTATCTACTATTACCTTGTCTTGAGCCAATCCTAAAATTATAGGACTAACTCAAAACGGCAAACTTGTGCTTAGATACCAGGTGCAGTATCAACTGCATCAGGTACGCCAGCGTCAGTTTTTTTCTTAGCAACTGGACGAGCACCAAGTTTTTCGCGGATACGTGCTGATTTACCAGAGCGCTCACGTAAGTAGTATAGTTTCGCACGGCGAACAGCACCGCGACGTTTCACTTCGATGCTCTCGATGATTGGTGAATGCAATTGGAATGCACGCTCAACGCCAACGCCGCTTGAGATTTTACGTACGGTAAACGCTGAGTTTAAACCGCGGTTACGCTTAGCAATTACAACGCCTTCAAAAGCCTGTAAACGCTCACGCTCACCTTCACGTACTTTTACTTGTACCACAACGGTATCGCCGGGTGCAAAGCTTGGGCGCTCAAGCAATTGAGCGTTTTCGATGACCTGAACCAATGGATGCTTGTTGCTCATGAGAGTTATCTCCTCACATTAGATAATAGAGGCTTGACGCATATCACCTGTTTGTAATAATTAATCGCATCTCTTTATAGTGAGACACAACGTAAATGGGTTATAACCAACGGCCACTATGCTATGACTCGTTTTATTATTGCTCAAAATTCTGTTTCTTAACTGTTTATCAAACTTCGTAACGATAAAATTAGATTTTAAAAACCTACTTTTTATCTGCTTTGGCCAATGCTTTCAACCACTTCGCTTGCTCTACCGTTGGGGTAAACGCTTGCCATAAGTCTGGACGACGCGTTTGCGTACGACTGACTTGCTGACTAAAACGCCACTTAGCGATATTGGCATGGTGACCTGAAAGTAATACCTCAGGAACCGCCATACCCGCAAACTCATGCGGCTTAGTATAGTGTGGACAGTCAAGCAAGCCATCGACAAAAGAGTCTTGCTCCGCTGACTTGTCATCACCCATGATATCGGGCAGACGACGTATCACACTATCCATTAGCACCATTGCTGGCAACTCGCCACCAGTCAACACGTAATCACCTAACGATACTTCCATATCGACATATTGTGATAGTAAACGCTCGTCAATACCTTCATAACGACCGCATAATAAAATCATGCCATCGTAATCAGTCATATTGACTACGCTACTCTCACTAAGCGTCTGTCCTTGCGGCGACATATAAATCACCGGACAGTGCTCACTATCGACACGGCAACCATGCTGACTGGCACGCAATCGTGCATCCTCAATGGCTTTCGATAATGGCTCAGCCATCATCACCATCCCAGGACCACCCCCATAAGGGCGCTCATCAATACGGCGATAGTTATCGGTGGTATAATCACGTGGATTAATGCATTCAATCGTAACTTGCTCTTGAGTCACTGCTCGGCCCGTGATTCCAAACTCACGAATCGTGGCAAACATCTCAGGAAAAATACTAATTACGGCAAAATACATCTGATGTCTACTTGCGTTAAGGCTAAAACAATCGGTGTAAGTACTAACAACGTCTGACTAAAAAGCCAGAAACGCTATCAGTAATCACTCGGCCATGCCACAAGCACTGTTTTTTCAGTCATATTGACTTCTATTACAGTTTGCTTATGCCATGGAATCAGGCGTTCTTCATTGTCTAAACTGTCTGAATTTGCCGTTACACGCATGATGTCATGGGCACCGGTTTCAAACATTTCAGTGATATTACCTAGATACTCATCCTGCTCGTTCATCACGCGCAGACTGACCAAATCCGACCAATAATATTCGTCTTCAGCGGTTTCAGGCAGGACGTTTTGTTCGACCCAAACGGTAACACCGTTCATAGTCTCAGCAACATTACGATCAGGAATCTGCTCAAATTGAGCTACAATCCCTGTTCCTTGCTCACGCCAAGCCTTCACAGTTAAAGGTTTCATGCCAGTGGCAGTTTTCATCCACCACGGCTTCATGTCGAATATTGCTGTACGGTCATCCGTATCACTGAATACCCAAAGCCAGCCTTTAATGCCGTAAGGCTTCTTAAGCTGACCAATTTTCATAAGGGCACTAGCGTTTGGAACAGATGACATAGCAGCTAACCTAACAATGATTAAAACAGCAATTGCAAAAACAATTGCGTCAAAAGCGATAAACAGTTAATGGCGCACCCTGGTCAGACCAGTTACGCTATGTATTCTAAAGTCTACTGAGTCATATCATAGTTGTGCTACGAACGTCTCAGTAACAACCAAAACTTAAGCAGTTGCTTCAGTTTGAGCTGCAGACTTGTTGTAAGCTTTTGCTAATGAAGCAACGCGATCTGAAGGTTGTGCACCTTTTGCGATCCACGCATTGTACGCTTCCATATTTAGGCGTACTGCTTCTTCAGACTCTTTAGCGAGTGGGTTAAAAAAGCCGATGTTTTCAATATAGCGACCGTCACGCGCGCGGCGTTGATCAGCAACAACTACTTGATAAAATGGGCGTTTCTTGGCACCGCCCCGTGCTAAACGAATAACAACCATGTGAATTCTCTCTTTCGCAGGTATACCAAAAAGGGCATAATTATATCACAGTCTTTATTTGTTGAAAACATAAACTGTGCATATTTAATTATTTATTAACAATAGCTTAAATGTCGACTTAAGTAAAATATAACTGATAATAATGGCTTATTTTTAAAGTTTTTCTTTAGATTCTATAGATTACTATCGCCTTCTCTAAAAAATAGATGATTCCTAAATACATTTATCCTTAAGCTTAACTTTACATCTATTCCAATAACTATCTGGCTCGCTCGTCGATTGCATACTGTATCAGTACTATTTATTGATTATGCTATTCTATGATATACCGCTATAGATTGATGCACAGACTAGCCTTAAGGCAATCGTATTTAGAGAGCTACACGCTATATCACACTAACTTTTCTTTTACTCTGTTGGACACATATGATCTCTCCAAACCCAAAGCCGCGTCGTAAAGGTTGGCTGCCACGCTCTTATTCCAATACTTGGCTAACGACCTTGATGGTTGCCTTTATCGTGCTTATCAGTGTGAGCTTATCAATTCTGTTCTTTTGGCGCAGTCTGTATCTGCCAGAGTTAAAAAACCATGCACGCTATTTAACGAGTGAGTTGCAGCTGATCAATAGCGTTAATAAAGACTGGCAAGGTCGTCCCGAAGTACGCCAATGGATTTACCAGCACTCTCATGTCGTCGTGGTAAACAATCCGAGCGACTTCCCAGAAGTCGCTGATAAGCCATTCGTGAGCTTTTTTACTGACGTACTACAACGTGAAATCGGTGCGCAGCTTGGTCGTCCTGTAGAGGTTTATTTTAAATTTAAGCCAACACCGCAGCTATGGGTACAAGATAGCCGTGATGACAGTTTTTGGGTGCGTGAGCCAGTCGTTTACTATTCACAATATAGCCCGACGTTATTGGTGCTATTTTTGATCGGACTGCCTATCCTATCGCTATTAACGATTATTCTATTAGCGCGTCAATTAAATCGCCCCCTACGCTACTTACAGCGGGCAGCTACTAACTATATTAGGCTTGGTCATGCAACCACACTGCCAACGCAAAAAGGCCCCACAGAAATACGTCAAGTTAATATGGCGTTTAACCGACTGTTCACGACCTTAAATCAGGCGCAAAAAGAGCGAACAATCATGCTTGCCGGCATCTCACATGATTTGCGGACACCATTGACACGTATGCGCTTGACCGCAGAGATGCTACCAGATGACTTCTTTCGGGAAGGGCTGATTTACGATATTGAGGATATGGATGCCATTTTAGAGCAGTTCATCTCATTTATGAAAGACGGTTCTGATGAGCCAGTCAGTTTGACCAATCTAGACACTATATTTAACGAAATCATGGTGCAGTTTGCACCCATGAAGTTTGTATATGAGTCAGAATGCGACAAGGTCGTTCCCGTACGTCCATTATCCATCAAGCGTCTGATTATCAACTTGGTCAATAATGCCAATCGTTATGGAAAGCCACCTATTTATTTATCGGCGACGGTTGTACCAACATTTATAGAAACTGTCGAAGACGAAGATACGGATGTGGTCAGCGAAAATGTGGTGAACAAAGAAGCTCAAGAACAGTTAGTGATTTGTGTACGAGATTGCGGTGATGGCGTCGCTGACGATCAATTAGAGCGGATTATGCAACCGTTTGAACGTGGAGAGACGGCACGGACTACTCAAGGTAGCGGACTAGGTCTTGCGATTGTTGATCGTATTGCACGATTACATCATGGTACCGTCGAAGCCATTAACCACCCTGAAGGTGGGCTACAAGTATGCGTACGCATTCCCCTACTCTCTAAAGTCGCTGGAGATACTACATTGGCGGCTGACGTAGAAAAGGTATCTGAGGTAGACAGTACGATGCCAAATTCAAAATAGCAATGAGACTTTAATCTGAATAAGCAAAGAGGTCAACGCTAGTCTTTGCTACCAATAGCCGGCGGAATATACTCAGCACTGTTAGTAAAAGCTAGTGGCTGGGTAATTTCAGCCTGAGCTGCTTGTAGTGTTTGGGTCGTTGATGGCTGTTTTAAGAATAAATAATAGCCTAGCGTAATGGCATTCAACACTACCAAGCCACCAAATAAATATGGCATCCTATGCCCTCCTATGACATTGTCCAACTGTCTTAAAAATAGCGACGAGCGCGTCACCTAGCTATAAATCTGTATCCTGTTATACCATTAAAATGGCGCTGATTGTCTTTAGTATCATGACTAATAATTATGGCCTAGCCTGATAATTTAGTCTGATGATTTAGTCTGATAGCTTGCTCTTATAGCTTAGCCCTATAACTTGGTCTAATCTGACAACTTAGTATCGAAGTCGCGCTCGCTTTTCTCCTGCGTCAATTCATCAGCAGCAAGAATTTGCGTCAATGGTTTAATAGGCCACGTCATCACGAACCTTGCACCGCCTAACTCACGACTCTCATCTACCTTCATACTACCATTAAACCAAAAGGCAATACGCGATACAATAGACAAGCCTAGGCCATAGCCACCTGACGCGCGTGTACGGCTGTCATCTAAGCGTGAGAATGGAATGAATACTTTTTCGCGATCTGCTTCAGGAATACCATGTCCATCATCTTCGACACTAACGAAGGCATTGCCTTTTTTGACACCTGCACTAATGATAATGGTTGTTTCTGCATAGCGTAATGCATTACCTGCAAGATTTTGAATCACACGGTGTAAGTAGCGTCTATCTGCCACTGCTGTTACTTTTGCATTTGGTAAACTGGTTACTATTTTGATAGGTTTACCTAGCGCATTGGTTTCGCGCTCGATCTGCTCTAACAGCTCTCTTAAGTTTACTGGTTCTAAATCTAACTTTGGTGACCCTTCCTCAAGCTTAGCATAGGTCAAAATTTCATCAATCAAACCATTAAGCGATTCAATATCTTCATCAATATAGTCACGCTGCATAAAACGTGAGTCTTCGTCATCTGTATCAGCAAGCATATCTACGGCAAATCGAATACGAGCCACTGGCGTACGAAGCTCATGTGAGACCGCTCGGGTAAGCTCGCGCTGTGATTCAATCAAACGCTTAATATGCGAGGTCATGGCATTAAAAGTCGCTGACAAACGCGCTATTTCATCTTGACCAATAACCTGTACTTGAATATCAAGGTTACCTTGACTGACCTCATTGACACCTACCTGAATCAATTGTAGCTTACGTTCAAGCGGGAAGATGAGCGCATATACACCTAAGCTAATTAGGAACATGCTAATAAGAATCATACTAATAATTAAGTTAAGTGGGAACCAGTTAAATAAAGGTATAGGCCCAATCAAAATTGCCATATCATTGATTTCGGATGGTACCACTACCCTAATCGCAGAGTTACTCGTACTACTGTTAGTATCTTGTAGTGATATGACGACTTCGTCACGGCGCAGACGAGCCATCTGATCTGAATCTAACTCAAGCGTATTGACTGCTTTGAATGCTAAAGGAAAAGAAAACTTCTTCTCCAATTCAGCCAAACGTGCGCGCTTGTCCGATAGTGTCATGTGATAAGACAAATCATCTAACAAAAAGACCGCGATTGCCCGCACTTGCTGTTCGGTAACTTGAGAGATTCTCGCTGTTAACACACTCTTGTTGTCCGGTAAGCGATAATAAACATCTGCATATACAGGCTGGTTAAAATAACGTACAACGGTATTATCATTTTTAAAACGGCGTAGCTCACTGGCACTAAAGTCTACTTCGTCAATAGACAAGACTTTAAAAGTAGTACCAAATAAACTACTCGCATCTGATAGCCAATATTCACGCTCTTCCTCGCTATTTTGGTGAGCAATTCCTTCACTCACCAAATGGAACGCCCCCATTGCCATATTTTCACGATAGGACTGCACACGCTCCTTATTGATGGTATCCATCAATAACTGCGCAAAGAGTGCCACACACAAGCAGACTATAAGTAGCCCAGCATAGATACGAACAAAAATACTGTGTTTTAAAGAAGAGACTAATGACATACGTGCCGTGACCAACTTAATAAATAGAGATTGCTAATATCATCAAACATATAGGTAGTGCTATGTGTTTGACGATATCGAACATGATCGAATAGGGGTAGACTTTAACTTTGACTTTTAATTACCGCATTTTAATTCATATGCAGCAATCATCCAAAGACTTATATGTATGACATATATTTAGTCAGCGTCTATAATAATGGGTTAATTAAACCACATAACACTGCATTTAAGTTTAAAAATTAAAATTTAGCCACAAAAAAACCAGCATCGTTGCTGGTTTTTTCGAATAGTGATTAATAATTAATCAACCTATAGAAGCAACAATATTAGTTGCCTTCTTTTACGAATAGATAGCCTTTACTACGTACGGTCTTAATACGCTTTGGATTTTCTGGATCATCACCGATTTTTGGACGAATACGTGAGATACGTACGTCAATTGAACGATCTTGACCATCATACTCAATACCGCGTAGACGCTCAAAGATATCTTCACGAGATAGAATACGACCTGCGTTAGAAGCAAGCAACCATAGTAAATCATATTCAGCACTGGTGAAATCAACCAACTCATCACCTAGGTTAACTGAACGGCCACCGTTATCAATGACTAACTCGCCAAACTCTAGACGTTGCGGCACATCTTCTGATGGTGCATTTTCTGAGCGGCGCAGTAGCGCACGAATACGGGCAAGCAATACACGTGGCTGAGCAGGCTTGGCAACATAATCGTCAGCACCCATCTCAAGACCCAATACCTGATCCATGTCTTCAGTACGTGCAGTCAACATCAAAATTGGATTTTGATAATGCGGGCGTACTTCACGGCATACGGTCAAACCATCGCTACCAGGTAGCATAACATCAAGTACAACCATATCTGGCTGCTCATTGACGATACGGCGAATAGCACGATTACCATCAGTTTCAATTGCCACTTCTAAACCATTTTTGACCAAGTAATCTTGAGTCAGCATGGCCAGACGCTCATCATCTTCAACAATCAAGATTCGGGGGGTGTTGTCTTCTTCATTCGTTGTCATTGTTATATCCTCTAATACATCTAATTTAAAAGCAGTAAAAGTAAGAGCGGTAAAATTAATAGCACCATATAGTGGCACAATTGATGTTCGTATAGCTGTTACAAACTTGGTAGCACAGTATACTATTAAATTATCAGCTTCCTGTACTATAGCTGATAGTCGGTAACAAAACCTATAAACTACCCCTATCAAAACTTTAGTTTGCGTCCAGAAATTACACCAATTACTTCGTTAGTACATCGCAATTTGTATTATCTATCGTTTGCTAATTACCCAAACCATCGAGCCAACGTTATCGCGTACAGTTACTGCTCGTTACTTATAATACGTTATGTCTAATATAACCATATATTACCGTTGTCGCCAGTGTCTTTTTAAGAAAATTCCAATGGAGGATGATTCATTGATAATAAAAGATTTTTCTTGAGAATAGATTGGACTGCCACAAATAATAGACAAATGATAACCACGTCTATTTACTGCAGAACAGTTAATTTCATAATGAATAGACATAAAAAAACAGCCCATATAATGGACTGTCTTTTTATCATTACTTCTAGCGATAACTCTAAATGATTAGCTATAGCTATCAGTAATAAATTACGCGCGGTTTTTGTACTTACGAATAGTCTGTAATTGTCCTACTGACTCTGCAAGTGAGGCCAAAGCCGCATTGGTTTGTAGCGTATCAGACTGGTTAACTAGCATTTGCTCAGCTTTTTTACGTGCTTCGACGATTTTGCTTTCGTCAAGATTGTGTGCACGCATAGCTGTATCAGCCAATACCGTAACCATCTTAGGCTGTACTTCTAGTACACCACCTGAGACGTAAATTACTTCTTCTTCACCGTTTGGTGTTTGCACTCGCATTGCACCTGGCTTTAGCAAAGTAATAAGCGGTGTGTGACCTGGCAATACACCAATCTCGCCTTCGGTACCAGTAGCTATTAACATGCTAATTTCGCCTGAATACAACTCTTCACGAGCACTTACGACGCGACATTGTAACGTTGCCATACTTAATTCCTTACCATCAAAGCGCGATCAAAAAACAGTAAAACTGCGATGCGTTACTGAAGAGTAGATACAAGGTTTATATTATATCTACTCGTTAGCTTATGCTTATACAACTTACGCTGACTTAGACTTCATTTTTTCAGCTTTAGCGACTACTTCATCGATGCTACCAGCCATGTAGAACGCTTGCTCTGGTAGGTCATCGTATTCACCAGCGATGATTGCTTTAAAGCTAGCAATGGTATCGCGTAGTGGTACGTATTTACCAGGTGCACCAGTGAAGACTTCAGCTACGTGGAATGGCTGAGACAAGAAGCGCTGAATCTTACGAGCACGATAAACAACCAGTTTATCTTCTTCTGATAACTCATCCATACCCAAGATAGCGATGATGTCTTTAAGCTCTTTATAACGCTGTAGAACTTCCTGAACACCACGAGCAACATTGTAATGATCTTCACCGATTACTTGTGGATCTAGCTGACGTGATGTTGAATCCAATGGATCAACCGCAGGATAGATACCTTGTGATGCGATATCACGGCTTAGTACAACTGTTGCATCCAAGTGAGCAAACGTTGTAGCAGGTGATGGATCGGTCAAATCATCCGCAGGTACGTATACCGCCTGAACTGAAGTAATAGAGCCTGACTGAGTTGACGTAATACGTTCTTGTAGTAATCCCATCTCTTCAGCTAGTGTTGGCTGATAACCAACCGCTGATGGCATACGACCAAGTAGTGCTGATACTTCTGTACCCGCTAGTGTATAACGGTAGATGTTATCAACAAACAATAGTACGTCACGACCTTTGCCAGTAACAGGATCTTTGGTATCACGGAAGTACTCAGCCATGGTCAAACCAGACAGTGCAACACGTAAACGGTTACCCGGTGGCTCATTCATCTGGCCATATACCATTGCTACTTTAGACTTACTGAAGTCTTCAGTGTTTACAACGCCAGCTTCCTGCATTTCGTGATAGAAATCGTTACCTTCACGAGTACGCTCACCAACACCAGCAAATACTGACAAACCTTCATGTTTTAGAGCGATGTTGTTGATCAGCTCCATCATGTTAACGGTTTTACCAACACCGGCACCACCGAACAGACCAACTTTACCACCTTTAGCAAACGGGCAAAGTAGATCGATAACTTTAATACCAGTCTCTAGTAGCTCAGTGCTGTTTGACTGATCCGCGTAGCTTGGTGCTTCACGGTGGATAGACCATTTTTCGTCAGCAACAACAGGACCTTCTTCATCGATAGGACGACCAAGAACATCCATGATGCGACCTAGCGTACCAGTACCTACAGGCACAGAGATAGGTGCGCCAGTATTAGTAACAGGTAGGTTACGCTTTAAACCTTCGGTTGAACCCATTGCAATAGTACGTACGATACCGTCACCTAGCTGTTGCTGTACTTCTAGGGTAGTTTCGGTACCGTCTACTTGCAAGGCATCAAAAATTTGAGGAACTTCATTACGGTTGAACTCAACGTCAAGAACCGCGCCAATAATCTGTACAATACGACCGCTACTCATTGCGTTCTCCTTGAACTTCTATATATAGGTGTAGTCAATTATGAAACAGCAGCAGCACCGCCAACGATTTCCGAGATTTCTCGGGTAATCGCCGCTTGACGCAGCTTGTTATAAACCAACTGTAAATCGTTAATAAGGTCACCAGCATTATCTGTTGCTGCTTTCATCGCAACCATACGTGAAGACTGCTCAGAGGCAATGTTTTCCATTACCGCTTGATAAACAATCGACTCAATATAGCGACCAAGCAATTCATCAATTAACGTCTTGATGTCAGGCTCGTAGATATAATCCCAGCTAAGTTCTGTCTGTAGACCACTGTCTTCATCATCAAATGACTGCTCTGGTAGAGGAACCAACTGATTGACTGTTGGTTTCTGAGTCATCGCATTGATGAATCGGTTATAGACCACATAGATACGGTCAATATTGCCGTTACTATAGTCTTCAAGCATAGCTTGAACCGGTGCATTTAATTGTTCAAACGTTGGTTTATCGCCATAATCGGTCACAGCCGATGTAACTTTACCACCAAAGTTTTTAAAGAAACTCACACCTTTGGCACCGATGACTGCAAACTCAGCTTGTACAGACTGATCTTGATAATCTTGGATACTTTTAGTTAGGGCTTTGAATAAGTTAATATTCAAACCACCCGCTAGGCCACGGTCAGAGGTAATGACAATATAGCCAACCTTATTGACTGGACGCGATACCATATACGGATGTTTGTAGTCTGATGAGGCATGCACCAAATGTGAAATAACCCGGCGCATACTATCAGCATACGGGCGACCCACTTCCATGCGCTCTTGCGCACGGCGCATCTTACTCGCTGCAACCATTTGCATAGCGCGAGTAATCTTCTGGGTGCTTTTAATACTGGTGACTTTGGCACGTATCTCTTTTAAGCTTGCCATAATGATTCCAATATAAGAGGGTTAAAAAGCATTGGCGCATGCGACAATCGTTTGATATACAACATCAATCCTACAGAATAACATTTTATATCTTGTGGCATTACGCGATCTAATACCGATAATGGTTAAAACAGTGGCGCAAATATCTGGTCAGACAACGCGCCACTTTATCAGCTCTAAGCTACAGTTATAACCAATTCGGCTTAACCCGTTAAATTAATAACTGTGATTTTGTTTAAAGGTCTCTAGAGATGACTTTAAACGACCTGCGATATCATCATTGTAGTTCGCAGTGTCATCAATCTCACGCATCAATTCACTTTGCTCATCATGCATATAACGTAGGTACGCTTCTTCGAAAGAACCAATCTTTTCGACAGGTACGTCAGCTAAGAAGCCTTCGTTTGAAGCATAGATAACGGCTGCTTGCTCAGAGATTGACATCGGCTGATACTGCTTCTGCTTCATCAATTCAGTCACACGCTCACCATGATCAAGCTGCTCGCGAGTTGCGTCATCAAGATCTGATGCGAACTGAGCGAATGCTGCTAGTTCACGATACTGAGCTAGAGCGGTACGAATACCACCAGATAGCTTTTTGATGATCTTAGTCTGAGCGGCACCACCAACACGAGATACCGAGATACCAGCGTTTACTGCTGGACGGATACCTGAGGCGAATAAACTAGACTCTAGGAAGATCTGACCATCAGTGATCGAAATCACGTTGGTTGGTACGAATGCAGATACATCACCAGCTTGTGTTTCAATGATTGGTAGAGCGGTTAAAGAACCAGTTTTACCTTTCACTTCACCGTTAGTGAACTTTTCTACGTAATCAGCATTTACACGTGATGCACGCTCAAGTAGGCGTGAATGTAAATAGAATACGTCACCAGGATAAGCTTCACGACCTGGCGGACGACGTAATAGTAGTGAAATCTGACGATAAGCAACTGCTTGCTTTGATAAGTCATCAAATACAATCAGTGCGTCTTCGCCGCGGTCACGGAAGTATTCGCCCATCGTACAACCTGAGTACGGTGCGATATACTGAAGTGCTGCAGGCTCTGATGCTGAAGCAACCACAACAGTGGTATATTCTAGTGCGCCAGTTTGCTCAAGCTTACGTACTACGTTAGCGATAGTCGAACGTTTCTGTCCGATAGCCACGTATACACATTTAATGCCTGACGCTTTCTGTGCGATGATCGCATCGATAGCCATCGCTGTTTTACCAGTCTGACGGTCACCAATGATAAGCTCACGCTGACCACGACCGATTGGAATCATGGTATCAACGGCTTTATAACCAGTCATTACTGGTTGATCTACTGATTGACGGTCGATAACGCCTGGAGCGATCTTTTCGACTTTATCAGTCATCTTGGCATCGATAGGACCTTTGCCATCAATAGGATTACCCAAAGCATCAACAACACGGCCTAACAGCTCAGGACCTACTGGTACTTCAAGAATACGACCAGTACAATAGGCTTTTTGACCTTCTTGCAGCTTTAGGTAATCACCAAGTACTACCGCGCCAACAGAATCACGCTCTAAGTTGAGCGCCATTCCGTAGATTTCGCCTTCAAACTCAATCATTTCGCCGTACATGGCAT
>ERZ1089244.15-NODE-15-length-72926-cov-41.989776_pt1 | contig 72926 bp, 68 predicted proteins | sample MGYA00383550_ERZ1089244 | MGnify/ENA primary metagenome ERZ1089244 (study PRJEB34543, sample SAMEA5968661) | marine metagenome | biome: water | collected 2014-06-21 | depth 0 m | study: Ocean Sampling Day (OSD) data from North Adriatic Sea
TAGTTGCGATGTTATTTTTATTAGTCTGAATTGCAGTGTTTTGGGTGTTATTGGTGGTGGTTGCCGTGTTAATAGCGGTATCTTGCTTGGCGTTTTCACTATCAGCGTATGTTTTATCCGCCTTATCTGCAATCGTTTCTGTAAACATCTCACTACTGCCCAAGTCGCGTACAGCAGTTTGTAGCTGACCAATAGTTGCAACATCAGTCGCATCAATACCATCAGACACATTTACTAAACGGCGAGTTACTGCCGGTCTATTTTCCGTATAATATTCTGTATTAAATGCAGGTAGACCATATTCATCTACAGCCTGGTCGCCATTCTCATCGAGTATCGGCTCAAAAGTGATCAATTGACTATAGTCAGTATATGTATACGCATCATTCCCAAATGACACAGTGTCTCTCTCATGAGAAATTGCTCCCGAACCTATTGCTGTGCCGCCCGAACTAGTAAGCGTATTAGCGCCAATGGCGGTATTGGTTTTAGCTATAGATTCAGCGTATTGACTTGCAGCATTAAGTTTTAGGTATGTAGCTTGGCCAAAAAGAGCGCCATCACCGTAGTACGTCTCCTTGTACTCTTGTGGCGTTATTTTGTAACGAGCTGCCATCTTTGCTATCTCAGCCTCTAAACGATCGTCATAACCCGTGTCCTCCGCATCGCGTATATATTGCGCAGCACCACTCTGATTACCAATGGCAATACTACCAACCTGGCTAATAAGCGTAGGTGAAAAAAAGTAATCATTTTTAGCGGCAGTAGCAGTTGCCGTGTCACCTAGCTCAATATTCTTTTCTTCAATTTTAAACTGCATCTCATTAATCATTCTACGACTATCATCACCATAGTCAGCTTGCGCAGGAACAATAGACAAAGCACTAAAACCCAAGACAGCAAGTGCTATCGTGAGTGGTTTTTTATAGAAAGAAAGAGGTGTTGAGACAGTCGTGATCACCGCAGACGCGAGTGAGACTGATTTGGATTTTTTGCCGGATTTCGCATTTTCTGGAACAGCTTTAAAAACACCGGTCGTGTTACAGCGCACTACTTTGTAGACGTGATTCATTTTTAAGCCTTCTCTTTGCTAGAATTTTTATGTGTATCTACAGTACATTTTTTGTAAATCACATTTACGTCACAGTTTACCGTTAAAAACCCACAAAATCAAAGCAAAATTCCTTAGCCGACGAACGGTAGTATTTTACAGATAAACGGTACAATTCGAAGTGTTTTAGAAGTTAAATGATAGGCCTTGCTTTGGAAGCGCGCCTTTATGTTTACTGGATTTGGACAGGAGTGGCGGTGCTTTTTCTATTAATGGGCAATATATGAATATACACATCATAAAACACTAAGTTTTAGCTATAAAAGCGAGTGATTTGATTCGACGTTTTCCGTGTTTTTGGTCGCAATATCTCTATAGTAGTCTGAATCTAGATGTTGACTGCAAAAAACCTGAAACATTGATGAGTTATATGAGGATTAATCACCTCATCCTCTAAAACCATAGTATATACCCAACTCCAATTAATTTAGTAAAAACATCTATTTTTTTGTCAAATCGCAAGTAAATCGGTTTTTGAATAGTTAAATCATACGCTTGCCAGCATAAAATACGCTTGTATTTATTAAAATAAATAGCAATAAGCGTTGATTAAACCTTATTACTTAGGTAAAATATATAAAGCTTAGGCACATCGCCATTCACTTTATATTGAAACGCTGCAGGTAACTCTAACCCGCCAGCTTTTATAAAAAAACAATTAAAACTCGGACACGCAAATGAGCAACAAAAAACCTTTAATGCGTTATCACGGTGCCAAATGGCGTCTAGCGCCTTGGATTATTAGTCACTTCCCTAAGCATCATTGTTATGTAGAGCCCTTTGGCGGTTCAGCTGCAGTGCTGATCAACAAGTTACCTTCTGATCGTGAGGTCTATAACGACATTAACGACGAGATTGTGACCTTGTTTAACGTCATCCGTGATACAGAAATGCGTACCGAGTTATTAAGACTACTAAGCATGACCCCTTACTCTCGTACAGAGTTCAATTTCGCAAAAGAGAAGTCTATGGCACACCGTGACGCCAAAGGCAGAGTGCTTGGCGGCATAGACTCAGTAATGATTGCTCACCAGCTCCTAGTGCGCTCTCAGATGGGTTTTGGCAGTGTGGGAGCAACCAGAGGTCGGACAGGCTTTAGATTGGATACAGCGCGTAGTGGCACATCCTTACAAACGTTATGGGGTGAATTACCTCAGAACATACTAGACATCACTGAACGACTTAGAAATGTGGTCATTGAGAATACAGATGCTTATAACGTTATTAAGCATCATGCCCGCCCAGACACTCTATTTTATCTTGACCCACCTTACACATCGGACTCTCGGGTAAACAGTGACTCATACGGCGATCATGAAATGACACTAGGTCAGCATGAGCGCCTATTGAAGATGATCGAATCATCCGAAGGTATGTTCCTAATAAGCGGTTATGACAATGAATTGTATAACGACTTACTAAAAGGCTGGACGGTCTATAAAAAAACAACAGCGGCCAGTGGTGGCACTAAAAGCGGCTCTGTACTCAGAACAGAGTCACTATGGCTATCCCCTAACTGCGAGAAGAAGCAAATGGATATGTTTAGCCAAGGCGCTTAAGAGAGCGTCTTACTACATCCATAACCCTGTTTATAAACACTAAAGAACGAAGGCAACATAAATGACAAAGCGCAATAGCAGTACAGCATTCAACTACGAACCATTTGGTGAATCAAAACTAGCATTCAACAGCAATGCTTTTGAGCTTGAGACCCTAGCGATGGCACGTAGAGAAGTAAATAAAGTTGAGGTGCAACAAGGCTTTACTTGGGAGAGCATGCATTTAGACGTGCCAGCGATGGTAATAGACATTATCAATAAGTCTGTTAAGCGTATTGATAAAAGCAGCCATCGTAAAAAAGCGACGGCTTGCGCTTCACACCTAAAAAAGTTGTTAAACCAATCGGCTCACACTCCAACCAAGAGCAAGATCATTGCAAACAACAACGTCAGTAAGTGGGTTAACGATTACTTCCATACAGTGATTGGCGAACTGGTTGAGTCTATAACCTTAGTAGACAGCCAACACGTCCCTGGTGACGAAGAGAATCTAATTCCATCCGAACACACAACAGAACACAAAATCATTCAAGACAGTAATGAGTGGGTAGTTTCGGCTAATATTAAGGGCAATCGACCTACATGCGTAGTCACAATGAATGGGACACCTGTTAACCAAGAGGGTGTTAGCGCGACAACTCTGTGGATTTCAGCCTTATTTAGCACTTACTGTATCGACACCCTTAACGAAGAGATCTTATCGTTCTATAGAGAAAAAGCCCATGTGAATAGCGAGTCAGTCAGTAAGGCCAAGGCAATAGCTGACTGTATTGGCGGGGACTATTACGACTACTTGATCATCGCAGATGGTTTTGATGCGGCAAGACAGAGCATTGTTGACATGCCTGACGACCTAAGAAATGCCAAGGTAGATTACACAGCGACAATTCAAGCCGTACTGGACTTAGACCGAGATGAATTGAATGCGGTCACTGAGATATTTATAGCCAAACCTTCGATGCAGTAACCCCACTCATAATGACACCAAGATTTATAATGCAGAGGCTTAAGAAGCAAAATGTTACTAATGGATTTGTTTGGTACAGGACTAGATACTGACGACGAACTCATCTCTGTTCAAAGCGAGATTACCCGCCTAAAAAGACAGAGTGCCTTGTTAAGTATGGCGAAAGGTGTTGATGGGCAGAAGCTAAAAACCATAGGGAATCTGATGCGCGTTCTTAAAAAACAAGCTTTGGTATATAAGATTAACCAAATGAGTGGCGCGATTGCATTTGGTATCAATCTCTCTATAGCCACACTACTAATAGTAATGGCTATGGCGTCCGGTAGGATAAACCAAGACTATGTTCCCGAAGCATTTTTTACCACTGTAGCAATCATGGTGGCATCCAAACTTTTAGGTAATGTTCTTCGCGGCGTCGTTTTATGGCGTACTAAGGCATTAGGGGAAAAGATTACCACTCTTAGACAAGCAGCCCAGGCCTCAAGTACGAGCTCTAAATAAAAAAGGCGGTCCAATGCACATACATGAAGTATTCAACATCGAAAGTAAAAACTCCGCTATTGCGCAAGTGGGCCGTGATGCTTGTGAGGTGTACCTAACTGCTCTACAGATAGAAGACAAAACAGGCAATGAGCTAAAACCTCGTAGCGACAGGATTAAGATTGTCAAGAACATGGACGCGCTTAGAGCGGTAGACATGGTAGATAACTACAAGGTGTTTATCGCCTTAATGGCCAACCTATTTGCCCTTAGCATTGTCTTTGTTTTATTCAACGACCGATTGTCATTGGCGATTGATCAGCATAGCGGGACCATCATCTTAAGCAGCTTTGTTTTCGTCACATTAGGGAGTTACCTGCTAACCAATGCTATTAAGAATGGTATCCATAAACGCGTAGAGTCAATCACTAAAGAAGTATCAGCGCTCAACAAAGAGTGGAAACACATCAGCAGTCGAGTCGATGTTGACTGGTGGAATTAATAACGAATAGGTAAATAAGATGCATCAAAAGAAAATGAGCTTAGAGATCGATAACTCACAGCTAGACAAGAACATAGCAATGTTAGAAAAAGACATGGAGAAGCACCCAGAAAGAAGTGCTGAAATCAGAAACGAGCAAGCAAATCTACTGCGGTTATTCTACAAACTCAGACAAGTGGCCTTTGTGAAGAGTAAGAGCACCTTAATATCCATGGTCACAAACTTCATTGTATTCAATGGTGCCGCCTTAACCATATCAAACATAAAAGGGGCTGTTGAATTCAACCTAATCATGTTGATTACTCTCTTTGTTTGTTTGATTTTGGCTAATGTATTCTTGTTGAAAGCAATTAAAGCATGGGCGGTTAAGAAAACCCTAAAAACAAATCAGCAGATAGAAGACTCCAAAACCACCTTGCGGGTGCTGGCTGATAAGTAAGGCAGGAATAGTGCCGTAAGCTACATAGCTGACTACCGGCTTACATCAACACCGCTTAGATAAAGCAAGATTAATAAAGCGTGCAATAAAAAAGATCGTCTTAACAGGCGATCTTTTTTTGTTGGCGGTGCGGGCGAGTACAAGCGGGTTACTAGTCACATTTATCTTTAGTGAAAGGCAAGCTACAAGTCAATCTTTGCTCTACATCATCAAGCGCGCTTGCATTGTCCGACTCTTTGATTTGGGCAGTACTGCCATTGTCAATTAATTCGTCTGAATACATACCTACAACCATGGCTACAGCAACCAAAGAAAACATTGCTGGAAAAAACCAAATTATGACGGTGCTTTTGTTTTTTGAGAGAGTATCTTCAAAGGCCTTCATTTTATCCTTGTTTAAGGAAATCAAAGTGATCTTAACAATAAGAGCAAGGGGAATAATGATGGCAACAATTTTAATCATCCACCCTAATATATAATCCATTTTTCTCATCCTGTATTTTATGGTTTTTATGAATCAATGCGGCGGTGCTTGGTGGCACATAAGCAAATGTTGCTTAGCAATCCATTGGGGTTAGTGCTTACTTTCTATTTACTTTACATTAAAACAATTATACCTTAAATGAAAGTAAAGTGCTACAATCAATGCTACTAACGAAGAGACCATAAGGTGATTTATGACCAGTACCATAAGAGCGTATATACCAGATGTTGTCATTAAGAATCAGATATCGATCAGAGAACGTTTGGCCAACTTTGCAACCGAGAACGGGTTTGATGTAGATGTCTTTTACACAGAAAAGACGGCGGTGACGCTTGATAATTTAGAAGATAGCGAGATTAATAGACTTGTAAATGACTGCTTAGCTAGTGACACCTATTCAGAAGGCGATATTTTACTGGTTGAGGACGTGGCTGTATTCAGTGAGTTTGATATCAATCAGTGGCAACAAATCATGATCTGCGCCAAGCTAAAAGAGAAGCGTGTCAGAGTGGTGGTGAGCGACATAAGAAGCACTTTGGATGCTGTGGCTGCTACTGAGGATACTGATCAGGTAAGACTAAAGGAGCTAGCCTACTTAACTGTTGATGCCATCACTAGTGCCTCTAAGCACGCTATTAGAAAAAAAGATCGCGCAGTCGCCAACCGCTTGCCTGCAATCAAAGACAAACCTCAAGGTAAAAGCATCGATACTGAAAAATACACAAAAATCATCGAGCTGCTAGCGGCTGGCATGACTTATAAAGATATTGAGGCGCAACTAAAGTGCAGCTCACGTACGATTGCCAGAGCTAAAGAGTGGTCATTGAGTGAGGCTGAAAGGCTGGAAAAAGAGTGTGGTACGCCAATAGTTGTTAATGCTCAAGATTGCTTGTTGAACGAAACCAAAAACTCAAAGAAGTAGAGTGCGTATAAGATATGAAAATCAATCCAAAGAAGCTTCACGAGTACCTAGAAACTTTTGTGATAGCAAGTGTGTTTATGGGACTACTGGCGGTCTTTATTAGCGCATTTAGAAGTCAGGTGGTAAAAAGACCTGATATGGTTTATTTTTTTGATGGTGCTGTGTCAATCCAGTGGTTGTGGGTACTGGCAATGCTAGGGCTTTTCCTATTCGCTCTACGTCAGCATATCAATGAGAGAAGAAACAGCCCTCAGTAATTCTTAGAACAAAAAAGGCGCTTACTAGTCATAGTGAGCGCCTTTTTTCATAAGTCATTAAGACATGATTAATCCCCTGTCTTCAAACTGACGTTTCAGGAGCAGGCTTTCTTTTTGATTCATGGTCTTCTTTTCACACAAAGCCAATTCGATAAAGTTGCCACGCTGGCCTGATTGCGGCACCGCATGATAAAGGTAGTGCTTGCTGTCTATTTTCTGCAAATCATCCTGTGTCATTATTTTTCTGTCAAACGCTCTATTAAAAAAGGTGACTTCATCTTCTGTAGGTTTTGAAAACAGAAAAAGCCTGGTGGCATACGCCAACGCAGAATAACTATTGGATAAATCGGCATTCATCAGCTCTGCTAAGCATTCCACACTCAGGATGTAGCGCACCCCTCGCTTTCTTTGCTCTCTTGCTGTGGACGACAACATCATGGCGTGCTCAGCCAAATCAATACCATCGACTGCTATAACCTTATAACCCTCATGCAACCGGCGCATTCTCTTGTAGTGTAAATCAGCATAGACGCCATCAATGTCGCCAACCGCTACGTCATATTCCGTTAAGAATACTTTATCCACGGCCACCTTGTGAGCGACCTGGAAAAACAAGGCGTTGTTATAAGCATCGTCAGGCTTAATCACATCCTTTAAATCAATTGCAACAACACTAACCTGCTCAACATCAAACTTTGTAGGACTGGAGAAACAAGGATAGTGAACAATGGTGTTTTTAATATAGCCCTTGATATGCTGGACCAAAGGATCTGTGGCGAGTTCTTGGGCAATAAACCCATCCTGCGCCTCACATGCTTCAATAACAGACAACAAATCATCCAGTACGGGCATTGCTTGCTTGTGGGCATGGTCTCGCGCCAGCCATAACTCCCGCTGCTCATCACCAGTACACTCTGCACCTTTAAGATGAAGAATGTCCCGAAGCTTTGCGGCGAGTATTGCATCATCTGTTTTGATGTTGTGCTGTACCACAACCTCATCAAGCGCTTTGTGGTATCCCTTCTGGTAGTACTTTGGGATTGCAGGCTGCTCAGAGGTCGTCATTTCATAAACTTTTTTTATAAGGTCGTCTGCAATCGCTTGGTAAGGTTGGTCAGCCAAGCTTAGGTCGTCATTATGAAATGAGAATATGTTCTTTAAGAACAAACTGGCGGTATAGGCTTGCAACCCTGTAGGCTTACGGAAGCCGAGATAGGTATCAAAAGGATTGATGGCTGAGTTTATATCATTACGCATCACCTTGTGCGCCCTAATCTGCTCTTTATCTTCGACCAATCCTTCACTGACGCTATCAATGAAATCACCTGCCTGCCCTCGCCCGCTGTTATGTATAAGCGTGATTACTGGTGGTTTTTTGGGATTTGATAACAGGGAGTAAGTGAATAGCATCTCAGCTAAGCGAACATCTTTTTCTTCACCTGATCCAGAAAAACAAGTAATACCCCAATTGGTCAATAGTGCTTCTTGCTCGAAAATCACTCTGTTCGTGCGTACCAGCTGCTCGTTAAGATGCTCTGTTTTATTGTCACTTGATGCGGAAATTAACTCAGTCACCTAAATACCTCTATGTTTTTAAACTTCATAAAAAAACCAGCATAACTCTTACTGTGAGTTACTGCTGGCGGGTGTTGACCTACTTTTGGTTGAGCATGGGCTGAGTATCTTTGGTCAGCATATATTCATCGACTGTCTCTTTGATCTCAAGCTTAGTACCGCGCTCACTAAAACCACTGTCTTTGTCTTCAAGGTTGTCTGTCAGCCATACTTCGTAATCGTCATGGCCTATTTGTGAGATTAGCATGTGTTTGGTTGTCATAATATCATCCTACTTAATCTGTTTATAGATTGGCGGTATTACCTAATCCTTAAAAGAATTATAACAAATATGTCGTACAATATCAAGCAGTGCTTGTGAGCAGGATTGGTATCTTATTGCCAAATGGCGCAAGCACTCCATACAGACAGACGGTTTGTGGGCGTGAGTTAACAAAATTAATAGGCAAAAAAAAGGGATGGGTTAATAATAATTAATTTATATGTTATATACTGTTTGCAGTCATCTCACAATAAAAAAAGACCGATAAGGTGTTGTTTGGGCGGCGTTTTGGGCAACAGCAATGAAGACCTATTGGTAAGCAAATTCAAATACAAAGGCTATTTATGAAAGATAAGTTCCAAGAAGCTATGGCGAAAAACGTTTCGCTAAAAATACAAATGAGCGACATGAGAGCTAAGCATATAAGCTGTCTCGATCACCTCAAAACACTCATGGAAGCAGAACATGCAGGTGCGCACACTGATCCTGAGACAGAAATCCTAGCCCGAAATCTTAAAATCATCAAATTAAAAAAAATAACCGCAAAAATGGAAAGAAAGGTGACATGGCATCAAAGGGTGGTTTTTTTGTGGCAGATCAAAATCATACTTGCGGTCGCCGTCAACGCCTACATCATGGTCCCAATCATGCTTTTTAAAGGCCTCATGCAAGACAGCATGCTACTGACATTCTTAATGGTGTTGATATTTATTATTATAGGTACAGTACCGGTGATACTTATTATTGGAAATTTGTTGGCGATATGGGCTGACAATCTAGACAAAAGCCTTGATAATGAGTTTCGTGAATTTTTAAAGATACACAACGCTTAAGTATAGGAGGTTAAACCACATTGCAGTTGTGTTATATGGTGTCGAATGCACATCTGGCGTATCAAACACAGAGAATACAACGAACCAAACCCCAACCTGGGCAATAAAGGATAATTTTAGCTAATGAAGCATCTTAAAAATCTCTGTAACAGCTCTATAAGCAACGAAGAGCTGCGTATAGAAGCAGAAGAGCGTATGTCGCTTGAGAGCGAGTATTTGCTTATGCAGTACATACTAGCCAAAGACATTGCTGATCACGGGCTTAGCTTGCTAGGCGGTATCAAAGAAATCGATATTGAAAGATATCTCTCAGTAGTACTAAGCACTCATGTTCCCGGACCAGTGAGCTTATTCACGCCGCTTGAGGCGCGTTTTATTGTACGCAGTCGCATCTTAACGTGGATGGCTGGTGGTAGTGGTGTCAGCCTAGAGACGCTTGATTTACTACTTGAGCATAAACGTTACATGAATTTCGTGCCAGCCATTCCAAAGCACTATGACTATAAGCAGGGTGATGTAAAGCCTGCAGCACACCTATTAGACTACCTATTAGATTTTGCCGATGTCAGAGAGACCTTTGCGGCAACAGACATCCTACCTTTTACCAGTGGCAACTTTGTCCAAATAGGATTTACCGCATCACTTATGGAGCGCATCGATAAGGTCTGGCTGCTGTTTATGTATAGCACCTTTGTCTCATCGGTAATATTCAATTCTAACAACCGCAACTATCACCTAAAGCCTGGCACCTACTCTGATGGTATGGGCAGCCTATTGCAAAAACTGTTAGACATAAACCCTGATAACAAGACAAGTGATGATATCCCTGTCATACAGTCTATACCCATGCAGATGCAGTCCTACCTAGTCAACGCACAGTGTTATGCCGAAGCCATAGAGCAAAGCATTGTTACTCCAGTTGAAAACCTAAGCTTTAGCAGCACAGAGGACAAGTCTCTGTCACAGCCAGTGTCATACAACCTAGACATGGTGGAGTGTATTCTTGATTTGGTCGATAGCATCAAAGTTATGTCAGGCTCTATCATTCAGCGTACAGAGCACATGCTAAGCGGTAAGTTGTCAGAGTTGGTGCCAGATGTCGGTATCCATAGTAATAAGAGCGACCTATCGCCTATCTCAAAAATCATGTTCGACATGAAAGAGCAGGTCACAAAAAGCCTAGAGCTTGCCAGCATCGAAGAGCGCGGGCAAGACTCACTAGGCAATGTTATGGCCTGTGCAACACTGCTAGAGCGTCGCCTAGATGAAATCATCGCACTGATAAAGACCGAGTTGTTTGCGCAGTCTCGTATTTATGAGAGTAACCCGTCAGTCGCTGATCGTATCAATCAGCTTCATGAAAGAGAAGTCCCTTTCAATACTTTGCTATTTGCAAGATACAAATTGGAAGACGATAAAGACTTTACTGAATTCATGGATTTTGCGGAACGGGAATACGACATGATGTGGAACAATGATTTTTATGCAGAGCACAGTTTAAGATCTATATATATTGGTTAGTGCCGATATTTAAGCCAAAAAAAAAGGAAATGATAAACAATGTCAGAGATTAATAACACAAACCCATACACCGGCGGATACTCGATATTTTGCCAAACTCCGAACAATGCCATGAAAGAGCCGATGTTCTTTGGCCAGCCTGTGAACGTGGCACGATACGACCAGCAAAAACACGCCATCTTCGAGCAGCTGACCGAAAAGCAGCTCTCTTTCTTTTGGCGTCCAGAAGAAATTGACGTGTCACGCGATCGCATGGACTATGGCAATTTGTCAGAGCATGAAAAGCATATATTTATCAGCAACCTCAAGTACCAGACCTTGCTTGACTCCATTCAAGGCCGTAGTCCAAACGTTGTGCTATTGCCGCTGGTATCGATCCCTGAGCTTGAAACCTGGATTGAGACATGGGCGTTTTCAGAAACCATTCACTCGCGTAGCTACACACACATTATCCGTAACATCGTTAATGAGCCGAGCATTATCTTTGATGGCATATTAAGCAACAAGCATATCCTAGAGCGTGCAGACAAGATTGCCTCATATTATGACGATCTGTATCAATCATCTCAGTTATACAGCTTGTACGGCGCTGGCACGCACGTTATCAACGGGGAATCGGTCACGGTTGACCTAAAGACCCTGAAAAAGAAGCTTTACCTGTGTCTTGTGGCAGTAAACGTCCTAGAAGCGATTCGCTTTTATGTGTCATTCGCTTGCTCATTCGCCTTTGCTGAGCGCAAGCTTATGGAAGGTAACGCTAAAATCATTAAGATGATTGCCCGTGATGAAGCATTACATTTGGTTGGCACGCAGCAAATGATAAATCTGATGCGTCTTGGTCGTGACGACCCTGATATGGCCATCATTGCCGAAGAATGTACTGATGAAGCCATCGCTATCTTTATGGATGCCGCAGAACAAGAAAAAGCGTGGGCTGATTACTTATTTCAAGATGGCTCAATGCTTGGCTTAAACAAAGACATCTTGAGCAGCTATGTTGAATACATTACCAACCTACGAATGACAGCGGTTGGCTTGCCTGCAGGATTCCCTAACTCAAAATCTAACCCAATCCCTTGGATTAACACCTGGCTGTCCTCAGACAATGTGCAGGTGGCACCGCAAGAGACTGAGATTTCTAATTACTTGGTTGGCCAGATTGATTCTGATTTATCCGACAGTGATTTTGACGACTTTGAGCTGTAGTTATTGACCGACGATTGACACAAGAAAAGGCGTAATGCCTTTTCTTTTTATCAAGAACTTGCCAGCAAATTTTGGTAAAGGATGAACTACCCACTACCTTAGAGGTAGGGTTTCTTAGGTAATGCCCATACTTAATGCGGTGTTCTGCATCAGCGGTTAGACAAATTTACTAAGCTAACCCTGTCGCACCGACAGTTTTTGATTGTTTAGCCAGTAGCAATCCTTGATTTAAGATATTGATACTGGCGTTAAGGTCGCGGTCATTTCGCTGTAAGCAACTTGGACAATCCCATGTTCTAACCGATAGCGGCAATTCAGCTTTCGTCAGCAAGTGACCACAGTTTGAGCAGGTCTTAGAGGACGGATACCATCGGTCTATTTTGACAAGCGTTTTACCATACCATTCCGATTTATAGGCCAGCATGGTGGTGAATGACGACCATGAGCTGTCTGATATAGCTTTAGCCAGTTTACGGTTCTTAACCATGCCTTTGACGTTCAAGTCTTCAATAGCAATAACATCGTGGTTTTTGATGAGATTGAATGAGAGCTTATGTAGAAAGTCTTTGCGGGTATTGGTTATTTTCTCGTAGACTTTGGCGACCTTAAGTTTTTGCTTTTGATAGTTGCGGCTCTCTGACAGCTTGCGCTGATCTGCTTTGGCAATCGCTCTGCGTTTGGCTAAAACCTTTTGTTCTTGCGCCAGTTTGTCTTGCAGCTTTGCTAGAAACTTAGGATTAGCAACTTTGCTGCCGTCTGATAAGACGATAAAGTCTGTCAATCCTAAATCAATACCGATGTTTGATTGGGTTTTGGGTAACTCATTAACGACCGTTTCAACCAATAGGCTGACAAAATACTTGCCTGATGGGGTGCGGCTGATGGTGGCACTCTTAATCAAGCCATTTATTTTATCGGGGAATTTGGCGTTGATATGACCAATTTTAGGCAGTTTAACAGTGCTATCTGTGATTGCTACAGTGCCCTTTTGATTGTTGGTGGTGTAGCTGTCTTTGATGCCTTTTTTCTTGAACTTGGGGAAGCCTGAGCCTTGCTTAAAAAACTTACTATAAGCTGCTCTTAGATTTTGTTGAACGTTGGCTAGTGCCAGGCTATCCACTTCTTTGAGCCATTCAAACTCTTTTTTGTACTGAGCCGGGGTGTTGTTTAGGGTGGTCTTTGTGGCCTTGTAGTGGTCTATTTTATCGGCAAGCATCTTATTCCAAATAAAACGACTGCAACCAAACGACTTAGCAAAGAACACTTGCTGATCCTCGTTCGGATACAACCTGACTTTATAGGCTTTAAGAATTTGCGTGGGCATAGAGGCTTATTATGAATAAGTGTTATAATTATTAATTATTATACCACAACCGCCAAGAGTGGTGATTAACAACGCATTCATCCCACTACTTTAGAAGTAGGGGAATTCTGCGCTAAGATGTTAAAATGTACGAGGCTTTTCTTCAAAGTCGATCACAATCTCGTTTGCGCCTGATGCCTGCCAAATATTGACCAACTCAATTAGTTTTTTTGGTGCTGTTTTCATTTCAACAATAATCGCTTTAAAGTCAGCTAAAACTGGAAATGCAGTCTGCAATAGTGTTCCATCATGTCTTTGCACCAAACTCTGCCTAGTATCTTCGATGATATCTAATTGAGACAATTCAGCCAGCTCGTCTATAAAAGGCTTAACATCGTCTGCGCACATAGTAAATGGCTGTTCATCCTCTACGGCACAAGAGTAACCATTGTTTATATAGGGACTAAAGAGAACTGGCCGATCAAGCTTTACCGCATCATAAATTGACATAGCTATTTCTATCCTTTCTTCGTTAAACATGTGAGAGCAAGGACTTATTATCTAAGCCACTCATTCGATCTAATGATAATGCTTTACACTTTTTAATGATAGAGGGATATATAGCCTATTATTCGATTTAAGCGGCTTTGGTATGCTGGCGGGGAAAATATAAGTAAACGCCCTTTTCAGCGAACTGGGGCTAATCTGAGAACGACTAGGTGTATTTATGACATGGGTAATGACTGACAGCTGTACTTTTTACTTGCATGAAGAAGAAAGCTTGCTCGATGGGCTGCTTAGAACCGGCCATAAGCCTGATTATCAATGCAAAGAGGGCTACTGTGGCAGCTGCAGATTACAGGTAACTCATCACTCAAGAGATATTGCTTATAAGAACCCACCACTTGCAACAATAAATAGCGGGGAGCTGCTTGCTTGCTGCTGTGAGATTGCAGGTGTGATCAAACTAAAATTTTAGCAAATAAAACGCGGGTTCAGACAAACCGCTAAAGAGGTGTGCTGTGTTTAATAGACTAAAGCCGAAGCGGCTACTTAGCGATGATGCGGCAGTAGTGCCAGGTGTATGGAATGTGCGAATAATCGATAATGCTGGCAAGACGACGGGCGTTTATCAGTACAGCTATAATAGCGCCTTAGCATACGCCGTTTTGATTATGATGCCTGACATTCATATCATTATCATTGAAAGAGACGATGTGGCATTCCAAAGGTTTGATAGAGCGCGCATCCTTGATTCGAATAACTGGTGTGAAGTCGATGATTTAAGCGCACCAAAGCCAAAAGGTTTATTCATCAATCTATTGGCATAACCCGGCTTAAGACCTAAAAAACGCTCATAATGAGCGTTTTTTTGTGATCAGCAATCAAGAGGCTGGCAGGTCAGTATACATTGCCATCTGAATCTCGATACATCTCCATCCCTGTATCATGGTCAAGGAAAATAGAACCGCCATCCACATCCTCTAAACAAGTTTCATACTCTACCTGATTGCCAGTGAAGTACTGACTGGCTGACATGTTCAAATTAGGCACATCAATACTTGAACGATCGGTTGGCCAGATATAGTTAAATCGCGGATTGTATCGGTTATATATATTATCTGGACACTGGTAACGGCTCATGGCACCGCACTGCACACTCTCATAAGTCACACTTGATGGGTAGTTGGTTTCAATAAAGTGTTCTACCAAACCAACTACATGATAAGGATTCACCCAAAAGCACTCACTTATACTGCCAGTACTAACATGACTCGCTCTTGGGTGAGGGAGCATAGAATCAAGATAATTTAGAATCGCTTTCTCAATAATAGAGACATCACCATTCATGATGTTATAGGCGGTATAAATATAAAACCCCGGACCCTGAGACGAGGTATGCCTTATGTTTGGACCTACCGTCGTTTTACCTATTTTTGAATAATCTCTTTGATAAATATCAGCCCCGATATAGATCCAATTATTACTTATTGTATGAAACCATTCGCCACTTTCCTCATCATACCACTCTGCTCTCATGCTGCACCGCCTTCGTTATTAACCTGTGTTTTAAGTGTAGCAGTTGCTAGGAAATCTAAAAGAGATTGTGCTGAATATATTGTTAGAAGGTGTGTCTTTGTGAATATACTGAATACTTGAATAGCCTAGCCCACAAAAAAAGCACTTTGCATTTTAGGCAAAGTGCTTTTTTATTAAGAGTGGTATTCAGTGCAAAGCTATAAGCCGCGGCTTCGTAAAATCCGCTGAATGGTAGAAGCTTTTTTACGGTGATACCTAAAGAGCTGGCAGCTTAAAACAGCAAGAAACAGGCTTAAGATTAAGAACACCGACAGACACTTGAAGTAAGTCGCGTATGCTGAGCCTTGCGCTAAGACTACCACCGTAGTAGCTGATAGAAACACGACTGTTGATATTAATGAGATCTTAAAGAAGAAAAATAGATGTTGAGCGTCAAAAAAATTAAACCCAAGCTCTTTAATCAACTCATGATCTGGCAAGGATTTTATAGTAATAACGGGCACCTTTTGTATGCCCAGAATTATTTTAATAGTGCTTTCAGACATGTTAAGTCTCTTTCCTATGCTATACCCACCTTACCAATTGATTTTAGTAAGGACTGTACTCATGCTTAGCATGTTTTCTGTTAATGATATTGCCCATCGCCAATACAATTAGCACCATATAGATTAAGCGGCGCATCCACATAAAACCTTCAAAAGACAAATAAGCGGTGGCATGGTTTTTCTGTGTCTGATCAAGAACGACCCAATACATGCGCGAGTGGTCAACACCCATACAGCCCGCCTTGGCACGATAATCAATTAACTCAGTGCCTGACATCATTACCTTGGCGTTAGCACCAACGAGTTCTTTGGCTTGAGCAATTTTCAAGGCGATATCGGGGCTAATTGGATTTAACGTCAGCACGCACCATGGCTTTTTACTGTCAGGCTCTCCTATTTTGTGGTAGGTAGCGACCGACTCATGCGGGGAGCGCTGCATCACGCGTTCTTTTACATAAACAACCTCTTCCGCCCACCATAAGAACGGCAATAAAAATATAAAAACATAGGCGATACGCAATGCCGCCTTAGTGGGTTTGCGCTTAAAAAAAGCGTTAATGTGTTTTCTCATAACACCTCTAAATGGTAACGACTACGCAGTAAGAAATTATTTCTCAAAATGAATGAAGGCATTGGCATTAATGTAATCCGCTCTAGCATCAATCCATTCGTCTTCATCAGATTTTCTATTAGTGGCCAAAGGATGCACCCAGGCGCTGATATGGATACTAGAGATCGCTTGAACGTCAGACCATGTAGTGAGGTCCACGTAGAAGGCGCGGTTTTTTACCAATGTCTCTGCACCTGTTTGTGGGTTCGTTGGTCGCTTATACAGAGCAGTCAGTAGGTCATCACGGATGTCGCTGCTCTTAATGGCCTTATCACTGGTCACAATGTATCGTTTGGCCACGTAGGGCTGGCTTGCACCGCTAAACTTGTTGATGTTGTAGCCACCGCGAGTCAAAACAGGCTCAACTTTGTATTTTGTGCTCAGTTTAGCTACCGCCGCCTCGAAAGTTTTTGCGCTCTTACTGGCAAGCTGTGCTGTTGTAGTGGTCTTACTTGACTTGGTTGCGTAAGTTACAAGCATTGATTCAAAAACATCATCATATAACAGGGCGTTTGATTGAGCGTTTTCTGTCACGTATGTTGAAAAATTTACGGGCTTGAGCGGGTGTGATGCCAATTTGCTCTGCACTGGTAGCACATAAGGCAAGTAAGGCAGTAGCTTTTGATAGCCGTTTTGCGGTTTGGCAGTATGTGGATTGAATGTTGGGATCGATGTGCCTTGCAAGTCAAAAACAGGCGTTTCTCTTGGGGTTACAGGCTCTTTTAAATGCGCCGCTGTCATACACCCACTTAGTAGTGAGGCTGAAAACAATATGGCACCGAAGGACTTTAAGCTGGCTGATTTCATGATGTTTACCTGTTATCTTTTTTTAAATGATTGGATTTGGTTGGTATTGGCCAGCAATTCCTGTTCTTTATGATATTTAGCGACAATCATCTCTGACTGTGACTCTGCTTGAAAAACAAGTTGTTCTATCTGCTGTATTCTCAAAAAGAAAATAAAAGCTTCATTCATACAGAACACTACTTGGTCTTCATAAGAGCGATCTTCATAGTCTGCATCTTGAACGTAAGGGTTTTCTTTGATGTAAGCCAAGGCATCCAAAAGGGATCTTGCTGCTGACCTTAGTATCTGCCTATCTACATCAAGGGGTGTTGGTACAAGTTGTTTTATATTCTGCAGCATGTCAATAAGAACGGGCTGGGGCTTTTCGTGTATATTTTCACTTATTTTATCACATAAATAGTTGTAAAACTCACTAGAGCCGCATGATTTAACAATTGATAGAGAGGCATCAAACGCTGGCGTGCCTTCATATCTACCATTAAAACTGACTGATTTCTTTAATTTAGGTATTAGCACAACGCTTCCACTCTTTTCGTTCTTTATAATACATTAGATTATAAATATTAGTTTTATGCAAGAAAAAAGCCTTGTGGACCAACAAGGCTTTGTCTGTATTCGTGCGGTCGAAAACTAAGGGGAGCGGCGTAGTGCTTTTGATGGCTCAGGTTCAGGCTCAGGCTCAACGTTGACTACCTGCTCTTGAGTGGGCTGTGGCTGCTCATTGCTTTGCTGAGCAGTTTGCGCTTGTTTGTTTGCAATGATTTGATGGTACTGCTCAACAAGCTTTTGCGTAAAATCGGTAACAAACATCGGCTCTGGCTCATTCGAGCTTTGGCGACCAGGAGTTACGTTGCTATCGATCTTAGCTAAAAAGGCTTTGGTATAATTAGGGTTAACATCCCAGCTCTCTTTTGTCAGCTCGGTAATCAACATCTTGTTTTCAAAGTTTAAAGAATTGTGAGATTTATTGCTGGTCAAAAGCTCTACCAATGTTTCACTAGAATCAGTTAATACCTTCTTGCGTTGATCTTGGTCTAGCGCCTTCAAAGGCTTGTCATCAAAATCAATGTTGCTTAATAAGCTTGCAACAGTTTTTGGCATCTTCCACTCTTTAGAGTGATCCAAAAAGCCTGCTACATTAAACACAGATGCAGTGAGTTTTCTAAACTCAGGATCTTGTATCGCCAATAGCAAAGTATCCTCTTTAGCACTAGGATTAGAGGCGTTGTTGTTGCGACGACTCTCAACGGTATCTGTGGCTTTTTTGATTAAATCATCAGTTTCTTCGATAACACTATTGAGCGCTTGAAGGTATTCTGAATCGATAACGCGCTTGGCGACTTGGCGTACTGACTCAAAACTGGCTTTAGCTGTCGGGCCATGTTCTTTTTGCGCCTCTATGGTCAATGCTTCGCGAATATTACTAATCACATCATCCCAATCAGATTGACCGTCTCTTAAATAAGGGATAGGCGGCGTGACAACAATAGCACCTTGCTCTTCACGAGCTTCATTGGCATACTTCTGGCCATCATTGTGCTCAGTCTGGTAATCGTTATCTGCAATAATAACCAGGGCAACTTGTGGGTATTTCTCTCTTAAGTCTGCTGATACCTTTGCGATATTGGAAGCGTTATAACAAGACAGTACGCAACTATCTTGAGCATCAGGATCATTTTGCATATCCATCACTGCCGCCCAACTAGCACCCGTAGTTATACCTTCCGATAGGTAATAGGTCTTAATATTTTCTGATGGATAATTAAATACAGGTGTTGCAGAGTTGTTGGCATTGGTGCCCGAGGCAAACTTCTTAACAATTGCAGGTGAACCGTCTTCTTTATACTGCTTAATGAATTTAGTCTTTTCACCAGGCGCAGGTTTTTTCTTTTCAGGAATCGCGTCATGAGAGGTGCGCTGCAGCGCTGTTAACTGGCCTGTCATGATGTCATAGCCTGGCTGATACAGAGGATAAACCTCATCAGGCTTAGCCCAACTAGCAAAGGTGATATCAGAGGCTATTAAAGACTTAAGGTAAGGTGAGTAATGCGGTAAATCTTCGCCATATTTCTTCTGCAGGTAAGCATGATTGGCATGAGGCTCAATATTGTTACCAGAAGCGACGATTTTGGCATGCGCAGCAATCGCTTTGTCGATTGAGACTTTGACGTTTTTTGCACCATCTAATCGTTTTTGCTTTCTCTCAATCTCTTCTTGTTGACGTTTTTCTTTTCGTTCTTGCTCTTTACGAGCACGAGCTTCTTCATCAACAACAATAGTAGGTGCCGTTTCGTTACCTTTAGGAACATACTCAGGCTTAAGCCAGCCTTTGTCGTTAAGCATATCCATAGAGAAGTCAGATAGATATTCAGCACATTTTTCTAAGGTGATAACCTCTTTTTTGATATCTTCACCATTAGGATAGTTGGTGCCTGATACTACTGGCGCACCATCATTATGGAAGTGTGCCCAACCTTTTTGTGAGGTGCGACCACTGATCCATTTGTCTTTTTTCGCATGGTAAACGGAGATATCATCTTTGTTTTTAAACTCACCACCGTCAATTAAATCACTGGCAGCAATGTCGATGCCAATTTCATAAAGCATGGCGCTTGCGACTTCGGCGGTATGTTGAGGGGATAGTCCGGCTTTGGCATACATAGGATGTAAGTACGAGCCAGCTTGTATCTTTTTGGCATAATTCGAGGCTGAATCATCCCAGTTTTTCTTGGGTGGAGTGTTTATATCAGACATGGTGAAATTCCTAATATTCGTAGTTTTGCTAGAATTATTGTGTAGCTACTACTTACTATTGAGCTATCTTGTTAATAATACCATTATTTTATATAGAATGTATTTAACAAAACTTTTTATGCAGGTCAATCACTTGCCAGCATAAACGCCCAAAGTGAATCGCATTTGGTTATTTTTTACGATTACAGGCGCTTTTGTCCGACTTATTTCTTAAAGCTTGCTGGGCTTTTCGCTCAAACCAAGACAATACAGATCTAAATGAGATTGCAAACAATACGAAGAGAACGAGGAATATTGAGAAACCTAGTAGGTTGTAGAACACGACATCAGACAATAAAGGCTGACTCATAATTACTAAAATGAAGTAAATTATCGTTGCTAGTATTGTTTTGCTAATGAGGTATTTACGGGAGGCGGGCTTTTTCATATAACAAACCTCTTTGTCATTATTATTTGTCAATTATAATTGCAATTGACGTAGCGGATGTGGACGTTGCTTTAGTTATGTGTAATACATTTATTAATTAATATCACACATAATAACACAACTTTATAAGTTGCAAGCCCTATACCTTATAGCTTTGTACTAGTTACTTTATAATGTATTATATGATTAACTAAAAACAATCGTTAACATTCAGCATCGCCATCTACCCAGAAAACATAATTATAGTGAAAAAAAATAATGCAAGAGTATAAATCAATCAGACTTAGCCCGGTCAGTATAGAGGTTATCGAAAGTCTTAATGCCAATAAAGACACTAATGATGTCTTTAGACGCAATCTGAGCTTGGTTTTGAATGACTATCAGGTGGTCGAGCGTTTGCTTGGAATTAAATCTTTGACAGAAAGCGAATCTTGGACTGATATCAAAAATGGCATGCAACAAAACAAGGCTGAGTCATCAGAGTACACCATCACCACTGTAACGCTCACATCAGAAGATGTTGATATTATTACTGAGCACTCTATTGGTTCAGACAGCCTAAACTTTAGCGGCACCATCAATGCAATGCTTGAGGACTTCAATACCGCTATTGACCATTTAGGCCAACTCCCCTTCACTAAGAAAGAATGGAACGTCCTAAAGAGCTGCTACAAAAACCTTCCTCTGTCTAAGCTTAGAATAAGTGATGAGATTGTTATCGCGGGCGATACCATCTACATGGCCATTAAACGAATGGCGGGCAAGAACAATCGGAAGTATGACAGAATCATCTCGAAGATCATAAATCTATCAGCAAGCGAAGTACTTATCATGTGCTGTCGGCTAAGAGGCATGCCTGTGGGTAACGGTAAAGAACAACTGATTATCGATTAAACGCACCTGTTATGTGTAACTCTACACTTTATTTCTTATCTAAAACTGCGATAAAGCCTTTAATATTATACTTGCCAGCAAATTCTTTGCTAATATAGATTATTATAACTTACTCAACAAATATAACGGAATACCCAATGGATCGCTTCACTAAGAACCAATCGATATTCATCAAGGGCGTGCTGACTATAGATGCAGCGCATGTCAACGTAGAAGACAGTCTTAGCACAAGACTGGTGATCGCTACCCAAGACCAACTACTAGACACCGTTATAGAGCAATTTCATAACGTAACAGCAATCAAGCAAGCAGCGCTGGATACAAAGGACTTACTTAAAGGCGATTGCGTTTATATCGTTGGCAAGTTGCTATGGCTTGAGAGTGAGTACTTAATACAAAGTATCGAGCAAGAGCGTACTGCAGAAGTTATTGCCATGAGTGCTGAAAAGATATCCGATATATCACTAGATGATAGTTATCAGATGATGGTTGTTTCTGGCCCTGTCGTCACACAGCCTGAATACACAGCAAGCATGACTGGCGCAATCACAAGGTCTTTGATATTAACGACTGATAAAATCATTCATGACGATATCGACCAGAGCCACAATATCTTAGCTATTGATAAGCTAGCCGTAGAACTTAAAGATTTTGTTGATGGTGACGATGTAGAAGTGGTTGCAAGGCTATTGTGGCTGAATAGCGAGGACTATACAGGTGAAACCATCATCGATGAGAGAGCGGTTGAGGTAATAGCAGAACGCATTACTGGCCAAAAGCGCAGTATAACGAGTGTTGAGGAACGGTCAAAACGGGTTGAGCAAAACATACTCAGTCTAAGCAACCGCATCAAAAACAATGAAAACAGTGGCGCGGCCTACATACAGTCAGTACTCAATAAACTAAATGGCGACGATAAATAGCGTCTTGCTTACTTAGCGTCGATCAAACCAAATAGAAGAATTAAAAATGAATCCAACCGTAGAACAAACGAATGCAGTGGCGTTGGCAAGTACTGGTGTTAGCATGAAGCTCATCGCTTTTGCTGGTGCTGGCAAGACATCTACTCTTATCTTAATAGCGCGGGCACTTGGTACTCAAAATAAGCATGGGCTTTACCTGGCTTTCAATAAAGGGATTGCAAGTGAGGCTGCCAATAAGTTACCAAACAACGTGAAGGTAAGCACCTTTCACTCATTAGCCTATCGCAACTCGCCAGCTTGGTTGACTGCTAAGCTAAGAATGCCCGTATTAAGCCCAAATGAGTTCATACGGCGCTTCCAACTAAGACCAATACCAGTAACCGCCTATGACTTCACCAAGGCCGGTGTGAAGCGTGTAGGCATCATAAAGAAGATAAGCGGGTTTGAGCAGATGCTGATTATAGATAAGGGACTAAAGGTCTTTATGAATAGCAGCTCAAAAGCACCTGCTGAGCGTCATGTACGGGCGGCTGTTGATGAGTTGTTTGAGCGCGTGGATTTCAACGATAAAAACTTCTTAGCATCACGATTGTTTGTGATTATGAGAAACATCTGGATGGACTACTTAAACCCAGAAGGGAAAATTGGACTCGGCAACAATCATGGCGTCTATTTGAAGTATTGGGCGCTTAGTGAGCCAAAGATTAATGCGGATTTCATTTTGTTTGACGAGGCGCAAGATGCAGACCCTATTATGATCGGTGTACTGCTTAAACAAGTATGCCCTGTGATCTACGTTGGCGATGCGCATCAGCAAATTTATGGGTGGCTGGGAGCGGTGAATGTCATGCAGAAGCTAGACGTGCCGGTGCGTCACCTCACTCAGTCCTTTCGATTTGGCGACAACTTAGCACAGTATGCTCAGCCAATACTTGACTATTTGGGAGAGAGTAATCAGTTTAAAGGATTAAAGGCCCCAGGTGTTACCCAAATAGATGAAACCAACACCAAACCTAAAGACTTGAGCGTGGTCTTATGTAGAACCAACATGGGCGCGCTTGAGGTAATGATGGAATATGCCAGTAGCGGGTTGTTTGCCTTACCTAAGAACCTTGACCTAAAACATACCATCTCTATGCTTGAAGCCATAAGAGCGTTTGAGCAAAATCCTGCCTCGCAAAAGAATCACAGCGTATTGAAGGGCTTTAAAGACTTCCAAGAACTCACTAAGTATAATGAAGAGTTTTACGGCGATCAGGCTATATCGCCTTACCTAAAGATTTATAACGAGTATGAGTACCGGGATATTCAAAATATGCTGGCAAGATGTAGCAATCAGAGCAAACAAGATAACTGGGCGTTTGAAGTGACCACTGCGCATAGATCCAAAGGGCTTGAGTGGGATAACGTCATGCTGCATAGCGACTTTAACGACCAGTTCTTTAATAAAGACAAATCACCTAAAGACGCTAATGATGAAGAATATAGATTGCTTTATGTCGCCATTACCAGAGCACGAAAAAAACTTTATTCAGCCAACGTGACAAAGATAATTAAAATGCTACATTAAAGATAAGATAAGACTATTAGATGATGCTGCTAATTGTACGAAAAATTAGTCTATTAAGTGTTGCTATTTGCTATTTATTTTAATATAATAGACATTCAATGTTAAGGTTTACCTAACAGCAATTTAATTCAAAATACTGGATATACTAATAATCACCAAGGGCGCATCATGAAACTATCAGTAAACAGCAGTACATTAGCGGGTATTATTTTCTCAAGCGTATTGTTGACCGCTTGTGGCGGCGGCGGCGGTAGTGACGGCGGTGATTCGAAATCAGGTACAGATACGCCAGCGCCACAAAAACCGCCTGTGGTTGTAGATAAGCCTGATACCACAACGCCAGTTGAAGAGCCGACCACCCCTGAACCAACACCACCAGTAACCAATCCTACAGACCCTGAAACTGACCCTGAAACACCTACCGACAGTGATGCGGCGGAAGAAGAATTACGAGCAGGTTTGGCGGTAGACAACTTTTTTAGTATGGAGCGTATTTCTTGTAATATCGGCGGTTACGAGCAAGACCAAGAGCTTGCTCAAGTGTCGAACAAGCATGCCAATTACCTAAAATACCTGTATAAGAATGCCAATATCGCTAATGTAAACCCGCATAGAGAAGATACCTATGCTGACTTTACCGATGTATCAGGTCCAGGCAATCCTTTCTTTGCAGGTGCTGAGCTTATAGATCGTGTTCGAGATGCTGACTATGCTAAAAATGGTCAGTTGGTTGGCGAGAATATCGTTAAACGTACTGAATACAACCCATCAAAAGGCAAAGCGTCACCAGAAGAAGTTGGCATTGAAATGGCTCGTTCATTACTATCAGCGCCTTACCATCTTCGTTCATTGGTTAACCCAAACTTTAAGAACTCTGGTTCAAGTGTTCTGACTTATACGCCGTTTGGCACAAATAAAGACTCATCTTTTGGTTATGTACTGGTTTCTACGTCAAGCTCAAATGAAGACAAGGCATTTGATAGCATCAAGCCTAGTGGTATCACAACCTACCCTTGTGCTGCGACAACAGGCACGAATACAGGGCTATATGGCGAATCGCCAAACCCTGTTAAAGATACCGGCCGTAACCTAGCGACTGACCCTGTAGGCCATCCGGTACATGTTAAAGTATGGCAGGCAGATACTATCAAAGTAAGTAATATCAAGTTTACTGATGTGGCTCGTAACATAGACATTCCTGTGCAACTGGTCGATTCAAGCAATGACCCATACAAGAACACTTACTATGAAATGCCTGAAAACGAAGCGTTCTTCATGCCGCTTACAGACTCATTGCAAAGCTGTGAGCGAGGCACGCGCAAAAACTGTGGTTTATATGGCAACAGCAAATACAAAGTAAGTTTTGATGTTTTATCGGACAATAAAACATTGCTGAAAAAAGAGTTTACGTTCAGCACTGGTGATGTAAATTACTAATTAATTAATGTTGAAACTAAAAAGCCGCTAATATTTATTAGCGGCTTTTTTATTACAGAGTGATTTATTTTACATTTTTTACCAAACCATTAAATTCAAAATGCTTTATATAATAAACGAGTCGTTAATGACAGAACTCATAATATCTTGATTTAACTGCGTGGCGTCATAGGTAGCCATAGTGCTAATTATCTTGCTAATACTTTCTGTATTGAGAATTTGGCCGTTACCCATTTCAATGCTATCTAATGGAGTGTACTTATTATAGAACCAGTCATCTATCGTTACTGAGCTTTCCCCGTCTAAGAAGTCTAACTTTAGATCCTTTCCTTCTTTAGATATCCAAAGACCATCTGTTGTAATCTCTGCACCAAGCTTTAAAGTGTCATGGCTGTTGGAGCTGCGATCATAATTATTGATGATATCTTGTCCATCGCCTAGACTATAGAAATACGTGTCATTGCCTATATCGCCTTTCAGATAGTCGTTACCTTTACCACCAACAAGAATATCGTCATCGCTACCGCCTTCTAGAGTATCGTCACCATCACCGCCAATTAATGTGTCGTTGCCGTAACCACCATTCAGCTCATCGTCACCGCTGCCACCACTTAAGTTGTCATCACCGTAACCGCCGTATAGCTCATCATTACCAGCGCCGCCTGAGATGGTATCTGCGCGATTAAAACCGACAAGTGTATCGTCTTGATCTGAGCCTTGTGTACTTAGCGTTTTTACTTCTTCAACACCCAAGCTTGTACCGTCTTCAAAGACAATACTATGTATATGATACTTAGCATCTGCATCACCGTAGAAGTACCTTTCTACGGTCACACTATCACTGTCACTAAATGTAAGCTCTAAATCATCATTGTTACGGCTAACCTGGATACTATCGATTGTAATCCCCGCGCCCAGCTTCAATACATCTTGACGGTCAGTGCTACGGGCGTAGTTATTAATGATGTCGTGCCCATCGCCTAAATTGTAGATATAAGTGTCGTTGCCGTAGCTACCTTCAAGATAGTCGTTACCTTTACCACCAATAAGAACGTCGTCACCGAAACCGCCATCCAGCTCATCGTTACCATCACCACCAATTAATGTGTCGTTGCCGTAACCGCCATCTAATTCATCGTCACCCTCGCCACCATCTAGCTCATCGTCATCGTAACTACCATATAGCTCATCATTACCGGTGCCACCACTCAAGTTGTCATCACCGTAGCCGCCATATAGCTCATCATTACCAGCGCCGCCTGAGATGGTGTCTGCTCGATTAAAACCGATAAGTGTATCGTCTTGATCTGTGCCTTGTGTGCTTAGCGTTTTGATGGCTTCAACACCTAAGCTTGTACCGTCTTCAAAGACAATAGCATTTAGATGATAACCATAGGCTGCGTCACCTTGGAAATAACGCTCTACGGTTACGCTGTCATTATCGTTAAAGGCAAGCTCTAAATTATCGCCATTTCGGGCAACTTGAATGCTATCGATCGTAATCCCTGCACCTAGCTTCAATACATCGTGACGGCTAGAGCTACGGTCGTAGTTTTTGATAGTATCTTGCCCATCGCCTAAATTGTAGATATAGGTGTCGTTACCATTACCACCTTCAAGATAGTCATTGCCTTTACCACCAATTAATGTGTCGTTGCCGTAACCGCCATCTAATTCATCGTCACCCTCGCCACCATCTAGCTTATCGTCATCGTAACTACCATCTAATTCATCATTACCACTACCACCTAGCAATATGTCAGCACCGTAACCACCGTACAGCTCATCATTACCGTCATCACCGCTCAATTTGTCATCGCCGTTACCGCCTGCCAGCTCATCATTACCAGCGCCGCCTGAGATGGTATCTGCTCGATTAAAACCGACAAGCGTATCGTCTTGATCTGAGCCTTGTGTGCTTAGTGTCTTTATTTCTTCAACACCTAAGCTTGTACCATCTTCAAAGACAATAGCATTTAGATGATAACCATAGGCTGCGTCACCGTAAAAATAATCTTTAACGGTAATGCCGTCATTATCGTTAAAGGTAAGCTCTAAATTATTGCCGTTTCGACCAACTTGAATGCTGTCGATTGTGATCCCAGCCCCTAGTTTTAGGATGTCTTGGCGGTTAGAGCTACGGTCGTAGTTTTTGATAGTATCTTGCCCATCGCCCAAGTTGTAGATATAGGTGTCATTACCATTACCACCTTCAAGATAGTCATTGCCTTTACCGCCAATTAATGTGTCGTTGCCGTCACCACCATCTAATTCATCATTACCATCACCGCCGTCTAGATGATCATCTCCTGTACCACCATCTAACTCATCGTCACCAGCGCCGCCTAGCAATATGTCGTCACCGTAACTGGCCCGAATATAATCATCTCCCGTACCGCCATCTAAAGTATCATTACCGCTTTCACCATATATTTGGTCGTTGCCAGCCCCGCCTATTATGGTGTCTGCATGACTAAAGCCTTTGATGATGTCGTTTTGGTCTGTGCTTAGTAAACTCAGTGCTTTTATAGCATCAACATCCAGACTTGTACCATCATCAAAGATAATATTATTTAGGTGATAGCCATCAGCAGCATCGCCTTGGAAATAATATTTTACGGTGATGCTATCATTATCGTTAAAGGTAAGCTCTAAATCGTCACCGTTGCGACTCACCTGCATACTAGCGATTGCTATTCCCGCGCCAAGTCGTAAGACATCCTGGCGGTTAGAGCTGCGTTCGAAGTTTCTAATGGTGTCATGCCCATCGCCTAGATTATAGATGTAGGTGTCGTTACCATCACCACCTTCAAGATAGTCGTCACCTTTACCACCAACAATAATGTCGTCGCCGTCACTACCTTCTATCTCATCGTCACCATCGCCACCATATAGCTCATCATTACCTTTACCGCCATATAGCTCATCATTACCGCTATCGCCCTGCAATACATCATTACCATCATAACCATATAACTTATCATTACCGGCCCCGCCAGCCATGATATCTGCATGACTAAAACCTTTAATGATGTCGTTTTGGTCTGCACCTTGTAGGGTTAACGATTTTATGGCATCAACGTCCAGATTTGTGCCGTCATCAAAGATAATGTCGTCTAATTGATAGCCATAAACCGCATCGCCGTAGAAGTAACTTTTTATGGTGATGCTATCATTCTCGTTAAAGGTAATCTTTAGGTCATCACTACTGCGGCTAACCTGCATACTATCGGCTGTAATCCCCGCACCCAGCTTCAACACATCGTGACGGCCAGTGTCACGATCGTAGTTTCTGATGGTGTCCTGACCATCACCTAGATTATAGATATAGGTGTCGTTACCCTCTTCACCATAAAGCAGATCATCGCCTTTACCACCAATGATAATATCGTCACCATCACGGCCGTAGAGCTTATCATTACCAGTATGACCGTAGATAACTTCACTGTGGTCTTTACCGATGATAGTATCTGCAGCAGTCGTACCTTGGGTTTCGCTGAACCAGTTATACAAGTCTTCACCAATAATATTGGCATAAGCCTCAAGCTGCTCTGGTGCTAGGCTTTCGACGAAACTTACAAACTGCAATTTTAATGAGCTGACAAAACCGCCATCCAATTCACGGCTACCATAGGTGATCAGTTCAGCTAAGTCTACGATTGCTTTTTCAGCATTAAGGGCAAACGTCTCTTCAAATTTAATGAGTACTGCGGCATAGTCATAAACTATATTGAAATCTTCTGGAGAAAAAGATACCTTAACTTCGTCTAGATATGGCTGTAAACGGGTTTGGAATAACAGTGACTGGTAGACACTAGAAGTAAGGTTGCTAAATGCCTGCTCGACATTCTCCACTACATCTAATGCGCCATCCAAGCTACTAACATACACATCATTAGATGTCATTCCGCTAAAAGCGTTTAAAGCAGCCATCTTGTCACTGGACTCATTGATGATTGCTGTTGCTTGGTCTGCGATTTGCGACCAGTTTGCTTGCATTGCTGCCACTTGTTGTGGTGTTAAGCTAACACCTTCGCTGGCAGTCTTTTCTGAAAAGCTATGAACGCCAAACTCGCCAACCGTACCATGCAATCCTGTTGCGGCCCATTGCTTAATCAACGTGTCAATTAAAGCGATTTGCTCTTGTTTGGTCTCAAGTCCAGCGTAAGTTATCAACGTACTCTCTAACTCTGCAGATAAAGCAGCGGCATCACGTAGGTTTCTGACGTTACCAGTACCATTGATATTGATTAACTGTTGCTGAGCATCAGTAAGAACGGGCGCGTCGATATAATCGGTATAAAAGCCGTTAGAGTTAAAGTTAATATCACCCATGGCGACAGTAGAGCCGTCTTCCTTATTATAAGAACCCAGATGCGTTAATGTATTACCATTACCCTGATCTACTGACTTTTCTTCATAAGTGACATTTAATGACTCAATACCAAGCTCTTCAAGGGTAAACAATTCATTTGCCTGGCTAACACCATCTTGATTAAGGTCTTGCCATACCTTGAGGTCACTAAAGGTTTCGTCATTGGCATCAATAACACCGTCATTATTGGTGTCATGATCTTTTAAAGCTGCAAAGCCATGCGCGGCATTTGAGCCATCTTTTAATTCATAATTATCGCCAAACAGCTCATTACCATTGTTAATGATATTATCGCCATTCTTATCAAAAACTAAGATACCGTCATCAGGGCTAACCCAGCCTGTCGCTACACGGATACCATCTTTGTCGTGATCAAACATCGCGGCATCTTTATCACTTGCGCCAACTGTTTCGATGCCATCACCATCCAAATCAAGCACTAGCGGGTCGTAGATGAAATACTTACCATTATGATCAACACCATTAACCCAAGGATCAACATCACTTTCATCGATATCAGTGACGAACCTATCTCCTATAAAGTGCCCCAAATCACCGAAGTCGCTGACAAATAAGTCATTTAAACTTTCCGACAATCCGGCATTTGGAGATGTTAATCCAACATAAATACTAGCTCCCGCTGCAGCAATGGCTATTGCAGTAAGGCCGCCAATCAACAAAGGCGCTGCAGCAACCCCAGCACTAGTAGCCAATACTACACCTATAGATGCTGACATAGACGCAACGTTTGACGTAAGACTAAGAGTATCTGCTAACTTAACCGAGTCGCCGTCGTCTATAGAGTCTACGATTTTCAATGTATCAACAACCACTCCCAATGCAGCCAACCCTATATTAATTTTAGCTAGAGCGTGAGCCCCTTGGGATAAAGTTCTTTTAGATTCAATAGACGAATCCGCATTACCCAGCGTTTTTTCAGCAATTTTCAATGCGTCCACGCCTGTTGTTAAAAGAGAGTTTCCTAGATTTGCCCAAGCTTGCGCTGACGCAGCTACTTCCAACGCCGTATCGTTACTGTTGTTCGGATTAATTTCATCGTTTGGCTCAACCAAAGCTTTAACACTAGAAAATGTAAGATTGCCAGCAATCGCATTGTTAATAAGGTTTACGAACATATCTAATTGATCTTGACTTAACTTAGTAGCCATAATTACAACCTCTCATATATAAAATTATTTTTCTTTATAGATAAAGTCTTTTGGGTAAATCACAAAAATAAATATAACTGTAAATATTATCGTGAAGAATAAGTAAACAAATGAAAATATTTTATTTTTCCTTTTGTTTTTGTTGACTGTCTCTTCATAAGTTTTAAGGTGTTTACCGTTAACCTCTAACGAAACCAATTGCGGCATATTGTTTTTAAAACCTAAAAAACTAGGTTGGTAATACCATCCAACAGTAGCTTGCTTACCCAAATAACTCTCGACTTTATTGCGACTAATACATGACCCAGTAGTGCTTGATATAAATGCAGTATAGCTACAACCAAAGACCGTATCTTGGCTAGACCCCTCTATTGAGCGTAAAACGGTGAATGACTTGGAGTCCTTGCCGGTAGTGCGCAAATAGTCCAGTACACCTGTGCTGTAATTTATCTCTGATTTTTGAGGAAAATCCCTGCCTTTCCATTCAAGAAAAGACTTTGTGGGCATAAAGGACATAAATAACAAAAACACGATAATATGCGTTTTCTGTGACTTTGTTAGCCCACTAAACTTTCTAATTATTTTTATCATAAACACCTTCTTTTTTAGACATATCACTCCCTTGATTAATGAAATAGTTTATTCGTTACCTATCTTTCGAAAGAGCAAATAGATAAACGCTGCAAGATGCAGAGAGAATAAAACTAAAGATTTATATATTTTATTTTTACCATCAAATCTCTTACGAGTATCCGCGTAGTTTGCGTGTTTTCGTGAGTTAAGTATCATTTAGTCTTATATTAAAATCAATAGCCATTAATAGCTATGCGACAACTGCTGACGCCTGATATCCACGCCCTAGAAGGACGTATTTTTACGGCGTTAGACGATAAAATTATTTTTATTTATGAATGTCGTTTTTTGGGTACAAGAAAAATATAAATATAAATATAGATAAAGCCATGAAGAACAAACATATAAAAAGACCTGATTTATTGGTTATTTTATAAATTCTTTTTGTTTCTTCATACGTCTTGATGTATTTACCATCGACTTCTAACGAAACTAATTGTGGTCTATTATTTTTAAATCCTAAAAACTCAGATTGATAATACCAACCAACTTTAGCCCGCTTAGCTAAATAAGGCTCAACACTCCTAAGTCCCATACATGAGCCAGTAGTACTTGATGTAAATGCGGTATAGCTACAGCCAAAGGCAGTATCTTGGCCAGATCTATCTATTGAGCGTAAAATAATAAATGAGGTAGAGTTCTTACCAGGGGCTCTTGAATATTCCAAAGTACCTGTACTGTAATTCAACTCTGATTTTTGAGGGAAATCTCTGCCTCTCCACTCTAAAAAATTATTAACCGGCATAAAAGACAAACATAATAAAAATAAGATAATACTTGCTTTTTGCAATCTCGATATCTCACTAAATTTTCTAATTTTTTTTATCATAAACACCTTCTTTTATTTATCATTCAGTAAAAGGGTGAAATCAACAAGACGCAACTTACCCGCCGGAAGTTGTTTTACCAGCTAGATGTAGCTAAAAAAAAGGGCTTATTACCGAGTGGTAACTAGGTTTTGCATATTGTTAGATCTTAACCAGGACTGCCACTCACCAAGATACTTCACCAGCTTTTTTCTATAGACAGCATTATGCTTAGGCGTCCAAGAATGGTAGCCTGCAGCTCTCGTATAGATATCTTTGCTTTGCATAAGGTTGTGGTTTAAAGCCTCGCTGAGCAGCATGGCAGCAAACTCTGCGTTATAGCAGCCACGAGTGGCTAAATCTTCACGAGTCGCCTGATACTTTAGTGCGCGAGGAAGGTGTATTGAATTGATTTGGAAAGCGCCTATATCCTGTGTGCCATTGGTATTACCAACAAACTGACCGGTCTTACCACGCTCGATACTGTTAATAGCAAGCAGTAGGTCAACTGGTGCGTTTTGACGTTGAGCAGCTGAAATCACACACTCTAATGTCGGTTTACCTATAGGATAGCGCTCTTTACCACCCGAGCCATAGTTACTGCTTGAGGCCATAGTGGTATTGATAGACGACCCAGCATAAGGATTGCTGAGTTGGGAGGAATAAGAGTTTGGATAGATAGAGCTAGGGCGTTGCGAACTCACATTACCGACGCTCGACCCTGTTTGGTTGGCAGAATTAGCCCAAGCTGCTAACTGATCTCCATTTGCATGAGTATTCATGCTGGCAAGCAGAAGTGCAGCTGACGTAAATATACCGATTAATTGCTTTGTCATCACAACAAACCTCAATTGCTAGAATTATTAGATACTACTTTGCTACTTAATGCAGGTAAGACCCTCTGAAACAGAGGGTGCTTAAAGTACTGTGGAACGGGTTATTTAATAGTGCTGTTGCTATCGCCTTTAGTGCTATTTGCAGCCATTGATTGATCATTAGATGAATGGTCAAACTCAGATTGAAGGGCGGATGTATTTAAAAACTCATTAGATAATAAGGCTTCATTACGTTGCTCTTCTTGATTGCGAAGCAGCTGCTCAGGCGTTAAATCCGACAGGTACTCTTCGGTATCGTATTGACCTGATACATGGTCAAATTCAGCATATTCATCATCGTAATAAGTTTCAGCAGAGTAAGCATTTAAGGATGTTTTATAGTTATGCGGATAAGCAAACCATTTCTCATTAGAAAGCCACCAATGAAACTGTTCTTTAGGATCGGCAACAAAAACATTGTCTGTATATAGCTGCCAAGAGCGATAGGCAAGCATAATAGCAAGCATGAGTATCAATAGAGCGAAAAGCAAAGCGGTAAGACAGAACATGATAGCGCCGTTGTAGACACCAAAAAAGAAAAACAGGGCGGATATAATAGAAACCACTCGCAAACCACGAGCAACTTTTATCTTTGACTCCACTGCTTCTAATAACCGGCCATCTTCTAGCGCATCCAGTCGTTCTTGATAGGCCTCACCATTTTCGTAGTATTCACGGCCTGAGCTTGACAAAATAGCAGCTAGCTCTTCGATGCTGTTATCTGTTGTTTCCAGCTTTTGATCACAATGATTACACTCCCATATTTGAGAGAGTTTTGGCGGAGTGTGTTGCTCTTCGTTGACACTGCTAGGAGGTTTTGGGATGTGACTTTCGGTAATAGGGATTAACTGACCATGCCCACAATAAGGACAACGAAACGCGCGCGCTTTCTTAAGGGTTTCGGCATAATATTTATGCGTCTTAACAACCGCTTTTGGAAAAGCCACACGACCAGGCATGGTGGCTACGCGCACAGGGGCGGATACAAAAGTCTTTTTTAACGCTGTCTTTAAAAAACCCATGATCAATTTCGCTAGTATTATTAATGTTAAATATATTCTAACATTTTTTTTAAATTATATTTACGAAAATAAATAATATTTATTAAGAACTTGGCGCAAAACCAAAGCCTGATTTTTCAGAAAAAGAGAAACAAATAGAAGAGTCCCCGCGCTCTACTGGAAACCCGCCATACGCTTTAAGCATTCTATCACCGCGAAATTTAGCGACTTCATCAGCACATAAAGTTGATTTTTTCGATGATATTTCTACTTGCTCAAACTTCGTTGGATCGTCAGAGTAAACGATAAAATCAAAAGGATAAACCGTCTTGGTAACAGGGTTGACGGCGGCGTACTGCATATACTTCGTGACTGGCGATTGGCCTTTAAAACCAATCAGCACATACTTGCCATTAAAGTTAATATTATTGCTAGTGCCAAGGCGCTTATATGCCGCTATAGCACGCTTGCCACAGAAATCTAAAGCGTTTTCACTCTGATTGATTTGGCAATGCTGTACTGTATAACCACCAACCTTTTTAGTATCAGGCGAGTAGTTAGACACCACCTCGGGCTGGGCTGCGTTCGCAGCACCAACAAAGCCACCTAACACACCTGTTAGGATAAAAGATGCAGCAATCACAGGTTTCATAATATTCATAACATACCTTTTATTTTCAGTTGTAAGCGACGCTATGCTCATTTACGGTGTGGCTGGCGTTGTAGGTGCCGCTGGAGTTTCAGGAGCCGTAGGAGCTGCAGTAGAGCCACCCATACCCTTATCAGCCACCTTACCACTAAGAACGTCTCTCGCCAGCCCTGGGTTCGCTTTATTCCAAGCTTCAATCTTCTTAAGAACCGCCCATGCCATATCAGTACTTTCTTGGTTGCCCTTGTTGATACCATCGCCGCCATAATAAGACTGGTAGTTACCTACCGCATTTCTGCCGTCTGTGTTAGTAGGCAAGCCGTCCGGTACACCAAATGAAGCCCATTCCATCGACAAGTCATACATCGCTGCACGTACTGACGCTTTTGGATCACCTTTAATCAACTTGGTTAGGTTTTTACGCACAGAACCACTCAATAAGAAGTAGTTTCTGGCAGCAAAATCCTGAATCTCTGGGGTAAATGGCACGTTAGCATATTTAGGATATGCAGCAACAAAGCCGCTGTTACCGAAACCGCCAGATGCATAGCCTGCAAGCGTATAGTAAGTTAACTGATAACGCCCAGCTGTAAACTTACGGGTGACATCACAGCTACTAGTCGTTGCAGTTGCCGCTTTCCAAATTTCACGCGGTGTCATTGTTGTTATCATTGGTGTACCAGTAGCACGAGCAGCAGCATCGGTTGAGAAGCCTTTCATAGCACAAGGACCATTCGTACCTGTGTTATAAGCATTGTAACCACCCTCGCCATGACTAATAGCATCCATTAATGAAGAAACTAGCGCATCCAGCTCATCAGGCAAGTTTGCAGCATCAAAGTTTCCACCACCGCCACTGCCGCCATAAGCATAACCCAGATCTTCTAGCTCTAAGTCAAGAACAGCTGGCGCAGCAGAAGCTTGAGCTGTCACCTGTATCGCCTCAATCTGCTTATTAAACTCAAATAAGCGGGCTTGAGTAATACCGGCCATCAACATCTCAACTCTATTTCTAAGAATTTGGTTTTGTTGATGCAAATAGTTTTCGGTGGCATTCATCATTAGGTATTCAGTAAGCATACCTTTAGACGACAGCTTCATCATCGCCTTTTCCCAGTCTTCGTTCCCGAAGCGCTGACCACCAATCTGCTCAATGATTTCTTTTGGTGTCATTGTCTCAAGACTGACAGGTTTCTGTGGTTGTGGGAGCGATCCAAACTGCTCCCCATCCTCAGATGAGATAAATGAAGAAAGCGCTTGGTAAGACATACTACCGCCACCAAAAGCGCCTTGATAACCTGACCAATCTGCGTACTTAGCACCTTTCACAATTGATGTTCTAGCAGCGGCTAGATTTTCTGGCGTCCACTCAAAACCTTGATTGAAGATAGGCACAGCAGGCAGTGGCTTTAGGTTTGATGTGGCACCAGGACCTAAAGGCATACGCGTATTGTATAGGGTGTTAAATTGCTGACGGATAGTTGAACCTAGCCACGGTGTGTACTCATCTGGGGCAACAGCGACATCTTCCGCCAAATAAGGTGTTGGATCTGTGTTATAACCATAACCTGTCTTAAAGATATGCTTTGTGCTGTTTAACAAGCCTGATGATCGCGGCGACTGGCTTAACCATAAATCGCGGCGGCGGGCAGGATCATTGTTGGGCAGAATATAGTCAAAGTGCAAATGGGTTGCATAGCGGATTGGTAGACCAGTCTTTTTACTGGTTAAATTACTTGAGCCACCAGTCACACCAATAGGCTGGCCAGTTGTAATAGGAGTGCCGACAGGGAGCTTGTTTTTTACGTTGTGCTCCATGTGCATATACATGTATTTATCACCGTTTGGGCGCTTAATATTAATAATATTACCGCCACCAGTGTTAGTACCAACGTTAACAACCGTACCATCGCCTGCAGCAAATAGCTGCAAGTCGCCTGCAGGTGTTAAATCCAAACCTGCGTGAAAGTCGTTAGCACTACTACGATCCCTAAACTCACCAAATCGGCCAGCAGATCGTCTAAATTTTTGCGGCATGGCTAAGATAGGAGTACCAGGTGCGACACCGGTATTTGAGAAATAATCTTTAACGTATTGGTCGCTATAGGTACTTTTATCAGGATTTTCTGGCTGAGCAGGATCGTTTGTGGTTTGTACGCCAGTTTTTGCAGCAGCATTGGTACTTGCAGCAGATCTGTTATCAGCATTTTGACTATGTAATTGACCAGTGGTTTGATTACCAGTAGTAGGTGCTGCGCCAACATAGGTGCTAGCAGGCGCTATCACAGATAGCAGTATCCCGATACATATCGGCTTTAGTCTGAATACTGTCGCTTTATCCACGGCTGATCACCTTAATTTATTTTTTGCTAAAATTATTGTATTTCAATGCAACAACCTGAGTCGGAATGTTTTTTAATATCGTCATCAAATTTGGTGATTTTATCAATGACATCTTGACTAATATCAACACGATATCGATAGTTCAACATTCTTAGAGCTGATTGAGAATCGAATTGTAGCGCAATATGGTCTTTTAAAGAGAAGCCACTTTCAGAATGGTCAACCATATTTCCGTTACTTAATAGATTATATAGTATTTTTACGTGAACGACATAGCCAATTAGCTGCTCTAGTCGCTCTTCTAGCGCGATACCCATGACTGGTGCTGGAGATATCAGATGCATAAAGCAATCATGGAACGGGTTCTGATTAAACGCGTCCTGTATTGATATGCCTCTCACGTTTTTTGGCTTAACAAAACTGGTCATCTCAAAAGGCTGTACCAAAATACAAGACTTATCTTTATAAAGACGATTGTTATTAAAGGTGAAGTTATTCACACCCATCAAACGACTAAAACGCTCAAGCTCATTGGCAGGAATTGCATGCGTCAAGACGATCTGCTCATGATTGACGATAACCCATTCATCTTCGGGTTTAGGCGGTTCGATAAGATGGTTTTGGTTGAAGTGATAGATGTTATTTGGGTTCTTATCTAGCACCTCTTGAGTCAACACCTCTTCATTGCCCAAAGCGACAATCTCGCCCTTTATCGACTCAAACACGTCATAAATCAAACTTAACGAGTCGTGATAAGCAAGGAAATCAAGCGGCTGGTCGCTTGGGGCATCAATATCGATATCTTGCGGATCAGCGTTGGGTTCGCGTATTTTGATATCGCCAATTGGCTGTGGAGGGTTTTGTAACGCATATAAAATAGCTTGTTCTAACACAAAAGAAGTTAGCGTACGTTTATTCATTAGGTGAAAGCCTTTGAGAAGGATTTAACATGCTTGTCCTTATTTGGTGCCGACTTAAGCATAGGAACAACCGGGTTGCAGACCTCTCTTACCGTAAAGTTATTTGTGAGCTGACTTTTGGTGATTAGCGTAAACGTCATAAAGTCACACTCATCTTTTATTTTTTTATAAACAAGTGGACTCTTAATTTTAAAACTCAGCATGAGTGGTGGTATTAAGTAATCTGAATACTTAAGCGCTTTAAACATAACGCAGACAGCATCATCCTCAAGCCATGCTCCTTGAGGGGTTAAGATGCTTAACATCTCAAACTCATGGGGCTGCAGATGTATCAAAAAGGTTTGTGGTCGAGCATGAGTGGCGTTAATAAACCCATACGCTATCTGTCGCAACATGGCGTTAGATAGCGTTATGCCACCTGTAGGGCTTGGCGATAAATCATTCTTCTGATTAAAAGAACTCAGCCAATGATAGGTTCGTAAAAAAGCAGTCAGAGTTAGCACTTCATGAGTAGATTGCTCATACACTCTTTCTTGGATTTCTTCGTACTCTGCCTGTTGCTGAGCTCTTTCTTCGGTGGTAAGTGGCATAACGTCCTCAATCAGTTATTGGCTTAAGCAGCCTAAGTCAGACGTTGAATTAAGATCAACATTCATCTTATCAAAAACATTATTCATAGCTGCAGTTTGCATTTGAGCCATCTGCTCAGGACTGGGCATACCTGTTGTAGAGAGCGCATAAGGATCATAATTGGACTGCGGGCTAGCAGATGCAGTTGTATTTGGCATTAACGAGCTAAACGGGGCTGCTGTAGACTGAGTGTTACTTGTACCTGATTTTAATGTCATAGCAAATGCTGTTACACATAACGAAACGAGCAAAATTGACCCAGCTATAATGCCAATTTTTTTGCCTTTAGAATTGTTACTGCTGTTAACGTGTCTACGACTCTCATTGCGAACAGGTGCTACATCTGCAGTGTCAGAGGTCATAGAAACCAGCGCAGAGGCAAATTCACTGTGCCACTCTTCTGAGATATAAGTTTTTGCATCTTCTGCAGACACAAAATCAAGGCCATCTTCACTCTCAGATGGAACCACAGTGTAAATTGGATTGGCAACAACAAAGACTTCTTTATTGCCAAGCTCTAAACACACTTGACCAAAGATAATACCCTCTTCATGCTCAAAAGCCTCTTTGATATTAGCGATCAATGAGGCGTCAAGGGTTCTGTCATTATGATATTCATCCGACGGGAACACCTGATCTTGCAGCTGAGTCATGGTAAGGGTGTTTTTAACAAAGTCTACCGGCTGAGTCTCAAAAGACTCAGTGGTAGGTTCTGTTTTATTTTCAACATCCAATTCTTTAGAGAGACTGTGACCTGTACTTGTATCAACGTTAACAGGCTGACTCAACACATCATCATGAGTTGCTAGACTTTCTGCCACAAGCTCGTCTGAGAATTCATGATAGATTTTGTCAAAACCTTTCACGAATATACGAGAGATATTGGCAGACTGCTTTTCATCAAGGCGCGTTTGAGCGACTTTCTGATTCATATCTTCTTCGCCAGAGTCGATAATGACTTTAACTTCCTTACCTATACTTAAAAAGCTTAGGTAAGGCTCTACGCTAAGGGCGACAGGTTCAGGTTTGCTAAGGAATTGTTTAAAGTTGAACATGGTGGCTCCTATTCGCCAAATATAGATTTAAGAATGGCTGGTTGTTGTGGTCCATAGACCATTCTTGGCTGACCATTACGCTTATCTAAATAGAAAGCTGCAGGTACTGATTTAGGTTGACCTGGGAATGTTTGATCGCTGGCTGCGTATAGCAATTCCAAGTTAGCATCTAATGCAGTTTGATGCGCATCGGTGACTTTACCTACGGTCGGCTTGTTACCTTTGGCTGCAGTAAAGCTTAGAGCGAATTCAGCAGGAGTCTTAGCATCTAGGCCGTAAGCTGCTTGACCGATAACAGGATCATCTTCACCTGATACACCTAGAGCTACCGTTGGCAACCACTTAATCGTTAGACCTTTGGCTTTTAGATCTATATTGCGGCTAACTTCAAACATCTCATGGCAGTACGGGCAGCGTGGATCGTAGATAATATAGACGGTATTTGCAGGTGATACGCTAGGATCTTCTTTAAAGCCACCAAGCAATTCTAAGGTATCAGTAAATACCGCTGGAGTCTCACCTTCCCATTCGCCAAGTGCTTGTCCTGGAGTTAAATCAGGCTCTCCTGGCTGAGCGGATGAGGCAGCAGCTGATGCTGCTGGCGCGTCTGTTGGTTGACCCGCTATTTTATAGAAAGCTTCTTGAATTTTAGCCGTGATTTGGTTGCCAGACTTAACGTCAAACAACTCACCTGATGCAATGGTCTTACCGTCTCTTGTGGTGTAAATCAAAGTTGGCTGACCAGTTTCCTTCAAATTAACCACCCATGCAGTCATCGAAGAATCTGGAACTGGCTCATGAGAAACAACTTTACCAAGGCGTTCTAAATCAGACTCAACACTTGATAAAGAAGCGGCTTGGTTGTTAAACAAAAGGACCAGTAAAACCACGATAGAGCTAAGCATAAACGCGATCAAGATCCAAACGATATACGAAGGGGTTGTACCGGTTTTAACGACGCCACTACTGCGGGTTTTTGGTTTATTTCTTAAAGAATTTGACATAAACATCTGCTCTATTAAGGTTGGTTTTTTTTAGATTTAAGCTAGGCAAGCTCAGCTTGTAATATTTATTAATAAATATTATGCGTATTTTATATGATTACGCAGCCTTTTGCATAACTTAATTAAGAGTCATCTTTTGATGCAAGTATATACGAGGTCGCAGAACGCAAGGTCTGTAATAAGGCCTCTTGCTCGTTGGTATCAAGTATAGAAGACTGCTCTGACTGCATGGAAACAGTGTTGTTGTTATCAATGCATGCCTGAATCATCTCATAGCTCAAACTGTCTGCTTGCTGCTTACTTACCAGTGCCGCTAGTTGGCTTTGTCTATTGTGACCTCTAGCAACACCTTCTGATAGGGATTGTTCATTTAGCTGATCATCAGCGTTGTACTCAATATCATCATGAAGTACATGTTCAGCCATACGACTATCGGTTAACTCTTCATCCTTATAAACATCTTCTGATAATTGGTTAAGTATCGCTTGCTGAGCCGCGCTACTTACATTGGCACCGCCTTGTCTTAACTGGTCTTTAATTTGTTTTGCTTTTTCTGGCTGAGCTTTATCAAATGGGTTGATATCTGAATCGTCGGCATCTTGGTTATAAACGAAGGTCAAGGCGTTATCTTGAGACTCAGGATCATGGGCATAAGCATTAGACTGCAGGTTATCTACAACACGTCCTGCCTGCGTTTTGGTGATTGAACTATTAATTGTCGCTTCTGTGTCAGCATCTAAGTGCGCAGGTACGTCAGCTTGTAAATTGGTAGGCATGTAATACTGAGTTGAGTCAATTGACTTGAGTGTGCTACCAAAAAGACTCAGACTCGTTTCAACAACCACATTGTTATAACTTGGGTTGCTGGCATGTGCTTTAATTTCTTCTGCTGCAGTAATCAGCAAAGAAGTAATATCGCCACTATAACCCTTAGACGACATTAATGTGGCACCACAGCTCGACAGAACTGCGTTATCGATATCAGTACTTAACGTGCCAGAGGCAATCGCTAATCGAAGCTGCTCTTGTCTTAGCTTCGTCTGAGAAGAACCAGGCTCAGCACCAGTAACAGGTATAAGGTCGTTTAGGTACATGTTAGAAGATTCAGCACCGCCGCCAGTGAATAGACCTAATATTCTTGTGACTGAAACACCTTGCGTTTGGCCGCCTTTATACTTCTTAGGAACAATGATTGTAAACTCGCCATTTTCCTGACCAGCCACATCCTGATAGTTGACCTGAGACGTTGACTCACGGCGTACTTCTTTGTTGGTAACATACTTAAAGCCATTCATGCTATCGCGCTGCTCATAACCACCAACAAGCATCTGATTTTTCTCGCCAGCAGCACCTTTAACTTTCTGCCAAGTCTCAGACTGATCACCACCAACAATACGTCCGATAAACTTAAAGTTAGAGTTATCCCAAATCGCCTCTGCTTCCTCTGCACTACCACGTTTGATATCGGTATATGATTGGGCTGCAAAAGTCATTGAGATATTCAACGAGCGGGCCTGAGCGGGAATAATACTCATTCCCGTTACCATCATATAGCCAACTTCATCGAGTATGATACGGAAGCTGTTATTAGCAGTCGTTGGACGAGAATCAACAGTAAGACGAGTAAGACCTTCAAGCTTACTACCAAGAGAACCGGCCATCATCTGCTTAATAGCGCCAATGATGAGCTTGCCAAGCATGTTTAGCGTAGGCAAAGAACGTTCTAGCGATGGCAAGAGTACGGTTAAACAGCGGCGATTCAAAACAACGTCACTGATATCAATCTCACCGATCTCAGTACCAAAGATATGGCCATAGTTATGGCCCAAATCGTTAATAGCACGCGTAAGCTGCATGGTAATGAAACCAAACTGCTCGTTTGTTTCCTGTGCCTGTGCCATCTTCTTAGTAGTGTCATAACCTGGCAACGTGGTTAAGTAACCTCGTAGCGGCTTCAAGACCTGATCAAAGCCTGGGTAGAGGCTGGCTTGCTCATAAACAAGACGCTCTACCTCTGCAAGCTCCATGTAATCCATGTACTTACTTGGCGATAACTCAATCTCACCTGCATCACGCAGATAAGTCAAAGGTCTTGTGATGGCTGCAATAAAGGCAATAGCACGCCCTTTCCACATATCATCACCACCACCATCGCCATCAAGCATGCCTGATAAAAGTTCTATCAACATGCCAGCACTGGTTGACGACATAATATTGAAGGTGTTTGTCGGTCTATCGTGTTGTGCCTTTAAGAAATCTCGGCTACCAACCGCAAACGAGATAGTCAGCAAATCATCTTCTCGACCAAAGCGGCGTAGTAACTGACAGCAACGACGTTGGAACGCGATATCACCTTTAGCATCGACGGCGATAAACCCACTATCTTCAATAAGCTGGTTCAGTAGCAACGCGAAAATAAACTCAGTCTTGCCCGAGCCGGTCGTACCTAGAACCGTACCATGCGTTCTGTTGTCAGAATCCGTACCCCACGTTTGCAGTTTGGTCTCAAGGTCCATACCAAACAAGGTAACGCCTTTACCATAAAACTTATTAGCAATTGCAGGTTTGAATTTCTTGTTAGGCACTTGAACAGAGCCATCAGGGACTTTTAAGTGCTGCGGTACACGTAACGGGAGGTCGTGAAGGCGGTTTTTTGGATCAAGAAACTTTCTCGACAAAACCAAACTTGGGATTGATGAGATGATAGGGCCTAGAGGGATGAATAGCAGTACGAAATTGATTGCAGTGAGAATCATTGCAAGAATGGTAGCGCCATCTGGTGTTGACCACTCAGATGCCATTCTATCACCCCAACGCCGCGTATCTACTCGCTGCTCATTAGGGATGTTATTCTCTCTAACACCTGCAAATCTTGGCATTTTTACTTCCTAATTTGGCTAAAATTATAACTACATGCGCAGAATGTAACTTAAAAAAGCAGAGCTTGGGTTTTGCCAAGCCCTGCATTAATAATGATACTAACGTTTAAGCCGCCGCTTGGCGGGCAGCTACACGTCTACGTGCCAGCTCAGCCTCATAAGCAGCAAGCGCTTGGTTGGCAAGCATTTCAACTTGACCACTGGTACGTTCTTCGATTTCCTCTTTAGAGACGTTAGGCGATGCATCAACGGTCTCACGGATCTCTTTAATACGTGAACGCGCGCCACCTGGGAAGTAATAAGCCAGTGCAGCAATCGCCAAGGTACGATTACCAGCAATCTTAATCATCAGCGTTCGAATGAGTCGATCATCCTGATCTGTTGTTAAAGACCATAGGCGCTTATCCCCTACTGTACTTGTAATCAACGAACAATAGCTGTTGGTCTTAGCAACAATGTAGGACATAAAGGTCAGACCATCACGAGACAGTCCAATACGCGGTAATTGATCTAGAACAGCAGGGTTATCAGTAAAGTACTTAGTAAAAGAATCTAAGTCGTTTGCTTTTGGCTGTGAAGCAACAATAAGGTTGGTCACATAACTCAATAGCTGTACGCGATCTTCACCTTCACCAAAATCGAAATCGGTTAAGTTCTGAGACGCAAACATCAACTCAAGACCCCATTTACGACCCTCACGAGCATCAGTCTCTAGGAGCTTCATAAGCGCCTTGTCACCCTTGGCGTTATGCATCTCATCGATTGCAAGTACCTTACGGTCAGTTTCAAGGTTACGAAGCTGATTGCGGTAGTAAGACAGGTAAACGTCTGGTATACGACCACCAAGTAAATCTTCTTCTGTTAATGATAACTTCTTAACACCGATCATACGTGCAATTTGCAGGAACAACGACGACTGCCAGCGGTTATTTTTATCAAGAACTTCTTGCAGATCTAGGGCAACAATACGAGCCGAATCAACATCGAACTGTGTAAAGTTAGAGAAACACGGGTAGATACTTGAAACCTCATTGATTGTACGCTGAGCGAAGTCAATCATGGTCTCCCCAGTATCAATTTCGTTCTTATAGATAGCAGCTGTTACCTGGTCATTCAAAATATTTACGACATCAGGCAAGATAGGCATTGCTGTACGGTGAGCCAAGTCACGCGCGCGCCATAAATCAAGACGCTCATCACTACCAGCAGGATAACGCTCACCTTCAATATGCAAGGTACGGGTTAGACCAAAAGAGGTTACTTTCTCGAAGTTTTCACGATCGATAGTGGTAGAGGTTGTTCCGTCTGCATTAACAACTTTAGTTTCTTTAAATGAAATAATGTTGTAAGCATCAATAATGTTATCAAGCTCTTTGTTATAACCATAAGCATGCATCTTAGGATTACCGGCAGTGGTATCCTCTTGGACAGTTTCAAACACACGCTCAATGAGATAGTTAACAAAAGCCTGTGTACTGGCGTAAGGAGCCGTGTTCTCCGCAGGTGTTAGCAAGGCTGTTAGGAACGAAACCATCTGGTTCTTTTCAGCTTCAAGCGGCATTGTTAACCCAACTTTGATGTCGAACGGGTTAATTGCATACTCTTTGGTTTTACGAAGCTTCTTACTAACCGCTAAGGACTTCATGTTATTAGGTAGCGCATCACTAATCAGGTTAATAAAACCTGTGGACGAGATACCTTTATCGATAATGGTAATAAGCGGCAAACGCTCAAGACCTGGCATCATACAAGTTTCAGTAAGCATGTTGTTCATATAAACAGACTTACCCGAACCTGGCGTACCAACCGCACAAGAAACCCAAGTGTTCTGATTGGATGAAAATTTCTCATAACGCATCAGCTTACCATCTAGCGTCTTCTGTAAAACGGTCCCGCTATCAAAAGGAGATGCTGGACGAGTCCAAGGTAGTAGCTCGACCACGCGGGCAAGTGGTGCAGCACCTTTTGGTCCATGATGGATATCACTTAATCCCAAAATGTTACTTTGGAAACCTAGAATTGGATCACCTAAGTTTTCAATAACATTCATACCGCCCCATGATTCCATGATATGAAACAGACGGGTTTTACGGTTACGAAGCTTACGACGGCCTTCTGGTGTATCTTCTACCCATGTCATCGCAGATACTTGGAAACCTACAATAGCGGTGTTAGCACGTTTGATCTGAGACAACTGGTTATAAGACGCTTGTAGGTTTTCATTGGTGACAGGCGGTACGCGGGCAAAGATGTCTTTAAACATTGCTTTTAGCGAACTACCAGCCATACCATCACCAGAAATCATATAGGTGATAGACCATGGCATTGTACGAGCGTTACCATCAGCATCGATAGATGATGATTGGTTAAAGGCGTTGAAAAGCGCATCAAAGATAGCAGGTTGTGATGGTGGAATGTTCATTACAACAGAAGAGAATAAGCGTCCACCAGTCGCTACTGTATATGGTGGCACACCTTCTTTAGCGCCAATGACACGAATACCATTAGACATGATCTGCTTTGGTAGTGATGGCGGGAATAAGTATGAAAGGTCATGCGGGTTTGAATTGATTGGCCAGCAGATCGGCGTTTGATAGCCTGGATAGCCAAGTTTAGCAGCCATTTCTTCACCAATAGCAACACTTGGTAGCCAGTTCTTATCACTACGATCAGGAATAACCTGGTGACGAACCATGGCAAGACCGGTCAAGCAGTTTACGACATCGGCTTTAACGTAGTAGTCTTTATTGCTGATTGCCGCCATGAATTTTTCGACGAAACTGGTATGCTTAGAACGTAAAACTTCGATAGGAGCCAAAATGTTCTGAGCGGTAGGCAGGGCTGGCGATGAGATAGACATTCTTTGTTCAGCTGCACCATCCTGTTCCACTTTATCCATAACAGATGGTTGAGTGATCAGCGCAAAATAAACCTCTTCATCATAAACACTGTTGCGATAAACCTCAGTGTTCTCTTCGATAAGATCTTCTAAGTTCAAATTCAGGTTACGAATCGTTTGCTTTTGCTGCAGTTCAGTCTTTTTCAGAGAGGATTGAGCATCCAAATCCTTACGGAACACACAAGCAATTTTATAGCCGTTGTGCTTCATTAAGGCGTTTAGCTCATTCGATATGCCTTCAATCATATCATTAAATACTTCTGGCTTGATTGTTGATAGCAAACCATCGTACTTAACAAAGGTCATCATACTGTTGTTTTGCATAACAATAGTACTATAACCATCGATCGTTTCTATATCGCAATAGTCAGTTGAATTCATACGTGCGGCACTCAGCACGTTCAAAAATATTGAATTTATTTTGTCGGCAATGGACATGCAGATATTCCTAATTGGCTAAAATTATAAAAGCTAAAAATCGGTAGTAAATATTTACTAAAAATTATACTTTGTTAAAGAAACTAAAACAATACAATTTAAAACTAGCTCTACCCTGAAATGATTTACGAGAGACATATAAGTTTGTTAACCACCACTCATCGCATCAATAAATTTCTTGATGACGCTCTCATGACCATTTTCAGTCATAAGTACATCCACTAAAGACTTTGTGCGCTCTTCATCGTCAAAGAACTTCGCCATCTGGACACCTTTGCTGGCAGGTTCTTGGCATATAGCCGCCAACACAGGCATTAATGCATTGAATTTAATAAGGTCCTTCTTAAGATCGAAGGGGTTTTGTGGGTGGTATATAATCTGATAAAGCCGCCTATTGGAGCTCTCATTAGACTGGTGAGCGTATAAGAAACCTTCGGCGGCAGTGGTAAGCAGCTCGTAAGGATTGTCGTTGTCGCACTCGATCGACCAGTACCCAACACAAGCAAGCGCGGTTAATGCTGTTAACAGGGTGTTTGGTAGATACTCTGACCTAAACCAGCCATCAACACCGTGTTCTTTGTATAGCAAGTCATCTTCATTATATATAGGCCTCTTTTGAATCCAACTAGGTGCAATCTTGTGTGTGTCACTCAAGTACCTAGAGGGTGAGACGTAATAATCTGAATAAATCAGCGCTTTAATCTGATTAAGCCTTTCTGCCCTTATCATTAGGTGTCGATTAGCGGCAGCCTGTAACTGATATGAATCATCACCTTCTACATACTCGCTTTTGAGGTTTTGTAAAAACTGAGTTTTTATTCTGGTTATTTTAGAAGAAAGGGCTGGGCTTACAGAGGTTAAGCTTGGAGGTGTGCCATCAAGAATAAGATTAACTTCTTGTGCTAGAGGGTTGGGTATCTGGTAAGCCTCAATAGCTCTTGACTGATGGCTTGGGCTTAGTACTTTGATATGCCTCAGTAGATGGTACTCATCTACGGTGACTGTCACAAAGTCATCGACTCTTGGCAATTCGAATAAGTCAAACCACGCTTGCTGACGCTGTGATAAGTGCTCAGGTAGCGCCACCTGATAGCCTATAGTTACTTTGGGGTGCTTGCTACCTGCAGGCGGTTTTAGGGCGTATAGGGGTAGATTTGCGCATCTTAAAGCAGCGCTACTATTATGTGACTTGCTATAGACGCCGACACTTCCATCATCATAATAGTAATCATCATCCTCTTCGTCATCGTATTCGTCAGCATTTATAAAGCTATACTTAGACCAGAGCAGAAAAGCGTTCTTTGAATCATTATTTTTAGACAAACCATCATCGCCAGCCCACTCTTCGATATGCAGGCTGGTTTCAGGGTACAAATCATCCAATGTGAAATGAGAGTCAAACACAAAATACGAATGGTTGTTGTCGTTTTCCATCTAAACCTAAGACCCTTGCTCACGAATGTTCTGGATGATTGACGAGATGCCTGACGGAGTAAAATAGTTTAACTGATTGTAGTAATCCATGCGGTCTTCGATATTATAGCTATTCTCAAAGGGATCAAAGACACTGGTGTTAAACCAAACCGCCATACGACCTCGCGTACCTTTCTCTTGCGTATCAAAGAAATTATCTACAGGATTTGATTTTGGGCGGGTTTTCGTTAAATTACTCTCATAGGCAATATGCTCTTCGCAAAGGGCATCGACCAAATCAATAATATGCAAATCTCCTGTAAGATATGCAGCATCGCCTAGCGTATTAGGTGTAACTGGCTTAGGCTGAGACCTTTCTTCGGCTTGCTCTTTAAAGAACTGGTCTTTTTCTTCTTTACTCATGTTTTGTAGATTGCTCTGAGCCTCTAGTTTTTCAGCCTTTACTTTCATAATGGCATGATAGTCGCCTTCGAAATTTCTACGTTGAAAAGCGTTTAGAAGGTCATCGATAGCGGTCATCATTGGAAGGTCATAAAGCCGTGTGCGTTGTTGCGGGGTAAGATATGACGACATCAAATAGAAACGTTGAATGATATTCAGCACCTCTAAAGAGTATTTAGGCTGTTTGTCATCATCATAATCAGCGCGACTTGGCAAATACATCAATCGACCTAAATTTTTAATACCTACCCAACCGAGATGCTGACTTCTATGGCACAAGCTACAAACAGCGCAAAGATTCTCATCTTCGTAGTTAGTATGGTCATGGTCAAGATGGTGTATTTCCAAATACGGGCCGTCAGGAAAGCCGCAATAGTAACAAACGATGTTGTCGCTATTTAGGCGAAGATGGTTTAAGCGATCTAAGTACTCAGGCGTGGTATGAATATTGACCTCAGTACGCCAGTGAGGGCGTTGAACATTGATAGACAATGTGCCAAACCCTTCGGGCAAAAATCCTTGTGTGGTCATGTCGTTTTAGGCTCCAATTTCTTGAGTGATAGTTGCCAATCTCGTAATTGCGTATGATCACTAACGGTGCCTTTAGCGAGTATAGCCTGCTGCAACAATGCACTAGGTGCAAGCTGTATGCTGGTGAGCGCGTTATAAGCCTGATTAGCTGTACCATGACGGACAATAACACTCATGACTTCATTGAAATCAAAAGCGACGTTCGGCATCATCTCGATAGTGCGACAAAGCTTTATGGCTGATTCAATATCTTTTTCAGCCAAGATTGTTTGTTGCACCCTCAACTGCAAAGCGGCGTCATTAACCCAGTCTGTTTGTGCCAAACATTTTTCTAATAGCTCGGCACTACAATCAGGCTCTCGACTAAGCGCAAATAATTTTTGTCTTTGTTGAGAGTCCATGAGTTAACTTGCCGCCCCCGCCCCAGTAATATCTTCGGCGGTTTTTGCGAAAGCAAACAGCCAAATAGCGACACTAGACATCATGCCACCAACAACAAGACCAGCGAAAGCGCCGCCAATGCTGCCATCTTTTTTACCATTGCTGATATCACGAATTCTTAATAGAGAAGCTATAACAAGAACTAGACCTAAAACGATTGCGCAACCCTTAATAAAACTCCATAAAGAAGTACCAAGAGAATCCATTCGGGCTTCCATGGCGGGCAAGGTTGCATTAGGGTGTGGGGAGTTGGGAAGTGCGTCTAACGGAGCGGCCATTACCGTAGTGTGCCAACAGGCGCTTGCGGTAACGAAAAGGAATAAAGGTAGGTTGGTTATTTTTGTTAGTTTCACAAGCAAGACCTCTGATTTAGCTAAAATTATAGGAAAAAACCAAATATTTTTGAAAAAAAATGCCGCAATTAGCGGCATTTCTCTCTTTAGCACTAGAGTTTGGAAAATACTAAGGCGTGGTAGTACCGTCAGCACCAATAACGTTAGTAGCTGTTTTACCAACTGCGAACATAAAGAAGCCAACTACGGTCAATAGACCACCAATACCAAACGAGATCCAACCAGGCATCTGACTTTTCTGACCTTCTGTTTTAGCTGCTTTACTAACGGCCATTAAGCCACCGATAGCTAAGAATAGACCGATAACAATGGCAATATATTTACCAAGATTATAGATACTGCTTAGGCCCTGTTCAGCCGCGCCCTGATTACCAGTTAGCGAGCTTGCAGAGGTACGGTCAGATTTAACGGCATCTTCAAAAGCACCAGCTGTCGCTGTTGATGCTACAGACATCATAGCAACACTGGCAACGACTGACATTGCTAGTGTTTTTTCATTAAACTTAGATACCAGAGTACCTTTAGTACTTTCCTGTGTATTGCTCATAAAAACCTCTTCTTTGGCTAAAATTATCAATTTAAATTAATTACAAACGCTAACAATTGTGTAAATATTGGATACGATGCAATATTAACACTACGAAACAATTTTGACAAACAAAAAAACACATTTATTTAAAAATATCTTTAACGTTTTCAAAATCATGCGATTATAACTCATCTAATGATAATAAACCGCATCTTATTAAGAATAAAATAATTCCAAAAAAACCTGGCGGCGATGCCGCCAAGCGCCTATTTTACATGAATAAACCAAATAAATCGAAACCAAGTGTATTGGCAATTAAAGAGTTAACCCACTGGAATGACATACACAATGTACCAAAGAAGAAATACCCGATAACGCGACTGGCGCGATGATCAGTAGTACCTTGCCCCATCTGATACCAAGTGTTAAACCCTCTAAAATAAGCCAGCCATCCAATAAACTGCATTAACGTGCCGATAACATCTTGTATTAAAGCGCGAATTTCTGCGTTGCCTGCAGTCGATGGCGAATACGTCCCAACAGAGTATATTTGAACTCCGATAACGTCTCCTGTCACTAATGAAGACATTACTGCTGCTGGCAGCATTTTATACGCCATAATAAACAACAGACCAGCTACTATCGCCTGCATCCAAGCGCCTGCAACGGTTGGCTGGGCTTTAGACGGTAGCAGCTTAGTTGGTTGACCACCCCCGGCCACACTTACTGACCAGAGGTTAAAAAGAGCGAAAAACATCCAAAGTAAAGATAAAATAATTAAAAAATAGCGAAAGTATAAAGTGAGATAACTAAATGCGTTGGCTAAATTATTAAGCATAACAAACACATCAGGCTGATCCACTGCTGCGAGTATGGTTGCGAATTGCATTTACGTTCCTTACATACCATCGGTACAGGTTATTTTGGCGTTACAAGAACAGTATTAGTTGCTTCGTCAGTACTAGCAATTCTCAATTCAGTGCCGTTAATAACTTCACCAATACGATATGTTGTGAGTCTGCCTTCTTGATCTGCGTACCATACTCTATCGCCAACGATGCCTTGTTGGGTTAAACCTGTACTTTTAGGCAGCATAGTGGCTCGTAAGCGCTGGCTTGCGATTGGAGAGTCTTCGATACGTTGCATAACATCAATAACTTGCTTGCGTTGATCAAGCATATCGTCTTGGACATCAGCAATCTTATCGCGTAAACGCTCATTCTCGCGCTCTTGAGTTTCAATAAGATCTAAATACTTGCGCTTTTCAGTATCGTCTAATACCGACTCTACGATAATCTGCTTTTCAACAACAGGCTCTACTACTGCAACAACATTTTGTGCTGCGCCGTTACTTTGATTTAGGATTTCTGCGTCTAAGTTAGTAGCCGCAATTCTATAAGCTTGAGCTTCGAATGCAGTTGCTTGAGTAGATACGCTTAGTGGCGTCATTTGGCCAGTAGCATCATCTCTTACTAAAATAACAGCATTACCAGTAGTAGGATCTACTTGCGTTTGAGTCATCGACTGCAGTTGCTGAGTTGTATTTGCAGCAACACCATCACGCATCATGATTAGCTCAGGTGTATTTTCACCGAGTGTTACCCCGTTAGCCAGAACTAAGCCCTGACCTGCCACATAAGCACTGTGGTCTGTTAGTGCTTTTTGAGTAGCTTGACGGCCAAGCTCTTGAATAGGTGTTGGCGATGCTAGATAGTAACCTTCTGGATAGATAGGAGCCGCATCGACAGGGAACTCATCTACAGTCTCTTGCGGTGCTATGTCGTTAGCGACAACAGCAGTATCAGGTGTTGATGCTGGCCACAACATATAAGTAACGAAAATTAGAACTACTAGGCCAAAAGCAACACCTACTAAAACAGGAGCACCAGGCATTTCAAATTTTTTCTTTGGGGTTTTTTCAAGCTTGCCGCCTGCACCTGCAGGACGCGCGCCAGGGCGAGCTGACGGTCGTGCAGATGGACGAGGTGTAGCCGCGGCGTCTGGTTGACTTGTTGGCTTTCTAACGGGTTTCATATAAATTCCTAATTTGGCTAGTATTGTTGTTTAAACTTCATTACAAGCTTGTACGTCGAGTATTTGAATACTGCTGCTGTGGTTGCTGTGGTGGTTGCTGTTGCTGACCAGAGTTAGCTGAACCGTTAACTGTTCCATAGATATCTAAGTTGCTCAGCAAAACCATCTGCAGAACAGTACCTTGATTAATAATGAACGTTGGTGGACGATTACCTAAACTACCAATGTCCTCATTAAGCTTATCTGAAAACTGGCTAAGGATTTCCGCAGTTACTTCTTTTTGTGTGGTTTCGCCTTTGCTCTCAATAACAAAGCCATCAGAACCTGTTATTACAGTCTCATTGTTGTCAGAATAAGCTTCGCCATAACCACCAATAACACTTGTTAGAGCCATAATGCCGTAGTTCTGCGCATAGTGATTTTTAACCTGACTCGCTACAGCTTCTTTTTGGCTACCAATGGTTTGAGCCAATGCATTCAACGGAATGATTTGTTTGCGCGGATTCTGAGGCTCAATACGATTGAACACTACACCAATATTTCGGCCTTGTTGTTGTACCGATCCATGCACAGCAGCGCCGTCGAATGGACCACCTACAATCACACCAGACACATTAAGACCTTCATCGGTATTAACATGCTTAGTAATAACTACAGGCCAGCGCGTGCCAGCGCGAATAATATTCTTAGCTAATAACGGCGGAGGCGTTGCAGCATTGCTTTCACTGGTAAACTGTCCTTGGTTGCCGTAGCTTGAATTGTTGCTATAAGCTGATGGCTGATAACCAGAAGTGGTTGGTTGTGCAGGCCAGTAACCTGTATTTTGGTTATTGTTGCTAGTGCCATTACTACTGTTGTCACCATTGTTTGTATTTTGCTCAGGCATGTATTTTTTGCTAGTGAAGCCGCCACCTGTTCTTTTTTGTGCTTGAGACTGCATCTGGCTAGCAAGAGCTTGAGCGGCTTGCTGCTGACGCTGCTGTCTTAGTTGCGCGACTTGCTGTTGATTAGCGGCTTGCTGTGCAGCAAAACGATCCTCTTGAGCTTGCAATTCTTGCATTTGCTGATTATAAGAATCGTACAAGCGTTGTTGAACGATTGGCAGATCAGCATCAGGTTGACGCTCTTGAGGTTGGTTTTGATTATTAGCAGCTGTACCAGCACCGGTATCACCGCCATTATTACCACCGTTGTTAGCGCCATTGCTGCCATTATTACCGCCGTTGTTAGCACCATTGTTGCCGTTGTTAGCACCACCATTTTGATTGGTGTTGTAAGTTGCATTACTCGCATTAGCTTTAGCAATCGCTGGATCTACACCTGGCTTCGCTTGAACAGATGCTGCTGCCACACGCGCTCTCTCTATAGCAAGCTGATTGGCCTGCTCATCAAGCTTTGAGGCACCAACAGTACTAAAGCGGTCATTAGAAGCAAGACTCATTGTCTTGACATCATTAGGATCAGATTCTTCTTTAGCGTAATAACTCTTAGTGCTACCTACAGTAAATGCGCTAGCATCAGACACTGCGTTTGAATCAACACCAACAACACTTGCTTTCGGTAGTATCAACGAAGGAGCGTTCGTAACACCTGAGCGGGCTTGCTCAGCTGCTTGTTGACGATTCATCTCTCTTAAGTACTCTGCTTGAGCAGGATTCAGGTTGTCGGTTCCGTCCGGAATACCCGTAACAACCATACTAGTACTACCATCCCCTGCGTCTTGCGCAACAGGCTCTGTTGATGCGGTTTTAAACAGTACGGTGAAAAACACTATGGCAAATAATGTACTTACGATAAGAGCAACACGTAACCACGTTTCCGTAAGTAGGCGTTTAATTTGATTTTTCTTGTGCTGAATAGCGCTAACATTACTAGCTTTTATTTGCTCAGCATCTTCTTCTAAAGGAATTGAGCTGGTCATCGTTTTTGGTTGTGCAGGCGCAGTGTCTGACATACTTGCTGTTTGTGGAGCAATGTTCGAAGTATTTGGAACGGCCTCTGTATTTGTATTACTCATAGTCATGATACTCATTCTTATTGACATTAATAGAGTGTTTGTCTGCAGTAATATAGATGGTTGGTGATCTATGGCTTGCATGTGAATACCCTCTCTTTATTGGTTATACTGATAATACGGGGCTGGTTCAAAGCTAACCGTAACTGGCTGACCATGGCGCTGCATTAGAGTAATAGAGTTATTTGGGGTAGTTGTGTCAAAACGATAGATGTTAACGCCGTCTGCTGTACTGGCTCTTGAAGAGTAAGCAGGGAAAAGAACATCTAGTCGAGATTTCACATACAAGGAGTTGTTATGCTCCCAACCTTGTGCTGCGACATCACTTGCTATTAAAGGTTCTGCAAGATCAGGTATGCTTCCATCTAAGAAAGCCAAAGCATCGTTATCGATATCAGTTTGAGCACGAACGGCAGATGCACCTGGTACATAAGCGGCATCAGGATTACGGCCTGGAATTCGAGCGTCAACACGCATATCAACAGTAGGCTGGCCAGATGCAAGGATTAAGATAACTGGTAGCGCTTTACCTTTTAAGGTGATAGAGACGTTACCAAACACAAAATTCTCATTAGGTTCTAAAGTAAGAATGTTCGTTGGCGTTACTTCACCTGTTTCACCAGAAGGCATATTGGCGGCATCAGAGAACTGGTTACGGTTAATAGTAACTTTATCGATATACCATGGCTGACCATCATTATCAGTAAACACAATGCTTGTTAGCATGTCTTTAGAGACTCTAACCAAAGGCGGTTGTTCGCCTGGATTTAAAGAGACTGCAAGCGATCTAACAACTGGCTCAGGAATGCTTAAATAAGGGTTAGCACCAATACGCTCTTTTTCAAGTTCAATACTTTTGATTCGGTACATCTCTTCTGGCGTAAGTTGACTGTACTGATATTCAGCTACTTGGTCAGCAACCATAGAACGCGTACTTTTAACCAGTTCGTCACGGACGCTTGGTGGAGCGATTGCTATGGCTGGGCTAGTAATATTGCTGCCGCCGCCATTGACATCAATTGTCGTAGGCGGTGGTAGTGCTGCATTAGCAACACCGTAGGAAAACAAAGCAAATAATGCAACTGCGGGCTTTAATTTATACATGATCTTTTACCTAATTTAGTCTCGTGTCTCAAGAGTGGCAGATACTATACCTAGTCCTTTGGAGTTCTGTGCAGAGGCGGTACTAGCAACAACGCGAACGGTAGCAATGTAATTCTGAGTGTCTTCCGGTTGCGCGCCGCCTGAATAGATGTCAATAACAAGCGGGAAACGGACGATCCAGTATGGTTCGCCTGCAGCAGTACGGCCTTTTTGCTCAATCTTAGCAGCTGATGTTGCTCCAGCTTGCAAAGTTAAAGCCTTCTTCTTAACAAAGTCTAAAATCTCAATGGCAGCCATCGCATTAATGGTGTCGATACGACCTTTTGGCGTGTACCAACGATCAAGCGTGTCATTGATTTGTTTTTCATGGTTAACATAATCAAAAGTGTATAAATTAAGAATGCCGTCTTTTGCAAAGTCAGCGATTGATACATCGGTGATGTTTGGATTGTTTTCAGGAGTAACTTCACAAATCGCTTTATTGTCGTAGGTTGGAATGTATCTAGTCTTTGGATAAGACATGAAAGCGGCAAGCAACACAGCGACCAATATCGCTAGGCAAATACTTACCAAACAAGAAAGGAAGAAGTTACGACGATAGTTTTTGATGTTTTCAGTAAGATGAGCATTTTCACGAATAACACCACCTACGCCATAAGCCTGACTTAAAAGCACTGCTGCTTCGTCAGAATGGTCTTTAGGATAGATAGTTTTCTCATCTAACGCGTGAGTCTCATCTTCGTTTAAACCCTGATTAGTTTCAAAGAAGTCATCATCAACACCTGGCACCGGAGTAAAATCTTCATCGAAATACTCTTCATCCGAGTAATCTTCATCTGAGTGATCGTCTTCGTAGTTGGTGTCATAAACAGGCTGATTATCATCTTCTAGGTCATTAGTGTTAAAATCTTGCTCTATCGAACCCTTTTCGATTGAAATTTTGCCATCGTTTTCAATAGCGTCTTGACCGGCCGGCGAATTGTCTTTTGGGGTATCCATATCATCCTGTTTTGCATTTGAGTTGTCGTTTGGTGTAATCATGGCAGTACCTACCCTAGTATTCAGTAACGATCGAGCCATCAGGCTCAATGATGCACGATAGATAAGTTCCATCGTCAAAAACAATGCGTTCGTAGTCTGTAAAGAAAACCAACATAATCAAGGCGCAAAAAACACATATACCTAAAGCGACATTTAAGACGCTAGAGAGTTTAATAAGTGTTTTTAGGATGCTGAGTTGCTGGGTTTTGGCTCTTTTGTTTTCGAGGTAGGAACTACTAGGCTTGCGCCACTTACTGTGGATGTCAGTATTGGGAGGCTCCGGCTTGTAAAGGACAAACCGATCGGTATCTGCTTTATTTTTGTTAAAAAAAGACATGTCGTTGGCTCAGTATGTGGCTAAAATTGTAATATATTTATTTAAGTTTGTTTAAATTGTGTATGATTATAATACAAACTTACTACTAAAAAAACTTTATAAACATATTTTTTAAAAAAAATTTATTTATATGCGGTAAAATGCATGCGTATATCTAACTAAATCAAAACTAACTATTATCGAAGGTACACTATGACAGCCGATTACGCTAACAGGTTTGAGGTTATGCGTGAGAATATACACAAAAAAAACCCATTACCGACAACCATTTTCAACATAATGTCAGGCTTGCACATTAGTCAGAAGCTGGCATGTCAGATGTGCTATGACATTAAACGCAGCAACATCAGAACGTACCTAAGAAAAGAGTTGGAGAATCCAGAAGATATACCAATTGGTTCGCCAATTACTCCTATGCCTTACAACATGTGGAGATACTTTAAACTTAATTGCGCGGTATTTGCTGATAGATATGCGCACCCAGCAACATATAACGGAACGAATTCTAAGTACTCAGGCAAACCTTTACTACACATAAGCCTAGATTATATTAGGTTTTTGAATAATTGGTATAGCATACGCGCCAGTATTTTTAACGAAAAGAAATATCTAGGCCTATTTCTTGATAAATCCGACTTAGAGCCTGACGAACCAGGTATAAAGGTCTTGCTTGAAAAAGGTGATGAGCTTGCCAGTATTTACGGGTTTAGTACAGCAGAAGATTTCTTTGAAGCAAAATTACTATATCCAGAAAAAAACAAGGTGACGCTTGAAGAGGTGTTTTAGCGGTTACTACTAACAAAAAAAAGCCCTCATTAATTGAGGGTTTTTTAGTATTAATTTTTAGGTTATTAAGATTCAACAAATGCGATACTCTTATGTTTCGGGCTAAAGAAGAATCCATTTTCGGCCAAAATCTCAATAGTTCTGGCGTACAAGTTGGTTTTCTCAATACTCTGCTGTTTCGACTTTCCAGAAACAGTAGTGGCATTTTCAGGATCAATGTTTTCTTCGATTAATATCTTAAGCGTGTGCATTGGTGATATTAAATCAGTATTTAGTGTTGCTCTCGCCTTCTGTGTCTCATAAGCGAAGTACAAAAGACTTTTTAGCATCGCCTTAGCTTCACGGAAAAGACCCGTTTTAATCTTCATATTAATAACTCTTATGACGATCTTGATAAGCTCATCGATACTTTCAATCTCAATTGGTGCAGGTGGATATTTAAAACGCAGGCGAGTTGTCCAATAAGACTGCGATAGGTTTGATACGTCATTCAGTTGGCGGTATGTAAGGCCGCTAAGACCTCGCATTGAACGCCCAAAAGCGTTTGGTAACGTGTGGTATTCAATATCTAATAAGTTACTAGTGGCCTTTTCAACGTACAAACCCCAACGCTCAGAGTCCATCAATACACACTCATCAGTAGACTCACAGTTTCTGTATGTCGATAAGCGCGTACTGATTAGATTGGCTGCTTTAGTTTGCGTAAGTCCTATCCAATGCCTCATAGCCGCCACCTGAAAAGGCATAGGCGTTTGACCATCACTCATAATATAAAAGTCGATATCATCGAGCAAATCAACTCTCTCAGTATCTTGTTCCTCTACTGCTGAATCTAAACTACTAATAGCCCATTGAACTAAGGGCATATTGCGTCTTTTTGCTGCTTCATGCCATGTAGGTTTTTCTAACTCCAAAATTTCAGGCTTTGCAGAAGTAGCAGTCTGAGGGTGCTGATGTGTCATTTGTAAGGATCTCTTGATTTGCTTGCTATAATTTTATGTGAGGTAAGGATAAAAGCGAGTTCAATGTAAAATATTAGGGTTTTTTTGCATAAACCTTCCATGTTCCATTGTCTGCCATCGGGTTGTTGTAGGCATTTTTATACTTCTTAATCTTACGCTCTATATTATTAATGACCTGAAAGGCACTAATGTCATGGGCAGCCACGATAAGACCAGTTGTATAAAATTGGGTAATATGCGTATCTTTTTCAGGCTTTTGAGTGATCGTGTTAAAAAAATGCATTCTAGCACGAAAGTCCACAAACTCCCGATGGCACACAACCCGGCGATCAGGGTTTTCTTCAAAGAATTTAATGATATTCTTTTCGTCTTTTTTATCAAACTCACCGCATCTTGCTAATACCGCTGTAGCACTACCAAAAGAAATTGAATCTTTAGCAGGGTTTTTAGAGATGCTGACACGAGTGACGTTATAAAATATCTTAGGTAGTTTTAATTTAGCTGGTAAATTAGCATGTTTGAATAAATTCGCTTGAGGATAAAACTTATGAGCGAGATCAAAAGCCTCTTTATATTTAAGGTGGTAGCTCTTTACATCCTCTTGAGTTCCGAGCCATATTGGAATGTCGGTATCAAGCAAGACAAGTCCATCCTCAATAGCGGGCGGGTAAAAGCTTGCGCGTTTCTCTAAGCACAAATCTTTAAGTTTGCTCAGCATCATTGCGGCATCAACTTCGGATAAATTATCCGGAATAACCAGGGGTGCATTGCGAGACATAGCATACCTACTTTTAAGTTATAAAGTAACTTAGACAACATATATTTTTCATTATATATTATAGTAACGAGATTTACACAAAACATTTACATTAGTTCTTTCAATTTAAAAGGTTAGTTATGTTAGAGAGAGAGTTCATACCTACAGAACACGCTAATTTAGGTGATAATTTTGAAAGAATAAAGAATAATATGGCTCCTAAGACCAGAGCCAACTATTCCAAGAAATTTAAAAATATAATTGAACGCATTACAAAAAGTAGCGACGGATCAGCCAAGGCAAATTACAATAATTTATTAAAAGAACTAGAGATTATTGAGCATAAGCGAGAAACCGGCTTACTTAAGCGGCCCTCTATGCGCCAATATAAAGCAAGTATCTTATATGGGTTCACCATGTGCTACGAGTACATGAAGGATGCGAATGCTAACGGTGTGGGCCATGACGATGAATACAATCAGATATTTTCTTCCCTTGCAAAAACATTAAGCGTTTACGATCTGAACAAATTATATGGAAGAGTGAGCAACTGGAGCTCTGAGGCATCAGATATTGCAAAAAACCTAGATAATATGGCGCACTTGAGATCAAATACTAGCTCAAGAAAAGCCAAGCTTTTTGATGAAGGTCTTTTAAGCATTCTCTTATCTGGGGATGAGCCCAGATTAGATTTATTAAGAATGTTTTTGCGGGTTAATATGATATTAGGATTACGGCCAAATGAATGGTATTCATGCAAAGTAATCACAGCAGAAGAGATGGAACGATTGAAAAATGAAAGCAGCTCCCCTATAGGTCGCCATACAAACGCGTCATCAGAGGATGCAACCTTTATTAAGCAAAGCCTAGCTTTTTTAGAGCTGCCCTATCCTGGCATTGAGAGCAGTGTCAAAAAACCAAGTGATGATGCGCCAGTGCTTGTAGTAAAAAACTCTAAGGACTCTCACGGTAGAGCAAATGGCAGCTTCCGGTACATACTTCTAGATAAGATGGATGATGAAAACTTGGAGCGCGTTCACTCTTTAATAAGTATGTTGCACCAGAAAAAAGAACTGGTGGCCAAAGAGCGCGATATCGCTGCAGATGAAGATTGTTTTGACAACTATGTAATGCAACCACTACAAAATCAGCTGAAATACGAGCTTGAATCCAACCCTGCTTGCCAAATTATTATCGATCGCAGCTACAGAAAGAAATTGGCCAGCTATATTAATGAGAAAACAAGGGCGATAAAACTGGGTAAGAACTGGAGTCGGAAATCACCAATAAAAATGTATCCAACTCTTTATAGCACAAGGCATCAAGCAGTGAGTAATGCCAAAGCATCTTTGATGAATCCTGTTTTAATGGCGGCTTTGTTTGGGCATGCCTCTATCGTGACTGCAGAGCGACACTACGGCAAGCAAAGTGATGGTTGGGGTGGAAGTATGGTAGAGCCGCATCCGGACTCTATTATCAACGTGGTTAATGGATTGACAGAGAATCAAATATCAAATTGCTTAGCGCTGGCAAGTACTGCTGAGATTTTAGATGTGTGCAATCAAATAGAGTCTGACAACAATATCGCTGCAGAACCCTCTGATAGTAGCGATGCTGATAGTGAATTAGACTTATTAATGAGTAACAGCAATGTTATTCATGTTAAACTTAACAGTGCTATAAGAGCGACTGCTAGTAACGGCTCCAATAATATCGGAGCAGACAGAAAAGGTCGTCAAAAATCAGCGCGTAAGCCTGTAACACGCAAAAAATAAGTCGTTCAGAAATGAGAAACAACACGGGAAATAAGTAATGACAGAGCCGTCCACCACAATCAACAACAAAGAATGGCGATTAATTGGTGTCACCAAACAGTTTGTTCGTACCAGAGTTTTGCATGACGACGACATCATACAAAGCATAGGCTCTGGCATGGTGAGTTTCGCCTGTGATTTGGATTCACCAGGTAAAGTAAAACAGATCTCGATACCAGTCACCATATCAGGTAGTGGCGCAACTTATGATGAGATTTGGGATGGCAATATCCGCGTAGACTCAAGACAACACACCCATGTTGCCATAGTGAATAACGGGGAAGTAGAGTCATTAAAGCAGCTGGAATATCAACTAGAAGAGTTTGAGGTCATCGTAGACGCCCTAACCTCTCCAGATCACATTAAAAGAGAAATCTTTAAACAAATGGGTTATGAGCCCAACTTTATCCGATTAGATGTTGTTGATAGTGGTGGCGAAGTTCTATCGTTACCAACACGGTTTCTTCCTACAGTTTACACGCAGGCCAAAGAGGTTTGTACTGTTGTTAAGCACACTCAAGAAATTGCAGAGTATGGCTATGAGTTTAAGGTTCGAGGCCCTTACACGCATTATCTTGTGTTGATAACACCCCTCAATAAATGGGTGGTTTGTGCCCGTACGGCAGACAGTAAAGAGCCTCTACCAACGTCAGAAACTATAAATGAGAAAGTGGTTTATTTTGAATACAAAAACGAAGATAAGGTCATAGAATACTTACTAGAGGTAGGTTTTGACGAACATGATGAAGACTTGGATTATATTACAGAGAAAATGCTTGAGGCATCAATGTCTCAAAGGCAGTAGGTAGACAGATACACCAAAAAAAACCCAGTAAAATTAATTGTACTGGGTTTTTTGTTATCAGAGCGATTGCAAAATACCATTCTTACAAACTAGTAGGTACTTCACGCATTAATCTCGATAGTTGGCGATCTTAAGGCACGTTCTGTACTTACTTCGGTAAAGACACGGTTTTGTGCAGTGCGTCTTTTGCGCAGACGCTTATCTACAGCCAATAAGGCCTGTAAATAGACCGTCAGGACGTAAGACCAAGTATCACTAGGCATCGCCTCAAAATGAGTAAAGGAGGTCATTGTGGCGAGATTACGACGCAAATCGACGACCGATATACCAAGAAGTTTTGCAAAATCAGGCTGCTTCAATCCAGTGTCTGCATGAATAATAGCTAAGTTATATGGTGAATAACCAAAATCAGGCAGTTCATCACGTAAATTAATACCTTCTTTATCAAGATGCTTTTGTGCAGCGATCAACAAGTTTTCATATTTGATGTAATCAAGATCTTTGGTATTGTTTTTAGCGTCAGTACTCTCTTGAGCATCAATTTTCACACTCTTTAATATGCTATTGCTCACATCTTTGCCTAACAAAGACAACACCTTCTTATAGTTGGCTGATGTGTAACCAAGGCCTACAACCTGAGCTTCTGGGTTAAGCTCCCCTATCTCTTCAATCATAGACAAATCGGGCTTATGCTTAGCATAAACGGTCATTTTTATTCTCCTTAAGTTTACTATTTGTAGATTATATCATTTTAAAATAAATAGTCAATAATAAAGTTTATTGATGTTAATTTTAATAAAATACATTGACTTATACGCCTCTAATTGCTATATTAAAAATAACAGTAATAAGAGGGTTTATCGATGCAAAGGTTAATGAGAAAAACCATTAAACCGACCACTAAATACAAAGTAGCCGTTGCTGCTATGAACGAGCTAGGCTTCGATGATCTAGTGGCCAAAGCCACAAAAGTCTACGGGCATTCACCATACGCTTTTGCACGTATTGGTTTGTATCTTAAGTACAACGAGCAGATGGTATCTAGAGTCAAAAAGAAAGGTGTTGATGTCTTTGTTGACCAAGTTAAAGGCATGACAGTCGATGCGATTGTTGAACACTTAGCTAAAGGTAGCAAGAACAGCCCAGGTGTTGAGATCCATAGAAACAGTTGGATTAGATGGGCGACCCCAAAACATAAATATCAGTCAAACAATATGTACTATGAAACTTGGGTATTGGTTCGCGACTCATTGAATGAGTTATTAGCCAAGACTAATCGTAGCATTCAAGATTTTACAAATGGTCCTACATATAGCCCTGAAAACCTTACAGCACTCCGCGAGGCAACTGGCCTTAGTACAAACGAGTTCGCAGAAATCATTGGCGTAGCTAACGGTTCTGTTATTGAAGAGCTTGAGAGTACCGATGTATCTGTGAATAAACGCGGCATGGGTTATGACGACTGGTCTATGGTGCTAGATCGAGTACATACTGCTTTAAAACTTAAGTCAGACTTAAAGCATGACAATCACGACCTTGCGATGGCAAACTAAGCCAAAGCAAGGTGGATAAAACCACGCAGTAATAATGCAATTAAACAGTAAGGCATTAGCCTGCAATTTAAACTAATTAATGGAGTACGTTATGAGTGAAACAACCGGAAAACGCATGCGAATCAGCCGAAAAAAACCTGAGCCGAGCCCTGTTATGACAATGAAAATGCAAAGATCTGCTATCTTTGAATTACTCGATGTCCAAGAAGATCGAAGCGGTGTTTCTATACTAAGCAGTAGCAAGAACCTATTGAAAAATATAGAAGACATGAATGAAACCCGTAAAGATATGGGCAAGGTAGAATGGGTCACACATGACAAATTGTTGAAGAATCTGGAAAGATGCGCTGACTTAGAAGAAGAGTTGAAACAATATGGATTAGCAGGTTCGCACTCTCCAAGCTTGTTCTTAAGCAAAATTCAAAGCGGTGCTGATGATGATCTTAAATACGAAACATTGATCGAAGCCGAAAAAACAGCAAAGAAAGACCTTGAACACTTTATTCAAAATGCTAAAACCGACAAGGCTATTTCTGGCGATTCTGTCACAAAATTTAAGTCTGAAATTCAAAAACTTATTAGCTTGCAAGAAAATTATCATTACTTAGAAGCTACTCAAGGCTTCTTTTGCTTCGAAGTGTTATCTGCTTACCATTCAAGCTTAACAGATGCTGTTGAGTCGCTGAGCAAGCAAGGCAAGTCTGTTCACTAAATAATCAACGTAATAAAGAAAAGCGGCGCATATTGCGCCGCTTTTTTGTGGAAGTAACTTTTCAAATGACAGGGTTGGTAGTGTTTCATCAAAAAGTGTGGTGGACAGCTAACAAGCCCCGAGAACATCCGCGTTACTTATTAGCACTAACCCACCTAATCACTACTCATCACCAATGAATATGTCGTATATATTGGACAACAAACCCTCTTGATGATACAACCATTTGGTTTTTAAGGTTTGATCATGTATCAAGGTATTATCATTAAAAGCATCAAATATCGGGACTAATGGTAGAGCCATGGTTAAAAACATTGCGGCACACAGGTAAATTACCGCTACTTTTTTGGACGTGCGTTGTTTGATTACGGAGAATAGGAAAATCACAATGTTAAAAATCAAAAAGAACGCAGACAATCCCATACCAACCATCGGCATCACTACAGCTTTATAAGCCGCCCTACCTATAGCTTCCGGCTGTTCTAAGTGAGCAGGCGGCCTGGTGCCAGTCCTTTCAGCCATCTCATAGCCAGTCTCAGAGCTATCTGATGGACTATAATCTAGATAAGTTGGAATAAATGATTCTGGTAAGCTATCAACAATAACTGCTGCTTTCTTTTCAGCATAACCAGGATCATAAGGGTATATATCCTTAACACTTGACGCCGCATTTTCTTTGTAGAAACGCTTTACGTCAGGGTGCTTTGTGAAATAACTAAAACGGGCGTCTTCATCTCTACTTGTATAGGGCTGTATGGTTGTCTTGAAGCCAAACAACTTATCAACTCTTTTACGCCATTCTTTGTCTGCACGCTCTTTTGAGAAGCGAGTGCCTTCTTGCCATTCGAAAGATCCAGGCAAGAAAAAGTTCTCATACACCTGAACCAACATGGTTTTTCCATAAGAAACATTTTCAGTATGCGTATCAAGGAAGCGGTTATTACTTAACAGACACTCGTAATGATCCTTTACCAAAGCTTTATACTTATCAGCATTTTGTGGCGCTGTCTTTAAAGCTGTATATGCAAAGAAAGCCCTGTTCAAACCATCAGTCATGCCAAGCGCTTCTCGGCTGGCAGGAACACAGTCTTTATAGGCAGCGCGGTAGTAATGTTGATACGTGTAATAATCTTTGTCTACGTTGTTGAAGGCGCTGTCAGCCTTGCTATTAAAAGGGTACAGGAACTTTTCATGTGGCTCTAACGGCGAAATCCTAACTTGCGAGGAAGTATTAGAAAAGTCGTAATAAGGAACAATGGTCCTTTGTACGGTGGCCACAAGTAAGGCGCGGTTTTGCTCATCAAGCGTCGAGGAATCAACGATCTTATTTATAATTTGATGCTGCAGAAAAAAACTAAATGGAATGCAGACAACGCAAAGATATCGAAACACCTTTGATGGACTGCGTAACTTTCCTGCCATGTAAGGGTTTCTATCAATCATCTCTGGAGTAACGACTGTCAATCTAGTTAAGACGAGCGCCATGCCCATCCCAGTAACTATTTTTCCCCAAAACTCTAATGAATCAATAGCCATTAGGTTGCTTGAAGTGGATAGCTGATAATAGATATTGTAGTTAATTATAACCTCAATAATAAAATACATTAACGTTAGGATACCCATAATAGCTACGTTAATGCTTGCTTCCTGCTTTGCATAATACATCTAACACCTTCTTATTTATTTTGTTAATTGACGGCTAATTTGCAACATCAAATATTGAATCACAATCGACGCATAGTATATTCATCGAGGGCTTACCCCAGAGATTACTCTTGCAGGTTGGGCATTGGTATTTTGTTTTATTAAAATCATACTTAGGCTTTGTGTCTGGAACACCTACTATGTCAGTCATGTCTTTTAATGGCTCAGTAACTAAGTGAGACAGTGCATCTTCAAATACATGTTTTGATGTTAGGTCTTCTACAACACCATTCCCTAACGCTAGAACGTCATCTGTAGGCAAAATATCATCATCAAGTTCATCTTCATGGCTGTATTCACCACTATAAATGCCAATATTTTCACTGCTGTAATTGTCATAACCATCAATATGGTGGTCAATATCATCAGTAAATGAAGTAGCGTCTATGATATTAAAATCACTGGCATTACTGGCGTCACTAGCATCGGCTTTTTTAAGCGATGTAAGGCTATCATCCCTGTCGGTTTTTGGGGCAGATTTAGGGGTATCTTTTGGCTCTAATGGTACGTTTTCTGCTTTCTTTGAGACCGATGGCTTAATAGAGTCTTGTTCGAAGTCTTTGTCGGCATCTTTGTCATCATCATTCTCGATACCATGATCATGATCATAATCATCGACATCTATTTTTAAAACCTCTGATGGTTGTCGAGCAGCATCGTACCCAATAGCTTTAGATTGCCAACCTTCATAATACTCGGTGAGCGACTGGTTTTTCTTCACACATTCAAGCAATAACTGGTTTCTAAGTTTGAGCACATCAGCATCATCAATTGTTGCGTCAACTAGATTTATGAAATTGCCCTCTAGAAAGAAATCAACAGCTGCGGCTTCAAATGCACCACCGGCTATCAAATAACTAGACATCTTCTGACCCACTTTTTTACCGCCTGGCAGACCCGTACTCGATGGCATCAGACCTATTGATTCCATTTTGTCGCCCCACTCTGTGTTGTGGTATCCAGGACGACTTGCTTCACCATAGGTTTTTTGCCATAGATGCACCATCTCCTTAACAAGTGTTATATAAATTACCAATGGTGTGCTTTGAACTATTATTTGAGGATTGATGGCGATTGAATGCACATAGACACCATCAGTAGCTTGCCAACTAGCAGCCTTGAAAAGCCCAGCGACTTGTTTTTTGTTTGTCAATTCGAACATGATTTTTGGCAAAGCACCATCAAACAGACGGTCATTGAAGAAAACAAAGGCATCATCAAGATGGCCATAGAAATCTAAAGTAGGGTTTTTGGATGTAGATGCAGCACTCATACAAGACCTTAATGTCAATATTTGCTATCTGTTTAGTACCAAACATGAAGCAAAATGGTTGGATTTATAAAAAAGCTATTGGGGTAATTGTATTTTATCACACAATAGCCTAATTGTTATTCTTTTTAATATTAAAAAGGCGTTTACCCTTTTCTTTTATGGTTATTTATACTACAATAAACACTATTCATTTTAATACTTTTAGGTTGGTATTATGCGAAACTCCTACAAAAGAGTGTTTGGTATAAGAAATCCTAACGACTACCCTTTTGCAGTGGCGGGTATTCTCAACAGGGTTCTTAATCACACCTTGAATAACTCTGACATGAACAAAATGTTAGATTTGAGCTGGGGTGACTATGTAGCCGTAAAAGAGCATACAGGTGTTGATTTGCGGGTAGCTTTAACAAAGAAATCAGATGTTGAGATATTTCATAAAGATGAAGCAGAAAGATACATAAGATTATCGTATAAAAGCTATGAAGTTCACTTGTATTTCGATGAGCAAGTAAAATCAAAGAAGAGCTTTAAGAAGAAGAAAAGTAGATTCAAGACACCACTACCTGAAAGCTCTGTATTTGACGAGATACTAACAACTTCGCAAGAACTACTTAAAATCCCTGGCCTATCGCTATCTGATTTTGTATTTGTAGATACAGAGACAACTGGGTTATTCAACGCCGATCATGTTATAGAGCTTGGTGCCGTCGATAGTAATGAAGTGATACTCTTCGACAGCATACTAAAGCCAAAGCGCAAGCGAAAAATACATCCTATGGCAGTCAAGGCTCACGGAATAACCGAGAATAAACTGGTAGGTAAACCACGATTGATTGACGTACAAAATGACGTGATGAGATGCTTAGAAAACAAATATGTTGTCTTTTACAATGCTAGATTTGATGTCGGGAAGATGTTAAAAAGTAGTGATGGCCATATTTTTGATAGCTGTGCTGGCGTGATATGCTTAATGAAGATTTATAAGGATTATCACAAGAAGTCTAAAAACACTTCCCTAATCAAAGCCTGTGACAGTTATGGAATAACATACAATGATGTGCCTAACCACAGAGCAGTTGGTGATGCGATAAAGACAGCTAGACTTTGTTCAGTGCTGTTTCAAGATATGATTGATGGGCGTGATTATATCAACAACACCCCTGTAGAATGGTAGTATAAAAGATAAGTAAAAGCACTTTCATTACTAACAGGTTATAACCGTTGGTAATTAAAAATTTAATTAAGGAAATAATATGAAAAACGATATCGATGCCATTCTTGGTCGTTACAATGCGCAAGGTAATTCTGAGATTATCACCATCCCTGACTACTTATTCAAAGAAGAAAGACCTGCATGGAGCAAGTATTGTCTGCAGCGGGCAATAGAAAGCAATCAGCAAGGGCCTCAGACTAATAATCTGGTTATTTGCTATGAAGAAAAGGATAAATCAAACCCAATTTTCTTAACTTTAAATATCCCAGTAATTATCAATCAAACAATAGCTGGCGTTTGGATGGAAAGAGATCTTGAAAAAACAGATAAACTCTTAATTGGCGAATCTAAGAAAGGTGATTTTAAAAACCTATTTATTGCTGATCGATTAGCTATTGGAGGAAATATTATCGAGCAGTCTCAGGTAGTCCGATGCCAACCTATAACTTCTTATAAGGTTTATGAACTAGGTAGTAATAGTAAGCAGTCTTATCATGTTCTAAAAACATTAGGCGGTCTCGATGAGGTTTTCAAGATACTATCCAAAACAAATAAGACTTAATAAAAAACAGTTAGCCCTACCCATAAAAACACCTTTCAAATAAAAGGTGTTTTTTTGTTTTAAAAACAAATCATAAGGATTATGTTTTCTGCAATAGGTTTTTTTCAGACCTTTTTCTATTAAAGAATAAAATAAATTGGAGCATGACAAAGTAGATAAGCAAAGTTAGACAAGTTAAAAGCCCTCTCGCCTGATTGTACCCCTCATTTATAACTCTAGTTTCATTGTAACTTTTTATGTACTTACCATTTACTTCGAGAGACACCATTTGAGGATAAGAATTTTTATAGCCTAAAACGCTCTTTAATTTATACCAGCCAACAGTAGCAACACTTCCTTTAATTGGCGCAAGAAGTGACGCATCCAAACACTGATTAGAAACAGGATCAGCCTTCATACTGTATGCACATCCGAAAGTTATCTGATCTTTAAGGGTTGCAGAAGGAAGTACACTAATGGTTGCTATGCCATCATTACTATCAACTCCAACGAGCCCAAATGTGTACTGCATCTCTTCTTGAGAAGGTGTTAATTTCCAGTGCATTGCGGTATCAAGGACAGTATAAGTAGAAGCTACAATAAATAAAGATATGTAGAAATATTTAGACTTAGACGACTTAACAGGGCTTTTTTTTATATGGGTTTTCATTTTTCAACTCTCTTAAATGCAAAGGTTTCAGCCTACGCAATGCTTATTCTGATAAGCCAAACTACAAGCTTTCTCGCTAATTTTCCGCGCAGCAGCTAGCATTGCTTGATATAAACAGGCGTAATATAGAGCTATATACATCGTAAAATAATCATATAGCAACTTCTCAATAGTTATTATACTTTAAATTGCTTTAATATACTTTAACTTTATAGCTTTAATAATCTTTATTTTTCATTAATTTGCTTTAAAATTAATGAAAATAGTCAAATTTCGCTTGCATCTTCTTTAAAATGCTTTAATATTGTCTAAAGTAACACAACGGGGAAAGATTGATGGCTAAGCCTAAACTCACAAAAGAGGCAATCAGGTACATAGCAAGCCTATATAACTCCGAAACGGAAAATCATACATTTTCAGAGATCAAAAATAAGATTAAAGAGAAGTATGGGATTGAAGTTTCTTTGCAGGCGGTTCAGCAGAACTACCACAAATATATGGAGGATTTAAATAAAGGTAAGAAGGTTGCAAACCTCGTAAGTATTCAGAATAAGAATGCAGAAGCGAGTAAGAAATCTGATGATATTAGGCCTACGCCAACATCATCATCAACATCAACATCATCAACATCTAACATATTTGGTGCGTTCACTGCTAAAAAGCAGGCGGAGTCTGCAAAAAGCGTACAGTATCAGGACTTAGATGATCTTGGTGTGACATCAAATGAAATTAAAAAATTACTACTAAAGGCAGATAAATAATATGAACACTAACAACATAGCTCACTTCGTACTACAATCTAAAGGCGGTGCTGGAAAATCTGTTTGCAGCTCAATCTTGGCTCAATATTTGAGCGAGCAAAATAAAGAAACCCTTTTGATTGATACTGATCCTAGTAATAAAACTCTGGGTAGCTTTAAAGGTTTAGATGTAGAAGAAATTCAAGTCCTAAGTAAAAGTAAAATTGTAGATCAATCTGCTTTCGATGGTTTTGTAAATAAATTTATGTCAGTAGATTCAGCCATGCTCGTAGACACAGGTAGCGGCGATTTTTTACCTATTAATAGTTATATTTTACAAAATGAATTGCCTGAAATTTTTCAAGAAAACGGAAAGCAAATGGTTATTCATTGCCCGATTAACTTTGGTCAATCAGAAGAAGAAACAATTAAATGTTTAATTGGGATTGTAGCAAATTATCCTAACACTCCTATTGTTGTATGGGAAAATGAATTCTTTGGAATTAACACTAATGAATTTAGAGAAACTGTATTATTCAAACAAACGAATAATATCATTGGTTCAATCAAAATTCGTAAGATGCTAACAGATACAGAAGAATGTGATTTTTCATACATGCTAAAGCAATCACTTACTTTTAATCAAGTAAGTAAAGCTACTGATAGTAACTATTGGGGATTTATACAAAAAACGCGTATAAATCGTATCAAAAAAGAAATCTGGGAACAGTTGGATGATCTATTTGATACATTCCATTCTTTATCTATAGCAAATGAAACATCTGATGCTGAACAAGTAGATCCTAAAAAAGTTAGCAAAAAAGCCTAACAAATAATTGGTGAGTCGAATGTTTATTCGGCTCACTTTTTTAATTTACTTCATGCGTATGAGTGGCTGTCAGTGATGCATGACGATTGATATAGGTTCAATTATGAGCGATCAAGAAAATACTGATGAACGCAACAACGAGATTAGAAACAAGGTTTTTAATACTACGGGGATGAAAATTTCTGCTGACGATCCTATAGTGCAGCTAATCAAAGTGCAACAGTCATTTATAGACGCTAGTTACGCCCTTGCATCCGAGGAACTCAAGCTAATAGCATCTGAGATAAAGGCTGATATTGATAATCACAATAGAAATGCATTAGAAATGCTTGATAGTAAAATAAACGACTTGAACAATCTCCATTCTAAGTTAGAGCTAATACTTGATAAGTCGCAAGAAAAGAAGGTGAACTACTATCCAATCTTTTATATTGTAATTAGTATCCTATGTTCATCATTAGCAGCATACATAGTGGCAAGCGCCTTTAAAGTACAATAGAAATGACTCATGCAGAAAAAAGCCTATATTTATAATATAGGCTTTTTTTATGGGTAACGAGTTATAATATACCTAAATATACCAAAAAAATAGCAAATACATAAAAAGCAAATACCCATCGGCCGATGATATCTCTGGTTGTTAATCGGTCGATTTATAGTCTTTTTTATACTTCGTATAAGACGGTTGATTTATTGGTTCTTTTTGAGGATCGGTCGATCTGCAGAAGCATACAAATACCAGGTATGTCTATTTAGCAATATACCTAAATATACCAAAATATACCAAAAAAAATAGCAAATATATAAAAAGCAAATACCCATCGGCCGATGATATCTCTGGTTGTTAATCGGTCGATTTATAGTCTTTTTTATACTTCGTATAAGTTCGTATAAGACGGTTGATTTATTGGTTCTTTTTTCGCTACGCTGTGTTTATGGTTCCCATAAAACGGTTGATCGTATCTTGCATTTATTAAACGGTCATTTTTAAGGTGCTTCTTGGGTAGACGGTTCTCGTATAACTATGATTGGTCAGATGGTCGTTATGCGGCTCTTCGTAGGTAGACGGTTCTCGTATAGCTATGATTGGTCAGATGGTCATTATGTCTCTCTGTAGATGGTTTGTTTGATTGTCTGCTCATTCGATTGTCTTCTGCTGATATGTCTCTCTGTAGATGTTTTATTTGATTGTTGGCTCATTCGA
>ERZ1089244.18-NODE-18-length-59776-cov-38.306994_pt1 | contig 59776 bp, 40 predicted proteins | sample MGYA00383550_ERZ1089244 | MGnify/ENA primary metagenome ERZ1089244 (study PRJEB34543, sample SAMEA5968661) | marine metagenome | biome: water | collected 2014-06-21 | depth 0 m | study: Ocean Sampling Day (OSD) data from North Adriatic Sea
CTACTGAGACTCCCCATAATGGCATGCTGCCCATCATCATTGGCTTACCATACTGCCCGTAGGGAACCCCATTTGAATAGTCTGGACTGCGAGCATCGGCTGGTGGCTGCCCACCTTGCATACCAGACATATCCATGCCACTATGATCCATATCAGACATATCACCTGACATATCCATGCCACTATGATCCATATCAGACATATCACCTGACATATCCATACCGCTATGATCCATACCAGACATATCGCCCGACATATCCATGCCACTGTGATCCATATCAGACATATCCATGCTGCTGTGATCCATATCAGACATATCCATGCTGCTGTGATCCATATCAGACATATCGCCCGACATGTCCATACCACTGTGATCCATACCAGACATATCGCCTGACATGTCCATGCCGCTATGATCCATACCAGACATATCGCCTGACATATCCATGTCACTGTGATCCATACCAGACATCTCAGCAGCTGTTGCAAAAGAGGATGTGAGCAAGACTAGCGATGACAAACCAATGAATGGCAGATTTTTCTTAAATATTTTCATAATAAGCCTCATATTTGAAGGTTTGTTAAACAACGGCAACTTCTCTGAACATACCGGCTTCCATGTGATAAAGCAGATGGCAATGCCACGCCCATCGTCCAAACTCACCCGTCACATCAAAGCTAATCTTTTGCGCAGGTTGCACCACAATCGTATGTTTACGTACCTGAAAGTCTCCAGATGGCGTGCGCAAATCACTCCACATACCATGCAAATGCATCGGATGGTTCATCATCGTGTCATTGACTAAGGTAATGCGTACACGCTCGTTAGGCTTAATATTGACAGGGGTTGCATCCTTAAACATGACACCATCTAAGGCCCAAATATAGCGCTCCATGTTACCCGTTAAATGTAGCTCGATCTCTCGGGTAGGCTTACGCTGCTCCGCAAATATGGCCTCATCGACAGAGCGTAATTGATCATAAGTCAAAACCTTTCTATCAATCTCACGCAGATTGATACCGGGGTCATCGAGGTTCATACGTGGACTGTCGACACGCATATCAGATTTAAAGTCATACTCGGTCTTAGCGTGCTTTGCTTTGTAACCTTTATCACCCATCGCACCCATCATATCGGCCATGGTTAGCCATTCGATCTTATCCATAGCAGGTATTGCAGCACGAGCGCCTTTTTTGGTTGCAAGCGTGGTCGCGACATAGCCCGAACGGTCTATATTTTGGGCAAATATCGTATGCGCATCTTTGGTCGGAGTGACGATGACATCATAGGTCTCAGCTACGCCAATACGGAAATCATCAATCGCAACGGGTGCGACATCATTTCCATCCGTTGATACGACGGTCATTTTGAGACCCGGTATACGCACATCAAATATCGTCTGTGCTGAGGCGTTGATAAAGCGTAGTTTGACGGGCTGTCCCGCTTTCACTAGCTGTGTCCAATTGGCGGCTGTGGTCTTACCATTCATCAGATACGTAAAAGTTTTTTCACCAGACAAATCGGTGAAATCCGTTGGCATCATGCGCATCTTATTCCACATTTTGCGCTTATCATGAGCGGCTTCTAGATCTGTTGCTGCGATATCAGACAATAGTTTTTTGAAGTCTGGCAAGTGGTAGTTATCAAAGTCAGCACGCTGCTTTAAAAGTTTTAAGAGATTGTGTGGATCGCGGTGTGTCCAGTCACTAAGCACAATAACGTGGTCTTCCTCGATTGGATGACGCTCACGGCCTTTTGGCTCAATGACGATAGCGCCGAGCATTCCTGTTTGCTCTTGGAACCCACTATGAGAGTGATACCAATAGGTGCCTGATTGCACCAGTTTGAATGTATAAGTAAAGGTACTGTTCGCAGGAATACCATCAAAGCTGATACCTGGCACACCGTCCATCTCAAATGGGACGAGCAGACCATGCCAATGAATAGAGGTCGACTCATCCATCTGGTTATGAACACGGATAGTTACTGTATCGCCTTCACGCATCTTTAGCGTTGGTGCTGGCAATGAGTCATTAATCAGCGTCGCCATGCTCTTTTTACCGTTCACAATAGCGGACTGTTTACTGACGTATAAGTCAAACTCTGTACCGGTTAGAATGGGTACGATATGGTCAGCTTTATCACTGTTGACGGCTACATTTTGTTGCCCTTTATCGAGTGCACTATTGGCAATAGACGGCAGCGTAGATAGCATGGATGCCCCTAACAAAGTAGAAGACCCTGTCAAAAAACGCCTGCGATTGAACATATTCTTGTTCATAATAATTTACCTAACTTAATCCGTGAAATGGGAGTTGAGTTCATATAACTGTTGGCTCATTAATAGAACAGAATGAGCTATGTAATGTTTTAATCAAACTAGATTTGCTGCTGCGGTGAGTCAATGGTTGCATAAATGGCTGTTGAGCCATCTTTGTTAAGCTGCATCACTTTATATGGCATAAATTTATCCTGGTATTCCATACCAGGGCTACCAACTGGCATACCAGGTACGGCAAGTCCAATGGCATCACTTGGCGGATTCTTTAGAAACTGCGCCATGTGCTTAGCAGGGACATGGCCTTCAAAGACAAAGCCATCGGTAGTAACGGTAGTATGGCAAGAGCGCATTTGCTGCGGTACGCCATAACGATCTTTAAACAAAGACACGTCGGCAACATCATGGGTAGCTGCGCTTAACCCATTGTCTTCTGCGTGGCCGACCCACTCTTTACAGCAACCACAATTGGCATCTTTATAGACGGTGGCTGACACATTTCGCAAAATAGTTGATTGGGTATCTGAATGAGCACTGACAGGTATTATTTCGGCTTGTGGTTGCTCTATTAGCGCGGTTTTTTGCGTAGCGGTAGTTGGCTCAGTCGCTGGTTTTGAGTCAGCAGTAGTCGCGTTAGGTTGACTACAAGCGGCTATCGTTAACGATAATGGCAATACCACGATCGCCGAGAGCACACGGCCAGATATCAGATTATGTTCATTAATAAATCTATTGGTATAGCGTCTCATAAAACCACTCCTGAGCGTCTATCTGACGATCACATTTATAAAAATTAAAGCCGTAACACTGACCAAAGTAGTACTGGTAAAGCTTAAAACTCAAATCGCAAAAGGCAGCACTATTAAGCACTGCATCTTTTACGAAAAATCAATGTTGCATTCCGGATCCATCACCTGACATATCCATCTCACCATCAAATGACATGCCCAACATATCATCGTCTATCCTAGTGGTTAGCATGGTGTACTGGTTTTCATTCAATTCAGGTAACGATCTGATAAAAGCGACCATTGCCCACATTCTATCATCATCGTGCGAAGCGCCCCATGCGGGCATACCTGATGCCATAATACCGTGTTTAATGGCCCAAAAGGCTTGCTGAGCACCGGCATCTGTTTTATAGCGTTCCACCAATTCAGTATTGGTAAAATTGGGCGGCTTTGGATATAAACTTGCACTAAAATCAGTACTTTCTACCCCAGGAGATAAGTGACAGCCTGCACACATATCTTTATAGTCTGCCCCGCCCGAGCTGATCATTTCTGTCTTTTCTAGGTTTGGAACCGCAATGTCCTTACTAGCATTTGCTATTGAACGCGTACGTGCCGCTTCTAAAAAATTGTAAACCAGCGGACTATGGGCTTGATCAGCACCGATATTTATCACGCCACTGGTCACCACAATAAAAATGCCCACAATAGCGACAAAGACAGTAAGCAGTACTCCTAGTAAAAACTTCATAGGTTTGTCCTAAAAATCCATTTTTGTTAATACCCAATTACTGCTCGACAAAACCATCTAACAATAATATTGAATTTCTACGATCAATGTCTAAGAATCACTTTTACTAGTAACACAGTGCTTTTGGTACATCGCTTTCATTTTTCCCATGTTGGTCATCATAGCTTTCATAGCAGGATCCTTCATATCCATTTTACTATGATCCATTTTGCCCATCATTTGCATGTGCTTTTCCATTTTTTCACAATTCATCTGATCTTTTTCAGCATGCATTTTTGGGTCATGTGCCAAAGCAGAGGTTGAAACAACTAAGGCTATAGCAGTTGCTACGATTGATTTAGACAGTGGTATTGATTTGAATAGTGACATGGTAAATCCTTATTTTATTTGGTATGAAGTCGAAAAACTTTAAAATATTAAGTTACTTTAAAGCATACTTTATTGATTCTGACAGAGAGATGACAGCAAGATTACAATTCTGTCATCTTGCTATTTATGGTTTTTAATATTGTCATCAATCCTTTAGTATGACATCAGAGCTGATATTACTTATCGCTACCATATTTGTTAATGAAGTATTTTTCAGACTGTAGATGTTGATCTTTGTGTTCAATCTCACAAGCCACTCTAGCATCGATATAGCTTTTCATTTGGGCGCTAGAAAGCTGAGCATCGTTATGATCCAAATTTTTTGCAAAGTCAGTAACAGCGTCGCAGTTATTGATGATTGAAGTACTTAGATCAGTAGTATGCGCATTAGCAGTAGTAATACCTATAAGTACAGATACCGATAGCAATACTACTTTTTTGAATGAACCGTGAATTTTCATATAAAACCTCTTTTGTAAGTTATTAGGCGTTTAAATTGATTACCTGTGAAAATAATTCGTAGTAGCTAGATATTAGGAACGAGCAACTATGTTTCATTCATATAGATTAGCAAATGAAGACTGACAATCTGATTACGAGTACATGACATTTTTGTCAGTTACAAAACGTTTTTGTCATCTATATTGATTAGGATGTCAAATAATCATAATCGTGTTGAGGGGTTACTATGAAAATACTACTGGTAGAAGATGAGTTGAAACTAGGCGAGTATATAAAAAAAGGCTTAACGGAAGCTGGTTTTATTGTTGATCATCACCTAACAGGCCTAGATGGCTATCATGCATTGATGACAGAAGAGTTTAGCGTGATCCTAATGGATGTGATGCTGCCTGATGTTAGCGGCTTTGAGCTGGTGCGCAATTACCGAGCAGCGGGTAAGCAAACACCTGTGCTCTTTCTAACGGCAAAAGATGACTTAAGCGATAAGATAAAAGGAATTGAGATTGGAGGCGATGATTATTTGACTAAGCCTTTTGCGTTTGCAGAATTGATCGTCAGAATAAAGAGTCTGTTACGACGCGCCAATCAAGCCGATTATCAAAGTACGATCCTGCAAATAGCAGATCTCAAGATGGATATTGCCAAGCGCACGGTACATAGAGGCGGCAAGCCTATTAAGCTCACGGCAAAAGAATTTTCCTTACTACAGTTTTTATTAGAGCGCCGAGGTGAAGTGCTACCACGTACCGTGATCGCCTCCCAAGTATGGGATGTGAATTTTGATAACGATACCAATGTGATTGATGTGGCGATAAGGCGTCTGCGTATAAAAATAGACGATGGTCATGAGGCAAAGCTCATTCATACTGTGCGTGGAATGGGCTATCGCTTAGAGGCGCTGGCTACTGAGGTCCAAAGTGATGCGGACGGAGACGATTCTAAATAGCATGAACCATACACTCAGAAACCGGCGCTGGTCACTGCTATGGCGAACGATTTCCTTATTGACAGTCTTCGTTATTATCTCTCAGGTCATCATCTATGCGTGGGTGCAGCGCTCTGTGAGTGGACACTTTGAGCAAATGGACTCAGAGATTATCACCCATGCAGCTTTTAATCTGCGTAAACGCATGGTTAGTGTTAACGAGCCCATAGAACCATTCACAGTGTCAAAGTCCCAATCACTCATTGATGACAATCACTTGCATTCCTCTTGGCTGGATTATGATTTAAAAACCTTAGTAGCAGATAAAAAAGGCAAGTTATTATCCAGTGACCCCAGTAGTTTCATTCATAGTTTGCCAGCCGATTTTAGTTTGTTATCACTATGGCAGGAACATCACGATCAGCAGTTTATGATCAAGATAAACAATAGGCATTACCGAGCCATTATTATTCCAAATCAAGAGATTTTGGCGTTTATTGCCCTACCTACCAATGTGCATCATCAATATCTTATCCAGTTTAATCGCCAGCTGAGCTTGATACTCACAGCCATCACCTTGTTGTTGGTTTCAGTAGCGGCATTAAGTGTGTATTGGGGGTTTGCGCCTCTGGCCACTATCGTCCAAAAAATGAAAGGCATAAACCTGCAAAGGTTAGACGAAAGAGTATCGGTTGGCGATATGCCGTTAGAGCTGCGACCACTAGCAGAGTCTTATAATTCGATGATGGTCAAGCTTGAAAGTAACTTTGAGTCTTTGTCTCGGTTTTCAGACAATATCGCTCATGAGCTACGTACGCCAATAGCGACGCTGAGTACACAAACGCAGGTCATGTTAACTAAGCCAAGAGAAGGCGACGAATACATTGAGCAGCTACATCATCAGCATGACACGTTAGAGCAGCTGTCGGCCATGATAAACAATATGCTGCTACTGGCAAAAACCCAAAAAGGATTAAGTGACTCGCAAATCAGTCACGTGGATACGGATAGTTTAATCACCAAGCTTGTTGATTACTATGAAATGATTGCAGAAGATCGAGGGATAACTTTTGAGAAATCAGGTGATTTTGAAATGGTGTTGGGTGATGAAGGCTTATTGCAACGGCTGTTTGCCAACCTGATATCAAATGCCATTTATTATGCAGCTAGTGATAGTACTATCATGATATCCGCTACCATCCTCACCTCAACCACCTCACTTAATGTGACTAAAGACGAGGTTCGACCCTCAAAGCAGCAACGGTTAAGGATAACGATGACCAATCGTTTAGACAAACCATTAGATCAGAAAGAGGCTGATAAATTATTCGAGCGATTCTATCGTCATGATAAGACTAGTCATAAGTACGCAGGTACAGGATTGGGATTGTCTATCGTGCAGGCCATCGCTAATGCCCATAAAGGTAAAGTCAGTATTACTATCAAAGATGAGTGTTTTTTTGAGGTTACTGTAGGATTATTGATGGCTTAACAAGGTAAATCAAAAGAAGATAAACTCAAAACGTTGTTGTCAAAAACTCAATATCAGAGTATTTGCAAGTGTAGTCCAGAACCGTTTCTTCAATGCATTCGAAAAATCGTTAAGATCTAAACTACGGCTGAAATACCTGACTATTTTTTCGAAATTATAGCAGCCCATTTCTACAGTAATTTATTCCAATATTACTTTGATGAGTTAATAATTCGCTTAATCAGTAATTTCTGAAAAAGTTAAGTATAAAATACGTACATTAATACTATAAAAAATGATTGAATTCTATACTTAACTAGTGACCAAAATTGATATCAATGTTGCTATAAAATACTTTAAAATACGCTAAACGTCATGGCATAAAATTCTTCCTATCCCTTTATTTATAACGTATAGTAGGTTTATATACATCAAAGTCATTTAACGAAATATGGTGGTTCTAGCCTCCGAAGCCGAGGGTCGTGGGTTCGATTCCCGCCGAGCGCACCAATCATATTGTCTATAACCTCGCTCCATCACTTCCTCAGTACTATCTTAAACTACCTATAATAATTAAACCTACATATCAAAATGTTTGCGGTTTTTCTGTGCTTGTATATTTCTAGTGCTCTCAGCTATATAGAACTTACTCTGCATCTTGTAAGTTAGCTGTTAGCTGAGCACGGCTAGGTATACGGTGATAATTAATCACTGGCACATCACCCAAACGGCGCTGACCTTCAGCAATTTTTTTATCAATCGTAATCATCGCAATTTTTTTATCTTGTTTGCTAACGAGCAAATGATTTGCCTTACGTGTGACTCGATAATCAGCAAAATGCTGCTTTAATATCGCTGATGTTTTTTGCAACGCATCATTTGGTGTTGCATTTTTTGATTTTGCACCGCTATGCTTTTCGCCTGCTTTTGCACCGCGCGATTTTGCCACGAACCATAAAACTGCGATGACAGCGAACAATATGACAAGCCACCAAATTCCGTCTATCATAAGTAAAAATATCCATTATTAGCAAGGGTTGGCTCATGTTAGCAGAATTATCACCAGCGTTAATAGCAGAAGTAAAACTTGCAGCACAACTGCTGGCATCCAAAAAGCGTATTTGCATTTTGACTGGGGCTGGCATTTCAGCAGAAAGCGGCATCCCAACGTTTCGAGATAAGCAAACAGGGCTGTGGGAGAACTATGGTGTCGAAGACTTGGCAACCCCTGAAGCGTTCACTCGTGATCCAAGGCTAGTGTGGTCATGGTATCAATGGCGCCGGCAAGTGGTCGCAGACAAAGCGCCAAATCCTGCCCATCATGCGTTGGCTCAGTGGCAGTATCATGCGCAAACCTCCGATCAGCAAGTGACACTCATCACCCAAAATGTCGATGATTTGCACGAGCAAGCTGGTAGCGCAGTGACTCACCTGCATGGTTATCTGTGGCGTAACCGCTGTGGTCGGTGTGAGATACCCTATCAAGATAAATCGAGAGCGTCATACGACAATCAAGGCACAATGAGCTTTGATGAAACACTGCTTAACTGTCCGCATTGCGACGGTTACATCAGACCAGATATTGTTTGGTTTGGCGAAGCTCTACCTGTACAGGCCTGGCAGGCTGCCGAAGATGCTGCGGCTAATTGCGAGGTGTTTATCAGTATCGGTACATCAAGCTTGGTTTATCCGGCTGCTGGATTGGCACAATTAGCAAAACAGAATGGCGCGCAAGTTATTGAAATAAACCCTGACCCCACACCAAATACCATCGTCGATATCACATTAGCAGAAAAGGCTGGAGTAATACTGCCGCTGCTTATAGAAGAGATTACTGCTCTATAAACGCTGCTACTACTTATAGATATTACTGAATGACAGACAATAAAAAAGGCTTAACGATTCATATAAACCGTTAAGCCTTTGCTACTAATAATAAACTCACTGCAGCTTATTTCAATGCAAGATCAACTCTCGCCAAGTAAGCTTCTTTTAACTCATCACTGATAAATGCCGATTTAAACGAGTTTTTTACCAAAGTAATAACATCTTCTTCCGTAATCGGTAGATTCTCATATAGGTTAATGAAGTTTTGATTCACGTAACCTTTGAAATACGCAGGGTCATCTGAGTTAACGCTAATATTCAGACCGTAGTCTAAAAGCTCTTTGATATTGTGCTCTTTATAAGTCTCAAAGACTTTTAGCTCGATATTTGAGTTCGGGCAAACCGTCAGTGGCATCTGCTCATCTTTGAGTCTTTGCATCAACTCTGGGCTTTTTATAGACTGCACACCATGATCGATTCTATTGATATTCAATAGGTCTAATGCTTCGTAGATATATGAAAAGTCTGCTTCTTCGCCTGCATGAGCAACCAACTTAAAGCCTTCTTCTTTGGCTTTTTGGAAGACTTCCTTGAATTTCGATGGTGGGTTACCTAATTCTGATGAATCAAGACCAACACCGATAATGTCGTCTTTATACTCTAGTGCTTGCTCTAACGTCTCGAACGCTTCTTCTTGCGATAAATGACGCAAGAAACACATGATGATGCATGATGTAATACCGTATTTTGCTTTGGCATCGGCGAGTGCTTCTTTGATACCTGTGATGACCGCTTCAAAAGGTACGCCGCGTTCGGTATGCGTCTGCGGATCAAAGAATATCTCTGTGTGAATAACATTATCTTCGACACATTTAAGAATATATTCCCACGTCAAATCATAGAAATCATCCTTTGTAAGCAGGACGTTGGCACCCGCATAGTAAATATCTAAAAAAGTCTGTAGATTGGTGAAGTTATAAGCACTGCGTACATCTTCGATATCTTTATAAGGTATCTCTACGTTGTTCTTTTTGGCCAGTCTAAACATCAGCTCAGGCTCTAACGAACCTTCAATATGTAGATGAAGTTCAGCTTTCGGTAGTTTCTTTATTAATTCAATCATAGTATTCCAATAATGGTGTTATCGAGACGAGCCCTAGTAAATGTTGCACAGTAGGATAATCAAACCATGCATATATGAGGCGTTATCTGTCTCAGAAAAATCATTTTAACACTAAAAGCGTATCGCCTAAAACAAAACCCTTTGACCTTATAGATAAGCTACTTATAAAAGCAACCTTCTTAATACAACTGTATAAGGCGCAAACTACTTTAAAAACACCACTGTATCGGACAGCTCATTACCTTCTGGATCATGCTCTAAATGATAATACTGACGTAATACCTGCCCCACTTCATCCAGCAGCTCAGCCAAGCTCTCTTCTGTCTTTTGAGTAGCGATACCAGATACCGCCTTTTCGCACATTGCATTCCATACTGTTGGACTAACGTGAGCGCTGATACCTCGGTCTGCGACAATCTCTAGTTTACGCTCGCATACATTGACATAGATCAAGACGCCCGTATTTTCTTCCGTATCCCAGACGCGATATTCGCTAAACAAATCAATCGCACGCTCACGGCAGTTCATGCGATAGGCTTCTTGGATAGGCAGATGATTTTCTACGATTAAAAACACCTCACCACGATGCCCACGCTCGGCTCGTGTCACAGCATATGTTAGGCGTGCCTTGGATTCTGTTGTCAGCCACTTACTATGTAATAAAGGGACGAACAAAACTTGACGCCACCAGCGGGCAAAACTGGGGTTTGAAGCATTGTCTTCTACCATTATATTATTTCCTCAAGTACGTCGTTTTCGATGGTTATGTAGAGTTTATTTTGTTTGCGTGTGTGGAATACTTACCACGAACCACCTGCGCCGCCGCCGCCGAAACCACCGCCACCGCCAAAGCCGCCGCCTCCGAAACCACCACCGCCAAAGCCGCCTCCACTACCGCCGCCCATACCGGGTAAGAAAATCATGCCGCCTCTGCGCCCACCTTTACCGCCGCCGCCTTTTCCACCGCCACCGCCGCGTGAGATCAAAAACATCCAAATGAATATTGCCATAATCAGCGTCATAAAGAAGCCGCCGCCTAAAGCCATCGAACCTGCAAAAAACCCGCCAGCGGTAATAATAGAACCAAATACTCGGCCCAATATATTAGTAATAAAGCTACCAAAAATCATCGCCATGATAAATAAGAAGATAGGTGACGGCAGCTCGTCTGAGCTTTGCTGAGCAGTACGTTCTGCGGCTTGCGCATCAGCACGGGCTAAGACTTCAGGATCAGCAGTTAGGCGTGTTTTAAGCGCTTCAACGCCAGCGATTATCCCTGCACCATAGTTATTTTGCTTAAATAACGGCGTGATATCTTCGCGAATGACACGGTTGACTGCCGCATCAGGCAAGACGCCTTCTAGTCCATAACCCGTTAGGATATACATATCACGGTCATTGACAGCGACGACAATCAGTAGACCATCATCGATAGCTTCATCACCCAATTCCCACTTTTCAGCAACTTGCAATGCATAATCAAATATTGGTACGCCATTGGTAGTTGGTACGATAACCACTGCTGCTTGTGCTAATCCCTGCTGATAGATACTTTGAAGCTGTGCCTCTAGACGTAGCTTCTCTTGAGGATTTAGGATATTGGCCTGATCAACGACTGGTTCATTGAGTATCAACTTATCAGCGTCAACACCCTCGGCACTGGAGCGTACAGGTGGCTTAGCGGTTGTTTGAGTATTGGCAGTACCATTTGCTGTACTTTGGTTATTTGCGTTTTGATTGATAGCGTCGTTGCCGAGCACCGCTTCATTGATGGCATCGTTATTTAATACAGCATCATTGATTGCTTCGTTAGACTCGCCTGCTTTAGCAACGGCCACCAACTCTTCGACACTACGGTTTTGCAGATTCGAGGTGCTATCTGTCGCCACCGCTGTATCATTGGGTGCAGCGTGCAATGCAGGCACGCTGACGACACCTAACGTAAACAGTAATGCTGATAAGATTGCTTTTGAATTATTCATCTAATCTATACCACCTCAAATAACATCTTTACCAATTGATAGACTCTAACTAATCATTGTCAAACCATTAGTTAAATGAACAGAGCTGCCTATGCCACTCTGTCGTCACGTTCATTCTAAATTTTATTCAGCAGACTTTTCTGTAGAGTCGCCAAAATCAACACTTGGTGCGGTTGAAATTGCCTCTTCATTGGCCACACTAAAGTTGGGCTTAGTATCCATACCAAATACTTTTGCAGTGATGTTAGTTGGGAACTGACGCACCGTTGTATTGTATCCCTGCACTTCTTGGATATAACGGTTACGAGCCACAGCAATACGGTTCTCAGTACCTTCTAACTGCGCTTGCAAGTCCTGAAACAGTGCATCTGACTTTAGATCTGGATAACGCTCAGACACCGCCATCAAACGTGACAATGCCCCTGTCATCTGCTCTTGCGCTGCTGCATAACGCTCCATCGCTTCTGGGTCATTAAGCACTTCTGGCGTTACCGTGATACCGCCCGCACGTGAGCGAGCTTCTGCCACTTGGGTGAAGACCTCTTGCTCTTGCTCAGCATATTGCTGTACGACTTTGACTAAGTTTGGCACCAAATCAGAACGGCGCTGATACTGGTTGACCACTTCTGACCATGAAGCAGTGACCTGCTCATCTTGTGCTTGCAGGTTGTTGTAGCCACAGCCGCTTAGACCAACCGTAGAAGTTGTCAATAAAGCGGCTAGCAACATCGGCTTCATAATAGATTTACGCGTCATTGTTGATTCTCCTAATAATGATAAATAACAAATATCCAGTACCACGTTTTTAATATTTTTAAGTTTGCTTGGTATTCATACGGCAGTCATACGCTCTATATATTGTATATCTGCGCATCACTCTATCAGCATGATATCAAAAGAAGTTGTCCTAATGATGGCGTTATACACGGCTTTTTACAATTGACCGTTACCAAAACACAACCGCATAGTGTCAACGATAACGCGTTTTTATCATGATAGATATAGAGCAAAAATCTAGCAGTCTGGCGCAATCAGACTAAATGTTATGAAAGTACAAACAATTATTTATATATCATCCAAATCTTGCTAATGTATTAACCAAATAAAATACGAATATATCTACCCTCTATAAAGAAATTTCTAGTAATTAGTACAAAAATATGGCAAATTGCAGTTACGTAGCCGTACGGTTTGAATACATTTGGTAGTGGACTTATAGTTTGATTAGTATTAGTGAGTTGTTAATTTCTTAATAAAAACATCAATTAACTGTCAAATTATCGCTAAATACTGTCAATTCGCCATACCAGTCATGTATTTATTCAAGACAGCTCATAGTAAGTTGAATGCCATCATGGTGATGGATATTTAATTATATAACCGCCTGTTTTATCCGCCGGTCAACTTATGACTCATCTGATGTATAACATGATGATAGAAGACCGCAGTAGTTGAGGTTGTAGAATAATAGTAAACGCAGCTGATATTAATATTATCAGTGATAAGCGCTATGCAAATAGTCCGTATTACTGATGAGATACGCGGGTAAATACAGACAACTACAGTCCATTCTTGGTGGCCAAGCACATGAGACTTAGACAATAAATAAGTCGATGCAGAGACTTTAACTGCTTAACTTAAATAAGTAAGTTAACCAGTTAGTTTACTCCTAGCAAACAGTGCCACCTTGAGACAGTACTAGGAACATAAATATGGAAGGTTTAGTTAACTTAGTAAATGGAATTATCTGGAGCCCAGCGCTGATTTATCTCTGCTTGGGTGCCGGTCTGTTCTATTCCATTATGACGCGCTTTGTACAAGTACGTCTATTCGGTGAGATGATCAAACTCCTATTCACTGGTAAATCTAGTGCACAGGGTATCTCATCATTTCAGGCACTTGCCGTCTCACTCGCCGGTCGTGTGGGTATGGGTAACATCGCTGGGGTAGCTGCTGCTATCGGCTTCGGTGGCCCAGGTGCCGTATTCTGGATGTGGATCGTAGCCTTCCTAGGTGCATCTACAGCCTATGTCGAATCTACTCTTGCTCAGATTTATAAAGAAAAAGATGTGGTAACTGGCGAGTATCGCGGTGGCCCAGCTTATTACTTTGAACGTGCCCTTGGTCAAAAGTGGTACGGCATCCTCTTCGCAATCGCTTCTATTTTATCATGTGGTATGTTCTTACCTGGTGTACAGGCGAACGGTGTTATCAGTGCATTTGCACAGGTAATGGGCGAAGGTACGATCATGAACGTTGCAGGCCTAGAAGTTGGCTCTATGCGTTTGGTCGGCTTGGCTATCATCTTAGTGGTGCTAGGTATCATCATCTTTGGTGGTATTAAGCGTATTGCAACCTTTACTGAGTTTGCAGTACCTTTCATGGCATTAGGTTATATTGCCCTAGCGCTAATCATCATGTTCAGCAACTTCAGCTTGATTCCAGATGTATTTGGTATGATCGTTGGTGATGCATTCACTGCACAAGCAGGTTTTGGTGCTGCTATCGGTTGGGGTGTGAAACGTGGTATCTACTCTAACGAAGCTGGTCAGGGTACAGGTCCTCACGCTGCTGCTGCTGCTGAAGTTGAGCATCCATCACAGCAGGGTCTAGTTCAGGCATTCTCAGTATATGTTGATACATTACTAGTATGTTCTGCTACTGCATTCATGATCTTATCTACTGGTATGTACAACATTCAAGGTACGCTACCAGATGGTCAATTCATCGTACAGAACGTTGCTGCTACTACTGAAATCAATGCTCCTGCGTTCACGCAAATGGCAATGGAATCTGTATACGGTACGTTTGGTAATGCCTTTATCGCAATCGCTGTATTCTTCTTTGCCTTTACAACAATTCTGGCTTACTACTACATCGCTGAAGTCAACGTCGCTTACTTAACACGCTTCCTTGGTCGTAGTGCGAACAGAACTGGTCTATTCCTAGTGAAAGTGCTTATCATGGCGATGGTTGCTTATGGTGGTCTAAACTCAGCTGGTTATATCTGGGCAATCGGCGATATCGGTGTTGGTCTTATGGCTTGGCTTAACATTGTTGGTATTCTTGTTATCTTTATCGTGGCTCGTCCAACACTTACTATGCTTAAAGACTATGAAGCTCAGCGCAAAGCTGGCGTAACTCGCTATAGTTTTGATCCTGCTAAATTCGGTATCAAAAATGCACCGTATTGGGAAGAGCGTCATCTAGCACAGCAAAAAAGCATGAACGCTGACCCATTACGTAAAGATAAAGTGTAAGTTGATTTAATAAGATTGCTACTTAATCTTATTGAATAAAAAAAAGCCCGAGACCTTGTTCTCGGGCTTTTTTGTTTGGATAGTTTTCTACACCACTATAGAATAGCTTACCGAAAAAACATCAAAACCTACGTTCATACAAACTGATTTAATACCTTAAAATCACCCTTTTATCTCTCAAAGTCAACCTGTCTTTGAAATAACATATAACTGTTATTTTGTATTTTGCCTGTCTTCTTTATAGAGCTCGCTTTAACATTTTATAACCTTATCTTAATTAGGTAGCCGCACCCGTATAGTTAACCCATAGCTTATCTCATCGCTTAAACTTCTGCGCCTTAACTCCCCCATTTTTAATCTATAGACGTAAAAAAACCTAGCGCGATGGCTAGGCTTTCTTTAACTTATAGATTATAAATCTACGCGTCAATAAATTGCTTATTCAGGCATTAATACTGCATCGATAGTGTGTACCACACCATTGGTTGCCATAATATCTGTACCAGTGATATTTGCTGTGTTACCAGTAGCATCAGTAATTACATTGTCTTCACTAATAGTGATGGTTTTACCATTCGCTGTTTCAATCTCAGTACCGTATGGGATATCAGCCGCTTTAACTTCCATTGCTAGTACATGGTAAGGAAGGACAGTTTTTAGCAAGTCTGTATTGGCCAATAACTCTTCTTTAGTCACGCCTAGTTTTTCTAGTACTGGCGCAAATGCATCATCAGTTGGGGCAAATACAGTATGCTTAGTTTCTTCCATTAACATAGTATCAAGACCAGCAGCCTGTAACGCAGCGGTTAAAATAGTTAAATTTTCGTTTTCTGCTGCGATTTCAGCGATAGTCTGAGTCGCTTCCATATCCATTTCGGCCATTGGCTCTGCTTCAACAGCTTCGGTCTCAGCAACTGGCTCAACTGCCATCTCTTCAGTAGCTTCTGGTTCAGTTGGCTCTGCAACAGTCTCAGTGTCGTTACACGCTGCTAGTGACATGGCTGCAGTTACAACTGCGATAGACAACAAATTCTTCTTTAACATAGGTAATTCCTTTTTGGATAAATAATTGATTAAGGGATTTATTTAAATTAATAATTTTCGATAAATATAATGGTGACCAATGATTGATAAATTTACCAATTACTTAGTCATACTATTTAGTCCGTTATATTGATAGTTCTCAGTCTAACTGTTTAATTTTCAAATGGTATTTACTTAGGTAGCAACACTGTATCAATCACGTATATAGCATTGTTTGCTTGTATATCAGTTATTGCGATATTTGAGACAAAATGCTGTTGATTAACTACTTTTAGATGTTTGTTTTAAGATTTCAACATAAACAGAAACTTATATAGATAAAACTCTAGAGTCTAAAACAGCCATTGTCTAATAGTGAAATCATCACAAACAATGGCTGCTTAGTCTTATAATAAATACAGTAGGTATGCCTTAATTAATACTTATTTAGGCAACAATACTCTATCGATTACATGGACAACACCATTGTTGGCAGCGATATCAGTCTTGACGATATTCGTTGTACGACCATTTTCATCCATCAATTTGCCTTCTTTAGTCACCATTAGCGTGTCTTTGCTAGCAGTCATTACGTTACCAGGCTTCACATCTTTGGCATACATAGCCATATCACCCGCGACTACGTGATAACCCAATACTTTGGTTAATAATGGCTTATTGGCAAATAACTGTGCTTTGGTCATACCTGTTTCTTGCAATGCTTGCATAAAGGCGGCATTGGTCGGTGCAAATACCGTATAGTGAGCGTTAGGATCAGACAACATATCGACTAGACCTGCTGCTTGTACAGCTTCTACCAATACTGAAAAATCAGGATTGCTTTGGGCAATTTGTACAACATTCATCTTAGCCATACTCTGACTGTGCATTGGTGCTTTCATATCGCCCGTCTTTGCTGGCATCATATTATTACAAGCACTTAGACCTGCGATTGAGATAGCCAATGTACCGATGGTGGCAATTTTAGTAAATTTCATAACATTTTCCTTAATGATTTGAATTTCTTTGACGTTGGTATTGTTTCAACTATGATATTACTGTCTTACAGATCGTCTTGCCTGCTAATGCCATTTGCTCACCATACCGTACTACTAACACTGATACTCTTGGTGCCAGTTACTGCTAATAAATGAGCCTATATTTATAAGTAGGACTTACTAAGACCTTGTATTTCTGAAATTAAATTAACATGTAAGCAATCTTTATCAACCTGCCTTTGCGCAATTTTTTGTGGTATGGGTGTAAATTTTGTCTAACTTCTGAGCATTCCCGTTGGTTTTCATTTGCAAAAGAAAAGCTTTATGTAAGCCCTTAGCGAAATGATATTCATTTGTGCGTATCTGCTTTATGAAATAGACTCTAGCACCTTACTTTGTTACTTAGTTTTCCTCTTATTGATCTATTGCCAAAGAGGAATATGCAGTATCCCTATGTAGCAAACTTTTCATGCTAAAATAATGCAAATTTGCGGTCTTCTTCGTGAGACTCTGCACGCTACTGGTTTATTATTCCTTCTTTTTTTAATAATTACGATATAAGCAGCACACCTATGATTCCAACAACGACCTCACCAACCGATTCTCATACCGATACTGCCTCTAGTTCCTCATCCGCTAATGACTTTATATTGACGCCACCTGCTGTATTTCCGTTTAAAGAGCAGCAGCTAACCGCTCGTGCCCGTATCACTGAGCAGATGGCATCACGCATTTTGATGTTAGACGGTGCGATGGGTACGCAGATTCAGACCTATAAACTAGAAGAAGCAGATTATCGTGGTGAGCGTTTTGCTGATATCGACCAAGATGTACGCGGCAATAACGATCTGCTAGTACTGACTCAGCCACACATGATTAAAGACATTCATCACGATCATCTGCTGGCGGGCGCTGATATCATCGAGACCAATACCTTTAACGGTACGCGTCTGTCGATGGCTGACTATGACATGCAGTATCTAGTGCCAGAACTAAATAGGACAGCGGCCAAGATTGCTCGAGAAGCGGCGGATGAATTTACCGCAAAAACGCCTGAGAAACCGCGCTTCGTTGCAGGTGTCGTGGGCCCGACGTCACGTACGTGCTCGCTATCGCCTGATGTCAATGATCCTGCATTTCGTAATATTACCTTTGATGAGTTGGTATTAAACTACCGTGAAGCGACCTTGTGCTTGATAGAAGGCGGTGTCGACCTTATCCTAATCGAAACTATTTTTGATACGCTGAATGCCAAAGCCGCAATCTTTGCCATCACTGGTGTGTTTGATGACATTGGTTTTGAATTACCGATTATGATTTCGGGTACGATTACGGATGCCTCAGGCCGTACGTTGTCAGGTCAAACGGCTGAAGCCTTTTATAACTCAATCCGCCATGCCAAACCATTATCAGTAGGCTTCAACTGCGCGCTTGGTGCCGATGCGCTACGTCCACACATTCAAACGCTATCTAATATCGCCAATACTTATGTGTCAGCGCATCCAAACGCAGGTCTACCCAATGAGTTTGGTGAATATGATGAAACGGCTGATGAAACCACTGCGCTGCTAGAAGGTTTTGCGAAAGCAGGTATCTTAAATATCGTGGGCGGCTGCTGTGGTACGACACCAGAACATATCCGCCAAATCGCGAATATGGTAAAAAACTATGCGCCGCGAGTGATTTCTGAAATCGCCCCTGCCTGCCGCTTGTCTGGACTTGAGCCATTTACCATCACAGCAGACAGCTTGTTCGTTAACGTGGGTGAACGTACCAACGTGACAGGCTCTAAAAAGTTCTTACGCTTGATCAAAACCGAAGCCTATACCGAAGCACTCGATGTCGCCCGCGATCAGGTAGAAGGCGGTGCGCAAATCGTCGATATCAACATGGATGAGGGCATGCTCGACTCCAAGCAAGCGATGATTCATTTCATCAACTTGGTATCAGGCGAGCCAGATATCAGCCGCGTACCGCTCATGATTGACTCTTCTAAATGGGACATCATCGAAGAAGGCCTAAAACGCACGCAGGGTAAATCTGTCGTCAACTCTATCTCCTTAAAAGAAGGTCATGCTGAGTTCGTCGAGCGCGCCAAACTGTGTATGCGCTATGGTGCTGCCGTTATCGTCATGGCATTTGATGAAGATGGTCAAGCTGATACTTATGAGCGTAAAATTCAAATCTGTCAGCGCAGCTATGATGTGTTGGTTAATGAAGTCGGTTTCCCTTCTGAAGACATCATTTTTGACCCGAACATTTTTGCCGTTGCAACGGGTATCACCGAGCATAATAACTATGGCGCTGACTTTATCAATGCCACACGCTGGATTACGGAAAACCTGCCGAACGCGATGGTCTCGGGCGGCGTATCCAACGTGTCGTTTAGTTTCCGTGGTAACCCGATCCGTGAAGCGATCAACTCTGTATTCTTATACCATGCGATCAAAAACGGTCTGACCATGGGTATCGTCAACCCAGCCATGCTTGAGCTGTACGATGATATTCCAAAGGAAGCTCGTGACGCTATCGAAGACGTCATGCTCAACCGCAATCAAGGTGAAACTGGTCAAGATGCCACTGAGCGCCTGATGACCGTCGCTGAAAACTATCAAGATGGCGGCAAGAAAAAAGACAGTACCGTCGATATGAGCTGGCGCGAAGGTACGGTAGAAGAACGTATCGCCCACGCACTGGTCAAAGGTGTAACGACTTTTATCGAAGCGGATACCAAAGAAGCCTGGGAGAAGTATCCCAAACCGCTAGAAGTCATCGAAGGGCCGCTCATGGACGGTATGAATATCGTCGGTGACCTATTCGGTGCGGGTAAAATGTTCCTACCGCAAGTCGTAAAATCTGCCCGTGTAATGAAGCAATCGGTCGCATGGCTAAACCCGTATATCGAAGCGGAAAAAGTCGAAGGCGAAGTCAAAGGTAAAATCCTAATGGCAACCGTCAAAGGCGACGTCCATGATATCGGCAAAAATATCGTCGGCGTGGTACTCGGCTGTAACGGCTATGACATCGTCGATCTCGGTGTCATGGTGCCATGTGAAAAAATCCTAGATACTGCCATCGCAGAGAAAGTCGATATCATTGGTCTGTCTGGTTTGATTACCCCAAGTCTAGACGAGATGGTCTATGTCGCAAAGCAAATGCAAGAGCGCGGCATGACACTACCATTAATGATCGGCGGTGCAACGACGTCTAAAGCGCATACTGCCGTCAAGGTCGAGCCACAATATCAAAACGATAGCGTCATCTATGTATCGGACGCTTCGCGCTCAGTCGGCGTGGTGACCAAATTGCTATCAAAAGAGCACCGTCAAGCGCTCATCGATGAGACACGCGAAGAGTATGTCAAAGTGCGTGAGCGTCTGGCTAAGCGTCAACCAAAAGCTGCCAAAGTCACCTATGCCGAATCAGTCAAGATTGGCTTTCAGTATGATTGGGAAACCTATGTGCCACCAGTGCCAAATAAGCTAGGACAAGTGATATTGGATGACTATCCAATCGCGAATCTGCTGCCTTATATTGACTGGACACCGTTCTTTATCTCTTGGGGTCTGACCGGTAAATACCCGAAAATATTGCAAGATGATGTGGTTGGTGAAGCAGCTCGCGATCTGTTTGAAAATGCAGAAGAGCTACTACAAAAGATGATTGATGAAAAATCAATCGTAGCCAAAGGAGTGTTTAAACTGATGCCCGCTCGCCGTACTGGCGCAGATACCGTCACTGTATATGACAATGCGCCTGCTGATGGCGGTAAACCGACCTACCAGTTTGAGCACTTACGTCAGCAAAGCGACAAAGCTAGTGGCAAGCCAAACTTTAGTTTGGCAGACTTTATCTCGCCATCAGAGACGCATACCGATCACTTGGGCGGCTTTACTGTCTCCATCGTCGGTACAGAAGCACTGGCTGAGCAATACAAAGCGGCAGGCGATGACTACAATGCCATTATGGTACAGGCGCTATCTGACCGTTTAGCCGAAGCATTCGCCGAGCATCTACATGAGCTCATTCGTAAAGAGTATTGGGGCTATCAGCCGACTGAGTCACTCACCAATGATGAGATGATTAAAGAAAAATACGTCGGTATCCGCCCTGCACCTGGCTACCCTGCCTGTCCTGAACATACCGAAAAAGGCAAATTGTTTGACTGGCTCGGAACGGTAGATGCTATCGGTACGACCTTAACCGAGAGCTATGCGATGTGGCCTGCGTCATCTGTCAGCGGATTCTACTATTCACATCCTGACAGTGAGTACTTCAATGTCGGTAAGATAAGCCGTGATCAGTTAGAGAGTTATGCTGAGCGTAAAGGTTGGGATATAAAAACGGCTGAGAAGTGGTTGAATCCGAACTTGTAGTTGATTGGCTAATCAAGTTATAGAAACCTGATAGTTCTTTTTTGGCTTACTCATTTAATATGGGTAAGCCATTTTTTATGGCGCATCCTTTATTTATTATCAGCAAACTTATCGCTACGTTCATAGCAAAATACTTTTATCATTTACTGACAAGAACCATGCTAGATTATTGTCTACTTTATTACTTTTATTGTTGTGAGACAGACTATGAATCAGATTGCACTACTTTCTAGTTGGATTGGCAAAACCTTTGCAATCTGGGCATTGGTCAGTGCTGTTTTGGGATTTATTTTTCCTGAATTTTTTGCTTCGTTGGCTTTTTTGATCGTTCCTATACTTGGCATCATTATGTTTGGGATGGGCATGACGCTCAAGATGGAAGATTTCCTAGAGATTATCAAACGCCCCAAGCCTGTACTGGTAGGACTGTTGGCACAGTTTACGCTCATGCCGTTGATTGCTTATCTATTAACGGTCATCTTCAACCTTGATCCTTTAATAGCTGTCGGTGTTATCTTGGTTGGTTGTTGCCCGGGCGGTACTTCTAGTAACGTGATTACGTTCTTAGCCAAAGGTGATGTAGCTTTGAGTGTAGCGATTACCTCTATCTCTACCCTACTGGCACCTTTTTTGACCCCGATTCTATTAAATGTGTTTGCTGGTCAGCTGATCGACATCGACCTAGCCAGTATGATGATGACCATTACGAAAATCGTTATCTTGCCCATATTACTGGGTGTTATCTTTCATAAGTTTTTGGGTAAAAAGATCGAGTTCGTTACCGAGGTATTACCGATGGTGTCGGTATTGGGTATCTCTATTATCATCGCGGCGGTGGTTGCCGTGTCTAAAGCGACCATCTTAGATAGCGGTGCTATCGTCTTTATCGTGGTTGCCTTACATAATATGACGGGTTATACCTTGGGATATGTAATCGCTCGCTTGTCTGGCTTTACGGAGAAACAACGCCGCGCGATTATGATAGAAGTGGGCATGCAAAACTCTGGTCTGGGCGCTGCCCTTGCGGCAACTTATTTCAACCCTGTTGCTGCCTTACCAAGTGCAATATTCAGTGTCTGGCATAACTTTAGTGGTGCGCTGGTTGCGAATATTTTTGCTAAGAGAGATGGTAGGTAAGAAATAACTATATAATGAGGACTTACAAGGCTTCAGACAACTAATACAGATACCTTTAATAATGTTCTTAAAAGCTTTTAGCAAATTATACAATGAGAAGATTCTACATGAGCGCCGCTAATAAAAGTAAGTCTATTCTTGAGCTAGATAGTATTTCTGTACGTGATTACTTTCTTAAAAGCGAATCTTATTGCAATGTAGACTTACCACCTTATTATAATTTCCAGAATATACTTAATGAAATCGATCTTATATATAGCAGTCTATTATCTGATAACAAGAAGCTTGAAGGGTATACTGAAGGCAATAAAAGCAATAACAACGTAAAAAATCTTGATGATGTGAATCACCACATATATGCCAACAAGGATGGTGGCTTGTCTTGGAGAGAGTTTCAGATAATCCACCCGCTCCTGTATATACTATACATTTACTGCATACAATAACAGACGAAAATAACTGGGATACTATTAAAGAAAGGTTTAAAGCCTTTCAGAATAATGGAAAAATCCGCTGTTTAAGCGTTCCAATGATATCTTTAACAAAAGAATCTGATAAAGCGGCACAAGTTAGTAGCTGGTGGAAAAATATTGAACAAAAATCAATTGAACTCGCATTAAGTTTTGATTATTTGTACGATACAGACATCTCAGATTGTTATGGCTCTATTTACACCCACTCTATCGCTTGGGCTATAGAAACCAAAGAAACTGCTAAAAATAAAAAGACAGATAAAAGCCTTTTAGGTAATCAAGTTGACTCTATTTTTCAAATGATGCAGCAGGAGCAAACTAACGGTATTCCTCAAGGTTCAAATTTAATGGATTTCATAGCTGAAATTGTCTTAGGATATGTTGATGAAAAAGTCGGATGTGCCATAAAAGATGCAGAAATAGATGATTATCAAATTATTAGATACAGAGACGATTATAGAATTTTTGTAAATAGTGCTACTGAAGGAGAGTTGATACTTAAAATAATATCAGAAAACCTCCTAGACTTAGGGATGCGTTTAAATAATTCAAAAACAAAAAAGTCTAATGATGTTATCTCAACAGCTATCAAGCCTGATAAGATAGACTGGTTGTCTAAAAATATTGCTTCAATAAACCCGCAGAATAGATTATTGCTGCTACGTGAACACTCTAAGAAATACCCGAACTCAGGAACATTAAAGAAAGAATTAAAAGTCTTCTATGGCAATTTTGATGAGTATAAGATTCACTCAGATTCTTTGTCAGTGATCTTAAGTATAGTCACTGATATTTGCTACAAAAACCCTTCTACCTATACTGTTTGCTTTGCTATTGTAAGTAAACTACTCAAAGAAATGGAATCAAGGGTAAATACTAATCATGTAATAATAATGATATACAAGAAATTTGAGAAAATTCCTAATACAGGTTTTATGCAAATATGGTTTCGCCGAATGATGCAAGAGCCTAATGACAACATAATTTTTACAGAAAAACTATGTTGTTATTTAGATACACCAAAATGCATATGGAATAATGATTGGATAACCAATAAAGATATGAAGAAAACACTAAATGAGACACATATTGTAGACGATGAAATATTAAAATCGTTGCATCCAGTTATTCAAAGCGAAGAGTTCGCACTTTATACTTATAACAACAAGTGACGCTTATACTATGATCTTGTATCATTAATTAATCTTCCTCCCACGCCGACACCGCTCAGAACAATAAATCACCTGCTCCCAATCTTTCTCCCATTTCTTACGCCACGTAAACGGGCGCTGGCAGACGGGGCAGATTTTTTGCGGTAGGTTTACTTTTTTATGTGCCATTATTTGCTCCCATCTACTTCTAACTATTTGTGTTGTGATGACATCTTACTTTTGATGATCTAGCCCTTCATACTTTTTCACCCGTCGGCATTGGTCGGAGCAATAGACCATGCTCTCCCAGTTTTTATCTAACTTTTTAGTCCAACTAAATTCGCGCTCGCAGACAGGGCAAAGTTTTTTGCGGACGTTCTTTTTTTTGTGCGCCATAATTTTCTCATTGGTTTGATATAGTCGATTCACTATCATCGGTTACGGTATCAGGCTCGCTTGACCTGCTTTTTATAGCAACTTTACTCGCTGTCATCGTATCCAAAGTAGCTGTTGCCGACTATATTACCACTGTCTCTTAATCATAAGACCTATTTATAGTGCTATACATCAGCATTGCTCATAAGCGTTAATAATCAATCATTAGTTGTTAATCGTCAGCTATTAATCAGTAATGACTAATCGTCAGCTACTAATCATAGTCGTCAAATATTTTATTTAAGCGATTGAGGCTATTAACGATTAACTTACCAGATTGATCGGTGCTGGTATCAATCGCCAGTTTCTCATCCATCCGCATCGTCAATGGCTCTAATGCTTGCTTGAGGGCAGTTGCCATCAATGCGGTCTGCTGATGAATATCAGGGATATCACTATCTGCTGCTTGATTCTCATCACTCTTAGCTAGGGTCTCAGTCAAACTATTAAACAAGCTATCCGCCATTTTTTGCGCCAGTTGTTCAACAGCATTGACCAACTGTACCATCAGTGCTTTTTGCACATCTTGGTTTTGCTTGAGATACTCGCCTTCCGCCTTTCCAGCATTGTGATCGTGCTTATATATTTGCAGCAATTGACTCACGCTTTTCTCAAAGCCATTATCGATACTGTCGCTGACAACTTTGGCATTATTAATGACGCTATCGGCGAGGATTTTTTGTGACTCTAATTGAGCGTTTAGCTGGGCATCGAGTTGCGCTTGTTGTCCTGCTTCTCGTAAGCGAGCGATTTGCTCTGGGTCATTTTTCGTTAAGTATGTCTCAAACTGGCTACTGATGGCATTGAAACCACTGGCCAAATCGACCAACTGGGCAACGATACGCGCGCCCGTATCGCCATCTTCACCGCCCATGGCTTTGTTACGTAGGAAGTCGGCTTTGATTTGCGCCCAACGCTCTGTTTCTGCTTCGGTCAAGATACCACGCATCTCACCAAGTTTGAGCAAGTTACTCTCTGCGCCTTGGGTCAATAGCTGCGACTCGCCTAAATAATGATCGTCTATCAGCTGGTTCAGCTCTTCTTCATTCATGACCGCCGACAGTTTTTCGGTCATCTTATTCATATTACGATAACTGCCTTGCAGCTTAAATATCGGCTCAACGCGGTACTTATCATCTTGCGAGGCGGAGGCAATATAGGCTTGGTTAACATCCAGAATGACTTCTTGCACCCTAAACATATGGCGCAAGATAGCGACAATCTCATTAACTTCTGAAGTGCTATACGGATACGTCAGATCGCTGCTTTGTGCTTGGGCAAGATTCGCATTGTCCGTTTTTGCCATTTTAATCAAACGATGCACATCGCTTAAGTCACGGTTGGCCATCGGTGCAAGGGCCGTATTAGAAGTGAGGGAGTTTTCGATATAACTGAGTGCAAATACCTCTTCCATGCCGCTCATGATATCGCCTAAGTTATAGATGTCGGCACGGTTGGCGAGCATGTCAGGGACTTTAAATGCCTCGCCGCTCTCGGTATATGGGTTACCTGCCATGACCACGCAGAACTTTTTGCCACGCATGTCATAGGTCTTGGTTTTGCCTTGCCAGACACCATCAATACGGCGTGTACCATCGCCCAATGAGATAAACTTCTGCAAAAATTCCGCATGGGTATGCTGAATATCATCAAGATACAGCATGACGTTGTTGCCCATCTCAAAGGCCAAGTTGATTTTATTCAGCTCTTCTCGTGCAGTAGCATTGGGTGCTTTTTCGGGATCTAATGAGGTGACGTCATGGCCAAGTGACGGACAGTTAATCTTCATAAAGATAAGGCCAAGACGATTTGCCACGTATTCCATCAAGGTGGTTTTACCATACCCTGGTGGCGATATCATCATGAGGATACCCATCAAATCGGTACGCTTATCCTCGCCGACCGTGCCCATCTGCTTGGCAAGGTTGTCACCGATAAGTGGCAGGTAGCTCTCGTTAATCAGACGGTTACGCACAAATGAGGACAGTGGACGCGGCATAAACTCGTCCAGTCGCAACGTCTCTTTTGAGTCATGCAATATCTCTGAGCGCATGGCCAGATAACGTCTATAGGCAGGGATAACTTGGGTATCATGATGATGTAAACGATTTAAGAAATCATCGACGGCAAAGGTTAAGGTCTGCTGATGAATACGTATATGCTCACCCAGCAAATTATTGACTTGTATCTCAAGCGATACCTTACCCGTGCTACGTTCAAAACTTTGCACTTGATTAAGCGGATTATTAATACTGGTCGATGACGTAGCCGACGAGGTGATTGAGGAAAATGACAAGGCCGATGGTGTGCCACTTGCGCCTGTACTGTTTAAACCTTGATTGCCCAATCCTTTAGCACTTAGCCCTTTATTAAAAGCCCCTTTATCAAAGCTAGCACCTGAATCAATGAGGCGCTGTACCAAGGCTTCACGCTGAGCATCATTTAACTGCGTCAGTAAGACAGCAATGGCTTCGGGTACATAATGACGGCCGCTCTCTAGCTGTTGCTTGCGTAGCGCGTTTTGTGTTTCAGTCTCGGCAAGCTGCTCTTCACTGAGTGCCTCGCCTGCCTCATCCGTGCCATCAGCCGACTCAGTACCACCATAAGTCTTATCAAGTAGTGCATGAAACCATGTGGCTAATAGCTCATAGGCTGATTTGGGTTGGAAGCCAAGCTTACTGATAGAAGATTGTAATTGGTCAAAACTGGCGGTATTTTGCGTGCTACCTGACGCACTATTTAACGTTTGGCTTAGCTGCTCACACAACTGCTGCGCTTGTTGGCTGGTTTGCCATTTTATTGTGTTATATGCACCTGCATTCGATTCCGCCGACTGCCCCATGACACTCACGAGATACTCACAGGCAAGCTGAACGTAGCTTGGTTTGAAGATGTTGGCGTTATGAACATCACTGGTATTTGAATCTGACTCTGGTTTTGATGTTGACTGCTTGCCGGCGCCATTATTAATGCCAGTACCGTTATCAGCGCTAAGACTGTCGTCATTATGAGCCATAACAAAGTGACGCATCACTTGGCTCATGTCCTCGACCAATAGAGACTTCGCAGTATCGCTGCCCAATGCACGACGCAGTTGCTCGGCGGTGGCGGCTCTATCTGTCCAGTTATTTGCGCGTGTCAGCACTGATTCATTCAGCCATTTGTCATAACCAAATTGACGTAAACTGTCTAAACCAAGCGCTTGCACGATCTTTAACTGCCAATAGAATAATTGCGCCAATGCTCGTACTTGCGGGGTATAAATCAGTAGCCCTGCCTCACGCAATGTCGGCAGTATCTGCATCAGTAATAACGTAGCATCATGGTCATGAATGCCTTTGTCATAGCCAAGCTGATAGCGAGGGGTGGCGTAAGCTTTGACCAGTTTGGACAATGGACTGTCATTATCAATATCGCCATTAACATCGAGGGTAATGACAGTCGCATCGTATGCTTGATATAGTCGCGTTTCGGTCAAACCCTCCTGGCTGTTCTTAGCACTTTCGATAATGCTATAGGCCAAGTACTCGGCGCGGTACACCTTGTCAGACTCAGAGGCAATATTCATGTCCCAGTACGGGCGCAAGGTATTTAACTCAGTGTTATTAAGTACTTCATAATAATCTGTACCCGTTAGATGCAAATTCAGCACGCGCTTGCCATCTGACTGCTGACGACTCAATAAGGTCAAATCAAGCGGCTGAGTATTGACTGAAAAGCGGTGCTTACCCAGTTTGATGATTTGACCACCATCTTCAAACAAGTCCGACTTGTCTTTTAGACTCTTATAGCTCTCGATTTGAATGGCTTTTAGACGCGCATCGATGTCATCTGCTTTGACGCTAAAGCCCATCGCTTGCAGCTCTTTTGCGATGTTGCGCACCTTTTGCACCAGACCATCAGCCACAAAATACGTATTTAACGCTTCTTCTTCTGTAAAGCCTGTGACGCCAGTGCTTTGTGTGCGTTTTTTAATACTCTCAAGCATCCGCAGCGCGCCATCACCTAAGTTTTGCGCTTTGCGATTGCGAGCATCGAGCAATTGCTGCTTATGGTTTTCAAAGGTTTCGTAGATTTCTTCACGTTTACTAATAATATCGGCTAAAAACTGATCGCCACTATTGGTTTCTGGATCAGCAAACTGACTCTCCAACTCTTCTAGCTGTACCAGCAATTTTGCCATTTGCTCATCTGACTTCTCAGGGGTATTGGCAATGGATAAGGCATTAGCAATGGACTGACCGAACAGCTTAAACTGCGCACCAAATTGTGCAACGGCTTCAGCAGAGCCTAGGTTTTTACGCTTGTGGTTGAGCTTGGCTTTGCTCTGATTTAGACTCGCATAAATGGTCGATATGTCATCGATAATTTGCGTACGCACCGTGGCATCGGCCACATCTAATGTGCCTAGCAACTCGGTCAATAAATCTAACCCTTGCGCTGTTTCATCGATTTTTTCTAGTACGGGTTTTAGCTCAGCATTGGTTTCTGCGGTGTTTAAGCGCTCACTGACATCGACCAATATGCCTTCGTAGCTTGATAGCGCTTCTTCGCCGCTTAAAAATAACACGGTCTTTTCAGCCAGCTCGCTTTCGGCTTCTTCTAACTGTGTCTGTAATGCTTGTAGCTTATCAGCATCTAGATAACGCAAATCTTCCAAGCTGACCAAACGGCCTTTTTGGCGTCTTAACGCTGACAACTGATCGACATAGTCACTGGCAGACTCAAAGCTAGTGACGCGTATCTGCCGCAAAATCTCACTTTGCTGCGTATCAGCATCGGCTAGCGCAGTTTGGGTTTGTTTCTGGATACTTTGTACTTTGGCGAACTCATCAATGACTAGCTCAGCCGTTGCCGTCACTTCCTTAATACTACTGGCGACGTCGCTCAGCTCAGGCTCAGACAACCAGTAATAGCTGTCAAAGAGTCGGCTGGTATTATTGGTAAGCTCTTCATAGAGCTTCTGTGACACGCTTTGATTGTCAATCAGGCGAGTAATGCTATACAGGTCTGAGATACCACGTACCAGTTCTTTATTGCCGATTTTGCCATAAAAGCTCGTGCTCTCTGGCAGCTCACTCACATACTCGTGTGAAGCATAAGGCGTGTGCCATATTTGCATTGGGTGAATACGAGACGGCTCACTTTGATCACTAAACAGTACCAAACGGCCATTCTCAGCCAAAGCCATACCGTTGCAATAAATAGGATTTGCCAATTGCTTTTTAATCAGGTTATAAGGGAACAGCCCCGTGACGCCCAAGTCTCTGTCATAAAATAAAAATAGAACGTCTTCCCCATTTGGCGATATGATTTTGCGTTTGAACTTTAAGTCTTTGGCGTCCACATTATTGGCATCAAACAGTTTATATTCGCCCGTTTGCAGATAGTAGCCACCCGGAAATATGATGCCGTGGTCTTCTGGTAGCTGCACACACGATTGTCCAATCGCATCCAAACGTAATACCGCTTCGGTTAAAGTGTTATAAACGAAATAACGGTAGTCCTCTTCACGATAGGGCAATATTTTGAGCAGGATTAAACTGCCAACTTTGGCATAAGCAATCTCGGCATCAGTCAGTGACTGAGTACGATCTTCAACAGGCTCACTATAGATACCCTGCCCTGACTGCGTATTATCCTCAATCTTGATGGTCAGATCTCCACCGACCGTCTCTACAAATATCGTATCCAAGATATTCATATGCGGATATTTGCCGTTGATCATCTGATCGCGTGTGGTTTCTATCCAGTCAAAATCATAGGCAGGCGGCAGTTCAATGTCACGCTCGCCGCGATTGTCGACGTAAGCGACTTGAGCAGACTCTGGTGTACCTTGGCTAAAATCTAACGCAAAACGGAACACTCGAATATCAGTGATGCGCTCACCAATCTGAAACGCCAATAGCAGTTTGCTGTCTTTCACCGTTATTTGAATTAAGCGCGTTTGCTTATAATATCGATACAACTCATTGAAATCTTGGACAAAGGCATCTTGACCCAAAAAAGTGCCTGTTAAATCGACCTCTTCAAGTTGGCACTCTTCTTCACTTTCGACTGGCTCAATCAAACGATATAGCGACAATACATCCTCAACATTGCTTGCACGTTTGAGTCCCATAAAAACGTTGTAGCCAAACAGTAGATATTCGCCTACTTGCACCATATCCTGCGCCACACAGTTATGTTCGGTACGGATACGCGTACGGGCGATGACTTGCATTTGAGTACTGCCAAACTCTTCGAGACGCGCATTATTTAGCGTCTGCGTTTGCGTCTCTAAACGACCGCCTTGTTCCGTCAGACGTTTTTTGATGAGCTCGTAAGCATTGCTCGAGGCAACCGCCTGATCAGTTTGGTTGGCTTGATTAGCGTTATCGTTGCTGTCTGAATTTGTTGAGTTTTGCGTGTCCGCCATTGTTGCTCGTCCGTTTTTATTTTTGGGCAATAGGGAAAATAAAATAATAGAATTTTCCTAAATTTTTACTTAGCTATAGCATACAATTTGAACTAGTTATAATGAAAACCGCTTGATTTCAAAAAAGCTTAAACAACATTAATAAAACTATTGTAAATGTAGTTTCCTAATATACCTATAACTAAAGACATCACTAACATTATTGACGTAGAGAAAAATTTATTTTTTGTAGAAGTATTTGAAAGACTTTTACTCATAAGATCTTGAGTGCTTTTTGTTAATACTACATATGATGGGTAAGGCTTTATAAACTCTTTTAATATACTAATCAGAATAACTAAAAAAGGAATTGATACCGAGAAAAGTAGTAAATTTGTTCCAGAATAGTCACTTCTATCTAATAATATCTTAGAGATGAAATTCAACTTCTCATTTATTAGTTCTAAATTATTACTATTTTGAATAGATAACTTTTCTAATTCTTCAATTACATCGTTTGATGACTTAGTATATGTAGAGTAAAATAACATTATGATGCTAAGTAGCATTGAGAATAGTAAAAACCCTTTACTACTAAGCAAGTCTATAATCTTCATTATACTTTTAAAAATAAAATTTTCTTCTATCCATATTCCATCTAGAGCCTTTTCAATCATGGTTAGCATGTCATCTGCCCATGTTCTTTCAGTATGCTCAATGTCTATAATAACTATGCCTGTTTTTTTGTTTGAAGATTCTAATATCGTATTATTATTACAATCCATATTAGAATCAAAAACAAAATTAATATTTTGTCTTTCTGGGATTTTTTTACTCGGAAATTTAATTAATAACGAAATACTTATAAACAACCTAACACTAATTAAACTCATAGTTTCAGAATAAGAATTGAAAGACTCTACGGAAGTTATTTTTCTTTCGACACCGTCATCAAAACTTATTTTTGCAACAAAATCCACCATTTCAAACTCGTTTTGCTGTTCAAGCCTTTGAAATATAAGAGCTAATAAATGCTTAAAAAATGAATGATCAACCTTAAAAGGTTTATTAAAAGACTTGCTTATCGCCTGAGGTTGACCTAATAGACTAGATATGAACTCACCAAGATGTTCATCTTCTAAATATAAAGATAGCTCCTTTTGATCTTTATCTCTTACCTGAACAACATTTTTCATAATTCATCCTAGTCTTTTCTAATCTTGGAAGTAAAAATTATAATAACCTATACACTTCAATTAACTAATAAAAAATTCAAAACTAATTAACCATACAGTTTTTATAAGAGTTAATAATATTCTTTACCTTCAAATAAAATTTGTAGGCTTTCAACCAGTAGTGACTCGCTGAAAGCCTACAATATATAAATAAATTATTGATAGTACCTACTTAAAAAACTGCTTTAAGCTGGTTTGTCATCATTTGACTGGTTCGCTTTCATAGCTTGACTAGCCATCACACCATTGATGATACCGCTCAATGTGTCTGACTTACCCGCCAGGCCATCGATGGCTTTACCGATAGACAGTGACTTGGCAAAGTTATCAAAGAAATGCGCTTCGCCGCCAACAATATCGATTTTGGCTTTCTGTAACGCGACTGCCAATACTTCAGCATTTTCTTTGGCTATCTCTTTACCTGCGTCGATCGATGCCAGTGCTTCTTGCAAGGCTGTCTCAAGACTCATGCGGAACTCTTCGTGCTCACGCGCTTCTTTATTCATGCTACCCATTGCATTGAATTTCTCGACCAGACCATCTGCTTCGGCTTGGAAATGTGCACGAGTGACTTCGGCTTTTGCCAGTCCAACTTCGCGTTCTGCTTTGGCATTAGACTCACCGCGAGCTGCGATGATTTCAGCATCTGCCATGCCTTTTTCACGCTCAGCTCTGGCGGTAGATTGACCACGAGCGGCGATGATTTCTGCATCGACCATACCGATATCACGCTCAGCTTTTGCCTTAGATTCGCCACGAGCCGCGATAACCTCAGCATCTGCCATGCCTTTTTCACGATCTGATTGCGCTTCAGCTTGTCCAGTCGCTTTAATAATATTGGCTTTCGCAATGCCTTCTTTTTCCATAGAGACCGACTTGGCTTCTTGAATAGCAGCTTCAGCAAAGCCATGTGCAGACTCTTCGGCTTTAATACCTTCAGCCATTCTGATTTTGGCTTCTGACTCTTTAGCAGAGGCTTCAAGGTTAGCCGTAGCAAGCGTAGTGATTTCAACGGCTTTGTGCTTGGCAGATAGCTCTTCTGCTTCGGCTTTTTTCACCTGACGTACTTTGATTTCTTCCGCATCGGCTTCTGCTGCTAGCACGCGTGTCTGCTTAGAGCGTTGCGCTTCACTAACTTCGCGAACTTCTTTGATACGCTCTTCTTCTTGCGCCACTGTTTTGTCGACCGCAATACGCTCGCGGATGACATTGGCGATTTCTTTTTTCTCAAGTTCAATCGCACGTTCAGCCTCGATGCGTTGCAAGTCAACTTCACGCTCACGAGAGACGATTTCTAAGTCACGAGCACGCGTAACCTTCTCTTCTTCGATGACAACTGCACGCAGACGATTTTGACCTGCTACTTCAATTTCACGTTGCTGATTCTCTCGCTGAATCGCTAAGTCCTGCTCAACCATTATGACGGCCGTTTCTGACTTCTTACGCTCTTCTTCTTCAATCTTACGAGTTTCAGCCGTTTCACGGGCAATCACTGACGAGATTTCACGCTTTTGCTTGGCTTCAGCATCGGCTTGTTGACGCTCAAGCTCTAGCATCGCCTCTCTGGTTTCAACGTTCTTTTTCTTAACCGCTAGCTCTTCATCACGCTCAAGCTCATTGGTAATAACGTTTTGAAAAGCCGTTAGTTGAGTAATCTTTTTGATACCTTCAGCATCTAGAATATTACTTGAGTCCAATGACACTTTCGGTGTTTGCTCTAGATAATCGATTGCGACATCTTCTAAGACATAGCCGTTTAGATCGTTACCAATTTCTTGAACGATACTGTCACGAAACTCGCTGCGGTTTTCAAACAATTTAACGAAATCTATTTGCTTACCAACTGTTTTTAGCGCTTCTGAAAACTTGGCATTAAACAGCTCATTAACAGCGACTTTATCTGATGCTCTCTCAACCCCAACCGATTTGGCGACTTTTAGCACATCCTCTTCGGTTTCATTGACACGTAGATAAAATGCCACGGTGATATCAGCACGCATGTTGTCTGCGCAAATCAAACCTTCTTTACCGCGTCTGTCCACTTCTAAGGTGATAAGCGAGATTCTCATCAACTCTTTTTTATTAATAACTGGCCAAACAAAACCACCATCAAAACGTACGGCAATTTTACTCACACCGTTAATAATGAGTGCTTTGCCCTGCTCGACCTTAAAGTAAAAGGCTTTGAGCATCAGTAGTGCGACCATCATAAAAACAAACGCCAGCACTACAACCACGCCGACGATAATGAGTGTGTCCATATCCATTCCTTTAATTAAAACATTCCATAATCAATTCTATATAAATCAGATACGCTATCAGGCCTGTTAAATTTACTGTTTATAGCACCTTTTATAGCACGTGTGCCTTAATAGCCCTGTCACGCACCATTCTTATATCTGCATTATTCTGAACCGACTATAACCAAATTTAAAACCGTTTAAATCATTGCTAAAAATATTATGCCTAAGCCAGAAATGCTTCTAAAACCTCTGACTAAATCACTATTCATTCTGTGAACTTATTCTGTGCTAAAAGCGATAATGATGTGCTGAAAATAACGATGGCGAATCATCGTGACTAAATTACTTACTAGTGGCTAAATTGTTTATATAGTCGATTCAATTTAAAAGTAGTACAAGGCAACCGAGTGTAGATGTATATCAAATACTTCAAGCGAGGTTAACGCAGTAACACTTTTATAGTGGAGTGACTATAGTGGTTATTTATCTTTTACAGGGGTTACACGATAGGTATTGGCTGCCTCTAAATACTCCACCAACATCACTCGATCGCCTTGTTTCAGCGAGCCATCATTGATGTCTGAGCGAATTTTGAGTATCAATCCTGCACCGCCATCATTCAATTCTACTTCGCCGTGTTTGTCCGTGACACTAAGGGTACGCACAACCGCGATTTTGCCGATATTGCTAGCAGCATTGCGTCTAGGTATTTTGGCTATTTTGTTGCGGATGGGAGAAATAATGATGCCTGTCAGCCACATGGAGATGACCAATACAAAGATTAGCGCCCCAGTGCCGAATAGGTAATATAAGATGCCTGAATCAAAATTTTGATGTAAAAAACTGGTATAGAAGTAACTTAACAACCAACCAATTAAACTTATTAGGCTAAGAATAACGATAAGCGGCACGCCATATAGACCGAACTTAAGCAGCAGACCCGACACAAATCCTGATGAGGTCAAATCAGCCCCCTCGCCACTTGCATCGCCAATATCTACCGTATCCATATCTGCCATACCAAGTAGAGAAACCATCCAATACAAGGTCACACACATCACCAATCCTGTAAATACTATCGTCGGGTACAAGCTAATTTTGGTGATGAACACGAAAAAAGCCTCTTGCATTACGCGGGTTCTCCCTTTGTGAACCTAATCTTCTATTTGTAATAACCTACTACAAAAGCTAAGGCTCTTCACTTAATATTTATAAACTTATGTTGTTTTACAAATAAGTTTATATACATATCACGGCATAAGACATACTTCTCTAACGACCCCATATCGGTGAGCGTACGACTCCACCATTTTGACCGCTAATGGCATAGCTGGTATTGCCTGACAGAGAATGGATAACTAGACTACCACCATTTTGGCTTGCTGCTTGCCCGCCCACATTCAAGTGGCGAGTTGGATAGATGGCATAATTGCCAGAGGGAGATAGACGTGCGGGCTCATCAAGCCCTGTTTCTGCCAAGTTGACCACCTGCCCAGTCGTCAAGGTCATGACAGCCGCTTTGCGACCATTTAAGTAGGCCATACGCTGACCATCTAAGCTAAGCTGAGGACTGGCCACATACCCATTTGTTGATACAGCTGTCGCATTGCCCGTAGCGAAGTCATAACGATAAATTCGTGGTCGTCCAGCACGGACTTTATCACTGGTATAAATAAAGCTCTTGCCATCAGCAGCATAACTGGGCTGTACCTCTGTACTCGGCAGAGTCGTTAACTGCTGGGTATTGCCATCACTCAGACGCATCTTATAGATATCAGCATTACCACCGACAGTAGAGCTATAGAGCAAATCTTGACCATCGGGTGAAAATGACGCTGACATATTGCTGCCTTCAGCATTTACCACTAGGTTGCGCGTATTGCTACTACGATCATAAATATAAATTTTGGGATGCTCACGCGGGGCTTGTTTGCTATAGGCAAGCAGTTGTCCGTCTGCCGACCATGCTGGCGCATAGATATAGCCATTAAGCTGATCGATGAGCTGACGATCGCTACCGTCAGGACGAATGCTATAGAGTGTCGATACTTTCGCCGTACCTACGCCCTGCTCTTCTATATAGGCAATGTATCCTTGGCGATCAATCACTGGCATACGTGCAGTCAGCGGACTGGTCTCAACTGTACTGATTGGCTTTTTTACTGAGGTATTAGGTAATGTCTGGCAACCGGTAAGCACAGCAAATACGCCGATGGCAATAGGTGCTTTTATCATTAGTCTATCTATGTTTGATTTAGATAGACTCCCTTTACATATGGTTGTTTTATTTATGGCAGTTTTCAGCATAGCGTCATATCCAACAGAGCTTGATGATAAAAGTCTTATAAATATCTAAGAAAGCGATCGTTATCGACATAAATTCAGAGCCATCACCATCAATTTAAAAAATCAAAGATATTACAGAAACATTACTCTAGTGTAACCTAAACTGGAATAAATTTTGGATAAAAAAATGCCCCACTTGATAGCGAGGCATTTTGCGTTTCAAGAAGAGTAGCTTTAAATGAGCAATTTTAAACGAGTAGTTTTAGACAAATAATTTTAATTGTTTAAACTCACGAACCAGTCAAACTGTTTACTCAATCATTAAGCTACTTCGCAACGGCTTTAAAATAAGCGACTTGATCATCGTTTTTAATGGTCAAAATAGGAACATTGTTGGCATTCTTACTAAGGCTGTACTTACCTTTTACAGTGGCTAAGGCAGCAGTATCAAAGCTGGCTTGCGGTTCAGGACATGCCATCATAGTACTGATGCCGTTTTTAATCTCTACTTCACCATTTGCGACACTATATCCAGCACCCATGCTATTACAGGTGTTCATAAATGCCACGTAATCTCTACCGTTATCATTCATAAAATTCAATGTTAACGGCTTGGCTGGGTCAAAAAACAGCTGAGTCACTTTATCACCATTGCTGCGTTTGGCATCAACGAGCTGCCAGTTATGTGCTTGCAAGACATCTGCAGTGATTGGTTGGTTAACTGGTGCAGGCAAGTTCGTCGTCTGGCAACCCGCAGCAAACGTACCAATTGCCAATGTCGCGGCCATCATTACTTTAGTCATGTTCTTCATATCAACTCCTCGCTTTATTGCATCCGATACTTTTACTAGACACCCTATCTGCATGAGCCATCAGCGCTAATAGACAAACGATAAGCTCTAATAGACATAGTAATAGCTCGGACTTATTATGATTCATTTATTGTTTTATTTAATGCTCTAAACAATGACAATATTGTGCATGACTCACAGGGAGGTGTCATCATAAACTGGGTAGTTATTCGGAATGCATTTTGTACTACTTTGCAAATATCTAGCTACTTGCCCTTGCCAGCACCTAAATGAGCTGCTAACTATAATCTTGCTCACTCTGTTCATCCCTATCAATGATGATTATTGATGGTTATTGACGATAGCTAGTGACGGTAACTATTGACGGTAATTATGGATTATTCACAGCTTGCTGTCGTTGTAATGCTGCATAACCATCTAGACGCTTACGCTCAGTGTCATTAAATAATTGCTGTTCAAGCTGATCTATCTGAATTTGCGCTTGGGCGGCATTGACACCTTGGCTTAATAAGCGGGTTTTTTGAGTTTCATACTGGGTGAAGCGTTGGTCAAAATTAGCGTCTTCTTGATCTACTTGTGCTAGCCTTTCTGCTGCTAGTGCGCCTACTAGCTCTCGGCGCATATTATATAATTCCTCGGGCGTTGCACCGCGAGCTTTCATCTGTTCAGTGCGAGTCATTAGCTCGCTAATATTGGCCTGTTGCATGATATTGGCTTTAGTAGCATTCTCTGGCAATCGACTAATATAATCCTGACGGGCAGCTTGTTTCTGTGCATCAGACATCTGCTTATTTTGGTCAATTCTGACCATCTCTATACTATAATTATCGTAATCATCCTCTGCGCCAAAAAATGCTGTAATGGTTTGCTTATCAAAGTACTGCTGACGTAAATTCGCGATGTCTTGTTTTTGCTGAGCAACTGCGTTCAAATCCAGCTCACCACTTTTGGTCGCCTGTAATTGCAGATTACCATAGCGCTTTTCTATCTCAGGAAGTGCTTTAAGGTAAGCAACATATTGATTAAAAATAGTGACCGCTTGGCTAGCGGCAGGCTCTGGTGTGTGATGGCGAATATAACTCTCCACACGGGCAAATATAACCGCCTCCTCTTCCTCACCTAGGGCGGATAAAAAATAATCGAACAAACGCCGCAGACCTTCAGTGACGACTAACTGTTTATTTTCATCGATGATGATTTCACCATCAATGTGGGTGCCCTTTAATGAACGTGGTAAATTTTCTAATCCTGTGACAAAGTGAGACTGGCTAGGTGTCATTGTCGCTTTCACGACTTGTACCGCAGCCAACTCAGTTGTCACTGACTCGTTAGTCTCATTATCAGAGACCGACGGTTTGATTGAAGTTGAATTTATATCGTTGCTATCAGGCTTGAACCACAAAATAACCGCCGCTGTGGCAATGATAACCACGGCGATGATAGCAATTGTTGCATAGGTTGGACGGCGGTTATTTGACATAAACGATATTTCTCAATCAATGAGCATTCTTATTTTGTAGTTCAGCTTATAGGTTGGCATTTTTCAAACGGTTTACTTGAGTACGGTAGATAGATTTTGGCTCAGACTCTCCCCATGCCGTCAGACCCAAGACTTGATCAGCGGAATCCAAATGGTTCATCCTATAATTATCACGAATCACATAGCCAAGACGACTTGAGCAAGCAGATACCAATCCATCATTAGACTCCCCTGCAAATGGTACGCCCGTTGCGGCCAATAGGTAATCGCTAGGGTCAAGTGCGCTCGTTATTTGCCCAACGCCGCTAAATGAATAATACTTGATGCCATTGACCGCAGTACTAGTCGGTTGACCACAATAGTTTTTTGGCATTGCTGCAGGAAATTTGGCATTGAACTTAGCAGCACCATCGGTCGATAGAGCCACGAGCGCTTGCCAGCCGTCTTGTTGTTGAATTTGATTGAAACTGATACCAGAACCAATATCTGTAAAGCCACCAATCAGATTAAACACACCTGATACTAGCTGGGTGGTGACATTAGATGGCTCTCCAGAAGTATTATTTGGCTCAAGGACATTTTTCACAAAATCAGCGGTTTTTGATCCTTGCTCTGGGCTTGATACCGCAGTTACTGAAGCCACGTACTTTGGCGCGACGCCAGCGACATAACGGATATCTATACCGCCCTGACTGTGTCCAAATAAGTTGACTTTGGACTCACCTGAAATAGCAGCAATGGTCTTGACCTGTTGTAGCAGTTGCTCACCTCGAACTTCGCTGTTATTGACCGCTGACGTTTTGGTGGTATATACCTCTGATCCACCTTTCATCAAGTCTTCTGGAATCCCGTTGAAATAATCAATGACTCCGAATAGCGTTGTGAAGCCGCCAAGCCCGTGTGCTAAGACGACTGGATATTGAGTTTTAGTGTAACTAGAAGTGAAGTATTTACTGTCCACCAACTTGCAACCGTTAGCATTGGCACAATTATAGTATTGTCCTGCAGCTTGAGCAGAAGTGGTTTGCATGGTCATTAGAAGCACACCAGCACTGATTGAACCCAGTATTGGTAGAAACTTCTTTGGTGTGAGAGCTGCACGAATGTACAAAGAAAGCGTCATAACAACATCCTTGTTATCATTGATTTGGTTATTTTTACTGCACAACTACAGTAAAAATTGCTGCTAATTCCATTAGCAGGCAAAATTACATTACTTATATATTCTGCAACATTCAACTAATTTGTCAAAATATGAATATATTAGTCTGACTAATGAGTCATATAAGCTCTCACCGTGCTGTAAAGCAATTATTATCAATGATAATGATAGGTTCACTATCACTTAACGTAAAAGTGTCATTAGTACGTTTATGGTATAATCTATCCACAATGAACCCATAATTATAAGATATACGATGATGACTAAAAAATCCCTTATCCAGTCTCCAGAAGCCATAGAAAAAATGCGTGTGGCCGGTAAACTCGCTAGTGATGTGCTTGTCATGCTCGACGAGCATGTCAAAGTGGGCGTCAGTACCGAAGCACTCAATCAGATTGCCCATGACTATATTGTTAATGTGCAGCAGGCTATCCCTGCCCCACTTAATTATAATGGTTTTCCAAAATCTATCTGTACCTCAGTCAACCATGTTGTCTGTCACGGTATCCCAACTGAAAGCAAGCTACTAAAAGATGGTGATATTATCAACATCGACGTGACTGTTATCAAAGATGGTTACTATGGCGATACCTCAAAGATGTGGATCGTCGGCAACGGCTCTATCATGGCACAGCGTATTTGCAAAGTGGCACAAGATGCTCTTTACGCAGGTATGAGCGTGGTCAAGAACGGTGCTCGTCTAGGTGATGTTGGCGCTGCTATTCAGGCCGTTGTCGAGCCTGAGCGTTTTAGTATCGTTCGCGAGTTCTGTGGTCATGGTATCAGTGACGAATTTCACCACGAGCCACAAGTCATGCACTATGGCAAAAAAGGTACTGGCTTTGAGCTAAAAACAGGCATGACGTTTACCATTGAGCCTATGATTAACCAAGGCACGTGGCAGACTAAGATTTTGCCTGATGAGTGGACAGCGATTACTAAAGACCGTAAATTATCTGCCCAATGGGAGCACACCATGGTCGTAACAGACAATGGTTGTGAGGTATTTACTACTCGCCCCGAAGAAGATTTAAGTTTTTTGACGCAGTAGTACAATCAAAGATCGCTTAGGCGGTCTTTTTTTTGGTCTTTAATTAGGGCATATTGAGTATTGTGCTTATAGGCGCTTTGTCTTTATACTCAGATGACCTGATAACTTCTATCGATATATTTATCAGCACCTTTATTAATAGTTGCTATTCGTGACTTTTATTAGCCATCAGCACATTAGTTGCTCAATAGCGCTCAGCTCGAACGTTCTATTTCTAAACTCTTAACTGGATAACACTCATGTTTAATTGTGATATCGCCTCTGTTGATTTGACGCCTTTACCGATACTACCAAGTGAGGTGGCGACAGACTCATCCCCACTGTCAGCCAAAAATGTGACAGACAAGAATCTACTTGGCATTCCTGAATGGTTGGCCCAGATCAACGACGATATCAGCCGCTCACTAGAACGTGGCACCAATATTCGTCAGCTGGTTGCAGCACGTGCTTGCGCTATCGACAGCCTATTGATTGCGTTGTTTAAATGGTTTGAGTTGGATAAGACTGATTTGGCGTTTTTTGCGACTGGTGGCTACGGGCGCGGTGAGCTATCGCTTTATTCAGACATCGATATTTTGCTCCTGTCTCCTGGTGAAATAGGTACTGATGCCAGCAGTAAAATCGACAAACTAGTTGCTCTACTATGGGATATAGGACTAGAGCCCGCGCTCTCTGTACGTAGTGTTAATGACGCGCTAGAGGCCGCGCTTGATCATACGATTGCCAGTGCTCAGCTAGAGGCTCGACTCCTAATCGGTAACGAGGCATTGCAAGACATGCCTGCTCAAATCGTCAATAAACAATGGTCTCCGCGCGCATTCTTTGATGTAAAAATGGAAGAATCCAAAACGCGTTATTTGCAGCACAATGCCACCGAGTACAACCTTGAACCCAATATCAAAACAGCACCGGGCGGGCTACGTGATATCCATATCATCGGCTGGGTCACCAAGCGTTATTTTCGCGTGAGCAAGCTATATGATTTAGTGCAACAGAACTTTTTGACCGAAAAAGAGTTTGATGAGTTGAGCTTTGCCGAAGGGTATTTATGGCAAATTCGTCATTACTTACATGTACTGACGGGCCGTAATGAAAACAAGCTGTTGTTTGATTATCAGCGTGAGATTGCTCAGCTAATGGGCTACGAGACCCAGCCCGACGATCAGCCTAATGCTGCGGTCGAACGGTTTATGCGTGACTATTATCGCTGTGCGATGCAGATATCAACGCTATCTGAGATGCTGACCAATCACTATTATGAAACGATAATAGAGCCACAGCTGCCTGACGATGAACGTCCAAAAAAACAGCCTATAAATGCACGGTTCAACCGCATTGGTAACCATATTGCCATTGCGCATCATCGAGTGTTTGCACAGCACCCAGATTCTATCTTAGAGATGTTTTTATTGATGGGTCAGCACGGTATCGATAAAGTTCGTACCCATACCCTGCGCGCACTCAAAATTGCCGCACGAGGCATCGATCAGATATATAGAGACAACCCTACGCACAAAGCGTTGTTTTTATCGAATCTAAAAGAACAGAACTACTTATTCCATCGTCTACGTACCATGAATCGCTACGGGGTATTGGGTAACTATATTCCTGCTTTTGCGCAAGTCACTGGCCTCATGCAATATGACTTGTTCCATCGTTATACAGTAGATGCGCATACTTTATTTTTAATTAGAATCTTGCATCGATTTACAGATCCGACATTTCACGAAGAGTTTCCGCTGGTCAGCTCTATCTTTCAGCGTATCGAGCGTAAAGAGATTTTGGTATTGGCAGCGATGTTTCATGATATTGCTAAGGGCCGTGGCGGCGACCATAGTGAGCTTGGTCAAACAGAATCGATTGAGTTTTGTTTATCGCATGGTATGAGCTTGGCGGATGCGAACTTAGTAGGTTGGCTCACGCGCTATCACCTTCTTATGTCGATTACTGCACAGAAAAAAGATATCTCAGACCCTGAAGTGGTGACTATTTTCTCTGATCTCATCGGTAACGTGACTCATCTAAACCATCTGTATGTACTGACGGTGGCTGATATGAATGCGACTAACCCACAGCTATGGAACAGCTGGCGGGCGACCCTCATGAAACAGCTGTACTCACAAACTCGGCGCATCTTGCGCGCTGATATCGATGCGCCTACCAATCGTCAAGATATGATTAGTGCCACACGTAAGCAAGCGTTGACGATGCTAGATAATGTCAATAACCAACATATGAACCGCGATGAAGTATTGCGCCTGTGGGATGACTTGGGCGATGAGTATTTCTTGCGAGAGATTGCAGAAGATATCTTATGGCATACCGAAGCTATTTTGAATCACCCACCGATTGGATTGGCTTCTAATGCTGATAGTCCACCGTTGGTCGTTTTGCGTGAACATCGCGAATTGGCACTTGATGCGGTACAGGTATTTGTTTATACCCAAGATCAAATGAACCTATTTGCCGTTACTATGGCAGTATTTGATCAGATGAATCTTGATGTTTTAGATGCACGTATTATCACAGCGACCCGTGACTTTGCTTTGGATTCTTATGTATTGCTAGATCCTAGTGGCACATTGCTGGTCGATGAGGAGAGCCAACAAGAGCTAAAACAACGCTTAATTGACTCGTTCAAAGACCCTACCGTACTTAAACTGACGAACAAGCGTATGCCGCGTCAGTTAAAACACTTTGAAGTAAAAACGGTGATTAACTTCGAATTCAATGAAGCATCAGATCAGCACATCTTGAGCTTAGAAACGCTTGATCAGCCAGGGCTACTGGCGCGAGTTGGGCAAGTGTTTTTGCAAGAGCAAATCGAAGTACATGCTGCGCGTATTACTACTCTAGGTGAGCGTGCTGAGGATATGTTTTATATCAGTGATCAAAACGATAAGCCACTCTCACCTGATAGACTGGAAGCATTAAAGACAGCTCTGTTAGCCAGTCTTACCGTTCAGAAAGAGCATAATAGCGTAATATATTTTTGATACGGCTAGATAGTTTTGGTTAGCCATTATTTTGAATATTAACTAGCAAAAGTAGTCTGATAGTCATCATAGAAGTACGTTTTATAACGTACTTCTATAAGTTATCTCGCTGGCATGTTCGTTCAATTCATCGTCAGCAAGCTCTGGCGGCAAAACACCTACTTCATGTGGCTGCTGCTCCATGATTAATCGTCCAGCATCGACTTCTTTTTGTAGCAAACACTGCAAGCTTGCTAGGTGAAACTGTCCATCTAGATAATCATCTAAGGCTTCTAAAGAAATAGGCGATTTGGCATGTACATCAGGATATAGGCTATCTTCTGCCAAAATAATCATCTCGTTGAGCGCCTCTTCGCGCATCAGCTCGTCGTTGTCTATTTTGCGCTGAAGTTTGTTTTCCAACTGGCCTTTAGCAGCAAGTGCGCTGACAAAAAATATGGTCTGTATTACAAACAAAGAAACGTATTGCCATAGCGGTAATGAGATACCAAATATATTATTGAGCAGCATCAAGGCCATTGCCACTACCACGTAGCCGACCAATTGCCACAACAGCCACATAATTAGGCTGTTTTCACCATACCAAAACATTTTCTTTTCTTGACGCTCGATCAGTTGCTGGCGCGCTTGCCACCAGCTCTGTTCACGTTCTTTGAGCAGCTTATACAGGTTAGAACGCTGCAAACTGTTATCAAGTTTTTCATTATTGATATCTTTAGCGATGAGATCATCATTATTTAGCACACTAGACATATCAAACTATCCTTAAAACGATCTACCACTTTTGTGATGTAGTCATTTTTTATATTGTTATAGGTTATAGATTATGAAAGGTTCAAAAGACTTTTGAGCGACTACCTATTTGGTAGTCATACAATGAATAGCTTACGCTTGGTAAATGCCTATTCACGATATAAGAAGAAAAGGACAAAAAATTAGAGAAATGCTACACTGCTCTAATGTAAATTTTCTTTATAACTTTATTATTAATTGTCTATTATAGTTATCACACTTATGAATCACAACTTAAAGCATCTACATCCTTATCCATTCGCAAAGATGGCAACATTACTTGCCGATAGCAAGCCTGCCAACGGTTACAGTGAAATAAAGCTCGGTATTGGTGAGCCAAAACACGAGCCCCCTGCATTTGTGCTGGACGTCCTACGCGAAAACTTGGACAAAATAAGTCGTTATCCGACTACAAACGGTATGTTTGAGCTGCGCCAAACCATCGCCCACTGGTTAGAGAAGCGGTTTTTTCTAAATCATGTCGATGCCAATACTCAAGTATTGCCCGTGATGGGCACACGTGAAGCGATTTTTAGCTTCGTACAAGCGGTCGTTGATCATGATGTAGCTGACAAAGAGAGCCATTCTCTAGCGTCTAACACATCGCCTACGGTTGTCATGCCCAACCCGTTTTATCAGATATATGAAGGCGCAGCGATACTGGCACAGGCAACGCCTTATTTTGTCCCTTGTACATCAGATAATGACTACAAAGGTGACTATCGCGCGGTACCAAAAGACGTCTGGATGCGTACGCAGCTATTGTTTGTCTGTAGTCCAAACAATCCAACAGGTTCTGTCATGACAATGGATGATTGGGAATACCTTATTCGCCTGTCAGATCAGTACGGTTTTATTATTGCCAGTGACGAGTGTTATAGCGAGCTATATTTTGATACAGCACCGATTGGATTGCTCCAAGCCTGTGCTGCCCTTGGTCGCCGTGATTTCAAAAACTGTATCGTGTTCCACTCTCTATCCAAACGTTCAAACCTACCGGGTTTGCGCTCTGGATTTGTGGCTGGTGATGCCAAAATTTTGCAGGCTTATTTGCAATATCGTACTTACCAAGGTTGTGCGATGCCGATACCACATCAGCTCGCCTCTATCGCTGCGTGGCAAGACGAAAAACACGTTGCTCACAATCGCGCGCTATACCAAGAAAAGTTTGCCCTATGGATGTCTGAGCTTGGGGAATTGCTAGAGTTACGTATGCCTGATGCTGGGTTTTACTTTTGGGTCAAAGTGCCTGAGCAGTTCGATGGTGATGATGAAATCTTTGTCAAAGCGCTGTATGAGCAAGCCAATATCCATGCATTGGCAGGACGTTATTTGTCACGTGAAGTTGATGGTCATAATCCTGGACAAGGTTATGTGCGTATCGCTCTGGTCGCGAGTGTCGATGAGAGCCGAGAAGCAATCAGTCGTATCCGCCAATTATTAGGTGCTTAAAGCTAATTAGAAAAATCTAATGTAGCTGGAATAAATGTCGCAGTAGCAAAAAGCCTCCAATAACCACAATATAAATAGGGTTATTGGAGGCTTTTTGTTGTATTAATGCTATAGTAAAGTCTCTGCCGAAAATATGCCATCAAGGATGATGCCATGCCCCATCTTGATTTTAGCCAACCGCCCTTTGATGTATTGAGCTTAGCCGAGCGTCAAAGCATTAGAAAAAACACCCAGATACGCTACCTTGCCAAAAACGAAAGCTTGCCTGCAGAAGAACTGCAATGTCTGTATGTGGTCATCAAAGGGCAAATCGAGCAATCACTAGATGGTGAGTTTGTCGCGTCCTATGTAGGTAGCAATCACGCTGATGGTCTGAATAATAATGATTGGTTTGATAGTCGCCGCCTACCTGAGTCACTTACCAACGATAATCAGCTAGAGCCTGAAAGTACGTCTATACAGCCCTATCAATTCCGAGCCAATGAAGAGACGTTACTGCTCCAAGTCGCTGGTGATGCTATCGATAAAATCAGTGCACAAAATCATTTGGTACGCCAAATGCTATCAGACAAACTGCCTGAACGATTAAAAGCATTGCGCCAACGACGTCATAACAAAACGCTAGATCCTGCTAGCTATACCAACCAACAAGAAGTACAGCAAATTATGCTGCAGCCAGTGATAGATGTTCATCTATTACCAGTGCATATCGTCGATGCCAATGATAGCTTGTACGAAGCGGCCCGTATCATGACCAAAGCTGGATTGAAACATGTGCTGGTCAGACCGCTACATGGCTTAGATGGTTTGAATAACTTAGATGGCTCACAAACAGCGCAACATGAGACAAGATTACTCTTAGGAATTTTGACCGATACTGATATTTGTCGCGCTGTAAGCGATAAACAAGATCCTGCTACTACTCCTTGCCAGCGCTATGCAAATTTTAATCTCCGTACAATCAAAGCCAGTGATGAGATTGGCGATGCGCTGCTGACCATGACTCGCTATCGTATTCATAGACTGCCAGTCGTTGATAAGAGTGGTGATGTCGTCGGTGTGCTTGGGCAAAGTGATATGCTCGCTCATATTGGTCATCATTCGCAGCTGATTAGTATTCAAATCGAACAGGCACAAGACTTATCGAGCCTAGATACCGCTGTTGAGCTAATCGGTCGCTACATTCGGGCACAGCATCACAATGGTGTCAAAATCGGCAATATCAGTCGTATGGTACAGACGCTAAATGCGCAAGTATTTACCAAACTATGGCAGCTGATCGTACCTGATGAAGTGATGGCCAATACCTGCCTTATCGTTATGGGTTCAGAAGGGCGCGGTGAGCAAATCATGCGTACCGATCAGGACAATGCGCTCATCATTCGTGATGGCTATACGCATCCCGACCTAGCACAGTTCACTGATACTTTTAATAGCCATTTAGCAACGCTTGGCTACCCACTGTGTGATGGCAATATTATGATGACCAATCCTATGTGGCGACAACCGCTCGAGCAATTCACTGCGCAAATTGGCCTATGGTTTAGAAATTCAAATCCAATGCATGGTATTTACTTGTCTGCGATACTAGATGCTGAATACGTCTGCGGCGATGAGTCACTGCTGACTCAAGTACGTCAGCATTTAAAGCTTGCTCATAGCCAGGCAGATCCTATGTTTGTCAGGCAATTTGCCCGGGCAGCGCTACAGTTTGGCGATGTTAATCAATGGTGGCAAAAATTTGTACCTTTACTAGGTGGCAAATCAGCATCGTCCGATATCGACCTAAAAAAAGCCGGTATCTTTCCCTTAGTTCATGGTATCCGCACTTTAGCATTAGAAAACAATGTGCTCGATGTGCCTAGTACCAAGGCGCGTTTAAAGGGCTTGGTACAGATTAATGCTATGACTCAAGAACGCGCCGATACTTTGCTTGAAGCCTTAGAGTTTTTTATGGCGCAGCGCTTGTCCGTGGCACTCTCAACCGACGATAAGCATGCACGGCAAGTAGATCCAACGACTTTGACCGCACTTGAACGTGATCTACTCAAAGAGTGTCTGGGCGTGGTCAAAAGCTTTAAAAATCAGTTGCGTCAACACTATCAATTAGAAATCGCATAAATGTGGCAGTTTTAATACAGAGGCTCCATGGATAGAGAAAGTTTATAAATACAAAAACAATATAGATGGATGAACGACTAATATGAGCTGGTTACAGCAGTTATCTTGCGCTTGGCAAAAGACGCAATTGCAGCGTCCAGAGCTTGCCTCAATGTTTACGACACCTTCGGCTGAGCAGTGGGTGGCGATTGACTGCGAAATGACAGGACTGAACCCCAAGAAGCATCATCTGCTGTCTGTAGCAGCGATACATATTAATGGTAATACCATCGACACAGGTAATGGCATGCATTTGGTTTGCAGACCTCCTGTCATGCCAGACCGCGACACTATTGTCATTCATGGCCTACGTACCGCCGATGTTGAACATGGCATGAGTTACGATGACATGTTGGCAATGCTGCTACCATTCATAAACAATCGACCAATCGTTGGATTCTGCACACAGCTAGACATGGCTTTTTTAAATCCATTGGTCAAACGCTATATGGGAACCTCGCTACCAAACGAAGTCATAGATTTGCGTCATCTGTACAGTCGGCGTATCAGTGGTCACACACAAGGGCTTTCTGGACAAGCCCAACATCTGAATCGCATCCTAGCCCATTACAACATTCCTGAACTGGGCGCGCATGATGCTTATAACGATGCTGTTATGACGGCGATGGCTTTTTTGCATGTGCGTTAGCAGCAAATCATACTCTTAGTTCAATCGATAGTTAGAGTTAGTTATATAAATAAGGGCGGCGTTATTGCTAAAATTGTGCTTCTGACGTCGTGTGCGAAAACAGCAACTCATGTTACCATAGGCTGTTTTTGCCACCTGATGAAAGATGCTCATGCGATACCCTTCTAAACGCCGTCATTACTCTACTGCTGCAACCAAAACCACCACGCTTTGTCGTCATTTGCGACCGTTGAACCAACCTAGTAAACGTCTATCTAGGTTAGCGTTATTGGCAGCAGTTATAGTCGCACCGATACATGTACAAGCAGCATTGCCAGCAGCCATTCAAAAAGCCTTGGCGCGTGCCGACCTGACAGAAGCGGATATCAGCATCGTTATTACACCTGTGGGTGACAAAACTGCCAGTCGTCTGCCGACTCCTATTCAAGTCATTGATAGTAATGAATCTGACAGCCAATCTGCATCTACTATAGTATCTGAACACCCAGTTATAAACGCCTCTACGGATATAATTAGCAGCGACCCGAGCCATCAGAGCGCGTTAATGACCATAGAGCAGCGCACCATTGAAAAGCACGAGCAAAAAATACATGCTTATACCGATGACCCTTATACTTATCAGAGCGTAGAGAGCATTCCAACGGTTATCCCTGATGAATCTCAGCATACGCTTACTCAGAATGCCAAAGCCCAAAGCAACGCTAGCACCGATAAAAACGCTATAAAAATCTCATTTTCGCCTTTGCTAAATCATCAGTCCGATATCCCTCGCACGCCTGCCAGCACCATGAAGCTCGTGCCCAGTTTTATCGCGTTAGACACGTTAGGGGCGGATTTTGTGTGGCATACGCGGGTGTATCATACTGGCCTTGTCATCGGTGACCGTCTATATGGTGACTTGATTATTCAAGGAAGTGGCGACCCAAAAATGACTCACGAGCGCTTAAAACAGTTACTGTATAAAGTGCAAGCATCAGGTATTCGTCATATCGATGGTGACATCATCATTGACAGCGCAGTTTTTAATAATGTTAGTAAAGATCCTGCCGCCTTTGATAACTCACCTCTACGCCCTTATAACGCCAGCCCAGATGGGTTTTTGGTCAACTTTAGCACCATTGGCATCAAAACTTACCCTCAAGATAACGGCCAAGCAAGCGTGACCTATAAGCCGCAGTTAGCAGACTATCAGCTACCTGCTAAAATCAATACTCGTGCAGCCAGTTGTGGGCAAGCAAGCTATAGCCTAGCGCCGCAGTGGCAAAACACGCAGCTTGTGTTAAATGCCAGTCTCCCAGAGAGCTGCGGTGAGCATGTCTTTTACGTAGCATATCCCAATGCCAAAGAGTTTGCCGCACACGTCATCGCTGCCAAATGGCAAGCATTAGGGAATACTTTGAGTGGACAGGTAATCTCACAAGAAACACCTTACGATATGACCAAGACGACAAAACGAGCGCACGGACTTACGGCTATCGCGATGTCGCCTCTACCTATGGTCAGCTATCCGTCGTTGAATTTAACCGAGCAGATTCATGACATTAACCACTTCTCAAACAATGTCATGGCTGAGCAAATGGCGTTATCTATAGGCGCTTATGATAAAGAAAGGCTGACTCAAACAATACCTGCTAGCATAACTGCGACTAGTCCAAGCAGTCATGAAGTCAAAGCTAATAATGAGGTGGATAGTAAAGTAGTAGCCGATAAATCTAATGGTAAAAAGGCTGATAGCTTATATCAATTTGGCAAACCTGCTACGACAGACTATCCAGCAGCCTTACAAACCATCAATCAATGGTGGCAAACCAACCTCAGTACGCCGCCGCCACATTTGACCAATGGCTCAGGGCTTTGCCGCGAGTGTACTATCACCGCAGCCAACCTAAGCGAGCTACTGACTTATGCTTACAGTCGACCAAATTTTGATGCCTATGTCGATTCGTTAGGTGTCGCTGGGGTTAGTGGCACTATTGCCGCCCATAGCGATCGCTTGCCTGAATCTGTAGCTACTGGTCGTGCATGGATAAAAACTGGCACGTTAAATAACGTCACCTCAATGGCAGGTTACGTCAAAGGGCTGTCAGGACAGGATTACGTTGTCGTCGGTATAATTAATACTGATCAAGCATTAAATCCTTATGCAGCGCGACCTATATTAGATGCCATGCTCGACTGGACAGCACAGCGCTGACACTTAACGCTTTAAGTCGATTTATTATCAATACTCTATTTTTTACCTTTATAAAGGTTAGCTTATGTCACGCCAGACAACCAGTCTCAACAAACCTCAAACACTTGTACAAGTGCAGCCTAAACTTGCTCGATATGTCGGTTTTTTTGCAATTGGATACACGCTCGCCAGTACCATATTTATGATAATACAGACCAAGCTTGCGCTCAATCCACAACTGGTCATGGTAGTTTCTATTATCGTGGGTGCTTACATCGCTGTCAGTAAATTTATCAAACATCAGAAGCGAGCATTAGCGAGAGATGAGATTAATAAATTGATGTTAGGTGGGGTTGTGACTGTCTGGATGCTGACTGTCATTTATTTTTCAGCCATCTGGTTTTGGCTGTTTGATACGATAAGCCGTGAGGTACTGTTTGAGATGGCGATGCAGCGTCCACTGCCCCTGCTTTCATCACTAATGCTAATGCTGGTTCTCACTCTAGTCAGTGCGCGAATCAGTCTATGGTCTATCAATAGATTATTAGACCCTATACGCAAATCAACGTAAGTACAAACCATCATCTACAAGGTGCTACAAAGTTTTCCCCTGCTAATGCGTAAAATCCGTTAGGCTAAGTTTAGGGCGTGTCATTATTTTAAGAATAGTACTAAAAATGAGACAAAGTAAGACGCGCCCTAGTAAGTAGTATTTTAGCGATGACTTGTTTTACCTTTATAATAGGAGCGAACATTATGGACATGATCTTTTTTGACAACATAGACAAGCTTGGTCGTATTGTTTTGACGACTGTTATGGTCTACGTGTTGATCGTGACAGTCACCAAAATCTCTGGCAAACGCTCAACATCGCAGCTCAATAACTTCGATTGGATCGTGACGGTCATGATCGGCTCGTTAGGTGCCAGTACAATTCTGCTCAAAGACATTCCCTTTGTTGAAGGGGTGTCGTCTATTTTAGTGCTGTACCTACTGCAATTTGTGGTGACCAAATATGCGTCTGTTTCACCGCAATTTAGTAACTTTATTTTATCAGAGCCGCGTATCGTTTTTTATCAGGGGCAGTTTTTGCCAGACGCCATGCGCGATGAGCGTTTGACGCGTCAAGAAATTGAGTGTGCCATGCGTTCTGAAGGGATTAATAGTTTTGATGATGTCGAAGCCATTGTCTTTGAGTCTGATGCCAAGTTGACTGTCATTCCAAAGCCAAGCCAAAGTAATAAGAGCGACGATGATCAAAACACGAATAGCAACGTATCAGAGACAATTAACCCTCTGATGTAAATTGCAGACAATGAAGAATGAACGATACAACTATTAAGAACACGCCCTAGTAAGCTTGAATTCAATTATCGAGATGGTAAGTATTATGAAAGTAAGGATTTTGACCGTTGGCAATAAAATGCCTAGCTGGGTACAGACGGGTTTTGACGAATATTACAAACGCATTCAACCAATGCTAAGCACAGAAATTGTCGAGATTGCGGCAGCCAAACGGGCAAAAAACCCTTCAGATGCCAATTTGGCACAGTACCGTGAGCAAGAAGGTCAGGCCATATTAGCCGCTCATAATGCATCAAGCCGAGAGCAATTGTGGGTACTAGATGTCAAAGGCAAGATGATTTCGACCGAAGGACTGGCTGATAAACTCGCAGATGGCATGCAGCAAGGCGATGATATTGCCTTGGTCATCGGCGGTGCAGACGGCGTCTCGCCAGAAGTATTGGCAAAGGCCGATGCAAAATTATCACTGTCAGCACTAACATTGCCTCATCCGCTAGTACGCGTCGTACTCATGGAACAATTGTATCGCGCGATGAGTATCAATAATAATCACCCTTATCACCGTGGTAATTAAACAAAATACTAGGGTGTGTCCTCATTTTAAAAATGGAAACATGCCCTAAGCTATTTCTTTGATTTAAAACATTGACCCTAAAGTAGATTGAAAAACTGGCGCACGCCCTAATAAATGCAACATGAAATATCCAAAACGTGCGACACCTAACGCCTCTAAGCCCACTCATCCACGTGATGACCATCATAGTGTGCAGACGCCTATCACAGCGGCTGCCGCATGGGAAAATACGTCTGATGTAGCGACAAATACATCTAAGCTACCAGCGCTCTTTATCTCGCATGGCGCGCCTACGCTCGCGATTGAGCAGTCTGCGACGACCAGTGCACTGGCACGTATTGGTCAAAACCTACCTAAGCCACGTGCCATCGTCATTATGTCAGCGCATTGGCAGTCAGCAAAGCTTGAGATTAGTAGTAATCCACAGCCAAAGACGTGGCATGATTTTTCAGGATTTTCGCCTGAACTTTACGATATTCAGTATCCTGCTACAGGCCAACCAGCGCTGGCTGAGACACTTGCTCAGCAGCTGACCGCACGTGGCATTACTTGTAGTGTCAATCCAGTACGTGCCTGTGATCATGGTGTGTGGGCGCCGCTTAGACACCTGTACCCAGAAGCCGATGTACCTATCGTACAGATATCACTACCACAGCATTATGACAGTATTGCCTGCTATCAATTAGGCGCACAGTTAGCACATCTACGCGATGAGCAAATTCTTGTCATTGGCTCAGGTAACATTACGCATAATTTGCAAGCATTGCGCTGGGAAGCTGACAGCATCGATCAAGCAGCCAAAACGTTTAAGCAATGGTTGTTGCAGCAGCTCAAAATAGACATTCCCACGGCACTCGATTGGCAGCAATACCCAGACTACAAGGACATCCATCCAAGTGATGAGCACTTGCTACCGTTGTTTTTTGCACTAGGTACTGGTCAGCGCGTCTCTGTCGTTCATCAAAGTATGGCCCATCATAGTTTGGGTATGGATATTTATCGCTTTGATTGAGTGTGAGCAATCCAAACTATAGCTTAACCCTACTTCTCAAAAGCATGTTTGGTAAATAAACCTGCGCGCTCCATCTCGCCCGCCACGCTGAATAATGTCGCTTCATCATTCATGCGCCCGATTAACTGCATACCAATAGGTAGGCCTTTTTTGCTCATACCAACGGGTACTGACATCGCGGGTAATCCTGTAACATTACCCAATAACGTAAAGCCCATTTTACCTAATACAGGTGCACTGAGCTTTTCAATCATACCTGAGCTAAAGGCATATCTACCCATATTGAAGCCCTTGTTAAGCACCTCGGCGCTACGCATCATCATCTCATCCATACGACTGGGCGGTAGTACACCATGCTTTACCGCAGGCGTGGGCACAGTCGGGCACAAAATCATATCGTAGTCTTCTAGCAATAGACCCGTCTGATACTGGCTATGATGCCAGCCATGTTTGGCATGTGCCAAATCAACCGCTGATAGCGAACGCCCAAGCAGTGCCATATTGTAGGTTTGTGGCTCTAGGTTTTTGACGTGATCAGCACCAAACTCACGCTCGATATTATCAATCGTAAAAGCCGTATGCGCGCAGACCACAACGATAAAGTCATGCCAAAACTGCTCGATATTGATGTTTGGCTCAGCTGGTACTACTTCATGACCCATAGACTCTAATTGCTTAGCCGTTTGCTCAAGTACCGTTAATACCTCTTTGTCTACTGTCGTATTGGCTATCAAAGGCTGCTGATGCAAAGCGATTTTTAGCTTTCGCGGTGCACGCATTGCTGCTTGCAGAAAGGTGCCGTTTGGCGGAGCTATAACATAAGGGGCACCAATCTCTGCTCCACTAATGGCATCTAGCATCGCTGCACTATCGCGCACTGAGCGCGTAATCACATGGTCAGCCACGGCACCCTCCCAGCCTTCACCAAGATTAGGGCCCATTGGGTTACGTCCACGGCTTGGCTTTAACCCAAACGTACCGCACCAAGCAGATGGAAAACGTATCGAGCCGCCACCATCACCGCCGCCTGCCATCGGTACAATACCGCTCGCAACTGCTGCTGCACTACCTCCTGACGAGCCGCCAGAACTGTAGCCTTTCTTAAAAGGATTGTGAGTAGCGCCATGCGCTTTTGGCTCAGTGGTGATAATCAAACCAAACTCAGGAGTATTCGTCTTGCCAAAGGTATTAACACCTGTCGCCTTCATCCGTTTGACGATTTCGCTGTCTTTTTCTGAGATGATATTGACGCTGCGACTGCCCATCGTAATAGGTTCGTCGGCGAAGCTGAATGATAAATCTTTTAGCAAATACGGCACGCCAGTAAATACACCTGAAGGCAAACCTGCCTGCGCAGCATTATAAGCACGCTCGTCAAAACGATGCACAATGGCATTTAATTTAGGATTGATTTGATTGGCTTGATGGACAGCAGCGTCTAGCAACTCTTTCGCGCTGACCTCTCCTGAATTGACCAATGCCGCTAAGGCGAGCCCATCATACTGAGTATATTCTTTAAACATAACTAACCTTCCTTGGAGAGTAATTTTATTAAGACTATGTAGCACTCATATTTTCTAAAATTAATGACTATTTTTTCATCAACTCTTGTCAGTTTAGTATAAAAAACTGTGCCTGATATTTGATAAACGGACTCGTTAGTCATCTGGTCGATTTCGCGAATTAATGAGCTAGTATGCGAATCTACTCTACACTCCCTAGAGCGTATTGAACAATAAGAGCTTACTTCTAAACCCACAATTTATGAAAGTATTATTAAGTTTCTTCCATAAAAAAACGAGCCATTCTCATGACTCGCTTTTTCGTTATCAACTTAAGGATTAATCCTACATCAATAGTTCACGTTTGCCACTTTTGCCCATCGAGCTAACCAATCCAGCTTCCTCCATAGAGTCGACAATACGCGCGGCACGGTTATAGCCGATGCTGAATTTACGCTGAATGCTTGAGGCAGAAACTTTACGTGTTTCCATAATAAAAGCCACGGCATCATTATATAAATCATCATCTTCACCAGAGGCATTGGCTGTACTACCACCGCTTGGGCTAGACAATTCAAAATTGCCTGCCATATTATCAATATAATCAGGGGCACCGCGCTCACGCCACGCATCACAGACACGGTTAACTTCTTCGTCACTGACGTAAGCACCATGTACACGGTCCGGCTCGATTTGTCCTGGCCCTAAGAACAACATATCGCCATTACCTAGCATGTCCTCAGCACCGCCACTATCCAAAATCGTACGTGAATCGACTTTTGAGTTGACTCGTAGTGCCGCACGCACCGGGATGTTGGCTTTAATCAGACCTGTAATGACATCGACTGACGGACGCTGAGTCGCTAGCATTAAGTGAATACCCGCAGCACGCGATTTCTGCGCCAAACGTGTGATGAGCTCTTCGGCTTGTTTACCGACCTGCATAATCATATCGGCAAACTCATCCGCGACAATGACAATCATGGGTAAGGTTTTTAACTTGGGTGCTTGGCTAATACTGACGCTATCATTTGGACGCCATAGAGGATCGAGCATAGGATTGCCTGATTTCTCCGCTGCGATGACCTTCTTATTAAACTCATTGAGCTTACGAACCTTTAGCAAGCTCATCAACTGATAGCGACGTTCCATCTCCGCCACACACCATGACAAGCTACTGGCCGCTTCCGTCATATCGGTGACTACTGGCGTTAACAAATGCGGAATATCATTGTAATTGGCAAGTTCAAGCTGCTTTGGATCAATCAAGATAAGACGCAGCTCATTGGGCGTATATTTAAGTAGCATCGATAATAGCATCGAGTTGACCAATACTGACTTACCAGAGCCTGTGGTACCAGCGACCAGCATATGCGGCGCACGCGCAAGGTCGGTAATGATTGGGTTACCACCGATGTCTTTACCCATCGCCATGCTAATCTGCGCTTTCGGGTCTTTGAACGTTTCGGTATTGAGCAGTTCAATCAAGCGTACCATTTCACGTTTCTTGTTCGGCACTTCGATACCGATGTACGGTTTACCCGGAATCACTTCAACCACACGCAAAGAAGCCATCGATAATGAACGTGCTAAATCACGCGAAATACCGGTTACTTTACTAGCCTTCACCCCAGCAGCCAGCTCTACTTCAAAACGGGTGACGACAGGCCCTGGAATAGCATTAACCACAGAGGCTTTTACATTAAATTCTTGTAGTTTAATTTCTAACAACTCAGATAACTTTTCAAGCTCAGCCACAGTATAGCTAGGCTTGCGGTCAGGATCCGGCTTATCCAATATAGAGACTTCTGGAATAGGCGTTAGACTGCTGCGATAAGCTGCCGTTTGCATCGAGCGTGATTTTTGACTGAAGGCTGCGTCATCACTAATATGCGGCATGACCGGTACATTGGTGTCGTCATCACTGTCATCCTCTGGCATCATATCAGTGATATGGTTGCTGCTATCGCCCTCTGGGACAGCAAAACTAACAGATGGTTGCACGGGCGCTTTCAGATCAAGCTGTACATTTGGGACTGGGCTATTCGCCTCCACCGTTGGCGATGCTTTTGGATTGGCAGGAGGCGTATTGGTTGGTGTCATATCTGAAACGTCTGACAATGCAGGCTCAGTCTCTACTGTTATCGGAGCAACTTCAGACTCAGAGACTACTGCTGTCTTTTCAGTATGGGGCAAATCTACAGGCGTATCAAACGGCTGATTGGCTGAATCCTGTGCAAAGATAATAGGCTCTTCTACGATAGGTTCTGGAGTCTTCTCTGGTACTACTGGCTCAGCTGCTACAGTTTCCTGAACAGGCTTAGAGTCTTCAGACGTTTCTACGATAGACTCTGTAGGTTCTGATATATCAGCATGCTCTGCCAACCATGCTTCTGCCAACTTATCTACTTCCGCAGTCTCATGTGTCGTAGAGATTTTAGGCTCAGCAGATTCAATGACTGGCTGACTGGCTAAATTACTACTCACTGACTCATCAACTGATGACTGAGCTAATGATTCTTTATCATGTATATCTGGTTGAGCAACTGCTTCCGTCACTATAGTTGCTGTAGTGGCAGGTACTGCTTTCTCTAACGATGCTGTGGTACTAGTACCCGTTTGGGAATAGTTGGGTACAGGCATAGCCGAGCTGTCCATGCCACTAGCACTGTAAGCCATTTGCTCACTTGCAAGTAAGTCATCGACCGTATTGGCATCATTCCACGCAAAGCTTGGCTCAACTTTGCGAGCAATAGGTGCAGTCAAGTTTGAAACTAATGGCTGTACTGTATTGTTGACCGTATTGTCAGTAGAGTTATTAATCGAGCCTGTATTGGTATCTGCCTGCTCACCTTTTGAGCTATTAGGTGTCGCCGCTGCTTTTGCCGCGATGACAGAGGCTTTGACACTATCTGCCAACCCTGATGTTGCCAAAAAGTCTGACAAGACACTACCGAAACGTCCGCTACTACTGACGTCTTGAGTACCGCTAGTATTTTCCGCAGACTGTAACTCAAGTGGCAGTTGCTCATGCTCTACTTTTTTATCTACCGACTCATCTAAGTTTTGGCTATCATCTTGTGATGTACTGCTCGGTTCAGTAGCGTTGATAGCATCCTGACTTTTTACACCTGAACCAAGCCATGACAGCGCACGAACCTTTTGATATATCGTCATCCAATGGATATTAAAGGCAAACGTAGCGGTAATCACAACAAATACTGCTAAGAAAATCACACTCCCCCACTGCGATAGCAGCTGTGCCAAACGTGCCTGTAACTCTAGCCCGATGATACCACCAGCGACGCCTTCGAGGCCGATTGCATCAGGGTTTGTGACTTGCTGAACTAAAGAGACCAATTGTGCAAATAATGCGCTAGCACTTAATAGCAAAAACACATAAGCGACCAATCGCATGAGCCAAAACGTTGGCTTGTTTTCCCACCAAATCAAGATAGATTCATAAACCACAAATGCCAAAAACCACCAAGCACCAAACCCAAAAAAGCTATAAAGCAAATCGGACAACCATGCGCCTGCCTCGCCGCCCATGTTATTAATCGTGGTCATATCACTACTGATGTGCGACCAGCTAGGATCGTTGCCTGTATAAGTCATCAAAATGACAAACAGATAAACGGCCAGTATTAACCCAAGGAGGGTAAACATTCCCTTTTTTAAATACTCAATAAGCGGTGCTGATATCACGTAAGATCTGCCTT